>Ga0209536_100010817_pt1 | contig 13418 bp, 12 predicted proteins | sample DeeMarSeWOR28_12_FD_187461 | JGI IMG/M metagenome (GOLD analysis project Ga0209536, IMG submission 187461) | Marine sediment microbial communities from White Oak River estuary, North Carolina - WOR-2-8_12 (SPAdes) (version 2) | ecosystem: Environmental > Aquatic > Marine > Intertidal zone >...
AGATTTTTATAAATCTGGTGGCCATTGGGGAAGAGACGGGACGTCTGGACACAAGTCTTTCTGATATCGCGGTCCATCTCCAGCGGATGGAGGACCTCAGGAGCGCCATCATCCGGGCACTCATGTACCCGGCCTTTGCCCTGCTGGGCACGACAGGCGCCCTCCTGTTCTGGCTCATTTATGTACTGCCCAAAATGAGCGAGCTTTTCCTCTCCATGGACATCACCTTGCCGTTGATGACCCAACTCCTTCTGGTTGCAAGTGATTTCAGCAGTGAAAACTGGGCCCTCTTTTTTATCATCCCCGTTGCGATGTTCACACTGGTAAAAATTCTGAACCATTATGAAAAGACAAAATATTATGTCGATGCCCTCATGCTGCGGCTGCCGGTCATCAAACTGATTGTGCACAATAAACTGCTTGCCCTGTTTTCCGAGCAGCTGAGAATTCTGCTTTCAGCCGGTATCACCATTGACAGGGCATTTGACATTATGATAAAAGTAATGAACCATGCTGTTTTCAGAAAGGCCCTTCTGGAAACAAAAGACTCAATACTTCTCGGAGGCAGGATCAGCGAGTCACTCAAGCAGCACCAGTCCCTGTTTCCGAATCTGGTGTTCAGGATGGTGTCAATCGGAGAGTCAACAGGAAATCTTACCGAGCAGCTCAATTACCTGTCAGAATACTTTCTCGACAAGCTTGATGACATCTCCCAGAAACTCGGCAAACTGATAGAACCCATCGTCATTCTCGTCATTGGTGGAATTTTTGTTGTTATTATACTCGGTCTGCTGTCGCCGATATATGATCTTATTTCAGGGATAAATAATTAGCTATGGACTTTTTACATTTCTTCGGTCTTAAAGAGGACCCGTTTAAATTGACCCCTGATCCCGCTTACTACTTTCCTTCGGCGGGGCACAATGAAGGCCTCATGTTAATGGACTACGCCATTGACCAGAAAGAGGGATTTCTCCTCGTTATCGGGGACCCCGGGACCGGAAAGACAACACTCCTGAAAGTATTTCTCGAAAAATGGAAGGACCAGGCGGAAATTGCGATGATTCTCACGCCGCGGCTTTCACCCGGCGAGTTCCTTGCAGCGGTTGCCGAGGACCTCAACATCCATCTTATAGACAAGAATAAAAATGAACTCTTCAAAGCCTTACGGGATTTCGTGACCCGGAAGTCCGAAGAGGGACGGAGAGTCATTATCATTGTGGATGAAGCGCAAAACCTGCCCCTGGACACGCTTGAGGAGCTGCGCCTCCTCTCAAATCTCGAAACAGCCAAGGACAAACTGATTCAGATCATGCTTATCGGACAGCCTGAGCTCGAAGCCAAACTGCTGGCGATAAAGCTGAGACAGCTGAATCAGCGAATAACAACGCGGGTCCATTTGAAATATTTTTCAGCTGAAGAGACGCCGGAATATATCAATTACCGGGTGATCAAGGCAGGACAGAACAATCTGCGGATTCATAAAAAAACCGGCAGGCTGACACATAAAATCACACAGGGGGTGCCGAGGCTCATTAATATGCTGCTGTCCCGTGCGCTCATGGCAGCCTACCTCGAAGAAAAAAATATCATAGCTCCCGATCATATCCGCCACGCAGTGAAGAGCCTCAATCACACAGAACTGCACATGGACAAAAGACCGAACCTGGTCCCTGCAGCAGCAGGAATACTCGCAGTTGCTGCCCTTACTGTTTCTGTCTATCTTTATCTCCCGGACAAAAGCTCCGAGACATCAGAGGTGGAAATACACCATACAGCATTAAGCGAAAACAGGACCGGGGCCTTCGAATCTGTTCCTCAAAGCTACGATATCCCGGATGAGACAGACATGAATTCCGTCAGCGGGAGCGTGCCGGCCAGAGATATAATCACGGCTGCATTGAAGATCGAAAAACCTCAGGATTCAGCAGCGGTGCAGAGTACCATGAATGAGAGTGAGCCGTCTGCTGCCGACGAAATTGCTTTACCCAAGCCTCATGCTGATGATGAAGCCACGAACGGTCCTGTGAACAAGGGCCAGGAACTGACGGTGAATAACGATCTCCCCGATAGTGAAGCAGTGCATTCAGCTGATCAGCAGCAGGCCGATGATTTCAAATTCATATCCATTACCACTGATGTCGCCTTCATCAGACACTGGCCATCCATTGACGCGGGAAAAGCAGGCTGGGCAACGAAAGGCAGCCAACTTCTCGTGCTTGGTGAATCAGTTGATGAGAGGGATATTCAGTGGTACCAGATCGCATATGAGGGTGAGAAAAAGTGGATCTCCGGAGAGGTTGTCGAAACAATCGGGCGGGGGAAGAGTTCCCGGTAAAGCATCCGGCAACTCCTATCTTTTATCCATGAGAATGAGAAGCCGCTTTCTGGCCTGAATCTTTACTGCATCCTCAACCGACTCTGAGATCGAGATGCCCTTGTACAGCTCAATCGCTTTCTGCATGTGTCCCTGCTTCTCATAAATCCGCACCTCACCCATCAGACCTTCACTATTGCCCAGTTTCACAAGACGTGAATACAAATCGAGGGCCTTCGGTAAATTTTCCTGACGTTCATTGAGCACAGCGAGGTTTAAAAGAATGGTTTCATTGTCAGGATCAAGGTCTTCTGCATGATTCAACGAACGCGCTGCCTCCATATAATGTCCGGACCGGGCATGCGCTATGGCCATATTGATTAACGCGGGGATGTAATCACTGTTACGGTCAAGCGCCATCTGTGCATAGGTGATTGCGTCATTCAGAAGATTCAGCTTCAAATACATAAAGGCTATGTTATTCATCACCGTAACATTATTCGCATCTGCTTTCAGGGCATGTTTGTAGTTCGACAGCGCCTTCAGATACTCATTGTTCATTTCGTATTTTCTGGCAGCATACAAAAATGCGTCTGTTTTCGGTGCGGGCTCCTGCCTCGCCGGGGGCGTGGTCACGGCCTGTTCGGATAAGTCAGTCCGCACGACAGAAGGTTTCTTTTGTTCTTCATCGAAATGCGCTACAGGCACAGACTTTTTATCAGCGTGGGCAGGGAGAATTACGGGCCCGTCTGGATCCAGGTTTTCAGCGTCAGGCGCTGGCGTGTCAGATTGAACCGGAGACTCCTCAGGCACAGCCGCGGACTGCGGTCTGCTGACAACTGCGGGCCCTTCGCTCTCCTCCTGCGTCTTGATCTCAGCCTTTGCAGCAACATTCGGGGCAGGCATCATCATAGAACTCTCTGTTTCCATGAAAGACCTGCCAAAGTAGGTCAGTAATAACCCTGAGACGACAGCAGCTCCAAAGATGCATGTCAGAAGGATTATCTTTCTCCTGTTGACCGACCGTCTTGCTGATGCCTGAACAATATCCCTCAGATTTGGAGGGACTTCCCTTTTTGACGCGGGCTGTTTTATCTTGGCGAGAAGGTCAACGAGCAGGCTCATCTGTTATCTCATGATAAATAGTATGGAGAAAGAAGAAAACGTCCTGATGAATGATGATCCTCATTAAATGTCAATTATACCAGAACCATGACGTAAAGTGCGGAAAGAAGAATGAAATCCGCGAGACCCTGCCCTTGAGAACCTCCGCGCACAATCGGGCAAAAAAAAGCCCGAAATTATTCGAGCTTTTCAACTGATGTCCCTGTAGTCCTACTTTTCAGCAGGATCTATTTTTCCATAGTCAATGTTGTAATCGCAGGGATCACATTCCACCTTCACCAGGCCCTCCTTCAGGGAATCCTCTTTCATGGTATCAGCATCTTTACCATAATCAAGGTTGTAATCGCAGGGGTCACATTCAAAGGTGACAAATTCTTTTGCCTGTCCTGTCTGTACATCAACGGTCGCCGGTTTTATTGTCTCTCCTGTGACACTTCCCGTAAAGATGAGCGCCACTGCAATCATTCCTATCAGCCCTATGGTTAATCTGGTTGTCATTGACCTGACCTCCTTTCCGAAGCTTCAAAAAGCTTCCTTCTTAGAAGTCAAAATAAAAGAGCCGATCATGCCTTCGGATAAACCTGAAGCACCCCGGCTCTATGAAACATTAAGACCATTGCTTTCTCCCTCCCTCATGGAGGATTTGGCTTTATCGTTATTAAAATAATCATCTCTTCTTACTTTCAATATAGCACCATTCCGGGCATCGGTCAACGCAATTAATATGCTTACAATCAGGCACTTATGGGCCAGGGCTATTTTAATAAAAGCACGTTTGCTGTCAGCGTTCCGTTTCGGGACGCTGCTTGAACACGTACATTTTCTCAGAAAGCTATCTGGTGTTTATTGGTAACGTATCTGCATGCAAAGAATGTATCATGATATAAGGAGATTCATTGCAGGTTACAGATACAGGAGCATGCCTTCGAGTCACTTTTTAATGTCAGAGGACTTTTTGATTCCCAAAAAAGAAAATGTCATGCATAGTAATAAGAAAATAACATTATGAATTATTCCTTAAATAGGGTTACTATATCTAGAGTAATTTAGTTTAAAACCTGTTTTGCCGGACAGATTGACTGCTATGAGTGTTCATGTGCGATTTAGCAATATAAGATTTTTATTCGTCGTCTCTTTATTTCTTGCCTTTCTTTTAAATGTACCGCTCGTGTCAAACGCATCTACCCGGACAGACCTCCGAAGCTTTCAGCGTTCCATTGTAGATTACCGCTCAAAGTTAAACCGGCGTTTTAAAAAGGTGAACCGTAAAAAGACAAAATATATAATTGTTCATACGTCGGAACTCGGGCTTAAAGCGACACTGAAAGTTGTTTCAAAGGGAAAGCGTTTGCGCAGCGGAAAGAGCACCCATGGCGGTCATACTCATTATGTGATTGGCCGGAACGGACGCACCTATCGCATTCTGGACAAGAAATACGAAGCCGACCATGCCGGTCTCAGCATGTGGAACGGGGAAGAGGATATCAGTAACGTCTCGATCGGGATTGAACTGGCAGGGTATCATTACGCATCCATATCTGAAAACCAGTACCGGTCAGTGGGCATATTGATTGACATTTTGCAACAGGCATATGGCCTGGATGACCGGGCCGTCCTGACCCACAGCCAGGTAGCATATGGAAAGCCAAACCGGTGGTTTAAAAAGAACCACCGCGGGCGGAAGCGGTGTGCAAAAAATTTTATTCACGCCCGGGCCGAAGTGAGGCCGATCTGGACCTATGACCCCGATGTGCGATCCGGCCGGCTTATTGCTGACCCTCAGTTATCCAAAGTTTTCTATGCTCTACAGAAACAGTATGCTGAAACCAGTGACACGAACATTATTTCCCGGAAAAACACCGCATGGTCAATCGCCGGGGAAGATTACGATGACCGAACAACGGTTTACAAATTTCCTAACGGTCAAGTATATACCGGCGATCAAATTTCAGATACAATAGGCTGGAGCAGCATACCTGCTGAAACAGTTGTGCTCCTCAATCAGGAAAACGGCATTTCTTTGTTAAAAAGCGAAGGCGCCATAAAAACTATCTCTGACAGACTCACCGCATGGTCCTTTGCGGGGAAAAAGTACAATCACAAAACGACCATCTATTTTCTGCCTTCGGGCCAGATAAAATCTGGTTCTCACATATCCGACTGGGATGATCTGCCTGTTAGAACGAGGCTTATTGTCGATTACCGCGGTCCTTACAAGCTTCATAAAAATCAGTCGGCATACCGGATTGCCGGAAACAAATACAAAGATAGGACAACAATTTACTATCTGCCGTCTCAAAAACTGATGGCCGGAGATGAAATAGACGACTTTACCGAACTTCCGACCGGCACTCTGATATTTCTTCCTTCCACCTGACACCTGAAATACTTCTCTTACCTGATGTTAGGGAAAGAAGTTACTTTTTTTCACTTCTTTCAGCCTGGATTCCTCACGTGTGCCTTTTGCCTGGCACGCATTTCCCGACGGGAAACCCGAAATATCTTCTGCGTGCTGAGGGAATAAATGAAATCTGTCATGGTATAATTCAGAAGCCGTTAAGGGGATAGTGGCTGTAGTTTTCAATAATAATCAGATCGAAGCGCTCAAACGCCTGAAACAGTTCAGGCCGCTGAAACGTTTTTTTAAAAAAAGGGACATGGTGCTCCATGATATCGTTTACCGTATCTTTTATTTCCGGCATAGCTGCGTTTAACTATTTTCCTTATTTCCCGTTCTCAATTATTGCATCCTGCATTACTATCACGAGCGTTTTATTCTTTCAGCATAAAAAAAACAGGAAGCAGCTGTTAGTTATCGTCCTGGTCTTTCTTGCCGGCCTTATGGACAGCTCGCTCAGGCAGAGTGATTTACCTGAACTCTCTTTCCCTCCAGAGGACCTGCATGTTGTTGGAAATATCATTGACATACCGGAAATAACTGACGAGAGCGTACGGTTTACGATTGATGAAGTCTCTGTAAACGGTCATGGGATCAGCGGGAAGGTCAGGTTGAGGCTCTATCAGAATAATGTTGGATTTTCGTTGTCAGAGATAGCGCTTTCCCCGGGAGACAGGATCAGTGCTTCTGCAAAGTTGCGAATACCTGCCACCTTTCGAAATCCTGGCGCATATTCATATAATCTGAGAGAACAGGGAATTGTGGCCACCGGTTATGTAAAGAATATGACCCTGTCGAAAGGAATCGGTTTGCCGCAAAACTGGATTCTGATGCTGCGCCAAAGGCTCGCTGCCATTATTGAGAAAAGTCTCTCCACAGAGAGCGCGTCATTTCACAAAGCAATTATCCCTGGGCTGAAGGGTGGCATGAGCCAGGAAATGCGGCTTGCATTCAGCACAACCGGCCTGGCGCACCTGCTCAGCATATCAGGGACTCACTTTGGCCTCCTTGCTTTCATCTTCTTCCAGTCAATCAGGAAAGTGACACAATATCTTCCTCCGAAAACCCTGACAAGACTTACGCTGTATATCACGCCAACACAAATAGCCATTCTGTGGACGCTTCCGGTGCTCGTTGCATATGCATATATATCGGGCATGAGCACCCCAACGGTCCGATCGCTGATCATGGTCTTTATTTATATGCTCGCACTGTTTCTTGGAAGAAGAGGCGAGTGGATGAATTCACTCTCGATCGCGGCCATCATAATTCTGGTCTGCAAACCGTCTGCACTGTTTGAGCTTTCCTTTACGCTCTCATTTATCGCCGTGTTCTCGATAGGCTCTGTTTTAGAACAAAGATCGGATAATTTGACAAAAGGAGAGACTGCACCTGCCTTTTCTAAAGATGGGAGAGGGGTGATCAAAAAGATATATGACAAATTGAAGATTTCTTTTTTTCTAACCGCCTCCGCAGTCTTTGGAACAGCCCCCCTGAGTATCGCTGCTTTTCATCAATTCCCGGTAATAGCGCCGCTGGCAAACCTGATCGTCACGCCGCTCGTCTGCTTTGTTGTCCTGCCGCTCGGGTTTATTACCGGATTTGCGGCCCTTCTCTTTGATATGCAGACAATGCCTTTCAATGCCATAACTGACGCTGTAAGCTGCTTTGCCCTGCTGATCGTTCAGATATTTTCAAATATTCCATATGCAAGTATCCGTGTCCATGCTCCATCCGCGGCACTGATAGCGGCATATTATATTTCATTGATACTGCTCTTTCAGAATAAATCAGGATGGAGGGCCGTCCCCGTCGTTCTTGTCATTTTTCTTTATATACTTACTCCGTATCTTCCGGGCCGTGATTTCAGAATTACCTTTCTGGATGTCGGGCAGGGTGACAGCTCTGTGGTTGAGTTTCCGGACGGGACAGTGATGCTGATTGATGGAGGGTCCGAAGACGCGGGGGCCGGACAAAGAGCAGTCGCGCCCGCGTTATGGTCAAGGGGGATCAGAACTATTGATTACCTTGTGGTGAGCCATCCGCATCCGGACCATTACGGCGGCCTCTCTTATATCCTGGATAATTTTGAGATCGGTGAAGTGTGGGCGACCAGGAAATCCATCTATACGGGACGGGGTTTTTTTCAGAGCGCAGCGGCAAAGGGAATTGCTGTCGGAACGCCTGTCAGGGGGGATTGCATCAGCACAACGGGCTACAGGATTTATGTTCTCCATCCGTATGAGGCATTTTACGCCGCTTCTCCGAGAGGTGATTTTTCAGACGAAAACAGCCATTCCCTGGTCCTGAAAATTGAGTCAGGAAGCACCTCCATCCTTTTCACCGGTGATATAGAAGCTGAGGCTGAAGAGAATATGCTCGATCTCGGGAAGTGGCTCAAAAGCGACATTTTAAAAGTCCCCCATCACGGAGGCAGGACATCCGGTTCGATCGAGTTTTTAAAGATGGTCAATCCTGATGTGGCGGTCGTAAGTGTCGGAAAACAGAATCCATTTCACCACCCTCACCAAGCGACCCTTGAGCGATATAAAGGAGAAGGCGTAGCGCTGTTCAGGACAGACCGGGATGGCGCCGTTACGATTACCGGAAGAAACGGTTTTTATGAAGTAACACCCTATATGGACAGCGGGTTTCAGACAGTAACCTGCCTGCGGGATGAGATGAGAAACCTGGGACTGTTGTTTTAATAATAAGGTTGAACCGTCGATAACCGGGAGTCAGTCTTTACCGCTTGTGCAGCGTGCGCCCTTTCACACTTACGATCTTGCACGCTTTACTCCTGATTCAAATGGTCAAGGGCAAATTTCAGGCCCTCGGATTTCCCCTCCCAGTATGCCAGCCGGTCGCGGGTAATCGTAATATTATAATGGCTTTTCTGTTTTTCAGATTCGAGTGATTCGAGTTCCGCTTTTATTTCATCCCTTTTTTTGACTGCCTTTTCATATTCATTCTGAATTGTCTGGTGCATAGAAAATTCCCCTCAGGGCAGGGCCTGTCTCAGTGTATCCTTTTTTTTAAGCTGCAGACCAGTTCCATCAGCGATTCCTCAAAATCCGAAGCACTGACTTTCCTGAACGTGCTGCTGCCCGCTGATGTCCCGGTTTTCCCGTTTTTATAATAAGTGGTCTCTTTCACTACCCTGAACCTTTTACCCGTGCAGTCCATTTCGAGATGACTGACCAGCGAAGAAACATCCGATGCATGTTGCGGCTCTATCTTCCTGATCACCTCAACTATATCGTCTGATACCCGATTGATGCTGTCAAGATCAATATAGCACTTCTCCCCTTTCTCGGTATCGATGAAGTGCAGCCAGTCAGACGATCCCGAAACCGCTGACCCCAGAAACAGGAAACAGGCAGTTATCAACAGAATTCTCTTCCTCATCGTGCCCTCGCTCACCTATAAAATGACTCTAAGAACTATATATCACATCCGTACAGGGAATCAAGGGGCCGTCACAGCTATTGCAGGAATTCCTGCAGAAATACGGTGAAGCAGTGGCCGGGCGCGTGCAATCTGAAATTACACACTCGACTCAGGTTTCGATAATCTTTGGTACACCGTTTTCAGGAGAGAATAATTGCAGAAGGTTTTCGTGACTGATCTCACGCTCGATGCAGGCCTTCATTATGCGTGCAGCACATGAAGGGGTGCAATCTTCACAGGTCCTGCATGTGTTTTCGATCTCTTCCATGATTTCGTGCAGTTTCATGTTATACGCTCCTTGCCGTTTATTTTTTGCCGAATGTTCTGTTCGTTATTGCAGAGCAACAAATGTGCCAGTCAGGAGAGTCTTCCGGAAACCCGTTATTTCAGATTAATTCTTCCGGAAATGCATTGAATGGGGTCCAAATAGAAGAACTTATTGTCCTGTGGAGGGAAAAAGATTCCTGCTTGAGGCGGATTACCGTAGTGGGTCGGTCGAGAGCTCACTGCCTGCTGATTAATGCCTACTCGTGAGCGTATACAGTTATGGGAGGAATGCGCTGAACAATGTAGAACCCGATTTGTGTTTCGACGATGACCGGATTTGCAAAGATTTCGAGATTCCGTGCAACTTCAGCAATCTTTGGATCAATATCTGAGGGGTCCCGGTACTCAAGTGTCTTGCCCGTGTCACTCAGTTCATTATTGACAATGCTCTCAAATCGCTCTCCCTGAGACAATCCAAATATAATGTCTTCTGCACGGTCACGTGACTGGACCATGATGTGCCGGATTAACAGCTCCTTCCCGCTTATGTCCCATGGCACTGCAGGCTTTTTTGATACCTTTTCCAGTTCATTTATCAGGTCTTCGCTTTCGTATCCGAGCCCCTTCGCTGTTAATGCAGCTGTCCATGCCATCATATAATCCTTTTTCTGAAAATAGGTCCTCCCCAGATAATAATATATATCAGCTGATCCGGGATTCGTTATTAAGGCCTCGATAAACTGCTCTCTGGCATTATCCAGCCTGTTCCGTGCCAGATTGATCTTCCCGAGATAATAATTGATATCAGGCGCATCCGGATCCATTTCGAGCACCATTTCGAATTGCTCCGCGGCTTCATCCAGCCTGCTTCTGTCATAATAAAGCATCCCGAGTTTTGTTCTCCATGGAGCGGCCCGGCCCGGCGACAGGCCTATGGCTCTCTGCATGAATTTAAAGGCGTCATCAGGTAATTGCAATTCATAAAACAGCTCAGCTAACTTCCAGGTAAGCTCCGCATTGTCCGGATCATCAGTGATTGCAAGCCGATATTCTTCCGCAGCAGAGAGCAGACGCTTTTCTTTCACATACATGTCTCCCTTTTTTTCATGACCCGACTGACCCTCCCTCCGGCCGTCACCAGCTATCGTCTGTTCAGTTCTCCCGGGTTGATTTCCGGATGACAGCGGTCCCTCTGCCACTGATTCATCCGCTTTTTGGGCGTAAAAAAACATCTTTCTGACCCGCTCATCCAGCACATACGCCTGCATTACCATGGATGAGGCGATACGAGGTTTTATTGACAGGTGTAATTTCTTTGCCTGGTCGCTCTCCTTAAACTGCCCGATACGCACACAGTATGATCGCCCGATCTCCTCTATTCTGAGAAAATCAAGGTTCTCCTTGTCCAGCCCAGTTACGAGAGCATAATAGTGCTGCTGGGCCGTTCCCATATCTTCATAGCATCCGGTCTGGACCGTATAAATCAGGTCATACGCGTCCGTCCGGGAAGGCAGGGTTGCAGATATAGCTCCAAAAGCTGTGAATACTGTTAAGACCAGTTTAAAACTACTTATCAAGTGAGTGATCTTCATTATTTCTAATCATTATTTCAAGACAGGCTTCTATAAATAAAATAACACACCGGCCAGCTGTTTTTGAATGAGGGCTGCAAATGCAATGCAGACTGCAGCCCCGGAATTAAGGCAAGGAGCGCTTCAAACAAATATTTTACATATAAATAAATTTAATAAGACTTATAAATATTTTAAATTTGACACATCCTATGTTTTATTATGATAATTGAAATATCTTAAGCGGTTACAGAGTTTTCCCAGAAATAAACTTAAATGCCGGTAGCAAGTAGCTGATTTTTGCTCCGTTTTAAAATCAGACCGGCAGAACGCATGGGATTATAATGAAAAAAAGGGCTTTTGAGAGAGTACCGGTAAATCTGGAGTCCCGCTGCTTTGATATTGACGATTTCGGGACTGTAACCGATCTTTCAGAAAATGGGATGTTCATAAGCTCCAAGAAAATAAGCTTTCCTTTAGAATCCCAGTTTGAAGTGTCGGTGAAACTTAATACAGAGCAGCTGCACCTTCCCGTAAGAGTCAGCCGGATAACAAAGTCAAACGGTTATTATGATGGAATCGGGGTAGAACTGCTGAACTGCTCCAACAACTATTTAAAGCTTGTCAACAGACTCCGCCTGCTCTGTAAATCAAAAAAACTCGCCTCATTACAGCATACCGACAAAAAGTAATCATACCCGGTGAGCATCCCAGAAACTGTTTCGCTGCTGACGGGCCACGCACACTTCTTGTGAATCTCCCGACGCTGGCTATCGGGGCTGATCACGATATCAGTCTGCCTTGCTCATAGTGTCGATCGTGTCCAGCAGTTCCTTCAGCTGATCTCTCGAAAACTTCAATCGCGGCGGGTGATAGCTGACTGTATCAATATACAGAGCGTTCTCAGTCACGGAAAAAGAGATCTGCCAGTCATCAATTTCCTTTATGACCGTCTCATCGTCTGCCTTTTTCATTTGTCCTCTGCGTCTCATGCTCTGCCTCCTTTTCAATTGACATTGAGCAATTATAACAGATCAGCACGAGGGGAAACGTTACGTTGTTCGTCAGCAGATTTCAAACCAATTTTAGATTTGTCAACCACTAATAAATGTGCTATGAATTGTTTATGATTCAGATCATACACATCTGGTGTGTATTTCTATAATGTTTATGCATCGGGGGGAACTTTAAATTCCTGTTCCTTATGTGCAGTGTAGTTCTTTTATCCAAAGGAGGCCTGTTATGAGAGTATCAAGAAGGGATTTTTTGAAAACAACAGCAGCGGTGAGCGCTGCAGCAGCTGCAGGGATCGCTGTGCCTGATGATATGCGGGCTATTGCACAGGAGACTGAGGCACAATGGCGGTGGGATAAGTCTGTCTGCAGATTTTGTGGAACAGGATGCGGGATCATGATCGCAACAAAAAATGACATGATTGTTGCTGTTAAGGGTGATCCGCTCGCACCGGTGAATATGGGACTAAATTGTATTAAAGGATATTTTAATGCAAAGATCATGTACGGTGCAGACAGGCTGGCAGAACCATTGTTGCGGGTCAACGACAAGGGCGAATTTGACAAAAAAGGCAACTTCAGACCGGTCTCGTGGAAGAGGGCGTTTGACGAGATGGAAAAGCAGTTTAAAAAATATTATGCTGAGCTTGGTCCTTCCGGGATATCGATTTTTGGTTCGGGTCAGTATACCATCATGGAAGGTATCGCGGCTGTGAAGCTGATCAAGGCCGGATTCAGAAGCAACAACATCGATCCGAATGCCCGCCACTGCATGGCGAGTGCGGTTGTCGGTTTTATCCAGACATTCGGGATAGACGAACCCGCAGGCAACTATGATGACATGCACTACGCTGACTCCATTGTCCTGTGGGGCGCCAACATGGCGGAAATGCATCCTGTACTTTGGACAAAGATATCCGACCGGAAACTCGAAAAACCTGACTGGGTCAAGATCGTCAACATTTCGACGTTTTCAAACAGATGCACAAATCTTGCGGATATCGAAATCATTATCAAGCCAAATACCGATCTCGCCCTCCTGAACTATATTGCCCATGAAATCGTCTACAACCGTCCGGAAGCGATAGACTGGGATTTTGTGAACAACAACTGTGTATTCGCCACCGGCCCGGTGGATATCGGGTATGGTATGCGCCCTGATATCAACCACCCGAAATACAAGCAGACCGAGCTCGATACGGCGGCCCGGGAGGCATCTAAGATCATAACGGAAGATGAGGCCCGCGCCATGAGTTCACTCGGAATAAAGGCCGGTT
>Ga0209536_100010818_pt1 | contig 13416 bp, 10 predicted proteins | sample DeeMarSeWOR28_12_FD_187461 | JGI IMG/M metagenome (GOLD analysis project Ga0209536, IMG submission 187461) | Marine sediment microbial communities from White Oak River estuary, North Carolina - WOR-2-8_12 (SPAdes) (version 2) | ecosystem: Environmental > Aquatic > Marine > Intertidal zone >...
CATGCGCGATCGGCTGACCCATCATAATCTGCAATCCAACCCGCATGCAGCCTATTTATTCCACGAAAAGGGTCCCGGTTATAAGGGCAAAAGGCTGTTTCTGACCAAAGTGGGCGAAGAACAGGACACCGAGCTGCTGCAATCCTTACGCAGAAGACAGTACATCGATGAAAAAGATGAGACCCGCTTTCTCGTATTTTTTCAAATCGACAAAGAGCTGCCTTTGGTCGGTTCCGGTGAAAAATAGGCTCATACTTTTACATACGGTTTTTCGATCATTGAACAAGATGATAGTCGTTGGCAGCGGCTATCCTCCAATAAAAAAACAGGTGAACCTATCACATGGATAAGAGCGATAAAATCCGCCAAAACCTGAACAAACTCTTTTCATCCCAAAACTTGGCCGTGCTGTCTACCCACCAGGACGGGCAGCCCTATGCCAGCCTGGTCGCATTTGTGGCCACTGAAGATTTGAAACATATCTTTTTTGTTACCCCAAAGACGACCCGCAAATTTGCCAACCTGTCTGTCGATTGCCGGGTGGCCATGCTTATAAACAGCAGTCAAAATCAGGCTGCTGATTTTCATCAAGCCTTATCGGTAACTGCGATCGGCAGTGCTGAAGAAATAGGCGGTGATGAAAAAGAAAAGTATTTACAATTCTATCTGGCCAGGCATCCCCATCTGATAGATTTTGCCAGATCGCCGACATGTGCGCTTGTGCGGGTAACGGCGCGGTCTTATTACCTGGTTAAGAATTTTCAAAACGTCATGGAGTTGCATATCAGCGAATGAACTGGATGATACCCGCCATAAAAGTAAGTGCTAAAGACCGCAAACGTGTCGGGGGTAAGGGGTTTTCACTGGCATCGATGTCCAGGCAAGGATTTAATATCCCCGATACCCTGTGTGTCACCAGCGATCTTTACAACGAATATGTGACCCGCACGGGTTTGCGCGAACGCATACAGCTTGAGTTGCACCGTAAAGATTTTAAGGAAATGCGCTGGGAGGAAATCTGGGATTGTGCCACCCGGGTTCGCAATATGTTTTTAAGAATACCAATTCCCTTTGAAATTGAAGCAGGCTTCAGAGAAGTCATCGCATCCCATTTCAGAAATAAATCCGTGGTCGTGCGATCGTCCGCATCGGATGAGGATACCGCCAGATCGTCTTTTGCCGGATTGCATGAATCCTACCTGAATATCCGGGGCACCGATGCGATTATAGAGCATGTCCGCAAGGTCTGGGCATCCCTGTGGTCGGATGCCGCATTGCTTTATCGTCAGGAATTGGGATTGGATGTTGAGAAAAGTTCAATGGCGGTGGTCATTCAGGAAATTGTCATTGGAGATCGATCCGGTGTGGCATTTTCTGAAAACCCAAACGACAGTTCCCAGGGTGTGATTGAATCCGTATATGGCCTGAACCAGGGTCTGGTGGACGGTGCGGTTGAACCCGACCGCTGGATCGTGGATCGCAAGAGACGAAAAATTATCACCCACACACCGGCAAAACGGGAATACTGGATGATTCCTTTTGAAAATGGGGTTCAACTTTCTGCGCTACCGGATGCGATGTCAACTCAGCCACCGCTTAGCTCCAAAGAAGCATATGCGGTCTTCGAACTGGCCATGGAAGCCGAGGATTTTTTCAAAAATCCCCAGGATGTCGAATGGACACTCAAGGAAGAGGAATTGTTTATATTGCAATCTCGTCCAATTACAACCACATCCTCTCAAAAATCTGAAGACAACCGCAGCTGGTACTTGAGTTTGCATCGTAGTTTTGAAAATTTGAAAAACCTTCGCAAAAAAATTGAAGAAGATTTGATCCCCGGTATGATTGACGCGGCCAATCAATTGGCGGAAATTGATTTGACCATCTTGGCCGATCATGATCTGGCCAAGGAAATAAAAAAGCGCTGGGAGATCAATCACAGGTGGGTCAATATATACTGGGAAGAATTTATTCCCTTTGCCCACGGGGTGCGATTATTCGGCCAGGTTTACAATGATGTCATGCGTCCTGAAGATCCCTATGAGTTTGTTGATCTGCTGACCCGCACAGAAATGGCCAGTTTAGGGAGGAACCAGATGCTGGAAAATCTGGCGGATATCATTCGTAACGATCAGGGGCTAAAGAAACAGATAGAGACCCGCGACTATTCCAGGATTGATCAGGATTTTACCCGGAAAATCGAAAAATTTATCGAGAAATTCGGTGATCTCACCTGTGCGGTTACCGGTGGAACCCAATGCGACCAGGACTCCGAACCGTTGTTCAACATTTTACTTGAAATGGCCGCTCATCCAGGTATTGCAGCGGGCAACCGGAAGTCAAATACCACAGATGAGCTCCAGAAAAAATTCCTGAATTGTTTTGAAGGCGATCGAAAACAACAAGCTTCCGAGATACTGGATTTGGCACGCGCCAGTTATCAGCTGCGAGATGACGATAATATCTATTTGGGCAGGATCGAATCGCATTTGCTGGCAGCCGTTGCAGAAGCCCGGCAACGGGTTGAATACCAGAAGGCGGAAAAAGCACCTGCGCCCCAGACCAAAGAGTTGGTGGATATCCTCGCGGATTTGGATCATCGCTCCAAGGAGCTAAATCCATACGAAAAAAAGCCGGGGCAAGTATTTGAAATAAAGCCCAGACAACTTATAGGTCAACCGGCAGGTCCCGGAATTTCCAAAGGCAAAGCCAGGGTAATCCAGCAGCATTCCGATCTTTCCAATTTTAAACACGGGGAGGTATTGGTCTGTGACGCGGTGGATCCGAACATGACGTTTGTTGTACCATTGGCCTCAGCGGTCGTGGAAAGACGTGGCGGGATGCTTATTCACGGCGCAATTATCGCCAGAGAATACGGCTTGCCCTGTGTCACCGGTATTCCCGATGCCACGACCCTAATTCAAACCGGAGATGACATCACCGTGGATGGATATTTGGGGATTGTTACGATCGGATCGGCTGATATTTGAAAACAGTTTCATTTCGTTACAATCGCACATAATGTGCGTCGGTAAGACCGTTGAGAAAAAGGAAAGCGTTTATTTTTATACAGATTAATTCGGCATCCGGATGATCGCTAAAATCTTTCAGGTGGGGATGGATTTTCAAGAACATTTCTTTGATCATAATTTTTTTGGTTTCGTCCGCGATGCTTTGAAATGTTCCCTCAACCGTAAGCGCCTGGGTTTGCGTTCGCGGCGTTTTTTCGCGGGTGTCGATAAGCAGGCTCACAGCTGGATTATCCAACAGATTCTGATATTTTTGAGTTTTTCGGTGAGTCACCATATAAATCTCTTCACATGATTCATCGGCCACATAGGCCATCAAGGAACAATAGGGTTTTGCTCCGGCAATGGTAGCCAGAACACACATACTTTTTTCTTTGACCAGCGCTTTCATTTTTTCAAGCATAATATTCTCTGCCCGCTCTGGTTAAATAATCTGATCTTTGATGTTTACCATATTTTTTGCTATTACCAAAACGGAATTATTCCCAGGATGAGACCTGTCTTATCGTCGGTATGGGTTTTTATGATCGTCCAATTTTAGGAGGGTTCAGTATGGAAGAAAAAGTTAGAATCGGGATTAGCAGCTGTCTGCTTGGTAACCAGGTGCGCTGGAATTCCGGTCATAAACACGACCGCTATCTAACCGGCACCCTGGGCCAATTCGTCGAATACGTACCGGTGTGCCCGGAGGTGGAAGCCGGGTTTGGCGTCCCCCGGGAATCGTTTCGCCTGGTGGGCGATCCCGAAAATCCGCGCCTGATAACATTTAAAAGCAAGGAGGACCACACCGATCGCATGCGGACATGGGCCAAAAGACGTGTTAAAGAGTTGGAAAAGGAAGATCTGTGCGGTTTCATTTTTAAAAGTGATTCTCCCAGCAGCGGAATGATACGTGTGAAGGTGTACACCGAAAAGGGCATGCCGGAGAAAAAAGGGGTGGGCATGTTTGCCCGGGAATTCATGAACCAATTTGCTCTCATACCGGTGGAAGATGATGGCCGGTTGCACAATCCCCAGATCCGCGAAAATTTCATTGAGCGAATTTTTGCCTTGAAACGCTGGCGGGATAGTGTGGCGAAAAAGCCGGGTATGGGAAAGCTGGTGGAATTTCATACCCGCAACAAACTTCTGATATTGTCTCACAGTCAAAAACATTACCGGCTGATGGGCAAACTGGTGGCTGAAGGCAAAAAAATTCCCCTAAAAGAGCTTTGCGGCCAATATGAGCGCCTTTTAATGGAAGCCCTGGAACTCAAAACCACCGCCAAAAAAAATAACAATGTCCTCCAGCATTTGATGGGGTATTTTAAAAAACAGCTGACGGCTGATGAAAAGCAAGAGTTGCTTGAAATATTTGATCAATACCGCAGAGACCTGGTGCCGCTGGTTGTTCCGATCACATTAATTAACCATTACGTGCGCAAATATGATCAGCCCTATCTCAAGATGCAAACCTATCTGAATCCGCATCCGGTGGAGCTGAAGTTAAGAACCCACGTCTGATTTTGGATGGTGTATTGGAGTGATGGGGTTCTGGATTATTGGAAATTGAAATCCCAAATTCCAAATTTCAAACAAATTCCAATGACCAAAATTCCAAATTTCAAACGTTTTGATCATTGAAATTTGGAATTTTAAATTTATTTGTAATTTGGTGCTTGGAATTTGGGATTTCACGCGTTGGTAATTGAAACACTATAAAACTGGAGACCGAACGGTGCATTCTGGCCCTATATTAGTTACTGGAGCAACAGGCTATGTCGGCGGACGTTTGATTCCGGCCCTGCTGGATGCAGGCTATCGTGTGCGCGCTATGGGCAGAACCCTTGAAAAACTGGGATGCCGTCCATGGGCCCATCACGATCGGGTGGAATTGGTTCAGGGAGATGTATTAGATCGAGAATCTCTTATTAAAGCAGCCTCCGGGTGCCGGGCAGCATATTACCTGGTCCATTCCATGATCGCCCAGAAAGAAAAATTCGTTGAAGCCGATCGCAGAGCTGCCCGCAATATGGCTGACGCTGCGGATTCAGCCGGTTTGGAACGAATAATCTACCTTGGTGGATTGGCGGAAGCCAGGCACGACTCTCTGAGCAAGCATTTGAAATCGCGATTTGAAGTAGCTGAGATATTGCAGTCCGGATCGGTTCCCACCACTGATTTGCGTACTCCCATGATTCTCGGATCCGGCAGCGCCTCATTTGAAATTCTGCGCTATCTGGTTGAACGCCTGCCGGTGATGACGACCCCGAAATGGGTTTTCTCTTTAAATCAGCCCATTGCGATTCGAGATGTGATAGCCTATTTGATGGGTTGTCTCGAAAAAGAAGAGACCACCGGCCAAACATTTGACATCGGAGGGCCGGATATCCTTACCTATCGTGAACTTCTGGATATCTATGCCGAGGAAGCCCACCTTCCCAAACGTTGGATCATTCCGGTGCCCGTGCTTACCCCCACATTAAGTGCCCTATGGATTCATCTCATCAGCCCGGTGCCCACCTCGATTGCCCTGCCGTTAACCGAGGGATTAACCAGCGATGCCGTTTGCACCGAAAATCGCATTCAGTCTATCATTCCTCAGAAATTGTTAAGTTGCCGTGAGGCTATCCGTCTGGCATTGGATAAAATAAATCAGCAGCAGGTGGATACCTGCTGGATGGATGCGGGTGATTTACTCGAACCCGAATGGGCCCATTGCGGAGATGCAGACTGGGCCGGTGGGACCATCATGAATTGTGGTTATCGAGCATGTTTGAGAGCAACTGCTGAAGAAACCTGGCAACCCATTCGTAAAATAGGAGGGAAAACCGGCTGGTATTTTGGAAATTTCCTCTGGAGACTGCGGGGTATCATAGACCGGCTCGCTGGAGGTGTGGGTTTGCGACGAGGACGCCGGCATCCGTCTGAAATTGGCGTTGGTGATGCACTGGATTTCTGGCGAGTACTTGAAGTCGATGCGCCGCATCGTTTGTTGCTTGTGGCCGAGATGAAAACGCCCGGGGAGGCCTTGCTCGAATTTCAAATTACCCCCATCGGAGATGACCAGGTCGAATTGCAAATGCTTTCCCGATTCCTGCCGAAAGGGCTCAGCGGGCTCATATATTGGTATGTGCTTTATCCATTCCACCAGTGGATTTTCTTTGGCATGCTTAAGTCGATTGCCAAATCTATTGACAAACCCATCCAATCGGGACCGCAGCGATTCACCCCAAAGTTGCATACGTCATGCGTTTTGCCTTCCCAGAGAACCTGAAAAAAATAAATCCTTTAGTTTTCAGCTCATGAATTTGTCCGGTCTTGAAGCTTACCAGTATCTGATGGGATTGAGATGATCGATGTAGTGGATTATGCGCTCAAATTGGGAATCCTTGGACAACTGATAAATCGTGTGCTAATAAGGGCCAGGCTAAATAAGATTTTTGCATTTCGAAAGCAAACGCGTTCACCAATTTTTGGCGTGTAAACCTGGGGTAAGACGGATATACTTTCTTATTCTTTTGTTTTAGGAGATGGTCATGAAATACACGGTCTGTATTTTAGCACTTGCAATTTCAGCCTTCATATCGATACAAGCTCAATCTGCCGGTGTCCCCATCAGTGATTCCACCGCCGAATGCATCGATTGCCATTCAGCCATTCATCCGGGCATCGTTAAAGATTGGCAACAGAGCCGCCATGCCAAAGTAACCCCAAAAGCTGCCATGGCCTTAGAGGGATTGGCGCGCAAGGTATCTGCCAAGACCGTGCCCGAAGATTTGCAAACTACTGCCGTGGGGTGTGCCGAGTGTCATCTGCTGCGGCCAAAGGACCATGCCGATACCTTCGAACATAACGGTTACGACGTTCACATTGTTGTTAGCCCCAAGGATTGCAGCACCTGCCATCCGGAGGAAGCCCAGCAATATACCAAAAATATCATGTCGCATGCTTATGATAATTTAGCCGGCAATCAGCTTTATCAGCTTCACCAGCGAACGATCATCGGTGAAATCAAGACCAGAGCGACACGAATCTTTTTTTCGCCGGCAAGTGAGCATACCAAGGCAGAGACATGTTATTATTGCCACGGCACCAAATTAACGGTGAGCGGCACTGAGATTCGTGATACCGAAGATGTGGGTGAGCTTGAGTTTCCCGTGATCGAGGGTTGGCCGAATCAGGGCGTCGGCCGGATTAATCTGGACGGAAGCCTGGGGTCCTGTTCGGCCTGTCATACGCGCCACAGGTTTGCGATTGAGATGGCCCGCAAACCTTATACATGCCAGGAATGCCATGTTGGACCGGATGTGCCTGCATCTAAGGTTTATGCCTCGAGCAAACACGGCAATATCTTTTCTGCCATGCACAAATCCTGGAACTTTGAAGCCGTGCCGTGGACGATCGGCAAAGATTTTACAGCCCCCACCTGTGCCACCTGTCATATCAGTTTATTGATCGATACGGATGAAGAGGTGGTTTGCGAACGGACTCATCAGATGAATAATCGTTTGCCCTGGCGCATTTTCGGATTAATTTATGCCCATCCCCATCCACAAAGTCCGGACACCACCGTCATTCGCAACAAAGCCGGCCAGCCCCTGCCCACGGATTTTAACGGCGTCCTGGCCTCAGAATATCTGATCACCAAAGAAGAAATGGGTATTCGTCAGAAAAGCATGCAGGCTGCCTGTTTGAATTGCCATGCAAATTCCTGGGTTCAGGGGCATTGGAGACGGTTCGAAAACACCATTCAAACGACCAATGCCGACACGCTGGTCGCAACCAGAATCATGAGTGAGATATGGGGGTCTAAATTGGCAGCTGGATTAGACGCGCCTGCTTTCGGCAATCCCTTTGATGAGGCCATTGAAAAAAAATGGACCGATATCTGGCTGCTGTATGCCAACACGATTCGATTCGCGTCGGCCATGGGCGGCGGCGGCGATTATGCGGTGTACGCCGGTGGACGCTATCAGTTGTCGAAAACTTTGTTGGAGCTCAGCGATTGGCTTGCTATGCGTCAGCAGCTTTTGCCCGAAAGGCGTGAGTTTGACAGGTAGAAGCTTTTCAAATGAAATCTGATATCATCCAGAATTCGCGCATCCAATACCTGAATACGTCTGATATTCGGAAGGGCAACTATGTCCTTTATTGGATGCAGCAATCCCAGCGCACGGAGTACAACCACGCTCTGGAATATGCCATCCAACAGGCCAACAGGCTCGGACAGGGTGTGCTGGTTGGATTTGGCCTGATGGACAATTATCCGGAGGCCAATCTGCGCCATTATACTTTTATGCTGGAGGGATTGAAGGAAACTCAAGCGTCTCTGGTCAAACGCGACATCAAGATGGTGGTTCGAACAGGGCAGCCGGCCGAAATTGCCTTGGCCCTTGGCCGGGATGCATCTTTGATTGTTTGTGACCGGGGGTATCTCAGGCATCAAAAGAAATGGCGTGCCCGCGTGGCCCGACAGGCCGATTGTCGTGTCGTGCAGGTGGAAAGCGATGTGGTCATACCCGTTGAGGTCGTTTCCGAAAAAGCCGAGTATGCCGCCCGAACCATCCGTCCCAAAATCCATCGAAACCTTGAAACTTATCTTGAAGAATTCAAACCGATCAGACCAAAAATCAATTCGCTAAAAGTTGCCATAAAAGGAATTGACCTCTCCGATAGTGAAAAAATACTCAAAGAAATGAGGCTTGATCGCAGTGTTGCGCCGGTCAAGCAGTTCTTTAAAGGCGGGACATCACAGGCAGTTAAACGGTTTGATGAGTTTCTTCGCCGCCGATTGAAACACTACGATCAGCATAGCAACCAGCCGCAAACCGACGATGTCTCCCATATGAGTCCATATCTTCATTTTGGACAGATTTCGCCTTTGTATTTAGCGTTGCGAATCCAGCGTGCCGATGGCGCTCTGCAGGAGGCCAAAGATGCATTTTTAGAAGAACTGATCGTACGGCGTGAGCTGGCGATGAACTTTGTTAATTATACCAAAGGATATGATGCCCTGGATTGTATTCCGCAATGGGCTCAAAAAACCTTGTTCCAACATCAAAAAGACAAACGCGATCACGTATATACCCGCAGGCAACTCGAAGAGGCTAAAACCCATGATGAATACTGGAATGCGGCCATGCGTGAGATGAGGTACACAGGGTTTATGCATAATTACATGCGCATGTACTGGGGTAAAAAAATACTGGAATGGTCGCCGACCCCACAAAAAGCATTTCAGACCACGCTGGCCATCAACAACAAATTCTTCATTGATGGACGCGACCCCAATTCCTATACCGGTGTGGCCTGGATTTACGGAGTCCATGATCGGGCCTGGACGGAACGGCCCATTTTCGGGAAAATCCGCTATATGGCCGCATCGGGTCTGGAACGAAAATGTGATATTCAGGCCTATGTGAAAAAAGTCGACACTCTTGTCGAAAAAGCTTGACCATCATGCCGCGACAAAAAATTCTTCGCCTGATCCTCGGCGATCAACTCAATGAAAAGCATTCCTGGTTTAAAACTCCGGATAGACAGGTGACCTATGTGATGATGGAAATCCGCCAGGAGACGGATTACGTCAAGCACCACATCCAAAAAGTGGCCGCATTTTTTGCAGCCATGCGCGCTTTTGCAAAACGACTCGGCGCGCTGGGGCACCGGGTCGTTTATCTGAAGCTGGATGATCCGAAAAATCATCAAACTATTGCCGACAATATCGCTTACCTCTTGCACAAAAAGAAATTTACCCATTTTGAATATTTACTGCCCGATGAATACCGCTTGGATGCTCAGCTTCGTGAAATCGTTGAAAAGCTTCCAATTCCTCATCAGGTCGCTGATACCGAACACTTCTTGACTGAAAGGCAGGAACTCGAAAAATTCTTCGCCGGCAAAAAGCGGTTTTTGATGGAATCCTTTTACCGCTGGATGCGCAAACGCTACAATATCATGATGGATAACCAACAGCCTGTCGGGGGTCAATGGAACTACGATCAAAAAAATCGTCAGGCATACGATAATAAAATGCCGATCCCCAAACCACTGCTTTTTAAAAATGATGTTAGCGACATTGATAGAACGATCCGAAAAAACAGGGTGAAAACATTCGGTGAAATTGTGCCCGAAAAATTGATCTGGCCTGTCACCCGGGACCAGGCGCTGGCATTATTAAAAGCCTTTGTAAAAGATGGTCTGCCGGCATTCGGAACCTACCAGGATGCCATGACCGCAAAAAGCTGGTTTCTGTTTCACTCGCGAATATCTTTTGCGATGAATACGAAACTGCTGCACCCCTTAGAGGTCATTGAGACCGCCGTGAATGCCTGGGCTAAGAAAAAACCCAAAATATCAATTCAGCAGATAGAGGGCTTTGTGCGTCAGATCTTGGGATGGCGCGAATACATGCGCGGGATTTACTGGTCCCTGATGCCGGATCTGGCATCCATGAATTATTTCAAGCACGCTACGGCACTGCCCGATTTTTACTGGACCGGCGAAACCCGCATGAATTGTCTGCGCATGGCCATCGAACAGTCGTTAAAGCATGCCTATGCCCATCACATTCAACGCCTGATGGTCACCGGCAACTTTGCGTTGCTGGCGGGTGTGCATCCCGCAGATGTGGATGACTGGTACCTGGGAGTTTATATCGATGCGATTCAATGGGTGGAGCTGCCGAATACCCGGGCCATGAGCCAGTTTGCCGATGGCGGCCTCGTGGCCACCAAGCCTTACATTTCATCAGCCAAATACATTCACTCCATGAGCGATTATTGTGAAACGTGTGAATACGATTGGAAGAAGCGTCATGGAGATATGGCGTGTCCCTTTAACAGTCTGTATTGGGATTTTTTTGCCAGACATCGAAAAAACCTGCAGAATAATCCCCGTGTTGCCATGATGTATCGTGTGTGGGATCGCATGGATAGAGTGGCACAAAAGGAAATATTAAAGCAGGCTGCTGTCTATAAGAAGAATCTGAATCAGCTCTAATGGCCTCATAAAAAAATTGCCCCGATTAATTAATAGGTTATACCTATTATTCTAACCGCATTTTTCCCTTATTGCATTTTACACATAGATGGCAATCATTAACATATAATTCCAAATCTAATACTTACGAAACGTTAAAAAAAATCAATTTTAAATGGCCATTTTAGAGAAAACCAAAGTTTTAAGTTCAATAGAAGCATTGCTCAAGGAAGGGATGAACAGCAAAAAAATCGCCCTTTGCATTGCCTTGGGAATTGTTCTGGGCATTTTTCCTGTTCTGGGCACAACCACTGTGTTGTGCACCATAGCGGCGTTAGCGCTCCGGTTGAATCTTCCATTAATTCAGCTTGTCAACTATGCCGTATATCCTTTGCAGTTATTTCTTCTTGGCTTTTTCTACGGTGTTGGAGGTTGGTTATTCAGTAACCAGCGATCCCCTTATTCGAAAGGGGAGATTATCGCGTTTTTGCAGGATGATTTATGGGGAAACATCATCGCTTTCTGGGACTTGACGCTTTATGCGACGTTCTTATGGATCTTAATCGGTCCTTTTTTGGGGCTGCTTTTCTATGGAATTCTAAATTTGGTAATCCCTAAGTTGGTATCCGATAATGACCCACAAATATCGAACCTAAAATGATGTGATCGACCCCGCAGCATAGGAGTAAAAAATGCATAACAATAAACTCTCATTACTCATGTTTTTAATTTTTGCGACGATGGGTTGCCAGACATTGGATCCTATTCACACCGTGCCGTACGTAGATCTGAATCGTTTCATGGGAGACTGGTATGTTATTGCCAACATCCCGACCTTCATCGAGAAAGATGCGCATAATGCGGTGGAATCCTACCGCCTCGCCGAGGACGGAACCATCGATACCACTTTCAAGTTTAATCAGGGAGGTTTCGGCGGTCCGCCTAAAACCTATAATCCACGTGGATATATCCAGGATGAAGAATCCAATGCCGTCTGGGGCATGCAGTTCATTTGGCCGTTTAAGGCCGAATATCGAATTATTTTTCTGAGTGAAGATTATACGACAACCGTCATCGGCAGATCCAAGCGCGATTATGTATGGATCATGGCTAGAGCGCCGGTAATCTCTGATGCAGAATACGCCGCGATCTTAAATTTTTTAAAAGAGCAGGGCTACGACATCAGTAAAGTTCAGAAAGTTCCGCACTCAACTTAAAATTAACCGATACATCACAACAGAGGTGATAAAATGAATAAAACAGAATGCAAATTAGAACGTGTATCCAACGTCACGCTTGGCTTTTTTCTTTTAATCATCGGCCTGATGTTCACTTTGATCGGGATAATGATTGTACCCGTTATCGGTCTTTTTGTGGCCATCCCAGTGCTCATCATCTCCGGAATATTCTTGGCGTCACCGCGCAGCAAGGCATGCGCCATGATTGCACAAAGAACTCGCGGCGCAATAAACACTAAACCATCACAGTGAGATGAACGAGATTCTGGAGCTCACACCCAGCGGTCTTTACTGCAGCAGTGGGGACTTCTATATCGATCCCTGGCGGCCGGTGAAGCGGGCTGTTATCACCCACGCACATGCGGACCACGCCAGGCCAGGCAGTCAAAAGTACCTATGTACGCGGGACGGGGAGCCCTTACTACAGCACAGACTCGGCCATGGAGCGAACATCGAGACCCTTGAATACGGTGAGGTTTTGAGGGTCAACTCAGCCAAAATCTCTCTGCATCCGGCCGGACACATTCTGGGATCGGCTCAGATCAAAGTCGAAAAAGACGGTTTTATCTGTGTCGTGTCCGGCGACTACAAGACCGATATCGATCCGACATGCCCGCCATTAGAACCTCTGAAATGCCACAGCTTTATCAGTGAATGCACTTTCGGTTTGCCGATATTCAGGTGGCCTCGCCCGGAGCAGGTGATCCAGGAGATTAATGCATGGTGGCGATCAAACCGGGAACAGCAATGCACCAGTGTCCTGTTTGCTTATGCGCTGGGCAAAGCCCAGCGCATCCTGGCCGGTTTGGATCCCTCCATTGGACCGATCCTGACCCATGGCGCTGTCGAAAAAATCAATCGATCTTACCGTCAGTTCGGTATCCCCCTGCCCGAGACCCGGTATATCGGTGATTTCGAACAAAAAGATCTTCCTGCAGGTGCCCTGGTGATCGCGCCACCCTCGGCCGATAATCCGGTGTGGATGCGCAGATTCCCGGTTCGATCAAGAGGGTTTGCATCCGGCTGGATGCGCATTCGAGGCAACCGCCGCCGCAGATCCGTCGACCGGGGCTTTGTTCTTTCCGATCACAGTGATTGGGACGGTCTGGTTGAAACTATTGCTGCCAGCGACGCCCGGAGCGTCATGCTCACCCACGGCTATGCTACCGAAATGGCGCGCTGGTTGG
>Ga0209536_100010819_pt1 | contig 13415 bp, 14 predicted proteins | sample DeeMarSeWOR28_12_FD_187461 | JGI IMG/M metagenome (GOLD analysis project Ga0209536, IMG submission 187461) | Marine sediment microbial communities from White Oak River estuary, North Carolina - WOR-2-8_12 (SPAdes) (version 2) | ecosystem: Environmental > Aquatic > Marine > Intertidal zone >...
GTCCCCTTCCGCGAGGCGCACGGGATCGTGGGCTCTCTGGTCGCCGATTGTGAGAAGCGGAGCAAAAAGCTGGCCGAGCTTTCCTTGGAAGAATTCCAGCAGCACTCTTCTTCGATCAAGGCCGATGTGTATGAGCATCTCGGTGCGGCCTGCGTTGCAGGCAAATATCTCACCGAAGGGGCCGCCGGGCCGACGCAGGCAAAAGGGCAGGTTGCATACTGGAACGAACAGTTAGGGCAGCGATGAGTGCCGGCGAAGATGAAATAACCGCGTGGTTTGCTCGGCAGAAAGAACTGTCGATCGCAGATTTTCCGATCGGTATCGGCGACGATATGGCCCAGATCCGATTGGGCGCCGAATCGGTTTTTGTCACCACCGATATGCTGCTCGACGGCGTCCACTTCGACTTGAGAAAGGCGACTTTGGAACAGGCCGGATACAAGGCCATGGCGGTCAGCCTCAGCGATTGTGCCGCGATGGCGACGATTCCCGTCGCCGCGGTTGTGTCTGTCGGTTTGCCGGCGAGTTTTGGCCAGGAGCAATTGAAGCGGCTCCATGCAGGCATTATCAGCGCCGGCGACAAGTATGGTTGTGCTCTCGTAGGAGGCGATATCACAAGCTGGAATACCGAGAATCCATTTGCAGTATCTGTAACGATGCTCAGCAGAAAATCAGAAAATGAACCGGTGACAAGATCGGGAGCACTGGTCGGTGACATTATTTGCGTGACGGGGTCACTGGGCGGATCAGGCTGCGGCAGACACCTGGAATTTGAGCCGCGAGTCAGAGAGGCAATGAAGATCGCTCAGACGGTCAGGATCAACTCGATGATCGACATAAGTGACGGGCTCAGCTCCGATTTGAGTCGCATCTGCAAAGCGAGCGGTGTTGGCGCTGTAATAAGAGCCAAGCTGATTCCAATATCTCAGGCAGCTCAGAAAGGTGCCCAGCCGCTGGAATCGGCGCTGAATGACGGCGAGGATTTTGAACTGCTCTTTACTCTTTGCCAGCAGGATTACCGGAGACTTTCGGAGGCATGGGATGAGCCAACGGCCATTACCCGGATCGGCTGTGTCACCGACAGTGGGAAAATGCAGATAGAAACGTCCGACGGAAGGCTCGAGGATTTGAGGGCCGCCGGCTATGAACATTTGAACAACTATGGTGCTCCCGATTGAAGATTTCCGTTTTTGCGCGGGTAAGTAGGTTTACGATAACAGCTTATTATCTTACTCGCGGGAATTTACTACCCTGAAGGGTATGAACCAGGGGGATGTGGAGGTCAGGACTATGAGATGTGGATTTTGTATCACAGCGGCCATGCTTTTGGGTCTTGTTGCTGGTGCTGCCGGAGCCGAGACGCTGGACCGGGGATTGGTCGCCCTTGAACGCGAGGATGGCTCGGTCTTTCTCAGTTGGCGGCTGCTGAAAAGTGATCCCGAGGACAGTGTCTTCTGGCTCAGACACCCAGGCGCCGGATCCGGCGGCGACCCCGAGGTGATTTCAGACAGCACCAATTATGTAGATCAAGCCCCGCCCAGCGAGAATGTTGTCTACGCACTCTACAGACGTCGGGCGAGTGACGTGAGGGGCATGTTCCCGGCGATTGGCACGGTTGCCGTCAAGCTCTCCGGCAGGCCCAGACCCTACATCAGCATTCCGCTCAAGGGCGATCATGATTTCCAGAAGGTTGGCATTGGCGATCTGGATGGTGACGGTACCTACGAGTACATTATCAAGCAGCCGAATTTCAATACCGATCCTTATCAGCAGCCGGGCTACTGGAAGAAGAGTACGACTACTTACAAGCTCGAGGCGTACCGCCTGGATGGGACGATGATGTGGCGTTACGATATGGGCTGGTCGATAGAGGCCGGGATTTGGTATTCGCCGTGGATTGTTTATGACGTCGACGGCGACGGCAAAGCCGAGGTCTACTGCAAGGCAGGGGAGGGCGATCCGCGCGATGCGAAGGGCCTCGTCCAGACGGGGCCGGAGTATCTGGTCAAGCTCGACGGCGAGACTGGTAAGGTAGTAGCCAAAACAGATTGGCCGAGCCGCGACGGTTTTTCCAGATACAACTATTACTGCCGCAACTTCCTGACGGTGGCGTATCTCGACGGCAAAAAACCGTCGCTGATAATCCAGCGGGGCACCTACAATCTCATCAAGATGCAGGCGCTGGATAAGGATTTCAATCAGATATGGTACTGGGAATCGACACAGGAAAAGAAGAAATACAGCGGCCAGAGCGGACACGGGTTGACCACAGCGGACGTCGACGCCGACGGCAGGGACGAGCTTGTCATGGGAGCGGCGGTTATCGACGATGACGGCAAGGGAATCTGGTCGCTCGAGATGGGACATCCTGACGTTATGTATGTCGCCGACATCGATCCGGGTAATCAGGGGCTCGAGATATTCTACGGGATCGAGCCGCGTCAGAAGACCGACGCAATCTGCGTAGTGGACGCTAGGACCGGTCGCAAACTCTGGGCCCACAACAAGCCGACGCGCCACGTTCACGGCCAGGGGATGGCGGCCGACGTGCTGGCTGATTCGCCGGGCATGGAGGTCTATGCCGGCGAGCGAGATTTGAAACAGCGCTGGCTCTACAGCGCTAAAGGCGAACTTATCGAATTTCACGAAACCGCAACGCTGAGCCCGCGTGCTCTCTGGTGGGACTCTGATCCGCAGAAGGAAGTTGTAGTCTCCGGCGCCGTTCGCGACTGGGGCGGCGAAGCGACACAGCGTCTCGAAGGCCGGGTGATTGCGGTCGTCGACTGCCTGGGCGATTACCGTGAAGAGGTGATTACCAGCTTAAAGGGCGAACTCCGCATTTATACTACTACTATAGTCGCCCAGGATCGGCGCGTTTGTCTGATGCACGACCACCAATACCGCATGGGCGTCGTCGCCCAGACAATGGGCTATTATTATCCGGCCCAACTTGGGAAATGATTAATGATTGTTGATAAATGATTATTGAGCCGTGAGTAGCACTATTGATATTAGCACAAATTCGCCGGGCGAAACGATAGAGTTCGGGCGAAACCTTGGTATGAAACTGAGAGGCGGTGAGGTGATAGCCTTGTGCGGTCCGTTGGGCAGCGGCAAGACGCATCTTATTAAAGGTATAGCCGCCGGAGCCGGTGCCGAAGACCAGACACATGTCAACAGCCCGACTTTCGTTATAGTCAATGAGTATACAGGACGGCTGGACATCTATCACATAGATGCTTATCGGCTGGAGGCTGTCTCGGAGTTCGAGGCGCTGGGCTTTGACGATTTCTGTTACCAGAAGTCTGTGGTTCTGATCGAGTGGGCCGATAAGATCGAATCGGCCCTGGAAGGTATCGTTTACATCAGAATAAGACTCGAACACGCAGGCCGGACTGCCAGGCAGATACACATCGACAATACTCCCGAATATATCGATTTTTGACCGCTTCGTCATTTGCGATCACAGGCCGAGTCTTAAGTTCCATACCGTACTATTTATCCATTTCACATTTCAGCAAGTGTCTCGGCACCCGAGAAGTTTGGCACGAAAGCGTTTGTTTTCTATATTTTGTGTGAATGGTCAGACATCATAACAAGTAGTTGAAGTAGCAGTTACGGGCAAAATTTTGACGTTTTTTGACTATTTTGGAGGGTTTTGGGAACGTAGAAGAAAGGTAGTACGCTCAAGTCGTGGATCGATTGGGTCGATACCATGACTGTGGAGAAGGTCACCACGGAGGATATTGTCAATCGTGTCAAGCAATGAATGTACTTTTTCTCAAAAAGGGGCAAAAAATGAAAGCTAGAAGCGGATTTACATTGGTCGAAATTCTTATCGTCGTGGTCATCCTCGGCATCCTGGCAGCTATTGTGATTCCTCAGTTCACAGAGGCCAGCACCGAAGCCAAGACATCGAGTCTGTGCACCGATCTCCAGACGATGCGTTCGCAGATCGAGCTGTACAAGATTCAGCATAATGATGACTTGCCCGCAGCTGGCGTTGACACGGAGGCCGACTTTATTGCGGATATGACAGGGCAGACCGACATCACCGGAGCAGCCGGAAGCGATTACGGTCCTTATGTCCAGCAGATTCCGACCAATCAGTTCAACGACAGCAGTTCGATTCGTCTTGAGGCTGGTGCCAGCACGGCTGGTGCAGGCACAGACGGCTGGGTATTCAATACCACGACTGGCGCTTTCCAGGCGGATACTGCTGCACATTCGGGTCTGTAAGAGATGAACCGGACTGATCGAGCCGTGAGCATCCAAACGGCAGGTTCCGTCGCAGGTTCGTGAGAATCGCGCGGAGTAAAATAAAATAGGCTGGCCATGCTGAGGTAATTGCCGATAGCTGGCCAGCCTTTTTGAAAATACGGGAGGGGAGGTTATGAAAGAGAAGAGCCGCTTATCGTATGTCGAGTTGGTGATCGTGGTGATCGCGTTGGGTGTGGTCTCGATGCAGGTTGTTCCCAAGTTCACCGCAGCGGGCGAGGCTGCCAAGACCGCCGAATTGATTGAAGGACTTCAGACAATGCGGACCCAGCTCACTTTGTACCGTGCTGAGCATAAGGATGCTTGGCCTCCTACTGACTCATTCGAAAGTTTCGAGGCCGCCATGACGAGCAGCGAAGGACGGAGTGAGCCGTATGTCAGTGAGATTCCGACGAATCCCTGCAACGGTCTCAATACCGTCCGCTTTGACGGCGAACCGGCTGGGGCAGACAAGGCAGGCTGGAGGCTAGACACCGGATCAGGTTCGTTCCAGGCTGACAACAGCCACAAGTACGCAGTCCTTTGAAAAAGACCGGGGCGTTGTGAATGACGATAGGGTCGGCAACCTGCGATGGACAACGTTCTTCCAAATGAACAGTCCTGGTCGTTGTGAGATGATTGTGGACAATGGGCCAGTCTCATTCGATCAGAGCAAAACGCACAGCAAACAGAAAGGACAGGTGACGTGATGAAGGGGGCAAGAGCTTTCACGCTTATCGAGATTCTGGTCGTGGTGGTTCTGCTCGGCATACTTGCCGGTGTCGTTCTTCCGCTGGTTGCCGGGGGCGCCATATCAGCCAGAGAAAGCGCGCTGGCCAGTGACCTACAGATGCTTCGCAGGTACGTTCTGATTTATAGAACCCAACACCTTGAAGTCGCACCCGGCTATCCAGACGGCGACACCACACAGGCGCCAACCGCGCAGGCCTTCTTTGACCAGATGACGATGTCGAGTAACACAAGCGGCCAGACGGCAGCGGTGGGCACGCCCGGTTTTGAGCGTGGTCCGTATCTAATGAAGATGCCGGTCAATCCGCTGAACGACATGGACACCATCCAGATGCTCGGCGACGGGGACAATTTCCCGGCCAACGGCGACGATAGCCACGCTTGGATATACAAGGCCGCCACAGCGGAGATTCGAGGCGATAACACGGGCGCCAATGATGCCGGAAAACTGTACTATGACTACTAGAGGTCGAATGTGCCCAAGCCCAAGACGGCGAGGCTTTACACTCGCCGAGGCGCTGATGGCCGTAACGGTGTTGGGCATCGCAGCGGCGGGAGTGCTTCTTCCATTTGCCGGCGGAGCGCGCGTGCGGGCCGAAGGCGTTCGCAAGACGCTGGGTGCCAAACTGGCGAGCGACTTGACGGAGGAAATCGTCAATACACCCTTCGAGGAAATGGTGGCGCTTTATGACGGCTACTCCGAGCCTCAGGGCCAGGTTAAGGACGCCGCCGGGCAGGTATTTACCGATTCGAATTATGCAAATTTCGGCAGAGACGCGAGTTGCGAATACGTATATGTTCCGCAGGAAAGTGGCTCGGAGGCTCCGAAATTCATTCGTGTTACGGTACGGGCATATTATAGCGGCAGAGTGATTGCGACTATGAACCGGCTTGTGAGCAAATGAGTGATACCAGATACAAAAACGGTCTTACGCTGATTGAGCTGCTGGTGGCCATGATTGTTACGAGCATAGTCATGACTGCCGTGGCGACCTTGGCTTTTGCCGTGAGTTCGGCGAACAAGACGACGGACGATACGAGCGTAAAACAGGCTCAGATACGTTTCGCAACGATGAAGATCTCTGACCTTATTCGGCACAGTAAGCTCATATGCCATGTCAACAATGAGGAGATGCTCCTCTGGCGAGCCGACGACACTCCCGGCGGGGACAATGAGATCAATATTGGCGAACTTGTCTATATCGAGACAGGCGCTAACACAATCCGATTGCTGGAGTTTACCGATGTTCCAGTCGGGTTTGAGACGATCGGCTTATCGCTGGCCATGATCAGCGGACTCAAAGCATGGTTCATATCGAACTGCACCGAAAGATATACTGTTCTGGTCCCTGAGTGCAGCAACGTTCAGTTTGGTTTTCTCCCTGCGCTGCCGCCCAGGAGCAGGTTCGTGACTGTCTCGTTTGACGTTCCAGAGAACGGTGTTCTTCATCCGTATCAAATAAACGCTGCGCTTCTCGGCTGGGCGGGAAATCTTCTCAACGACAGCGATGACATCGTAGAATTTGGTGATGATGATTAGCATGAATGCAAACAAGAACATAACCGCCAGAGAGGGTTTCGCACTGCTTGCGGTGCTAATGATCGTTATGGTGATAACGGTCATGGCATTGGGCTTCTTGTCGCGCAGCGACGTTGAGCTGGCCTGTGGTGAGAACATGGTAATGCGAACACAAATGGATTATCTGGCCGAATCCGGTTTGGAACATGCCAGAGGACTCATTCTAAATCCCCAGGATATAGGTTCGGAAGATTGGACAGCGACGGCTCAGCAACTGGTCGCGGGTAGTGCGGATTATTACGATCTGGTGGTCACCCGCGATACGGACCCGAACGGTACGGACCCGACGTATCGCTGCAATTATACCATAGACTGCAATTCATACAGGCTGAGCGGTGGCGAGAGGATCGGCAGGAGCAATTTGAGAGCAACATTGAGGCTTGATCCGTGCATAGCTTATTGGGCCGGTTCGGACACCACAATGTGGGCGCAAATGACCATCAACGGGGATGTCTATTGCGGCGGCAATTTAACGAATAACGGCGATATCAACGGTGATGTGTTCGCCGTCGGCGCGATAGGCGGGACACACCCTCAAGGGCAGAAAGAGCCTGCTGCCGAGGCCGATGTAATTTGGCCGAACCTTGCAGTCGCCGACTTTGAGCCAACATATTGCATAGGTTCAACGTCTTATCCAGCACAACAGATTATTGATGTCAATATCCCTGCGCCGAGCAATCTGACCGGAGTGTGGTACCACATTGGCGACGTCAATATGCCGGGTAATGTGACTGTCAACGGTACACTTGTCGTTGATGGAACGTTGAGAATCAGCGGAGTGAATAACGTAATCACTGCTGAGCCCTACTTTCCGGCTCTCCTGGTCACCGGGCAAGTGGTGATGGAAGACGGTAGCTCTCTGGTGGTCGGGGGGCTTGCTCAAATTAACCAGCAGATAACGGCAGATCCGAACGCAACGAGTGCCAGCATCCAGGTGATTGGCGGTTTGTTCATCGGCAACGGTGGTGTAACTTCGGATAAGGTTCTGGTCAATATCACCGCTGCTCCGGCGATCGCGTCGATTGAGACCTGGTCGGCGACCGGCGTTCCAAGAAGATGGGGGCCGGCGGGCGGAGCATTCTTCAGGAGCATAGAGAGAAGATAGGGGCCCCAAGAGGCTCCGGGCCGCAGCGGAAGATTACAGACGCTTATCGGCCTTTGCGTGTGATGAAAAGAAAAATCGAAAATATGTTTATGACACCAAAGCCGTGTCGGTGCCCCGGTGGGCATCGAAATGGTCCGATTATTCATGTCGGGTTGTTGTGACGATTGTGCCAATTCTGTTGGCTTTAACTGCCGAAGGCGCGGGAAATGACATCTGTACGGTCTTATTTGTTTGCTGAAAGTGAGAAAGCACACGATCAAAAACGGGCGGTCTTGTGAATCCTAAAAGACAGGACAAAACCGGGCAGGCAGCGAGGCAGGCAAGGCGGTTGGCCGGCCGGTAAAGATGCACGTCAAAGAGGACGAAAAAAAGGACGGAGGAGGGTGATGATGTGCCGAAACAAGAAGAGGAGGCTGGTCGAAATGGCAGATCTAACATATCCGGCGAGAGGGTCGTGTCACCGTTTTCTCGAGGAGGCAGCCGCAAGCGATTTGCCCGCTCCAAGGCGTGGCTTCACCGTGGTCGAGATACTGATTGTGCTGGTGATAATCACAATAGCAGCTCTTACGGTGGTGCCTATGATGAGTTCGGCCTCCAGCGTGCAGATCCGCGCAGCGGCAAGCATGATCGCCGCGGACCTGGAGTATGCCAAGAGTATGGCAATCAGCAGAGGACAGAATTATTCAGTGCGGTTCGATCAGAACGCGGACAGCTACCAGGTGGAAGATCAGGCAAACAACGTAATACCCCATCCAGTGAAGAAGGGATTTGATTACGTTGTTGACTTCGGCGGCGATACAAGGCTCAACAGGGTTGACATCACCGGCGCGAATTTCAGCGGAAATCCTGATGTCGAATTCGATAGCTTGGGGAGTCCCGATAGCGGAGGCACGGTCAGCCTGCAGGCGGGCAGCACGACAATGACAATCACGGTCGAGCCGATCACGGGATACGTCTCGGTCAACTGAGAACTAATACGCACATGATGTAGATTCCCGCGAGTTGTTTGTGGGAGTACAACAGTCTTGCGCGATTTTGACAGAAGCCAGGATAAAAGAGGAACAGAAGTAGATGACAAGCTGGGGTTTGAAAACTCGGGGTTTGCGGCCGATAGGATTGGACCTAGGTTACAATTCTATCAAGATGATCCAACTGGCGATTGACGGAGAGCAGGTGTCTGTTCTTGCCGCGGACGAAATGCGAGTCGATGCCGGCGTAAGGGAGGACGAGCAGGCAAGAAAGAATTTTGCCGTTTCGGCAATTAAACAAATGCTTGGGAGAGGGAAGTTTCAAGGAAGAAATGTTGTTTGCTGTGTACCGAACGGCAAATTGAGAATCACAAGCCTGCGTTTGGCCGACGCGCAGGAGGATGGGATCGAACAGGCCTTGCGGAAAGAAGTTGTCCAGCGTTTCGGATTGGATCCCGAAAAGGACGCAATGGACTACGTGGTCGCAGGCAGCGTTCGGCAGGGCAATGAAGTCAAGAATGAGCTGATTCTGCTGGCCACAGATTACGAGACAGTCAAGACCCAGATTGAGACTATAGAGCAAGCCGGGCTCAAACCGGCGGCAATAGACACGATTCCGTGCGCGCTGTTTAGAAGCTTCGAGAGGTCACTGAGACGTCAGGAGGACTGGGATTGCACCTCGGTTTTCGTGGACGTTGGAAGCCGCTTCACCACAGTGGTTTTCGGTCGCGGAGGAGAGATCAGCTTCGTCAAGCAGATACCGATCGGCGGGGAAAATTTCATTCAGGAAGTCGCGACAAAACTGGGCATCAGCTCGGGCGAAGCTGAAATGCTGCGAGAGTCGCTTCGAGCCGAGAAAGGGGCTCTGGCATCCAAGGCCGAGCCCGCAAATCAAAAGCCCACCGACAACGGCCAGAATCTGGACACATCGACACAGCAGATTGTGGTTGATGCCATAAGTGCGGTCTCCGAGAAGCTGGCGAGAGAGATATCATTATGTCTTAGATACTATACGGTAACATTCAGAGGCAAACGTGTCCAGCGGGCTTCTTTTGCCGGAGGGGGGGCATACGAAGATATTTTACTGGACGTCTTACGAGCTCAATTGACGGTCGAGATCGAAGTGGCACAGCCGTTGAGGGGCTTCGATTTACCAAGCGACAGTCCGAGCTCCAATTTTGACGGCAACAGGCGAGGTCTGCTTTGTGAATGGGCCGTGGCCATAGGGCTCAGCCTGAAGGGTTGGAATCAAGCGAAAAGCCACGAGAGCCAGGCAAGACAGTGGGTCGCAAGACAATCATGAAAGACATTGATTTTCTTCCAGAATGGTACAAGAACGGCGTTCGGCGCGAGGTCAGCTATCGCACGCAATACATGGCTCTGGGCGGTGTATTCCTTGTGATGGTCGTCTGGAGTTTCGTTGCCACGCGTTCCATAGCGAAGGCCCGTGCCGAATTTGATGATATGTCTGCGATGCATACTCAGGCCGAAAAAGTCTCGGCAGAGCTAGCTGTGATTGAGAACAAATTGAAAAGCTCTAAGAAGAAAGTCGAGTACACAGAACAGATCGACTCCAGGATCGAAGTTGCAGGTGTCCTGGGGGAAATGAGCTTTCTGATTGAAAAAAGTATAGTTGTCAACAAGGTGGAGCTTGTCGCCGAGAAGTTTCCGGACAAAAAGCAAGACAAGGCATCGGCGGGCGGCTCGGCTGTTGTCAGGGCGGTCCGAATCAAGGTCGACAAGAATCAGCGACTGCCGCTGGGCCAGGTGAGGTTCAAAGTGGTGGTTGGCGGCGTGGCGGCGGATGCAAGCGACGTGGCAGCCTTGATATGCAAGCTGGAAGACTCACCGTATTTCTGTCAGGTTGTTCTGTCTTTTTCGCGAAGCGCAGAGGTGAATGTCGAAAGCATCCTGTCGAAAAGTGGCAGCAGACCTGACGCCGGAGCAAACATTACTGTCAGTGAGTTTGAGATACATTGCTATCTGGCGAATTATCTAGATATGTAAGCAGGTGAGAATAGAAGATGCGGTTTCGGGACAAACAACAAATAACAATATGTGTCATAGCCGCAGCGATTGTCTGCGTGTTTGTGCTGTTCTGGTATCTGCCCCTGCGCAGCGAGACAAGAGCCGCCAAGCGGGCCAAGTCCGAACGGATGCTTACGATTGCCAAGGGTACTGCCGATGCCAAACAATTGCCCCTGCTCAAAGAGCAACTGCTCAAGCTTGAGGCCAGGCTCAGAGACTACGAGGCAAACATACCCGGCCAGAGGGAGCACGGTGTGTTCCTCCAGAGAATTGCCGAGTTGATGAAAGAGCATGATCTGAACGAGCAGGAGATCAAGCCGGGCGAGGAAATAGAAGCCGACAAGTTCAACTGCATTCCTGTCATCATGCGGTGCAAGGGTAAATTGGCGCAGATGTCCGAATTCTATCGTCAACTGCAAACCCAGGACAGGTTGGTTCGCATCGAAAAGGTGACGCTTAGCAACGACAACAGCTATAGCGGCCAGGTTAGTATGGAGACCGAAGCAGTGGTCTATTACAGGGCAAAGGTCGGACAGGGATAAGAGAGAAAGCGACAGGCAAAAGCCCAGATGAGACAAAACGTGAAAAGCAAAAGTACCGGCGCCAGGAAGGTACTAGGGCGACTGACTGGGGATAAGAAGACCGTAACGGCGCTGTGTCTGATTACCTTGATGGCATTTATGTGGATCAGGGTGTTGACCAAGAAGACGCCACAGGCCGCAGAAGCGGAACCTGTGACCGAACCGTCGAGCACCGAGGATCCACTCGGTGAGAACTACAGAGTATCCTTTGTGGAATTGCCAAAAGTCGCCGGCCGCAATGACGTGATAGTAAGGGACTTTTTTGCTTCGGACGGCTGGCAGCATTTTATAGGCGGACAAGAACGAAAACCAGATGGTATTGAAGAAGTGAGTATCGTGTCAACAAATGGTAATGAAGAATTGATCAAAAGAGTTGCTGAGAAGCTGAAGCTGGAAGCGACAATGGTGAGTACGAATCCCCTAGCTTTTGTCAACGGCCAAGTCCGGCGGATAGGGGACAAGATGCTCGTCAAGGATGGAAACCAAATGTATGAATGTGAAGTGGTTGAGATAGAAGAAAACACTGTTGTCATCAAATGTGGAAAAGCTGAGATAACGTTGAAGCTCATGCCGGTGTCGACGGTTGGTGATTGACCGTTGACCATTGAGCTTCGATGTCTTGATCTGTGAAATGAAAAAGGAGCCAAGTTATGTATTGTGACAAGAGTCCAAAAAGCAAGATCATGATTGGAGCAAAGTTGTACCTATGGAGCATTGTGCTGGTAGCAGTTATGACCGTCGTGGCCGCCGGTACGGATACATCTGGCGGCAAGTCCATTCAATCCTTTAAATTCGAGGAAGAGTTCAGTATTCGCAAGGCTTTGGCGATGTTGGGCAGCACGTACGAGAAGAACATTGTGCCCACGCCGGGCGTTGACGGCACGTTGGCGTTCAGAGGCCTGTCCAACGTTACCTTTGAGGAGGCGATGGTTGCTATCCTCGGCGAGAACTTCAAATACGAGCAAATGGGCAACCTGGTCAAGGTGTATACCAATGAGGAATACAAGAAGATCAAGGAAGACAAGGATCGTATGGTGTACAATGTTTTTACCCTGTATTACATCACCGCCGCAGAGGCTCAGAACCTCATCACACCATTGCTAAGCGGTTCCGGGGCGGTTCAGGTTACCAGCCCGGCAGAGAAGGGGATTTCAGCCGGAGCCGGAGGCTCTTCAAGTGGCGCCGGTGGTCGCGGTGGCTCGGCCGGAGGATCCGGAATAAGTTCCAGTGGCGGCGGCGGCGACACGCTGGCACTGCACGACACCATTGTGATCTACGACTACCCTGAGAACATTGAAGCAGTCAGAGCGTTGCTGGACGTCATTGACGTCAGGCCCAAACAGGTCTTGATCGAAGCGACAATACTCAGCGCTCTGCTGACCGAGGGGATGGAGTTGGGCGTAGACTGGAACCTGGCGGCCGGTGTCGGCCTGACAGGTGTATCGGCAACTGATGACATCGTCAGCGGAGGCACTATCTCCAGAGGTACAGCAGCAACGAAACCTATCGCCGGTCTGAAGGTTCCTGACAACCTAACCAAGGGCACGCCCATTGAGACTTCCGGTTTTGCCAGCCAGGGCGGCAATGGCCTGAGGCTCGGGATCACTTCGGGTGATATGAGGGTGTTCATAACCGCATTGGAACAGATTACCGACACAACCGTGCTTGCCAATCCCAAGATCATGACCGTCAACAAACAGGAAGGTTCCGTTCTGATCGGTACCAATCTTGGTTATCGAAGCAGCACGACAATCAGTTCCGCCGGTGTCGCTAGCGAAGGCGAGGTCAAGTTCCTGCAAACCGGTACGCAACTTGTGTTCAGACCCTACATAGGCGACGACGGCTACATCCGGATGGAGATCTATCCGAAGGATAGTTCGGCGGTTCTCAATGAAGATGGTGTTCCGACTGAAAGCACAGTTGAGATGAAGACCAATGTCGTTGTCAAGGACGGCGAGACAATCGTCATCGGCGGCCTGTTCAGAAATGTCATAACCACTACACGGAATCAGGTTCCACTGCTGGGCGATTTGCCTTTTGTAGGCGGTCTGTTTAGAGGAACTTCGGACGCCAACCAGCGCGAGGAAGTTATAGTCTTGATCACGACGCGCATAATAGACCGTCCGAGCGAACTTGAGAGCACCGAG
>Ga0209536_100010820_pt1 | contig 13413 bp, 10 predicted proteins | sample DeeMarSeWOR28_12_FD_187461 | JGI IMG/M metagenome (GOLD analysis project Ga0209536, IMG submission 187461) | Marine sediment microbial communities from White Oak River estuary, North Carolina - WOR-2-8_12 (SPAdes) (version 2) | ecosystem: Environmental > Aquatic > Marine > Intertidal zone >...
TCAGTTATAATTTAAGCAAAAGTTGAGTAGCTATTTGAATGAATTTTCCGCCAATCTATCATTGACTCAAGACTATTTGCATTCCAATACCCTTTTAACAAAAAAATTCACTCAGCAAATCAGTTAAGACCATTTACAATACCTCAAACACCAACATATATTATCCTGAGATGACTGCTATCGCATCTATGATAAAGTTGTCGATAGAGTCAACCTAGTTACCACGTGAATCAGGTGTTTCTATTCCAAGATGTCAACCTATGGGTGATCATTAGAAAGGAGGATTAACATGCAACGTTTTTTAGGTGGTACTAGATATCTTATTGTATTACCCGTTATTGGATTAGCCATCTCAGCATCTGTATTCTTTATATTTGGAGGCATTGGATTAATCAAGATGCTGATAGAAATTTCAATACTCGCCATTAGCTCTATCACTAGCTCGTCACATGAACCAGCCTCAGTCGAGCGAGGCTTGGTAATCTTCGAAGTTGTGGAATATGTGCACTTATTTTTGGTAGGCACTGTGCTCTACATCACAGCGATTGGTCTCTATCAGCTCTTCATCCAGGAGATTCAATTCCCAGACTGGCTGAAAATAGATAGTACCGAGGAGCTTGAAACCAACCTGATTGGAGTTACGGTCGTAGTGTTGGCGGTCAACTTCATGGGCGCTGTTTTCATTGGTAGAACAGAAAATTTTTTAGAGTATGGAGCAGGTATTGCATTTCCTATTGCAGCTCTGGGATTGTTTATAGGTCTGCGAGCCTGGTCGACAAAGCAAACCAAGGAGTCCTCGCTCACAATTAAAAGCGAACATGAAACCTCCCAGGTCAGTGGCGACTCAGGAGATGCGGTCGATAGACAAATTTAGGATTGTTTATATCAAGGATTGACAATGAACCAACACATGAAATCTAGATACTTCCCTTTTTATAAGACCCTTTTTATCGATGTGCTATTTGATTCCCGCACACGTCCAATATTTTTATATGTAGTGTTTGTGATTTCCATAGGAGCTGTTCTATATCACTGGTTGGAAGGCTGGAGCTGGCTAGATTCGTTTTATTTTGTGGTGATAACCTTAACTACCATAGGCTATGGTGATTTATCCCCAACCAAACCCCTCACCAAGCTGATAACCATATTTTATGGACTGAATGGTGTCATTATCCTACTGATGCTCTTTGACGTAATTCGGGGTCTTCGTAGATGGGATGTCGGTAAAAAAGCTAAATTAACCGATCAGGTTTCGCAAATAGGTTAGATCCTGTGCCCTATCTCAGTCAAATTACATAAGGAAATATTCAAGAGGTCAACGTTATTGGTGTCTCCTATATGTCCAGACATGAATATTATTTACCACTTTCAAATTCTTCAAAGCCAAATCACTTTTACTATCGTAATCACAAAACCTATTTAGAAATAATTAGATTGTGAGTATAATAGTACAATTACAATGACCAATTAAAAATGTTCAGAGAACTTGGAGAAATTTCATGAATACCAACAAGCCCACCGAAGCTGAAGTAAACAAAGGAACAGATACAGACAAGCTATTGGATCCAGATCAGAGAGAAGCTATTGAGCGTATTACCAAAAGTGAAGCTCCCCACAATCAAAGAGCGCAAGCTCTCTTAGCCTTAGATGAAGGTATGACCCAGGCTGAAGCTGGTAGGCGATCTGGTTTAACAAATGGTCAGGTGAAGTACTGGTTGGGGAAATTCCGCAAGGTGGGCTTAGAAATATTTCCCGCAGAGCTTTACACCGAATCTGAACCTCAAGAGGAAACTGTCGGTGAGGCTACGCAAAGTATAGCTGAAGCACAAAGCAAAGCCGAAAAACCAAAGGCAGAAGATAAAGCCAAAAAAACCAAGAGTGAAGACAAGCCCAAAAAGAAGGACAAACCAAAGAAGAAAAAGGCCAAAAAAAACAAAAAGCCAAAGATATCGAAGAAATCTAAAAAAGCCAAAGGGAAATCAGGTAAAAAATCAAAAAAAAATAAGTAGCAGAGTGTGGATCGTAGTGGAACATACCCAACATTTTAAATTACCTTCTGACTTTACTATTGGAGACTTAGATCTCCTTCTCACCCAGAGTTTCGCCTTTAAAGTAAACGAGGAATTTATAGAGCAATGGGCATTCTACGACACCTTTGATTGGCGCCTATTCAATAAATCTCTCTTGCTCCAAAAATCTGGACCTGCATCCATCCTCCGTCGTCTATCGGATGGAGAAAAGATAGCGAATCTTGAAAGCGTTTCCACACCCAAATTTACCTGGGATCTTCCTGATGGCGCTTTAAAAGATCAGTTATCTCCGGTCATTGATATGCGTGCCTTGCTCAAGATCGCCGAGATAGAGACGCATAATAAAACCTTTCACATCTTAAATCAGTACCAAAAAACAGTAGCACGCATTCTTTACACTCAAGTGGGAAGTTCCACATCGAAACAAGATGAACAATTTGCTGCATATCTTAGTCTTGTTCCTATGCGCGGTTATCCAAAATATGCTAGGAAGCTCGAAAAAGAACTAGATAAGCTTGGAGAGAGATCGCATAAATGGGAGGGAATCTATACCTACGCACTCCAAGATGCCGGGAAGAAGCCAGGAAGTTATTCATCTAAATTCTACATCGAACTAGATCCAGAGATCCCCTCAGTAAAAGCAGCAAAAATGATATTGCAGCATCTGTTAGCAGTCATTAGAGCAAATGAAGCTGGTATCCGGTCTGATATCGACATAGAGTTTCTGCATGATTACCGTGTGGCTATTCGCAGGACACGCTCCGCATTGAGCCAAATCAGGAGTGTCTTTCCGTTTGATATCACAACCAGATATAAAGATGACTTCGCCTATCTTGGTAAATTCACCAATACGTTGCGCGATCTCGATGTCTACCTGTTGTACGAAGGCAAATACCGTAATATGCTCCCGGACGAACTACGTTCTGATATATCTCCCTTATTCGATTACTTGAGAGCACAACGGGAAGTGGCACTTAGGGATGTCATCCATATCCTTGATTCAGCAAACTATCATCGCACCCTCTTGGATTGGGAGGCATTTCTGAGTGAACCGGTAACTGAGTATCCCGAGGCAGTCAATGCAAGCAAGCCAATAATTGATCTCGCCAGCGAACGTATATACAAACGCTATCGACGTGTAATAATAGATGGTGAGAAAATCCTCGAGAATCCCCAAGATGAATTGATGCATCAATTGAGGATCGATTGTAAGAAGTTGCGTTATCTAATAGAGTTCTTTGCGAGTTTATATCCATCAAAAAAAGTTGCCTTATTAGTCAAACAACTTAAAGATTTACAGGACAACCTAGGAGATTTTAATGACTTATCCGTCCAGCAAGCTTACTTATTAAGCATTGCTGACGCACTTCCATCCAGCGAGGCACATAGCAGAAGAGCGTTTATTGCTACCGGTGTCTTGATTGACAGGTTAGCTTTCCAGCAGGATATTGTTAGAGCCGCTTTTGCGGAGACCTTCCAGGACTTTGCTTCACCTGCTAATAGGGAGCTATTCCGCCGTCTGTTTTCACCCAACAAGAGAAGGAAAGTTGGATGACAACGTTGGCCCTTTTCAGCAATAAGGGTGGCGTTGGGAAAACGGCAACCGCTGTTAACCTGGCTTACCTCACCGCCCAATCAGGTAGGAAGACCCTTATCTGTGATCTTGATCCACAAAGCTCAACCACATTTTACTTTCGGGTTAAACCGAAACTTAAACGCAGGGCTCGAGGTTTGGTCAAATGGGGAAAACCTTTAAACCGGAGCATTAAGGGCACTGATTACAACAACCTCGATATCTTACCCGCCGATTTCACCCATCGCAATCTAGACATAACCTTCGACAGGTTGAGGCATCGCAAACAACGTCTTGATATTGTTCTAAGACCGCTCCGGAAGCAATACGATCTGATAATCTTGGACTGCCCACCAACCATCAACATCTTGGCTGAAAACATTATTAACGCCTCAGATTATCTGCTCGTCCCTGTGATACCGACCCCATTATCGGTAAGAACATACCAGCAGTTGCTCGTATTCCTGAAAAACAACGGCTATGCTCTCAATACGGTATTTGCATTCTTCTCCATGGTGGATATGCATAATCTATTGCATAAGAACTTGGCCACTAACATGTACAGGCAGTATAAGGATATCTTATGGAGTCCAATTCCTTATCTACCTGAGATCGAACAGATGGGTGTACACCGTGAACCTGTACCGGCCTTCGCTCCAGATTCTTCTGCTGTCATAGCTTATGAAAGTCTATGGGGTGAAATTCAAAGTGTTGTCTTAAGAGAAACATAGCAACCAGCTTTTGTGAGTGCAGGGTTCTTTTTCTGGGAGCAATTCTATTATAAAAGCTCTATTCACAACGGTTGAGCACTGAGTCTCATCAGGAAATATGCTCGTATATAATAAGAATGATTAACTCAAGGTCGTGTAGATAAACTATGTCAAAGCAGAGAAAAATGATATACCTAGTATTTCTACAAGGAGAATCTTATTGAATACTATAAAGCGCCTTATCCGCCTTAGCATAAGATTTTTGGTCGTCTGGTTTGTAGATACAGTTTCGTTATTAATCACAGCCTGGGCTATCGAAGGTATCACGATCACCCAGTTCGAAGGTTTTCCTCCCTTCGTGATTGCTACATCAGCTGCACTGCTACTTGGGATAGTCAACTTATTGATCAGACCATTAATTTTATTGATCGCCATGCCTTTGGGTTGGATGGTGGTCTTTCTGGTAGGATTCTTTATCAACGCAATTGTTTTAATGATTACATCATCTTTGGTACCCGGATTTGAAGTAAGCAGTTGGTGGGCAGCATTTCTTGGAGGCCTATTCTTATCATTTGTCAACTCTATCCTGGTAACGTTATTAAATATCGATGACGAAGAATCCTTTTATTCCAACCTGGTTTTACGGCAGGCGGCACGCCAGGCAGAGCCTCTGGAGGATGCAAATGCACGTGGTGTGGTTATGCTTGAAATCGATGGCTTAAGTTACCACCATGTCCAGAAAGCCATCGATGACGGCTATATGCCCACCATAAAAAAACTGATGGATGAAGCTGGTTACCAACTCTCTCGGGTGGACTGCGGGTTGCCTGCAACAACACCTGCCTGTCAAGCAGGAATCCTGCAGGGTAACAATGTGAATATCCCTGCCTTCCGTTGGTTGGACAAGCAGACCAACCGTGTCCTAGCCGGCGGTGGAGCCGCGATGGAGATAGAACCGGGTCTTTCCAATGGGCAGGGCCTCCTTGAGGGAGGTTCAAGTATTGCGAATATGTTCAGTGGCGATGCCGACAAATCCATCCTCACCTTTTCCAAGATCAGGGCTGGAACCAAAGAGGACAAGAAAAAACGCGCTCAAGATATGTATCTGTTGATGAGAGATCCTTACTTCTTCATGCGCGTGCTGGTATTGTATTTTGGGGACGTGTTTCGAGAGCTTTGGCAGGGATGGCAGCAAAGGCGCAAGGACGTCCAACCACGCCTGAATAGATTGCATAATGGCTACCCATTCCTGCGCGCGGCAACGAATATATTTCTGCGAGATGTAGGGGTGTATTTCACCATCCTGGATATTGTGCGTGGTGTACCTGCTATTTACACATTATTCGCAGGATACGACGAAGTTGCTCACCATTCCGGTCCTTGGACCCGTGATGCCATGCTGACTTTACGTCAATTCGATCGTACCATCGAATATCTTTTAATGACCATTGAACGCAAAGCGCCACGACCATACGAATTTATCCTTCTATCTGATCATGGTCAATCTTTCGGTGCAACATTCGAACAACGTTATGATATTTCCATCGTGGATTTCATCAAAGAGCAATTACCTTCTGAAACCAGCGCAATCGGCACAGGAGGTGGGGATGATGGCTCTACACCAGTGGCAGCCATGATGGCCGAAATGGAAAACATAGAAGATAACAAAGTCGCTGGCCGGGTTGGGCGTGCATTGATGGGTGGCACTAAGCGTGCTATGAAAAGCAATGTCGAAACACGCCAGGATACTCAGGAAATTAAACCTGCCAAAGTAACGTTATGTTATAGTGGAAATCTGGCTCAGGTTTATTTTGACCTGTACCCCCGCAAGATCACGTTGAATGAATTGAACGCTGCTTATCCAGGAATGGTGGATGCCCTGGTGCAACATGAAGGTATTGGTTTTGTAGTGGCGTACGAAGACGATCTCACACCCGTCGCCTTTGGTAGTAACGGTGCACGCAATCTACACACTGGCGTGGTAGTTGGCGAAGATCCCATAGCTCCGTATGGTGATGTTGAGTTTCGTTCGGAGCAGGTACGCCGCATAGCAGACTTCCCCAATGCCGGTGACATAACCCTGAATAGTACATTCTACCCGGATGGAACCGTAGCTGCATTGGAAGAATTGATCGGCAGCCATGGTGGTCTGGGTGGCGAACAAACAGATGCCTTCATCTTCCACCCTGGAGATATGGAGGTCCCTGAGACAAGCAACTCCATGGATGTGATGCCTATTCTGAAAGCACGTGTCGGTTTACCTGGACCCCCACCGGTTCCAGAGATGCCCTCTGAGCCTGAGGTAGAAGCCTGGTCATTTTCCACTTTTGGTAAAGGTCTATCAATGTGGCGTAAATGGATTGATTTAGCAGTTCACGCAATTACCCTCAACCGGGATGCATATCGTGAGATCGCTCATGACGCCTACATGACCGGTCCCGCGCTTCTCCTTGGTTTTATTGCACAGTTTTTGCAGTCTTTGAATACCCCGGGCGGACTGGATGTAGTAAATATCCTGTTACGTTACAGCATCTGGTTCTTCTCAGTTTTATTGCTACTATTAGCGAGTAGGGTGCTGCGAGGGAAAGCGGACTATACGATGATCCTACGCGTATCGGGCTTCGCACAAAGTGCCCATATTTTCGAATTACTCAATTTCATTCCGGTGATTGGACCATTGGCGCGGTTTATTGCCATTACCCTGGCGTTCTTTGGGGTATGGCTCGGCACAGCTACCGCAAACGATTTGAAAGGCTGGCGTTCCTTAGTGCTTCCCTTACTTTATCTTATTACAGTTGTCACAACCCTTGTCTTCCTGGTATCCATTCTCGAAGGTACTTTATTCACCTTTGAAGGATTAATTTACGATCTCGGTTTGTCATCTGGACAAATGGAGTAAGTTATGGCTTCAAGCCAATCTTTCCAAAGGCGCCGCTTAGGTAACACCGACATAGAGATTACACCTATTGGTTTGGGTGTGATGCAGTTCTCAGGGAACAAGGGGATATTTAGGATGATGTTTCAGGATATCCACCAGGATGAAATGAATGGGATCGTTCAAGCTGCATTGAAGGGAGGGATCAACTGGTTCGATACGGCAGAGTTATATGGCCGCGGAAGTTCTGAACAGGGCTTGGCAAATGCATTAAAGTCTGCCCGTATAGATGATGAGGATGTGATCATTGCCACAAAATGGTTCCCTATCCTGAGAACTGCCAGAAACATTCCATCCACAATCAATGATCGGCTTCACTACCTGGGTGACTATAGTATAGATCTGTATATGGTACACCAACCATGGGGATTCTCCTCACCTGAAGCGGAGATGGATGCCATGGCTGAACTGGTAAAAGAAGGGTTCATCCGCTCCGTTGGAGTGAGTAATTTTAATGCTGATAGAATGCGCCGCGCTCATAACACATTATCAAAACATGGACTCCCGCTGGCAGTAAACCAGATGCAATATAGTTTAATCGACCGGAAAATTGAAACGAACGGGGTGCTACAGGCTGCGAAGGATTTAGGGATAACCATAGTGGCATGGTCACCATTAGGGAGTGGGATATTGAGTGGTAAATATCATAAATCGCCTCGGATTCTTGCCCAAACCCCTTACTGGCGTAGAAGGCTGTTAAAACGTAATATAGAAAGAACACGACCATTAATATCCGCTCTCGAAGATATCGCGGGTAAATACAACGCCACACCCGCCCAGGTAGCCTTAAATTGGATCATCAACTTTCATGGGGAGGCGATCGTCGCCATTCCAGGAGCCTCTAAGGTACGACATGCTGAAGATAATGCGGGCGCCATGAGGTTCACCCTTTCACAAGATGATATAGCTAAGCTTGATGAGCTATCCAAAGAATATCGCTAGCCTGTCAAAACGAGGGAAACCCGTCCTTTTTCTTCCCCATTAACAACGATACCTATAAGATGTTGGCCAGGATGGTGTTTGCGCGTTGACATATTTTTAAATGAGTGCTTCTTCGTTATTGTATGCCTGCCAGGAGGATACACCCTCTCCGAGATTTGGAATACCTTTTTGGAGCGTTTCCCACTGGCTTTTTGGAAATCGACCGTGTACTCCAGGCGCACTTTCGCATGCTCTACAGTATCATTTTTTAATATAAACGAGAACTGTAACACCTCTCCAATAGCTAACTTTTCAACACCTAACTGCAGGTTATCGATATGGATGTTAACAGGGTCGCAAAACCCAAAGAGCAAAAGTGCCCGGGGATTTCCAGCTTTTAGCAGTGTACGGCAACCATGTTTGACGACCCAATCCGTGTTGTCGTTCTCTCCATACCACCGCTCACTGATTTCCAGGACCAGGTTGGGGTGATCTTTGGATATATCATTCAGATTGTTTGCCACGCTTTTACGTACATACTCGGAATCGTCATTTTTTAATTTCTCTATTACAGGCAGAATTGGGCTTGGATCCTTTTTAAATGCTGGCAAAGCCATAGCCCAGGGTAAACGCGGACGGCAACCTTCACTCGCAAAACGGCGCAGATTTTCGTTCTCATCATCAGCCCATTGCAACATGAATGGCATCACGCGTTCCGGGTCCTGTGCCAGGAAAGGCCTGATGGCGAACTCAGAAGTCGAGTAACGACTGAAATACCCCAGAGCAGGTAAAGAGAGGTCCCAATCATCCTGTCCAAATTGTTCTACAAAGTCAGGTAAGCACAATGCTTCAAATCCCTCAATACGAGGGGCAACCCGCTCCAATATTGATAGTGCTTCCGCATAGGATTCAGGAAGGGTAGCGTGCAGGCAACGCGTGGTATGGTACATTTTTTCTTTTAACTCACGCGCTTCCCACTCATCATCACTTACCAGATTGAAGAACTTCTCCTTATCAAATTGAGGATAGACATTCTTGATATTTGTAGTCAGGTTTTCTAAGGATTCTCGCTTAAAGAAGATGTGTTTTAATTGTTCAGGCATTGCGTTTCCATTTGAATTTCTCAGGTATTATCCAGATAACTGCCAAGCGATTATAATGGATTAACTTATTCGCAACATATATTTGGAGGTAATTTATGTCCCTCAAGGAATACAAACCCGGAACTGCTTTTAATGGCGTCATTGGCCGCACCTTCGACGTTTCTGAGCCGGCCTGGCCAGAACCCAATCGTGCCAGAGAAGACGCTCCCAACGTGCTCTTCATCGTGCTCGATGACACCGGCTTTGGGCAGCTGGGTTGTTACGGCAGCCCAATTAAAACCCCTAACTTGGATGCACTCGCCGATAATGGCTTGCGCTACAACAATATGCACACCACCGCGCTTTGTTCACCGACCCGCACCTGCATCCTGACCGGGCGTAACCATCATTCCAACGCCATGTCATGCATCACCGAAGCCTCCACCGGCTATCCAGGAGCCAATGGAAATATTCCCTTTGAGAACGGTTTCCTGTCGGAGATCTTGCTGGAGCAGGGCTACAATACCTACGCTGTTGGCAAATGGCACCTCACCCCCGCGGACCAGATTTCGGCTGCTGGCCCCTATGACCGCTGGCCGCTGGGACGTGGCTTTGAGCGCTACTACGGTTTTTTGGGTGGGGATACCCACCAATACTACCCGGATCTGACGTATGACAATCACCGCGTGGAGCCGGAGAAGACCCCCGAAGAAGGTTACCACCTGACCGAAGACCTGGTTGACAAGGCTATCGGTTTCGTAGCCGATTCCAAGCAGGTCGCGCCTAACAAGCCATTCTTTATGTACTTCTGTACTGGCGCCATGCACGCCCCGCACCACGTGCCCAAGGAATGGGCGGATGCCTATGCCGGCCAGTTCGATGACGGTTGGGAATCTTATCGCGAAAAGGTATTCGCCAGGCAAAAAGAGCTGGGCATCGTCCCTGTGGATGCTGAGCTTTCACGGCATGACCCCGACGTCAAACCCTGGAATGAGTGCTCTCCTGAGGAACGCAAGCTGTTTGCCCGCATGATGGAAGTCTTCGCAGGGTTCCTGACTCACACCGATCACCATATCGGCCGTTTGCTCGATTTCCTGAAAAGCATTGGCGAGTTTGAGAATACCCTGATCATGGTGATCTCGGATAACGGCGCCAGCTCCGAGGGTGGTCCCGAGGGTTCCGTCAATGAGAATTTGTTCTTCAATTTCGTGCCCGAAGATCTGGCTGAAAACCTGGCCGCCATGGATGAATTAGGTGGCCCGAAGTACTTCAACCACTATCCCTGGGGTTGGACGTGGGCTGGCAACACCCCCTTCCGTCGCTGGAAGCGCGAGACCTACCGCGGTGGGATCAGTGATCCCTTGATCGTGCACTACTCCAAGGGAATTCAGGCCAAGGGAGAAATCCGCACCCAGTACACACACGCTATCGACATGGTCCCCACGGTACTGGACCTGCTGGAGATCGATCCACCCACCAGCATCAAAGGTGTTGCCCAATCTCCCATTGAGGGTGTCAGCTTTGCTGAATCCTTCGAAGACCCGTCTGCGGTATCCAAACGCCGTACCCAGTACTTCGAAATGATGGGCCATCGCTCGCTGTATCATGATGGCTGGCGGGCAGTCTGTCCCTGGCCAGGCACTTCCTTTGCCGAGGGACATCCCTTTGGCACCCCGATCCCAGCTGAAAAACTGACCGAGTTGGATGCCACTGCCTGGGAGCTTTACCACGTCGATGAAGATTTTGCCGAGAACTACAACCTGGCGGACGAGAATCGAGCCAAGTTGATCGAAATGATCGCCCAGTGGTACGTGGAGGCCGGCAAGTACAATGTACTGCCCGTCGATGGCCGAGGCCAGCAGCGTTTTGCTGAAGAACGCCCGCAAATTGCTAAGGATCGTAGCAGCTACACCTTCTACCCCAACACGCAAGAAGTTCCATCCAACGCTTCGGCTCGAACCATCAACCGGCCACACAGCATCACAGCAGATGTGGATTTCAAGAAGGGGGATGAAGGCGTGTTGCTCTCGCAAGGTGGCATTGATGGTGGTTATACCTTTTACGTGAAGGATGGCAAGCTGCATTATCTTTACAATTACGTAGCCCGCAAATTCTTCCACGTCGAATCGGTCGAGGAGATCTCAGAAGGTTATCACCAGTTACGCTATGAGTTTGAGGTCACTGGTGAGCCGGATATCCTCAAGGGTAAAGGGACGCCAGGCCTCAGTCAACTCTATATCGATGGCCAGCTGGTTGGACAGGTGGAGATGGACGTTACCAGTCCGCTCGCACTAGGTCTAGCCGCTGGTGCCGCGGTTGGTGCCGATCCTGGTTCTCCAGTTACCGATAGATACCAGGCCCCCTTCGCCTACACCGGTAAGCTCAATAACGTCACGATTGATGTCAGTGGTGAGTTAATCGTAGACAAAGAAGCGGAGATGCGCCTCATCATGGCAAGACAGTGAGACTGATATCCGAGATATCACCGAACCAGGTCCAGCGATGCTGGACCTGGTTCTTTTTCAGGATACCCTTCCACCCAGATACAATCTAATGGAATCACATGCAATAATTTTCACCTATGACTGTTGACAGCTTTAAATTCCTGCCGCGCCTCATCGCCGCCTTCTATCAGACCACCGAACGCCAGCCCGAATATCCTATCCCCTGGACCCCCCTCGCTCACCCTATAAACGAGTGCAAATTCAGCCTGGTCAATTCTGGGGGAATTTACCTCAAAGCTTCCCAACCTCCTTTTGATATCCAGAGAGAAAAGATTGAGCCCACCTGGGGTGATCCTACTTTCCGAATTATTCCAGCCAGCACCCAACAAGATGAGATTGGGGTCAGTCACTTACACTACAATCACGCGGACGTCCTGGAGGATATCAATATCCTCCTACCAGTTCAACGCTTCCAGGAGCTAGAGATTAAAGCAGCTATCGGTAGCATGGCAAATAATGTTTACTCCTTCATGGGATATCAAGGATACCCTCCTGATCCAGGCGCATGGTGTGAGGTCTACGGCCTAAAGGTAGCTAAAAAGCTCAGAGCAGAGGGAGTAAATTGCATCCTTCTCACACCCGCCTGACCAGATTGTGCCATTAACGTGCCCGTGCTGGCACGCACACTCGAAGCAGAAGGTTTTTCAACCATCCTAGTAACCAATATGCCATATTGGTCAGAGAAAACCGGGGTGCCACGCACCCTTGCCGTTGAGTTTCCCTTTGGTCACATTCTGGGTCAGCCCTGTGACATTCCCATGCAAATGAGCATCATATCCCAGGCTTTGCAAGTACTTGCAGATGCCAGAGAACCGGGGGTTGTCATACACGCTGAAGACGAATGGCCTCAACCATCTGAAGAAGCAACAACTGCCTGGCAACCAGAAGCCCAATCACCCATAATTGCTTACTTAAGACCTCAAATCCGCGAGGTTATGCGCCAAAGGCGACGAAAGTAGGGGTAAAATACAAAAGATAGTCCCCATACTAAACGAGTGATTTATCGTTCGTGACTGGGATATTTTTCAACAGGATGCAAACCTGGTGGCTCCTCCATTACTCACCACAAAACTCTATATACCCCCTACCAGGAATAAACTCGTCCAACGCAATCGGTTGCTTGAGTTATTAGATACTTGTCTGGACTGCAAGTTGGTGCTCATCTCTGCGCCCGCGGGATTTGGCAAAACCACGTTGCTCAGCCAATGGATGGCAAACAAAGTTCGTCCAGTTGGTTGGCTCACCTTGGATGCTGGGGACAATGATCTGGCGCGATTCCTGGTATATTTTCTGGCAGCATTAATGAATACCAACCACAATACAGGGATATCTATTGACGAGCTATTAAATTCACATCAACCGTTGAACACTGAAGCAATCCTTACCGGCATTATTAACGAGGTTGTAGATGTTGCTGAACCCTTTTTGGTTGTATTGGATGATTATCACCTGATCACTGAGCCAGATGTACACGAGGCAATCATATTTATCATTGAAAATATGCCTCCCCAAATGCGGTTGGTCATCTCCAGCCGGGTAAACCCACCCTGGCCATTAGCACGCATGCGTGGGCGTGCTGAAATCCTTGAACTGCGCACCAACGACTTGCGTTTTACACCTGGCGAGGTAGCTGTCTTTTTCAATGAAATCATGGGTTT
>Ga0209536_100010822_pt1 | contig 13411 bp, 12 predicted proteins | sample DeeMarSeWOR28_12_FD_187461 | JGI IMG/M metagenome (GOLD analysis project Ga0209536, IMG submission 187461) | Marine sediment microbial communities from White Oak River estuary, North Carolina - WOR-2-8_12 (SPAdes) (version 2) | ecosystem: Environmental > Aquatic > Marine > Intertidal zone >...
ACTCAGTTTTGAAGCTATAAAGTTTATGATTCCTCAGCGAAATGGCAAAATCATCAACATCTGTTCACTTTTCTCATTTCTCGGAGGGCAGTTGTCTCCCGCATATGCAGCCACAAAACATGGTCTTGTTGGTTTTACAAAAGCTTACTGTGATGAATTGGCACAATACAACATTCAGGTGAACGGAATCGCACCGGGTTATTTTGCGACCGCACTGACAGCCAATACTCGAAGTGATACGGAAAAAAGCCAACGGGTTCTCAATCATATCCCGGCCAACCGCTGGGGAGAAACAATGGATCTTATGGGTGCGACCATATTTCTGGCGAGCAAAGCCTCAGACTATGTAAACGGTCACATACTTGTGGTTGACGGCGGCTACCTGGTCCGTTAAGGATATGGTATTTGTCGCGGACTGAAACTTTGGAGGATGATTGCCGACATCTTCTTCAATATTGGAAACGGAGCCCAAAAGCGCTCACTCACATATCAAAAGAATGGACACAGATAGCAATGGGGAAAAAATACGTTATTGGTCTTGACGGCGGAACCAACAGCTCTAAGGTGGTTATTTTCGACCTGGAGGGCAACATTGTCTGTGAAGGCAAAAAAGACCTTCGACCTTTACATATGCCGGCGCCCGGTGTTTTTGAACACCCGGACGACGATTTGTGGGATACAATCACAGAAGCCAGCCGCCAGGCGATGGGGCGATTTAGGGGAAACCCTAAAAATATAATTGGAATTGGCATTTGTACTATTCGTTGCTGCAGGGCCTGCTTAAAACAAGACGGCACCTTGGCTTCACCGGTTCTGAGCTGGATGGACCTGAGGTTGGCCCGTCCTTATGAGCCAGTGGATCCATCAGTCGGGTATGTAACGACGACCTCCGGCTACATCACTCACCGATTTACTTCTGCGTTTAAAGACACGGTGGCCAACTACGAGGGTCAGTGGCCTGTTGATAAAGATACCTGGCAATGGAGCGAAAACCCGGAAGTGTTCAAGGCCTTCAATATTCCAAGAGAAAAACTCTTCGATCTGGTAATGCCTGGAACCATTCTGGGAAATATGACTGAAGAAGCAGCAAAACAGACGCTGATACCGGCCGGCATTCCGGTTGTTGCAACGGCAAATGACAAGGCGGTCGAAGCGTTGGGTGCAGGGTTGTTGCCGGGAAAAACGGCCCTTGTCTCCCTGGGAACGTATATCGGCGGTATGATATATGGAAAAAACAATATAAAGGAGGCAAAAACCTTTTTTTCCAACCTCGCCTCGATACCGAACCGGTATTTGTATGAAAGCCTCGGTATCCGGCAAGGAATGTGGACCGTTAACTGGCTGAGGCATTTATTTGGTGAGGATATCGTTAAAAAAGCTCAAATATATGGCATTTCCCCTGAAGAAATTTTAAACAAGGAAGCTGAGAGGATTGCAGTTGGAAGTGATGGACTGATGACAGTTCCGGAATGGTTGGCACCTCCTGACAAGCCGTTTAAGAAGGGCATTATGATTGGATTTCACGGCCGCCACACCAGAGCACATATTTACCGGTCACAGCTTGAAGCCATTGCGCTAACCATGAAAAACCATGTCGATGCAATGTGCAACGAACTGGGCATCGATCTTGACCGCATCATTGTTTCTGGCGGCGGTTCCAGTGGTGATCTGTTCATGCAGATATTTTCAGATGTATTTGCTGTGCCGGCTGCTCGAAATGTAGTCAATGGCGCTGCCAGCCTTGGTGCGGCTATCTGTGCAGCCGTTGCTGTGGGAGCGCATGAAAATTTTGAAACAGCCATCGATAAGATGGTCAGCATTAGGGATTTGTTCAGCCCAATTCAGGAAAACGTATCTGCGTACGAAAAAATAAATAACGGGGTATATAAGTCCATTACGGGCTTTACGGATCCTATATTAGAAAAATCATATCATATTTTCAAACAATGACAAGAAGGCATCTCGACCATGGTATAGCCCATTGAAAATTGAGTTGCCGATCCTCGGCAATGACACGAATTGTCACTGAAATCATGGTCTGAGGAAAAAAGGAGAAACGGAAATGGGGTTAAATAGGGAACAAATCACAGAAGAACTTATAAAGATTGCGGGTGCCGGTCAGGTGATTACAGATGAACAGGTGTTGAAAGAAAGCAGTGTTGACCGCTTTAGAAGATTTGAAGCCTACCATGGGGTGTTCAGGATGCCCTTGCCGGCTGCGGTCGTCAATGTGAATAGCACCGAAGACGTTGCCGCTGTAATAAAATTTGCGAATAAAAACAGGATCAATGTTATACCGAGAACCGGCCATTCGGCTACGGAAGGAGGGCTTGAAGCCGCATTAGAGAACTCCATTGTCGTTGACGGATCAGGCATGAACAAAATCATTAACATCGACACCTATAACATGCAGGCCACCGTACAATGCGGTGTTTGCCTTCAGACGCTTGACGATCTTTTAAGGGAACAGGGCTATACAACCGGCCACTCTCCGCAGTCAAAACCTCTGGCGATGCTGGGTGGGCTTGTTGCCACCAGAAGCATCGGCCAATTCTCAACACTCTACGGCGGAATTGAAGACATGGTTGTAGGTGTTGAGGCTGTATTCCCGGACGGCGGCATTACACGTATCAAGAACGTACCGAGAAGGGCGGCCGGTCCTGATATCCGCCACGTTATCATCGGCAACGAAGGAGCCCTTTGTTTCATTACAGAAGTTACCGTCAAAATATTTAAGCATTTCCCTGAAAACAACATTTTTCTTGGTTATACACTGGACAACATGAAGACCGGCTTTGAGATCCTTAGGGAAGTCATCGTAAATGGTTACAGACCTTCAGTGGCTCGCTTATATGATGTTGAAGATGGCTCCTACTACTTCTCTCATTTCGCCGATGGCAAATGTGTCTTGATATTTGTGGCAGAAGGAGTTAAACCCATAGCGGATGCAACAGCCGCTGCAATTGCGGAGATTGTCTCCCAGTATGAAGAGTGCGAGAAAGTCGACCCCGGGCTGATTAAAAGGTGGTTTGAGCACCTCAACTGGGATCCCGGCAATTTAGCGGAAGAAAAGCGTGAGATTGTCGAAACCAAGAACATCTGCAATACGACTGAAATATCCGGCAACTGGAGCATCATCAATGAAATCTACGAAGTGTGCATGCAACGGGTTAGAAACGAGATTCCAGATCTAACTTTATTGGGGGCCCATTCATCTCACAGTTATCTCAACGGTACCAACCTCTACTTTGTGTATTTCTATAATGTGGTGGATTGTAAACCGGAGGAGGAGATTTCGAAGTATCATCTTCCTATCAAAAAGATTATTGTCGAAGAGACAATCAAAGCGGGGGGTTCCATGTGCCACCACCATGGCGTCGGCAAGCATAGAACCCACTGGATAGAAAAAGAATACGGGTCCTCATATTACATTCTCAAAAAATTAAAACAGGCCTTTGATCCACACAGCATTATGAATATGGGAACAATAATTCCCCTGGAAAATTGAATGAATATTTTAGTATGCTTCACCGTAATTCCGGAATTGGAAATGATGCTCGGCGAAGATTGGTTCGTGGATGAAAATCTTCAAATCGATGTTGGTTTCCTGAAGCACAGCTTGAACTGTTATGATGAGAGCGCCCTGGAAATTGCATTGAAGTTTTCTGACGCAGCAAGGAAACGTCATGTGTCGCCAAACCTCACTGCGCTGACAATAGCAGGCCCTGAGGCAAATCCCATACTGAAAACCCTGAATGCTCTGAGGTTCAACCGGGTTGTTAGGATCAATAACCATGAGGATATCAGATTCAACTCAATGGCAATCGCCTCCATGCTGCACCAGTATGTTTCTAATCGTATGCCGCAGGATGTATTGCTGATGGGCTGGCAAAGCGGTGTCGGCGAAAACGCAAAAACACCGCTGCTTGTGGCAGAAATGCTGGGATGGCCTTGCATCACACAGGTAACTGAAATCGAACCTGTAGATAGTCACCACCTGGTTGTTACCTGCCAAGTGGACGACGGTCAGTTGCAACAAACGATTCAAATACCCTGTGTCCTGTCTATTGGTAATGCGCCGAACTCGTATATGCGGATTCCCACCCTCAAAGACCGGATGCAGTTCGGCAGAAGAACTGCTGAAGTTTTAGATGCGAACGATTTTGAGCCATTCGATGAGGGCATCGAACTTGTCTCCCTCGATGTCATAAATCGTCAGCGGTCTGCGATCCTCATCGAGGGAGCTACTCCTGAAGAAAAGGCCGGAAAACTCTATAAATCGTTCCTTGCGAAAAGGTTAAACAAACTTTGATTTTTAAAGTTGTTCTCATAGGGTGTTCTGCCGACATCGTTGCTCAGGCTGAAGAGCTAAATGGCTTTATCTCCGAAAACCTGGGCCGCGGTGATCACGGCTGCGGTACAATCCTTTTTTGCTCCAAAAAACAGGATAAAAATGCACTTCTTGACCTGGTGCCGACTGAATCGGTGAAGCTTGTCACCGTTGCCGGATATCGGCCGGAAACCATTCTTGAAGCGCTTAAAATTGTTGAAAACATGGAAGAAACCCACCTTTACTTATTTCCGGGCGGTTATGCGGGATCTGAGCTTGCCGTGCGCTGGGCTTTCCGGGCCAAAGGATCGTCCCTTGTTCAGGTCAATCAGATTGAATATACGGAAAATCAACTGATCGCAAAGAAGAAGGTCTACTCGGATTACGTTATGGGAGTTTTCAGGTTAAAGAAAAAACCATACTGTATTGCACCGGCCAGAGGAAGTGCCAGCAGTTTGCCGGTTCGTGTGAAGCAACCTTTGACCGTCACCGAACATGACATGACCCATTTGTACAGGGACCGATTTGTCGAGTCCTACAAGTGGACACCCGGTGAAAAGACCGGAAATCTGGAAAAGGCCAAATTCATCCTGATCGGGGGCAGAGGGATGAACAACGCAGAAAGTGCCGAAAAATTAAAAAAAATCGCCAACAGCTTGGGCGCCGCTTTTGGGGTAAGCCGCCCGGCAGCGATGAATGCGTGGTCGACAATGGACAAAATTGTCGGTGTATCCGGTGCCGTGACAAAACCAGATGTCTGCATTGTTGCCGGGGCTTCCGGTGCAGCCGCCTTTTATGTTGGTATTGAAAAAAGCAAATTCATTGTCGCCATAAACAAAGACCCACGTGCACCCATCATTAAATCTTCAGATGTTGCCATCATCGATGACTATAAAGCGGTTATGGATGAACTGGTCAAGCTGATATCAGCACAAAAGTAAAGGAATTTCCGTTTGAAAAAGGGTCTCATTCATCCAATGGCTGAAGCCTATCGCCATTATCTAATCGATGAGTCGCACATGATGGGATCCGCAGAGAGCATTTCTTTTCCTGAAAGCGAATTCGCAATGCGCCGGATTCTCCAGGTCTTGCAGGAAACCAAAACCCCGATCACGATCCAAGGCGGGTAAACCGGTATCGCTGGCAGCGCCGTGCCCATGAGCGCTGAATCCAAAGATCTTTTAGAAGTTTTTCTGGGTGGAGAGGGTATGTATGGCGTAATTACCGAGTTAACCCTGCGACTCCTGCCGAAAGCCGAAGAAATCGGAGGTAAATGTAAATTCCTCGTTATCCGGGGGATAGCGGAATGAAAATTTCGACTTTGCCGGGACATCCGCAGCAGGGGAAAGCACCTGAAAACCAGCGGACAAGAAAACGAAAGCAAGGATAGCAAAGGAAATATGATTTTGCTTCATCGGCAAGACCCTTTTAGAGATACATGTCAGTTTTCTAACCGCTGATCTACAGCAAGACAATCGATTAAATAGTGTCATTCTAAGAATGAAACCTGTAGCTGAGGCTTTCAAATGCTTCTGCAGCTTCCTGGTAGAGAAGTTTTTCCAGTCCGAGATAACGGGGAGAAAAATGGAAAATGGTAAACTGCTTGGCACCGGAGCTGGCAGCCAGCTCACCGGCCTGCCTGGCCGTTAAGTGAAGCTTGTTCCGGGCGATCTCGCGGTCTTTATGGAGAAAGACGGCTTCGATAAAGAGGCAATCGGAATTTTTGGCGAATTCAATGATTTTCGCCCTGTTGGCATCGTTATAAATGACATCGGTAATGTAGGTAATTTTCTGGCCCGGTGTAATGCGTGCAATGCGGTGCTTGAGTTCTCCGAGAGCAAACCGTTTGGCCTTTTTACCGTCAGCGGTTTCCACCTCGAAATTCGAATCTGGATCGGACTGGCTGTAAAGTTCCTGCTTGAATCTTGACAACCAGGGCCCTGTTTTTAGGCCCAATTCTTCAAGGCCTGCCCTGACAATATTGATATGAAAACTTTCGTGAACGGAAAATCCCAAACAGGGCAAGCCGTGATCCAGTATAACACCGGATATGCTAAACCCTGCTTCATCATGCAGCCGACCACTGAAAGGGGCTTTTATTGCCTTTTCCCGGGATACAAACTTATCCCGGCAGTGATAAGATTTGGTGACCGTATAATCAGAACGAACTTCGGTGAGCACCAGCTGCAGGCGATAATTATACTTTTCTGCCAGATTCCATGAATATCCGGCTAACTTTCCCTCAGCATTTTTGATAAACCCCCGGGGTCCGAACAGATACACTTTTTTTTCACGACCCAATAATAGACGCAGTAGCCGGTCAAATCCGATGAAATGATCCATGTGGGTGTGAGTAATAAAAACATGGCTGGTTTTGAGAATGTCCTTGGGTGAAAGACAGGACAAATCGCCAAGATCGAAAAGAAGCGCTCGGTTTTCAAAAAGAAATGGAATGAATAGACCGGGATCATCAAACGGACCGTTAAGCAGTCTGGGGTGAAAACAGGGGCGCATTATACTGGCAGGACTTTTTTTACCTGCTGGTGTATGCTTCGATAGATATCTTCATCTGATCCAAAAATGTCGACCACATCCCTATGATTGATAAGCTTTTCGATCACAAACGCGGTGACATAGATGCTCACCACATGGGGTTGAGAAACAAGATTTCTGAAAGGCGCTATCTGGTAATCGATATCAAAATCATCGGCCCGGGTTAATTTTTCCAAACAACGCTTGATTTGTTCTTCAAGTGAATTTTTGTTGGTGGTTTCGACCAGATTGCTTTCGATAAGCTTCATCGCGATAGCGTTGGAAAGGGGATCCATAAAGTCCCTTACTCCGCTGATTGCCAGCCTGCGGGCATGTTCTTTTGATGATTCTATTTTGGACAGAATACTTGACTCTCGTGTGCTGGGTCGGAATATTTTAGCCATTGTATGTGACCCTCTTTAATGGTTGCAGATAAAGATCGGGTGCAGATTTTTTGTCTGGAATAATAATGTCAAGATCATCGGATTGCAAGCAAAAATTTGCATCCAAATCGTGCCTGAAAATAGATGGGGAAAAAGTTCCCCATTGGATTTCATGAAAAATCAGGTTGCACGTGTTCCACGATAATTTGGGCTCTTTTTTGACCGTTCCAATGATTCCAGCGCAGCCTGAATGCCAGTTGCTCAAATGATTCCTGCTGAGAAAGCGGGGCGGTAACATTAAAATGAATGGCGTTGACAAATATATCAGGCGAACTGGAAGGTTGTTTTAAAACCATCCGACGATGATTTTTGCCGACGATTTTTGAAGATGCCACGATCACATTTCTGGCCATAAAGAGAGGTTCGGGGTTGCCGTTGCCAAAAGGTGCCAATGCTTCAAGCTCGTCTATTAGGCTGCCGGAAATCTCATCGAATTGAATTTCGGCATCGATATCAATGTCCCGCGACAGATCGTCGGCGGAAATGTCATGGCCGACAACTTTTTCAAATTGTCTTTGAAATGATATCAGGTTTTCTGTCTTCAAGCTCAGGCCGGCCGCCATTGCGTGTCCGCCATATTTTTCGAGCATATTTTCGCAGGCCCGGAGGCTTTTATAAAGGTCAATTTCGGGGATACTCCTGGCCGATCCCCTGGCCATCTTTTCTCTGACCCGCATCAGCGCCACCGGGCGGCGATATCTGTCAACCAAGCGGGATGCGACGATCCCGAGAACACCCTCGTGCCAATGCGGATTCCAGAACACCAGCGCTTTTTTTTGCAGCAAGGCCTGGTTTTTTTCCAGATCCGCCATGATATGATCAATGATTTTCTTTTCGAGTTCCTGCCGTTTTTGGTTAAATGCATCCAGTGATTGTGCAAGCGGCCGGGCCGTATTCATATTTCCCGCGGCTAGCAAATTCACGGCTACAGAGGCATGGTCCATCCTGCCGGCGGCATTGAGACGGGGTGCTAATCGAAACGCCAAATCATCTGAATCCGCAAATTTTTTTGAAACGCCGGCCACCTCGAGCAGGGCCGTTATTCCAGGACGCGCTTTTGAACGGATCAATCCAATTCCTGCTTTGGTAAATATCCGGTTTTCATCTATCAGGGGAACGATGTCGGAAATCGTTCCCAGTGCCACCAGATCGCAGAGGTTTTTTAAATTCGGCTCCGGTTTGTGCCTCCAGAAATGTTTCTCGCGCAAAAATTTGCGCAAACAAATCAAGAGATAAAATGCCACACCGACACCGGCAAGATGCTCCAGGCCACCGTTGCAATCATGGCGCTTAGGGTTAATTACGGCTACCGCCAAAGGCAATTTATCAGAGACATGATGATGGTCGGTGATGATGATATCGATTCCGAGTTGTCGAGCCGCGGCAGCTGCCTCAAAACTGCCGGACCCGCAGTCAGCGGTAAGAATAAGACCTACCTTATTGGAAAGTGCGTAGTTACTGATGTGCCGCGCCTGGATGCTATATCCTTCCCTGATGCGGTGTGGTATGTAATAGGATACATCTGCTCCGGCATATTTAAAGAAATCCATAAGGATTGAAGTGGAAGTAATGCCGTCGACATCGTAGTCGCCGAATATCAATATTTTTTCGTTGTTTTTTAATGCAGTAAAGATTCGTTCTACAGCCGCGTCCATACCCTTGAGTTCGAAAGGAGATCGAATGTTGCTGAAGGAAGCGCTGAAAAAATTGGATGCATCGGCGGCAGACAGGATTCGGCGGTTAATCAGAATCGCAGCGGTGATGGGATTGCACCTGAGATCACGGCTCAACCGATGGATGGTCTGCGGATCGGGTCGCTGTATGTTCCAGCATTTTTTCATTATTGGGCCCTATATCTCAGAATGCGAAATTGGACAACCGGAAAGTAGCCGGTTGCAAAACTTTGGGGCATGTTTATTTTAATCTAAGCCAACTGCCGCATAATACGGGAGCAGAATTTGGAGTTTTGATTGAACAGCCATCTGAATTGAATTTGGAAACAATACAAAGATACTATCGGGTCGACCGTCGAAAAATAGCCTTTTTACGATTTATTTTCGAAGCTTATGATGGTATAGCCGGACTAACAACGATCGATCCGGAGAGAGGAATCATCTCCCTGCACATTGCTCCCGGCTGCGAAAATGATGTCGAGTTCATTTTGCAGGACCTGAAGAAGGAAATCTTGATTGATGAATTCTAAATACATGTACATCCATACCATCGGCTGTCAGATGAATGTATATGATTCCGACCAGATTTCGAGCCGTCTGACTGCCATGGGGTATCAGCCGGCAGCGGTGCCGGAGACCGCCGATCTTATTATTGTCAACACATGTACGATTCGTGCTAAAGCGGAGCAAAAGGCCTACAGTCTATTAGGCCGCCTTGCGCGTTTGAAAAGAAAAAAGAACGATCTGATAATCGGTGTGGGCGGATGTGTGGCGCAGCAGGATGGCAACAAGATTATAAAGCGGCACCCCTTTGTCGATCTTGTTTTTGGTACGCACGCGATCCAACGCCTGCCCTCCCACATCCGGAAAATTTCATCGAGGCGCTGCCAGATTGTCGATATCTTGATGGAAGATGCAGCTCAAACCTCTGAATCCGTTGCCTTACCGCGGCCTGAAGCGGAAATCTCCCGGTTTGTGACCATAATGCGCGGTTGTGATAATTACTGTTCATATTGTGTGGTCCCTCATGTGCGGGGACGGGAGACCAGCCGCCATCCGGATAAAATAATTGAAGAAATTGAAAGTCTGGTTGCCGATGGGGTCAAAGAGGTGACCTTGCTTGGTCAGAATGTAAACAGCTATGGGAAAAAGCAGGACCTATGCTCATTCGCCGAGCTGCTTGCCAGAATCAATGACATCCCAGGACTCTATAGAATTCGGTATACCACCTCCCATCCCAAGGACTTTAACGAGGATCTCATTCTTTCTTTTAAAAATCTTGAAAAATTGTGCAAACATATCCATTTGCCGGTTCAATCCGGTTCCAATCGGGTGTTAAGGGGTATGAACCGCAAGTATAGCCGGGAGCTGTATCTTGACAAAGTCGCTAATCTGCGGGATACTTGTCCTGATATCGCGATTACATCAGATATTATTGTCGGTTTTCCCGGAGAAACCGGAGCAGATTTCGAGGCGACGCTGGGCCTGATCAAATCCGTAAAATTCGACGGCATATTTGCTTTCAAATACTCCGATAGATCCAATGTGCCTGCCGCCCAGTTTGCTGATAAAGTTCCGGAATTGCTTAAGAAAAAGAGGTTGCAAACGCTGCTGGCAGTTCAGGATAATATCACCAGAAGTAAGAATCAGGCGCTGGTAGGATCGATTCAGAATATCCTCATCGATGGTTTTAGCAAAAGGGGGATTTCCGATCTGTCGCAAAAGGGCCATCGGCCCGCGCAGTGGACGGGCCGCACGTCGACCAATAAAATTGTAAATTTTTATTATGGCCATATCCCGGAAGGCAAGGGTGATGATTTTTCAGGAAAACTTCTTGATGTTCGGATCGAAAAAGCATTCCCCCATTCACTCTGGGGCGAACCCATTATCGCAGAATCCAAGGCTAGAAGGGTGAAAGGAGCTGAATTTTATGCTGCATAAGGTAAGCATAGCGGGGCTAACCATGGATCCGGCATCGAATACGCCGATTATCATCTTGAAGTCAGATGAAGATGACCAGGCCATCCCAATATGGATTGGTCTGCTTGAAGCCACCTCCATTGCATCCGCTCTGCAGAATATTAAATATGAGCGTCCCATGACCCACGATCTTTTTAAAAATTTTACCAACCTATTAGACATATCCATCGCAAAGGTCGAAGTCTGTGATCTAAAAGACAATACTTTTTACGCCAGAATTTACTTTGTGTCCAAGTCGGAGAATTTTGATATGGATGCCCGTCCCAGCGATGCCATCGCTCTGGCGCTGCGGTATAACGCACCTATTTTTGTGGACGACTCGGTTATGAAGAAATCGAAAATGAGTGATGGCGATGCCGAGGTTCTGGATACCAGCGAGGAGGGAAAAAAATGGGCGGATTATCTCGAAAGCCTTTCTCCCGAAGATTTCGGTAAATTCAAGGTTTAGAAAGCCTGGCCATCTGATACCCTGCTGTTTTTATTTTCAAAATACACGTAAATTTTACACCATCTGAAGTGATTCCCCTTTGACCTATCCGATTTGTTTCGCCATTTTCCCTTTTGTGCTTTTGAGACGCTTTTTAGATTTATATTTTTAAAAATTATCGAAATGAGTCGTTTTCAAGAGATTTGAATTAGCGACAAATTTGTTCATAACTTGTTGATAACCCTGGATCTGCTTAATAACCTTAAAAAAACATCACATTCTGTAACCATTTGATTTCAATATTAATTATTTATTTGTTGAAATATTTCATATTATTTTCAGTCGCATACAGATTGTCTATAAAATGGATTACGGCCGGATCAAAAACAGGCCTAATCAGGTTTGACACAAAATTCAGGATGTAACAATATTGCCGGAATTTTTCAGGTTCTTGATGGCTTTGATAAATACAGCGCTTTTACTTCGATATGCTTTGAGGCCTTTGCCTTTAGCGTGCGACTCAATGTCTATATATTGTGGGCTTTAAATAAGTCGTATACAATATGTTGTTGACTTTAGCAATGTTCTGCGGTAGAATTTACAGAAAAGGATAAAATCCATTTATCCAGAAAGCATTTTGGAGTCGAAGGCATGTGCTCAATTTTAGTGATAGACGATGAAAGAGGACTCTTAAGCCTAATCCGGGAAGTATTAACAAAATATGGGCACCATGTCGAAGTCGCCGCGGATGGATCCGAAGGGATTCGAATGTTTGATAAAGGCAATTTCGAAATGGTTATTACCGACATGCGTATGCCGGGAGTTGACGGCAAAGGCGTTGTTCAGCATATTCGCCGCTCGTATAATCAATCCATTCCCGTTATCGGCATTTCTGGCACGCCCTGGCTTCTCAAAGATCTGGGATTTGATGTAATTCTCCCCAAACCATTCGCGCTTAAAGAACTGGTTGACTCTGTTGCCCGACTTACAGAATTTCCCACCGCGACGGCTGCCAGCGCCTGACCCAAATTCAGCGTAAAACTCTTGCTGCAGAAGTTATTTTTTTCTGTCATTGTTAATCGTTTGTTATGATAGCCCTTTTTAATGCTCCATGATCGAAATAAATGAACAGATTTGAATCTAACCCCGTGGGGTTTTGAACCTGCCGTTTTCGTAAATCGTTATTTTTTGGCCGGAGCACAGACGGGCGCTGACTCTTTTTTTTTCCGTGTTCACAAAATCCCAATGCAGGGCGGAATCGTTAAAACCCAGTTTTTTCTTAAGATTTTTGGTTAATTGAGCAGGATCTCCGTCGAAGGTATTGGAATAAGAAGCCCCCAGGGCAATATGGCAATTGCCGTGTGCTCCGCCATAATTTTCATCAAAAAGGGTATTGGCCATAAACATCGTGATTTTGGAGAACCTATTGTCGGTTAACGAAAACTCACCAATTTTGCTGGCGCCGCTGTCCATTGCCAACTGTTTTTTGACAAACGCTTCACCCAGCCGGGCCTCAACCTTAACAGCCCGGCCGTTTTTAAATTCTATTTTAACGCCTTTAACATAGTTGCCGCTGCGATATGAAGGTTGATCGGCATAAAAAATGCCGCGGGTTTTTCGCCAATCGGGGGAGATAAAGATCTCAAAGCTCGGTATATTCCTTCCGGAAATACCCACCCATTTCCGCTTTTTTCCGGGACTGATCACCAAATCTATATTTTTAGATTCAATGTGGTAATATCTAACCTTCATATTGTTAAGCCAGGTTTTAATGGATTGTGCATTTCGATATATGCGCTGCCATTCGGACACCGGCGATTTTTTATTTAGAAAGCAGGCTTTGACGATCTGGCCGGTATATTCTTCAAAAGACAGCTTGGCCTGCTTGGCCAGCTCCGCGGTGGGGAAAATACATAATGTCCAGCTGTAATTGCCGCCAGATTCCCGTTTTTCAAGTATGTCACGCAGTTTTTTTTGGGCGACGGTGGCGCCGGCAATTTTCTGGGGATCGATCTTGCGCAGGTGG
>Ga0209536_100010825_pt1 | contig 13411 bp, 12 predicted proteins | sample DeeMarSeWOR28_12_FD_187461 | JGI IMG/M metagenome (GOLD analysis project Ga0209536, IMG submission 187461) | Marine sediment microbial communities from White Oak River estuary, North Carolina - WOR-2-8_12 (SPAdes) (version 2) | ecosystem: Environmental > Aquatic > Marine > Intertidal zone >...
CCCGTCCTTTCGGGGGGATGCGCATGATAAAAAAGGAAAATGTTGATCGCTTCAGGCTCGTTATAATCGCTTTGAACTGCCTTCTGGCCTCGCTTTCCCTCGTCAATTTGTACACCATTGCCGCAGGTGCAGTGGCGGTGGACATACCCGAGGAAACCGACTTTGCATGGACAATCGACACCAAGTACGAGGAAGCTACTTTTCTCGGGAACTTCACTGTGGAGAACAGGGGGCTGTACGATATCACAAATCTCGATATTCATGCAATTGTTCTGAGCGAGAGAGGCAACGAGCTCGTGGATTACGTTCGGGAGGATCTCGTCATTCCCAGCGGGGAAAAGAAAACATTCTACATCGTGGCAGAGATGCCTTTCGAAAAAATAGATATGGACGAGTGGAGAGAGCTCATGGTCAATGATTCCGTGTTCTATCTGGATGTGGATATCAGGGCCAGCTACCTGTGGGGCCTCGGCACCTTTGTGGTGGATGATGTACTCGAGTATCCCTGGGAGGCTCCGTTGAAACAGTGGGAGAACCAGACCGACGAGGACATTGTAGAGCTCCTGAGGGAAGTGGTCCTTGGGGATGAGGACATCGGCGATTTCGTACAAGAAATATCCAAGGATGTAGCAGACTCCTCTCTATTGAAAAATATCGACTGGGGGGATGCATCGCTGCGAATAGAATCCTGGCCAATTGCCGAGAACACGAGCAGGATCATAACCAGGCTCAGCCTTGACATCCTTGGAGGCAGGCATACCCTGACATTTGAAGTATCATTTATAATAAAACAGGAGGTGGAAGGCTATGAATTCTCTTTCGAAGGTTTCAGTTTTGATTACAGGTGAGAACCGGAAGTTCTCCAGCAAGGCCGTTTTCGCCTTCGTTTTCTATCTCCTGTTGCCGGTGTTCGCAATTACCACCATCATGGCCACATATCCGGAGCTCTCAAGTGAAAGGTTAATAGCAATCCTGTACAGAATAGTTCCAATTGCCTTCCTGCTCATTTTGGTCTCCCAGTTCCAGGTGAGGTATACCAAGGGAAGTTACGGCAGGTTTGCCATGAACGAGGTTTATGTTCTCCTCGTGCTGTTATGGCTCTTTGCCCTTCTCGGGGGCCAACCCGTGATCCACCAGACGTGGGAGGAGTACTCCTTCAGCCTGCATATCCTGAACTACCTGCTTCTTATAATATTTATCACAATAATGAACGTGATATATTATATTGTGGAATTTGCAGCCTACCACGACCCGCAGGAAGGTTTGGGGCAGGAGGTTGGAAATGATACAAGCGACAATCAGGTATCCGATTCCAAGGGAATCGTAATCACAACAATGCAGGGACAGTGAAGAAAAGAATGGAAATGTTTTATTTTGTATGAACCCATTCACCCCCCAATAAGGATGGGCATCAATGGACAGGGTAAGCACCGGTGTCAAGGGACTCGATAATATGCTGAATGGAGGTCTTATCGCCGGCAGACCGTACGTCGTTACCGGGGACCCGGGCACAGGAAAGACAACTCTGGGCATCCAGTTTCTTCTGGAGGGTATCAGGAACGACGAGAATGTGATTCTATGCGCTTTAGACGAGCCACCCAGCGAGATCAAGGCCAATGCACAGGGTTTCGGCTTCGACATAGATTCTGTGAGAATTCTCGATGCTGTGCCCGACATTAGGAGCCTTCGAAGGGGAGGACCCATACTGGACATAGGTACGGTTCTGGATTTTCAGACCATGCGCGATGTCAGGGAGATCCGTCCCAGCAGGCGCATGGGGACGGTGGAGGTCTCCATTCATTCGGTTCAGAAGATGCTCAACCAGGAGGCACAGGATTTTTACGAGGACGAGGGGGAGAGCTATTCCAGGGTGGTGGTTGATTCCATGACCGCCCTCAAGATGTTCGGCATGGGCGGTGAGGACCACAGAATCCTGATTCAATCCTTCATGCGGTTTCTTGCGGAATGGGAGGTCACGGCCTTGATCATCACGGAACTGCAGGAGCCCGAGGAGATCGACACCGACGTTTTCCTTTCCAGGGGCGAGATAAGGCTCCGCAAGGAGCAGTCAAAGAACAGGATGGTGCGGGGTGTATCCATCGAGAAGATGAGGGGCACAAACTTCGATGAGAGCATCAGGCCCATGAGGATATCGTCCTCGGGAATCGAGGTGGACAACAAGGGCAGGTTCGGGGCAGACAAATGAAAAAGAGCGAGAGATTAAAGACAGGAATCGACGGCCTGGACGGCATGCTGACAGGAGGCCTCATCCCGGGAAGACCGTATGTTCTCTCGGGACCTGCTGGGAGCGGCAAGACCACTTTGGGCATGCAGTTTCTTTTGGGAGGTTTGACAAAGGGAGAGCGCGTTCTTTTTGTAGCCCTGGAGGAGCCCGTTAACGAAATCCGGCTCAATATGGAGGCCCTGGGCCTGGATGTCGGGGGCGTGGAGGTTCTGGATGCCAATTCAGATATAAGGCGCTACGAGCCCTCCCCTGTCATGGAGATATCACCAAAGAGATGGGTCCAGAGGATGCGGGACATCTCTGTGGATATACGAAAGACGACGAGGTTCAAGTCCATAGTGGTTTCTGTTCATTCTCTGCAGACCACTCTACAACATGAAATGAGGAAAAAGAACTACAGCAGGCTGGTGATAGATTCCCTCACTGCTCTCAGATTCTTCTGCATGGTGGGAGAGGAGGTGGGGCTTCTCAGGTCCTTTATCAGGTTTTTATCGGAATCCAAGGTCACGACCCTGCTGGTGGTTGAAACACCGGAGGTATACGGCCTCACACCCGAGATATTTTTGGCGAGAGGGGAAATCCGGTTGCATAAAATCAGGGAGAGCAACAGGATCAAGCGCATGATTTCCGTGGAAAAGTTCCGCGGGTCCGGTCACGAGGAAAAGACTTTTCAGATGGAGATCAAGAAGGGGAAGGGCGTGGTGATTCTAGCACCCCCGTAGTTCGATCCAAGTAAAACAAAAACCTTACTATCTAACATTGCTATTAACCCACGTGGTTCCATGGGCGAAGAGAAAAAAAAGGGTATGACCTACGCAGAGGCAGGGGTGGATATCGATAAAGAGGAGGGCATGGTAAAGGCCGTGGTCTCGCAGCTGAAGACCGGGGAAAAGGGCTTTGGAAAGCTCATGGACCTTTCGGGTCATTACACAGGTCTCATAGATTTCGGAGATATGGCGCTCTCGCTCTGTACTGACAGCATTGGAACAAAGGGCATGATTGCCGATGCCCTTGAAAAATGGGATACAGTGGGTTTCGATTGCATGGCAATGAACGTCAACGACATGATATGCATAGGCGCAACACCCATTGCCTTTGTTGATTTCTTTGCCATTGAAAAATATGACGAGCATATGGCCACTGAAGTTGGAAAAGGCCTGGCTGCAGCAGCCCAGGTGGCAGGTGTGGAAATCATCGGTGGTGAAACCGCGAGCCTGCCAGACATTGTGAGTGGGTTTGAATTGGCTGGAACATGTCTTGGTTATGTAAAAAAGGATGAGATCATATCGGGCGAAAACATTGCACCCGGGGATATCATCATAGGGTTGAGAAGTTCTGGGATTCATTCCAACGGTCTCACACTGGCAAGAAAGATAGTTGAGAACAACGGTCTTTCGTACAAGGACACATTCCCGGGTTCGGACTTGCCAATTGGTGAGACCCTGCTCATTCCCACAAGCATCTATGTTAAAGAGGTATTAGAAGTTCTAAAATCATCAAAGGTCAAGGGCATGGCCCACATCACAGGAGGGGGATTGAAGAATCTACCCCGGTTGAAAAAGGGCGTGGAGTTCAGGATTACGGACCCCTTCGAGCCCCAGGAGGTTTTTTCTCACCTACAGAAACTGGGTGGCGTATCGGATAAAGAAATGTACAAAACGTTCAACATGGGTATGGGTTTCGCAATCGTTGCCGAGAAAGGTGAGGTCGAGGGCATACTCAAGACACTTGAGGGCAAGGTCGAGGCAAAGTTGGTCGGGGAGGTTTTCGAAGGGGAGGGCGCAAGTCTCCCGAAACTGGATTTAAAGTATTAATTGGATAGACAAATAAGAATGATTATTTTTTTAAACCTCTAATCCTTTCCCATGGAAAGGTAGGTAATTGTGCCTGATGAGGAATTTGTTCCATATGTAAGGCCCGAAGTCCGGATGCGCGAGTTTACGATAAAAGCCATCATCCTCGGTGCTGTTTTATCGGTCGTCATGGCAGCCGCCAATGCCTACCTCGGTTTGAAGGTGGGCATGACCGTTTCGGCAGCCATTCCCGCAGCCGTCATATCGGCCGCGTTCTTCAAGGCACTCAGGGGAACTGTTCTGGAAGTTACGGTTTCAAAGACCATGGCCTCCACAGGAGAGTCCCTGGCCGCCGGAGTCATATTCACGATTCCCGCCCTTGTGATAATTGGGGTTTGGGACAATATCGATTACACGACCACGATTGCCGTTGCCCTTGTGGGGGGTATTCTCGGTGTCCTGTTCACTGTACTTCTGCGAAGGATTCTGATAATCGATTTGAACCTGCCCTTTCCCGAAGGGGTGGCCTCGGCCGAGGTCATCATCGCCTCGGAAAAGGGCGGCAGGGCGGCGAGCTACGTCTTCGGTGCCCTGGGCATTGGTGCCTTCTTCAAGATGGGCGCCTCCCTTGTCGTTGAGGGAAGGGAACACGGACTGGGTCTATGGAAGGATAAAATCGAGGGTGCCAATTCCAGGTTCTATGCCGGAGGCGACCTGTCCGCAGCACTCCTGGGTGTGGGGTACATCATAGGCCTGAAGATCGCCTCTTTAATATTCATAGGTGGGGTCATAGGTTGGATAATAATCGCGCCCATAATAATAGGCGTCAACGGTGTCCCACTTGACGACGAGGGCAACCAGATTACGGACATGGTGGCCGCCTTCAACCAGATTCGCTTCGACCACCTGATATTCATTGGTGTGGGCACCATGATCGTCGGCTCATTCTGGACGCTGTACACCATGAGAAAAGCAATTGTTTCAGGTGTCAAGAAAGCGTTTCCATCAAAAGACGCCATGGTGGAGGTGGAGGCCTCCGTAAGGACCGAAGAGGACCTTTCCATCCGCACATCCCTGAAGATTGCAGCTGTTCTTATCATTCCAATATTTGGTGTCTATTATTTTCTCTCGGGCAATGTTCTGCAAGCCTTTGTCTGTGCCATAGTGGGATTTATTGCGGCCTTCCTCTTCACCACCGTTGCCGGTTATCTCGCAGGAATTATTGGCTCTTCCAACAATCCCATCTCCGGCGTGACCATCGCGGTATTACTCATAATATCCATTTTACTTTTCATACTTGGTGCCAGGGGCGGCTCTGCCATGGCCACCGCAATCGGTGTCGCGGCCCTGATTTGTTGCTGTGCTGCCATTGCCGGGGATGTGACCCAGAGCCTCAAGACCGGCCAGATTATCGGTTCCACTCCTAAATACCTGCAGCTCTCCATGTTCATCGGGGTGATTGCGGCTGCCGTTGTGATACCGGTTACGCTCATGGTTCTGCACGACGCCTATACAATCGGGAGTCCCAATCTTCCAGCACCCCAGGCCCTGGCCATGAAGGGTATCGTGGAGGGTATCTTTGGAGAGGATATGAACTGGCCCATGGTGATATTCGGCATGGAGCTGGCTGTGCTGCTCATCATACTGGATAAACCCGTCCTGCCCATCGCAATTGGCCTGTACCTGCCCTTTTCCCTGACCATTCCCATCATGCTCGGCGGTATTGTCCACTTTGTTGTTGACAGGACAATCGAGCAGAGGTACGACATGGTGAAGGGCGGAATGGAGGACGAGGCAACACGGTCCAAGAAACTCGAAAAGGTCAAGGAGAGAATCCACAACAAGGGTGTGCTCTTCAGTTCAGGGCTCATTGCGGGGGAGGCCTTAATGGGTATTGTATTGGCGGTGTTTGTCGTCGCTAATATGCCCCTTGCCCTCATAGGCGAACCCATTGTCATCCTTGGAGTGATTTTCTTTTTGTTCCTGGCAGTTTTATTGTGGTGGATGGGCAACAAGGAGCTCGGTGACACCGGTATAGAAGAATGATGGCTACCACTCATTGACTTTAATGGGGGAGCATGAGTTTAATGACGCACCAAGAAGAACAAGAGAACCTCCTCGACAAGATTCCAGTACGGAATCACAAATGGGAGGAGGAGAGTGAAAAAGAAGGTGGGGATCCCATTGTGAAGATAAAGATACCCAGGTTCAAAAGTAAGGTGGGAAAAAAATTCTGCAAATGGATAAAGAAATCTCAGACCTATGGCGTCAAACTCGACCGTCGCGGCTCTATGGCATGGAGGTTGTGCGACGGTAAAAATACGGTCCGGTTCATTGCCGAACGCCTTCAGGAAAAGTTCGGAGAGGAGGTGGAACCCGCCCACGAGAGGGTGGCCGAGCTTCTGGCCATCATGGAGCTCAATGGATTGATAACTTATAAGAACGTGAAAGACGATTCATGAACATAAGGAGGAGAAGATATGGCGCTAATCGACGGGGCTAAAACCGCAGTAAACACGTGCATGGGTGTCAAGAAAGGCGAGGTTGTTTTGATTGTCACCGACACAGAGAAGGAGTCCATAGGCCGCGCATTATTCGAGGTGGCCCAGGAAGCCAAGGCCGAGGCTCTTCTCGTGACAATGGAGCCCAGGGGCAGACACGGTGAGGAGCCACCCAAGACCATTGCCGAGATGATGAGGTACGCGGACGTCATCATAGCCCCCACCTCATATTCACTGACCCATACCCAGGCCAGAAAGAGAGCCAACAGGGCGGGAGCGAGGATCGCCACCATGCCTGGCATCATTACCAAGATGATGAGCTCCGGTGGAATGACGGCGGATTTTAAAGAGGTCAAGAGGGGCGTTAACAAGCTGGCAAAGAAGCTCGATGGTGCGAAGTCGGTGACTATCCTTACAAAAGCAGGCACCGATTTCCAGGTGAGCGTGGAGGGGAGGAGGTGGTATCGTGATACGGGTATATGCCACAAGAGCGGCGAGTTCATGAACCTGCCGGCAGGTGAGGTTTTTATTGCTCCAAAGGAGGGCACTGCCCAGGGCAAGGTGGTAATCGATGGTGCCTTCTGGGAGATTCTGGAGGAACCAGTGACCCTGGAAATCAAGGATGGCTCTGCATACAGGATTTCGGGCAGCAAAGAGATAGCCAAGCAGATTTCCAAGCAGGGCAAGGAGGCCAGAAACATTGCAGAGGTCGGCGTCGGCATGAACCCCAAAGCCAAGATCATTGGCAATGTTTTAGAGGACGAGAAGGTCATGGGCACGGTCCATGTCGCCCTTGGTGACAACTCCACTTTCGGCGGAAAGGTAAAGGCCGGAATCCATGTGGACGGTATTATCAAGAATCCCACGTTCATTGCGGATGACAGGGTCATAATGGAAGACGGGAAATTGCTGGTATAGCATGTAAAATAAGGCGTAGGCTCATTGTCTTATTTCTTTGCTGCAGTAATGCTTTTTAATGGGGTTACCGCCTTCTGGTGTACCTACCCATGAGTATCGCTTCACCTATCGAATGCTCCTTTACCTTTTCGTAGAAGTTGCCCTCGTTCACGCCTTCCAAGGTTTTAACATTCAGGGCGTAGAGCTTGAAGAAGTACCTGTGCACGCCGCTGGGCGGACACGGCCCACCGTACTCGGGCTTCCTGAAGTCGTTTCTCACCTGCAGGGCACCCTGCGGGACAGCCCCCTGCGGGATTTCACGAACACCGGGTTCTATATTGGCAACTAACCAGTGAACCCACGTGCCCATTGGGGCGTCAGGGTCGTCCACGATCAGTGCAAAACTCTGGGTTCCTTCAGGGATCTCCTCCCATGCAAGGTGCGGTGACACATCCCTGTCATCACATGTGAACTTCGAGGGTATCAAGCCTTCGTGCTCAAAATCGTTGCTTCTCAACTTCATGGTAACTTCCCCCTTTTACTGATAATGGATTTCAAGATACATATGTTTTAGCATTCAATCCTCAGACATGCAGGGTAACGGTTATTTACCTGCTCTTCTATGAGGTTGATGCCCATAGTGATAGAGGACGATTTCCATGCCAAATAACTCCAGACCCAAGCGAAAGAAAATCAGGGCCACGGCCCGGTTCAAGGCACTCATGGAGCAGCATTTCAGGGAGGCCGATTCTGCTGCAAAGGATGAGAAACAGAAGGTTGCATGGTGCACGAGCGTTGGTCCCGCAGAGCTGCTCACGGCTTTCGGATTCAAGCTGTACTTTCCCGAGAACCACGCGGCAATGCTGGGCTCCACAAGAATGAGCAATGATTACATTCCGGTGGCCAATGCGGCAGGCTACTCCCCCGACATCTGTTCGTATCTGACAAGTGACGTCGGTGCATATCTCAAGGGGGAGACGCCCCTGAAAAAAGCCTATGAAATAGAATCCATTCCAAAGCCCGATGTGCTGGCCTACAATACCAACCAGTGCAGGGACGTGCAGGAATGGCTATCCTATTATTCGAGGGAGTTCAACGTTCCCGTTGTTGGAGTGAATTCACCAAGGGCGGTGGATGTTTTGGAGGAGCACCATATCAGGGATGCGGAGGAGCAGTTGAGGGCAATGGTGCCGACTCTGGAGAAGGTTTCGGGGAGAACCTTGGATATGGACGCTCTCAGCGAAGCAGTGAGGCTCTCCAAGGAGGCAACGGATCTGTGGAGAGACGTCTTAAATACAGCAAAGAATCGCCCTTCCCCCTTGACATTCTTTGATGGAACAATCCATATGGGACCCATAGTGGTAATGAGAGGGATGCAGGCGGCTGTGGACTACTATAAATTGCTGAAAGAGGAAATGGAGGAGCGTATCAGGGATGGCATCGCTGCAGTGGACGATGAAAGGTTCAGGCTTTACTGGGAGGGAATGCCTATCTGGGGCAAGCTACGGCCCCTTTCCGAGCAGTTCGCCTCTCTAAAAACATGCGTTGTGGCATCAACATACTGCAACAGCTGGGTCTTCGATTCCTTTGACCCCGATGAGCCATTCTACAGCATGGCCAAGGCCTACACAGAGATCTTCATCAACCGCTCCGAGAGAATAAAGGAGCAGTACCTGGCAAGAATGGTCGAGGATTTCAATATCCACGGCATACTTTTCCACGATTCCAAGACATGCCCTTCCAATTCCAATGCCCGTTACGGCATGCCCGGGAGAATTCGGGAGAAATACGGCATAGCAACCCTCATCATCAGCGGCGATCTCAACGACCTGCGGTGCTATTCCGAAGAGCAGGCCAGGACAAACATCGAGGCGTTTATAGAGCAGCTGGAGGAGAGCTAGTGGCCGGATATTATGGAGGGGTGGATGTGGGTGCTGCGGCAATCAAGTCTGCAGTTATCAATCAGGAAAAAGAAGTGTTGGGTTTCGCTGTAAAGAAGACCACCACGAATCTCGGAGAGCTTGCAGAAACGGCATTTAGTGAAGCACTTGAAGCTGCCTCCCTTAAAAAGGATGATGTTGATTACATCATCGCCACGGGCTTTGGCAGGGACAATGTAACGTTTGCAGGTGAAATGAGAACAGAGCTCTCATGCCATGCAAAGGGCGGATATCACTATTTTAAATACCTTAAAAAACCCATGGCCATCATTGACATAGGGGGCCAGGACAACAAGATAATTAAGCTCGATTCCCAGGGAAAGATGACGAACTTCAAGATGAACAGGAAGTGCGCTGCAGGAACGGGAGCGTTTCTGGAAGAAATCGCCCACAAGCTCGATGTCCCGCTGGATAAAATGGACGAGTACGCCCGAAAGGCAACAAAGGACATAGTGCTGGGGAGCTTCTGCACAGTGTTCACTTCAACGGAAATCCTCGGCATGATAAAGGAGGGTGAGACAAAGGAGAACATGGTGAAGGGCGCCCTGATTTCCGTTGCCAAAAGAATCCTGGAGATGGAGATTCTCGGCGGTGTTATCATTCTAACCGGTGGAGTGATCGGTCACAATCCACTGATTGCAGAAATCTTGGAAAAACAGTTAAATGTGGATGTCCATATACCTCCGAACCCCCAGATAATAGGGGCGTTCGGTGCCTCCCTCTTGGCCCTGGAGCGGCATCCGGATCGTTCCTAGGTGTCGGGGAGGAATTCGACAATTAAGGGGGAGTGTAATTGACTGCATGGCTCAATCTAGGTGAAATTCTCAAGGTCAATGCCAGAAAATACAAAGACAAGCTGGCTGTAAAGGATGCTACAAGGGAGCTTTCGTTTTCTGAATACAATGCCCGCTCCTGCCGCCTGGCCAACGGCCTGATCAAGATGGGCATAAAAAAGGGCGACAGGCTGGCTGTAATATCCACGAACTGCCTCGAGTTCATGGAAATCTACGCTGCGGTTGCTAAGGCCGGAATCGTGGTGGTCCCGATAAACTGGCGCGTAACTGCCGAGGACATGGAATACATCGTAAACAACTCGGATGCCAAGGCCGTCATCGTAAGGGACGAGTTCGCAGACAGGGTCAATTCCATAAAAGGCAAGCTTTCCAATGTTCCTGCGGATAATTATGTTTTTATCGGAAAGGACACACCCGATGGATTAAAGAATTTCGAGGATGTGGTGGCCTCGGGTGAGGAAAAGGAACCCGAGGTGAAGGTTGAGGGAAAAGACACATGGATACTGCTCTATACATCGGGCACCACGGGCGCTCCCAAGGGTGTTATCAGATCCCACGAATCCTACATCGCTTTCTTTCTGATAAACGAGGTAGAATTCGGGTACACGTCAAATGATTACGCGCTCATCCTAATGCCTCTGTGCCACGTGAACTCGACATTCTATTCCTTTGTGTTCACCTATATCGGGGCTTCGGTATACGTTCACCTGGAGAAGGGCTTTGATCCCGTAAAGATACTTGAAATAATTGACAAAGAGAAGATAACGTTCAGCTCCATGATACCCACGCACTATGCACTCATTCTCAATGCACCCGAGGATGTCAAGGCCAAGTTCAACGGAAGCTCCATAAAACAGTTACTGTGCTCCTCGGCACCGGTTAGAAAACAGACCAAGCTCGATATCATGGAATTCTTCCCCAATGCCGCCCTTTTCGAGGCCTACGGCTCAACAGAAGCGGGCCTTGTCACGGTTCTGAGACCCGAGGAGCAGATGAGCAACCTGGGTTCCATTGGCAGGGAATGCTACGGCACCGATTCCATCAAACTCCTGGACGAGGAGGGCAACGAGGTTGCAGTCGGGGGGGTTGGGGAGCTGTACTCCCGCGGTCCCATGATGTTCGACGAGTACTACAAGATGCCGGAAAAGACCAAGGAATCATTCAGGGGCGACTTCTTCAGTGCAGGGGACATGGCCAGAATGGACGAGGATGGCTACTACCACCTGGTGGACAGGAAGGCCAACATGATAATCACCGGAGGGGAGCACGTGTATCCCTCGGAGGTGGAGGAGGTCATATCCCAGCACCCAAAGGTATTCGATGTGGCCATCATTGGCGTGCCCCACGATAAATGGGGCGAGGCTGTGAAGGCCGTGGTGGTTCCCAAGGACGGGGAGAGTCCCTCCGAGGACGAAATAATCGAGTTCTGCAAGGAAAGGCTGGCGGGATTCAAGAAACCCAAGAGCGTGGATTTCATCTCGTCCGAGGACATGCCAAGGACCATGTCGGGGAAGATTCTCCACAGGGAGCTTCGCAAGAAGTATGGGGGTTTTGGGGTATAGAAAGGGAAAAAATCCCTTACATAACACATTTATACCATATTGGTCATTATTTAGCGAAATCTAAAAGAGAGAGGGGAATGAAATGGCACGGATCGTCAACACATCAAATCCGGATGAGATATCGGCTTTTTTGGCAACGACAATTGTATCGCACTCGTACGAGGTGGAGTCCACGGAATTGATCGCCGGGCTCTGGAACGATATCAGGAAGATAGCGAAGGTGAAAGAGGACCTGGACTTCATTGCCGCACTCCTGGCCACGGGCAGCATAATGGACTTCGGGGTGGAGATCAAGGACCTGAACATCGTCAATGTTGCGATTTTCGATATCAACAGGAACATGGTGCAGAGAAATATCGAGTCAAAGGACCTGGATAGGGAAATGGTTCTCGCCCTGGTGGCCGCCGCCATAATCTCCAGGAGCGAGGAAGTTGAAAAGACAAAGGAGATCGTCAACCTGTGGACGCAGATCATGGACGGGATAGCCATATCAGACGACCTGGACGTCATTGCAGCGATTCTCACCACGGGAAGGATAATGGAGGTCAAGCTGACCATGGAGGGCTACTCCGCAATCAAGGAGAACTTCGAGAGCATAAAAAGGGTGCTGGAAAAGGAGGCCTCGGGTAAAGATATTACTAAAAAGGAGATCACTGCGGCAATAATCACCTCTGCGAATGTCGAGAGTAGTAAAAAGGTGGAGAAGATAGGCGATATAGTGGATTCCTGGCTTTCGATATGTGGTCTAATAAATGTGGAGGATCAGATGGACTATATCTCCTACATCCTATCGACGGGAAGGATAAGGGACATGGATGCCAAGGTCCTTCTCGGCCCGGACAGCTTAGAGGACATGAAGAACCAGATGAAAGAAGAGCTCGAAAAGGTTTCCGGGTAATGAATTTATGATTGAACCTTCCCGGCTTCCAGTTCTTTGAAGAATATAAATGACAATTCAAATATTGTTCTAAAACCCTTATATATTAATATCTCACTTTAGTACTAGGTTGTCCTTTAGGGGGGAACGCGATACAGGAGCGGAGTGGAAATGAACACTGATAGCGACGGTAATCTGTGGGTTTTGAAAAACAAATTCGTGTCAGGGATTGTGATTTTGAGCCTCGTCGTTGCGGGCCTGGCCGTTCTTCTGCCATTGTCTTCAGACATCGCCACGGGATACGGCATGCCAGGCGGGGTCTCCTGGGACATGGATGACCTGGTTGCCAATTCCGGGGGAGCGGTATCGTCTCCTGGCGCCGGGGAGTATGTGGTTCACGATGACATCGATATTCCCTCGGATTCGACCCTCACGGTGAATGCAGGGGACCTTGTGAAATTCGATTCCGGAACTGGCTTTTCTGTCCACGGTGTCCTTTCTGCCGACGGCACCGATATCGATACCATAACGTTCACATCCAGTGCGGGCTCACCCGGCTTCGGTGACTGGGACGGCCTTGAATTCTACGATGGCGGAGGTAATACCACCGGCACGGTGGACCATGTGAACGTGTATTACGCCGAGGACGGAATAACCGTGAACAACACACCACTCACCATATCCAACTGCGATATCCAGTTCAATGTGTGGGGCATCAAAGTTTTTGGAGGTAATGTCCAGATATCAGGCAATACCTTTGGCCACAACGGCATCCTCGCAAATACCGATCCATATTATTCTG
>Ga0209536_100010826_pt1 | contig 13409 bp, 9 predicted proteins | sample DeeMarSeWOR28_12_FD_187461 | JGI IMG/M metagenome (GOLD analysis project Ga0209536, IMG submission 187461) | Marine sediment microbial communities from White Oak River estuary, North Carolina - WOR-2-8_12 (SPAdes) (version 2) | ecosystem: Environmental > Aquatic > Marine > Intertidal zone >...
AGAATAACCATCCCATATCTCGCGGTTGCGGCGGTTATGTGGCCGAGGATGAGTGGTATTTCGATATCCGGCTTTCCGAGGATGAGCCGAGAACAATTCCTATCATGACGGGCAAGCTGCCACCGTGGAAGCCCGAAGACAAGACCCTCGCTTGGGCGGTGGAACGTCGCGATGGCGGCCGGGGCTTCGGATTCAGCGGGGGCCATTACTACAAGAACTGGCACATGGAGCCTTTTCGCAAGCTCATCCTGAATGCGATCTTATGGGTAGCAAAAGTCAATATCCCCAAAGATGGCGTTTCATCCGTCCAAAGCTGGCGATTCGTGAGTATTCCGGACTTTTTGAACGTGGATCTTGCCTACCCACAGCCTGGCTGGGAGGAAACGCTCGACTACGTCCTTAAAGCAATTAAGGCAGAGAATCCAGAATTCGTTCTTGTAGCAGGCGATCTGGTCATGGGGCGATGGCCCGACAAAGAGAGCATTAAAAAGTACGCGGGTATCTATTACCCGGCATGGATCAAACGCATGCAGGATCATGACCTGAGATTCTATGCCGCTATAGGCGACCATGAGATTGGAGACAATCCCTGGAACGGCGACAAAGTCGAGCTGGTTTCGTATTTCAAGCGCCAGTTCCAGAGATACCTCAAAATGCCTCTGAACGGCCCGCTTACCAACAAGGGCACGGCTTTCTGGTTCATTCACGAGAATACCCTGTTTATATCAGTCGATGTATTCGAGAAGGGTAACGGCCCTCAAGGTGGAATTGTAATCAATGTAGCAGAATCACAAATTGAATGGCTCGAGCAGGTCGTAGCCGACAATCCTGGTGTGAAGAACATTATCGTGATGGGGCATACTCCCATTCTGGGACCTGTCCAAATGGAAAGCTCCAGTGGCTTGATGCTTCAACGCGGTAGAGAATCGCCTTTCTGGCAGACCATGGCCAGACACGGCGTTGATCTTTACTTATGCGGCGAAGTTCATGCTATCACATGTACAAAATCCGACAACGTCCTGCAGATCGCACACGGAGGTCTGTTCGGATACAATCCGAAGGTCAATTACCTGGTTGGAACTGTGTCTGAAGATAAAATCGAGCTGGAATTGAAGGAGATTGAAATCGTTAACCAGGGCAATAAGCTCTGGCAGGAGGGGACCAATCAGCCCCACGAGACAGTCATGATAACTGAACAAGTCAAACAGAAAGGATTTGTTATTGTAGGGACAGCCACTATCGACAAAGCAGATGTCAATAATCCCCTCACAAATACAACAGGATATTTTGATTTTGTTAAGTAGCAGCACGTACTGTACTAAGTAAAGGCCACGATTAAGACGATGTTAATTAACAAATATTTATTAACGTTTGCTGTATTAATAGCACCAACCATGTCCAGCAGAGGCGACTGGCCGGAATTTAGAGGGCCATGGGGCAATGGCGTGGCATCAATTCACGGTAGTAATATATTCACAGGCATCCCACTCCACTGGAGCGAGACTGAAAATGTCAGGTGGAAGACATCTATCCCACACCAGGGCTGGTCAACACCTGTGGTTATGAATAATCAGGTCTGGTTGACCACAGCGACATTGGAAGGGCATGATTTCTTCGTGATTTGCGTTGACGCGAAATCCGGTGTAATCCACCTTAACAAAAAGCTTTTTCATGTCGAGAATCCCGAACCGCTGGGAAATCCTCTTAACGGCTATGCTTCACCATCTCCGGTGATTGAAGCCGGTCGAGTATATGTACACTTCGGCAGCTATGGGACTGCGTGCCTTGATACTAAAACATTCGACGTCTTGTGGAAACGCGATGATCTACCATGCCGCCACTTCCGGGGGCCCGGTTCTTCTCTCATTTTGTATGAAGATCTTCTCATCCTGACTATGGATGGAGTGGACGTTCAGTACTTAGTCGCACTTGATAAGAAAACCGGGCGAACCGTCTGGAAAACCGACCGCTCCGCTGAGTGGAATGATCTTGATACCGACGGCAAGCCGAGAGGCGAAGGAGACTTACGAAAAGCTTATTCCACGCCGCTTATCATCGATGTTGACCGGAACAAGCAGATGATCAGTGTGGGAGCAAAAGCTGTTTATAGTTACGACCCGTCAGACGGTCGTGAGCTTTGGAAAATCCACACGAAAGGCTTTTCCGGTGCATCCCGTCCGGTGTATGGCAACGGCATAGCTTATATGATATCCGGATTCGGTAAAACGGAGCTGATTGCTATTCGTGTTGACGGCTCGGGTGATGTAACGGATACTAAAATCGTATGGAAAACCGGAAAGAACGTGCCGCGAACGCCTTCTCCACTGCTCATTAATGACCTGCTTTTTACTGTCAACGATACAGGCACCGTAATGTGTTTTGAAGCTCTGGCCGGCAAAGAAGTCTGGAACCATCGCATTCCGGGGGATTATGCCGCTTCACTGCTATACGCAGATGGACGTATCTATAGTTTTAACATGGATGGCAAAACGACGGTATTCAGGGCGGCACGTAAGTATGAAATTCTGGCAACAAATACGCTTGATTCGGGATTCATGGCCTCCGCGGCTGTATCGGGAAAAGCACTTTTTTTAAGAACAAAGACTCACTTTTACAGAATCGAATCAAGTAAATAATACTTACGATGCGTAACAATACTTCATGCAGCAAATGCAACCATTAACACTAAGGGCAAGGGATTTTCTTCTATTTATGGAATGGGACATTTTCGATAAGTTTCGTTCCTGAACAAATTTTGCTTGAATCATTATATCCCCGGCGTTATAGTCACATACGTATATTGCTATTGATTTTCCGTTCATTTTACTTGGAGGTTACTGTTATGTGTGAACACTGCACGAGAAGGGAATTCCTGGGAACCGGAGTGGCGAGTGGATTAATACTCGCCGGCACAAACTGGACACACGCATGGGCATCACAATCACCGCCCTCACAACCCATAGGCAAGTCACGAATTTGTGTCATTATCACCGGCACACCGGCACCGATTGACCGTGACTGGGGAGCCGACAACACTCAAGTTGAGGCAATGAAAACTCGGTTAGCCAAGGCCGAAAAGGACCTCGGAAACGTTGAATTAATAATGGGCCAGTCGAGCGATGCCGAGCAAACGGCGGCTTTGTTAGAAAAGGCGGGGCCGGCAGCACCGGTCCTTACAATAAATGTGCGAAACTTTGCTTTAACAAGTGTAGTGAAACCGATTCTCGACGGAGCACATCCTATGATAATGTTCTCGCTGCCCGCCAGCGGTCACGACTGGATGTATCCACACCGCTGGCACCGTCAAGGGCATCGCGTCACCCTTCTGGCCAGCGGTGACTATGACGAACTCGAACGGGCACTTCGTCTGCTCAGGGTCATTCCCATGATGCAGCGGACTCGAATCATCCTTTTTCCTCCAGCCCGAGGCACGGCGCCTGCCCAGTCTCCTGACCAGGTTAAGCAGCGCCTTGGTGCGGATGTTGTAGCAATAGAAGAAAAGACATTCGATGAGATGATTTCAGCCGTGGACGACCAGGCAGTTCAAGTCGAAGCGGACATTTGGACGAAGAACGCAAAAGAGATCATCGAACCAAATAAAGAAGACATCAGCAAGGCAGCCCGCATTAGTTTGGCGCTGCAACGTCTCATGGAGCGGGAAAAGGCCCAGGGACTCGCTGTAGGCACTTGCATGGGATGGCTGCCAAAAGGATTTCCCTGCCTGGGATTTGCTCGCCTTCGTGATAGAGGAATACCCGCGGCGTGCGAGGGGGATATGGATTCCTTGCTGACCATGCTCCTGTTCCAATACTTAATCGACTGTCCCGGCTTCCAGGGCAATGCTACCTTCGATACAGCCCGCAACACCCTGTGGACCGCACATTGTACGGCACCACTGAAGATGGACGGCCCAAACGGCAAAGAAGCACCGTACCTGCTTCGCGGCCATTCCGAGGTCGGCGGCAGCGGCTGCGTACCCGAGATACAGTACCGTCTCGGCGAAAACATCACCCGCTCCAAGCTGGTCAATCTGGACACGATACTCGTCTCGAAAGGCAAAATCATCGAAGTTCCGGAAAAATCGGTCCACGGCTGCCGCACTCAGATCGTCACCGAAGTTCAGGATGCGGCAACGATGGCTGCCAACTGGAGCAGTGTGATTGAGACAGAGGATGCTATGACGCTGCTGCACCGTGTAGTGTTCTACGGCGACCACATTGATAGTGTGAACCACCTCGCACGGTTAATGGATATGAAAGTAGTCAAAGAGGGCTAACAGCTTTTAAAAGCGACAGTTGAAAAAATCCGCGTTTTCGAATGGGCGATACAGGATTCGAACCTGTGACCCGCTGATTAAGAGTCAGCTGCTCTGCCAGCTGAGCTAATCGCCCTGATTTCTTCTTTATAGATACCTATTGGCACTTACTTTATACTCGATTCGATGATTATGCAAGTAAAATAGTCATAAATTTGAGTCTGTCGCTACGTGTTAGTCGCAGCACATGAAATATCCTTGCAAAGCTTCGTCTTTTGGAATATAAATCGCTCTAAATGTACCAGGTTTTATTTAATAACAAAACGGACTAAGATTAACGGGCATAAGGGATGAAATATGAAATACAGCCTGATGTTTATACCTACGGTTAAAGAGACTCCCGCCGATGCGGAAGTAGCCAGTCACCAATTGATGATTCGAGCGGGTTTATGCCGCAAGGTCGCCAGTGGTACATATACTTATCTGCCGCTCGGTTGGCGCTGCCTGCTGAAGATAATTGCAATCGTCCGTGAGGAAATGAACAGAGCGGGTGCCCAAGAGATTATGGTGCCGTCTATGCAGCCGCTTGAGCTATGGGACAAAACCGGGCGCAGCGGTGATTATGGTCCGACAATGTTTCGTCTCGAAGACCGTCATGGAAGGATGAACGTGCTCGGCCCGACCGCCGAGGAAGTCTTTACGACACTAATGGCCGGTGAGATAAAATCGTATAAGCAGTTGCCGGTCAATCTTTATCAGATAAGCCCGAAATTCCGCGACGAGTTTCGTCCGCGGTTCGGTGCGATTCGCTCACGTGAATTTATAATGAAGGACGCCTATAGCTTCGATGTCGATCCTGAAGGACTCGATAAATCATATCAGGCGATGTACGATGCTTATTGCAGGATATTCAAACGCTGTGGACTCGAATACGTTATCGTTGAGGCGGAATCCGGCGAGATGGGCGGCTCCGGCTCACATCAATTTACAGTACCCTGCGAATCCGGCGAGGATACAATCGTATATACCGAAGATGGCTCCTATGCGGCAAATCTTGAAAGGGCGGCAGTAGATTCACTATCGAAGCAAAAAGCTAATGCAGAAATTCCAGCTCCCGAAGAGGTTCACACTCCGAATGTAGGCACTATTGAAGCGGTCTGTGGTTTTCTCGGTTCCCGGCCAAAAGATATGATTAAAACACTGATTTATAGTGCCTCAGACAATACAATTGCCGCTCTTGTACGGGGTGACCATGAGCTGAATAATGAGAAACTGACACAAATCATCGGCGGCGGGCACATAGACCTTGCTGCCGAATTAACGATAGAGGAAGTGACCGGTGCCAAAGTCGGCTTTGCCGGGCCAATGGGTATAGCCGGCAAAGTTTCGAAAATGATCATCGACCACGCTGTTGCCGTAATGGCGTCAGGTATCTCAGGGGCCAATAAAACCGACTATCATATTAAAAACGTCGTGCCCGGCAGAGATTTTCCTCTTGAGGGCGAGAATGTTACCGTCGCCGACATTCGCTTTGCCGGAGAAGGGGATACGCATAACGGCAAAAAGCTGCTCTTTAAGAAGGGCATCGAGGTTGGGCAGGTCTTTAAGCTTGGAACAAAGTACAGCACAAAACTCGGAGCAAAGTTTCTCGATGAGGATGGACACGAAAAGCCCTGTATTATGGGCTGTTATGGCATTGGCATAAACCGAATCTTTGCTTCGGCTATTGAGCTTGGTAATGACAAGAACGGCATTATCTGGCCGATTAGCATCTCTCCATGTGAGGTTATTATTACGTCGGTAAATCAGGATGACGAAGAAGTTGCCGGGGTTGCCGAAGACATCTATGAGCAATTGCTCGGCAAAGGTATTGAAGTATTGCTGGATGATAGGCCCATGCGAGGTGGAGTGAAGTTTAAGGATGCGGATCTATTGGGTATCCCGATAAGGATTACAGTCGGTCAGAAATCACTTGCCGATGGTAATATCGAGGTAAAGCTGCGTTCGGAGTCCGAAAGTAGCAAAGTAAGCGTCGAAGATGTGACAGCTAAAATTATAGAGCTTGTAAACCAACTCAAAGAACGATTAAAAGTCTGATATAGAAAAGGAGATAATGATGAATAATAATAAAGTCTCAAGACGAAACTTTATCCGAAGCAGCTCTCTGATTGCCGCTGGGACCATTGCTGGCACATTGACTCGTGCCGGGCAGGCTATAACTGCGGACGATGTTGAGCGGATTGTCAAAAACGGCCGCATTAATCAGTCCGTCAGCAAGTGGTGTTACGGCAAGTTCTCACTCGAAGAAATGTGTATAATTGGCAAGAAGATGGGCTTAAAAGCAATCGACCTGCTCGGACCCAATGACTTTCCGACACTGAAAAAACACGGTCTTGCCTGTTCAATGATTAACACACACGGTCTGACGAAGGGTATTAACAGGAAAGAGAACCATGACGAATGCCTGGCGCAAATCCGCACGGCAATAGATGCCGCTGCCGAATATAATTATCCAAATGTCATTACCTTTCCCGGCAACCGGGAAGGCATGCCGGACGACGTCGGCGTGGAGAACTCGGTCATCGCTATGAAGAAAATAGCCGGATATGCGGAGCAAAAAGACGTGACAATCTGCCTCGAATATCTTAACAGCAAGGTCAATCACAAGGATTACATGTTCGATAATATGGCTTGGGGCGTCGATGTCTGCAAGAAAGTCGGTTCCGAGAAAGTCAAGATTCTCTATGACATTTATCACGCTCAGATTATGGAAGGTGACATTATTCGCACGATTCGTACTTTCAAGGATTACATTGCCCACTACCATACAGGCGGAAATCCAGATCGAGCTGAAATCGACGAGACGCAGGAATTGTACTATCCAGCGATTATGAAAGCCATTGTTGAAACTGGTTATAAAGGGTATGTGGCGCATGAATTTGTCCCGAAAAAGGACCCGATCGAGTCCCTTGCTTATGCAGTGCGAATCTGCGATGTTTGATAATGTGGAAGCTGAAAGAGCCTAATCCTGTGAAGCTCGTCATAGGCGTATTGGCCGCCAACTATCAGTGTCTGCATAGTGCGACCGATATTCTGACTGACAAGTTCGGTAACGCTGACTTCACGAGTGATGTCTGGCCGTTTGACAAAACCGATTATTATAAGGACCAGACAGGGCCACGGATTTTAAGGCAGTTCTTGAGTTTCGAAAAGCTAATAGATCCGGGCAAACTGGCAAAAATCAAACTCCGGACAAACAAACTTGAGCAAAAACTGGCCAAAGCCCTTAATGTCCCTTTGCCAAGGCCAGTCAACCTGGATCCCGGTATAATCGAGCCTTCCAAGCTGATTTTAGCAACAACAAAAAACTATTCGCATCGTATATATATCGGCAGAAAAATATATGCCGAAGTGACTTTGATCTTTGATAAGGGGCGTTGGCAGCATCTGGACCATACTTATCCGGATTATCGACAGCAATGTTACTTCGATTTTTTTGAAAAAGTCAGGATTCGACTGCTGGAGCAGTTAAAATCGTCTCGTACTGAAAAATCATAGTTTAGCTCTTATGCATAACCTGGGGGATTAAAATCTAATCCATAAGGAGTTGTCAGTTTGGTCATATTGGCAATAGCTTTGCTGGCTGGTTCGTTCATTCTTTCGGCGGTTCTTACAGCCATAGTCAAAAAGATTATCATCCGCACCAATTTTGTCGCACGTCCGGCCGCTGACAGGTATCACCGAAATATCATCCCGCTCGGTGGTGGTATCGCCATATTTACCACAATTCTTATAGTGATTCTTGCCGCTATAACGGTCGTGAAGTTTCTCATTGCTCCGGGCCATTTTGGCTGGCTTGCTGAACGTGCCAAAATCAATCCCGCCGACTTTCTGGCAAGGATCGATGAGCTTCTTGTGATATTGCTGTGCATCTTCATCCTCTTTGTGCTGGGCCTGTGGGATGACAAAAGGCATTTAGGCCCGTTCCTTAAACTTGGTGTTGAATTCGCGGTTGCATTTATCGCAGCAGCTTTTGCAGAAATCAGAGTCGAGCTTTTTATCGAGAGCTGGATTATCGCTTCTGCTCTGTCTGCCCTTTGGATTGTGCTGATTATAAATGCCTTTAACTTTCTGGATAATATGGACGGTGCATCTACAGGCATTGCGGTTATCACCAGTTCCATTCTGTTTACTGCCGCCGCTTTCAGTGGCCAGGTTCTCGTTGGAGGCCTGGCAATCCTCTTTATCGGGACACTTTTAGGATTTCTGGTCTTTAATTTCCCACCCGCTAAAATATTTATGGGCGACGCCGGTTCGCTTGTCGTGGGATTTTTTGTAGCACTGCTGTCTCTGCGCACAACCTATTATCACGAAGCACAAAGCGGTCAATGGTATCCGGTTTTTATGCCGCTGGTTGCGATGGCCGTGCCGCTCTATGATTTTGTCAGCGTTACTCTCTTGCGTATCAGCCAGGGCAAGAGCCCCTTTGTCGGTGACACTCAGCACTTTTCCCATCGACTGAAAAGGCACGGCCTGACCGATACTCAAACGGTCCTGACGTTGTACCTGGCGACGCTATGCACCGGTCTTGGTGCGACTTTCTTATCCCAGGTCAACAGGACCGGAGCCATTCTGGTTTTCGTACAGACGATTTTGGTATTATCAATTATCGCCGTCTTCGAGACTACTGTCAAAAATGACAAATAAGCTCCCTAATAAGAATCCAACTAAGAGCAAAGCCCAAGCATACTTTGAATATGTGCTGCTTGCTCTTTGCCTGGCCGTGCTTGCACTTCGTACGACGGTAACCGAGGGTCCGGTTACGCAATCGAGCACTTTCGCGGCCAATCTTGGTGACAGTCTCTACAGCTTATCGGTATCGACCGTGCTGATACTGGCCTTTGCCTTGTGGATAGTATGGAGTATTTGCAGCAGGAGCTTTATCTACAAGCTTACCGGCATGGAAATCGGCCTTGGTATATTCTGCTTAGGTGCTTTCGTTGCCAGCCTGGCGGCGGCGGATAAGCGACTGGCAATAACTGATATTGCTGTACTTTTGGCTCCGCTGCTGACAGCTTTTTTGCTGGTTCAGATACTGGATTCACAGGCTAAAATCAAGCTGATGCTCGCTATCATCGCTGCTCTGGGCGTCATTTCAGTCTATCAATGTATCGAGCAATTTTTCATCAGCAACCAAATGACTATTGAGCACTACGAACAGAATCCGCAAAGTCTGCTGGGCCCGCTGGGCATAGAGTCGGATTCTTTCCAGCAGTTCATGTTCGAGCATCGACTGTACTCAAAAGGTGTTCGCGGTTACTTCACGACACGCAATTCCGCTGGTTCGTTCGCATTGATGGCGTTATTTGCCACCGTTGCTTTGTTTATCGACAAATTTAAGAACCGTCGTTCCAATGGTTCCAGCCTCAAATATCTCATAGCCTGTGGTTTCGGCATTGTGACTATCCTATTCAGCCTCGGTCTGACGCGCAGCAAGGGTGCGATGGCCGGCCTGTTCTTTGCTATAGGGGCGTTCTTCATGTTGCTGTTTTTCAGCAACTGGCTAAAAAACCATAAGCGCCTAATCATAATCGCTTGTCTGCTTCTAGCAATAGCAGGCGTTTGGACGTTTGTTTCGTACGGATTGAGTCACGACCGTCTTCCGGGCGGCGGCTCGATGCTCGTCAGGTGGCAGTACTGGCAAGCAACCGCAAAAATGTACGCTGATCATGCACTTACCGGCGTTGGCCCGGGTAATTTCGCAGATTACTATACACGTTACAAACCGGCCGCGGCATTGGAATCCGTTGCCGATCCGCACAATTTTCCACTCAGCATTCTGACTCAATACGGCCCGCTTGGTCTTCTCGGATTTTTGGCCATGCTGTCCGTACCTTTATGGAGATTAATCACTACGACACCCGCAGGAGCCTCCGTAGAACTTAATCCGCTCAGGGTGACCTTCAGAACTCAAGCCGTCATTTGTCTTGCTGCCGTATCGGCTGCGTTGCTGCTTATTCGTCCGATTTTTATGCCCGAAACATTTGCCGAATCGCTTGATGTTATAATTTATGTGATAGTGACAATGTATATTGCGCCGGCGGCGGTTTTTGTCATTGCTTTCGTACTTTTTTCAGGCCCATTACACAAAAAGCTAAATACAAAATCCGGGATATGCAATATGAATACTGCCATTGCTGTTTTCTGTGCTCTGATGGGCGTGGTGTTGCATAACCTAATAGACTTCGCAATATTCGAGCCGGGCGTCTTTACAACGTTCTGGGCCATGATGGCTTGTCTTATTTTGATCGGTTCAAATAAAAAGTCACTACCTTTACTAATTCTGAAGCCTAAGCCATTTGTAAAGATACTTATAGTAACTATTGTGCTTGTAATAAGCTGGGTATATTTCAGCTACGTTTTTGTTCCTGTAGCCGCGAGTACCTACCGGATACGACAGGCTAATATGGCTATATCTTCCGAATACGCACACAAGCTTTTGGAAAAGGCTGCCACTGACGATGTTCTAAGTTCTTCAGCACTGTATCTTAATGGCAAGTTGTACCAGCACGAATATGAAATGTCACTTGACAAAAATCGGGACATGTTGCTTCGTGCTGAATCATGCCTAAAAAGAGCCATTGGGCGAAACGATGTTGAGTTCAAAAACTTCGAGCGACTCACAGATGTATATCGCCTGCTTGCTGAAAGCTCGGCAGAGCAGGAGAAAAGCAACTGGCTGGATAAATCTTTCGAAACCGCGTCACAATCCATTGAGCGTTATCCAGGCTGCGGACGGTTGCGTTTCAAAAAAGCTCAAATTGCCGACGATATGGGTAACATTGAAATTGCACTCCAACAGTATAGAAAAGCCGTCGAAATCGAAGATGAATATCGTGACCAGTTCAGACAGATGTATCCTGAACGTGAGGACATTGTCAGCCGAATTGATAAAAACATGTATCTTTATGCCAAAGAGCGAATAGAAGAACTTGTCGGCAAAGCCGATAATTGATTGCAGATTTAATGTTATTTAGTCGGCCACCATGAACACAGAAACATCTGACCGAATATGTACTAGGAGATTTGAGCGATTATTTCATCCGGTATGTCGAAGTTCGCATACGTGTTTTGCACGTCATCGTGGTCTTCGAACGATTCCATCAGCGAAATTATTCTCTTTGCTGTATGCTCATCGGAAATGTCAATCGTACTCTGAGGCACCATTGAAATTTCAGCAACCTCTATAGGTATCTCATTTTCCAGCAGGATTTTTTTCAACTCTTCATAAGCAATCGGTTCGCAGGTTATCTCGAAAACCTCACCAACAGCCTGCATGTCGTCGGCTCCGGCGCTTAATGCTAATTCCAAAAGCTGCTCCTCATCGGCGCTGGCAACGTTCACCGTTATCAAACCTTTCTTCGTAAACATCCAGTTGACGCATCCGCTTGTTCCGAGCGAGCCGCCGTGTTTCTCGAACAGTCTCTTTAATTCCGGCCCGGTTCGATTGCGGTTGTCCGTAAGCGCCTCGACCATAATCGCCACGCCGCTCGGCCCATAGCCCTCGTAAAGAGTTTCTTCAAAGCTCGTTCCTTCCAGCTCACCGGTGCCTTTTTTGATTGCTTTCTCGATTGTGTCCTTAGGCATATTTGCCGCTTTGGCCTTGTCGATCGCGTAACGCAGGGACAGGTTCGCAGACGAATCTCCGCCGCCCTGTTTGGCGGCCACGATTAACATTCGAGCGATCTTGCTCCAAACTTTGCCGCGTTTTGCGTCCGCGGCCGCCTTCTTATATTTTATACCAGCCCAGTGTGAATGACCTGACATATATGCTCCCGACTAATACTTTCAAATAAAAATAATATGTTATGAACTAAAGCCTCATAATTATACCCGTTTTTCCCTTTGGTATAATTATTTTTTCGGAATTGTTTGTTATAAGGCGCAATAATCCCTCAAGCCAACTTTGTTAAGGCTTTATGTTAAAAGTGCGTCTTACCCACTAAGGCAGGGCGTATACCATCCGCCTGCGACTAAATCAGTCTTGTCTCGGCCTGAATCACTTTTGGCGAATATCGCCGATGCGGACGACGGCATAAACCAAAGCCCCGATCAGTCCTGCCAGAAGAACAATGACAATCCATATTCCGGAACCTCGGCCCAACTGTCGGATGTCCATGTAAACCCAAACAGCCAGGAGGATACGGACAATCACACATATACCCAGCAGCAGACCAAGCACGCCCTCGCGTTCGTCATCGTCGTCATCGTCGTCATCGTCGTCATGGAGTGCTCGTTCCATCTCCATTCTGCGCTGCTGAAGATCAAGCTCCTGCATCTTACGTTCCATGTCCATTTTTGCCTGACGATGCTCCATATCCATTTTCCGCTGTTGCATTTCCATCTGGAATTCCATATCCTCCGGTTCGAATTCCTGAGATAGAGCTACAGTGCAAGCGAAGAAACTCACCAGCAAAACGCTTAGCAAAACACTACGCTTCATATCATATCTCCTAACAAAATCTTCTTAAAAAATAATAATATCTTAACCATATTTCGGCTGGTTTATCGCCCGGCTGCACATTTTCCATACATATCGCTCTTCTATGCCGCCCCGGCTATATAGCCTGGTTGCCCTTTAATAAGTTGATATTAACATGCGCACTAATGGCAGTAAACATATAAATTCTGCATTTCAACTCATATTATTGCCCAAAGTTGGACGAGAAAAATCACTTCAACCGGCTAATCAGTAGCTGTCGCAATCGATTTTTCGATTTCTCCCACTCTTTTGTCCGATACAAGAGCGCGAAATTGGATTTGTTCGACAGGCTCAAGACATGCTTGTTTGGCTTTGTTTTCTTCGATCTTACCGGCCGGAATATTGTCATAATCTCCTTTCATATAAGACTTTGCGCCTGTCAATCCCGGGATAAATTGGCTTTGTTTTTTCAAATCACTAATTTTTTCTGCTGAGTGGTTTGGTTCCTTTGTCGGCAACTCCTGCTCAGCTTCCTGCTGCTGGAACTGCCTGATCAGTTGCCGTCTTTCAAGTTCGCGCAAGGTCTTATGCAGGCTGTTTTCGATCCGCCGTTCGTACATCAACATCCTGTCGAGCACCCTGCAATACGCAAAGTCACTGGTGGCGATTCGT
>Ga0209536_100010827_pt1 | contig 13409 bp, 7 predicted proteins | sample DeeMarSeWOR28_12_FD_187461 | JGI IMG/M metagenome (GOLD analysis project Ga0209536, IMG submission 187461) | Marine sediment microbial communities from White Oak River estuary, North Carolina - WOR-2-8_12 (SPAdes) (version 2) | ecosystem: Environmental > Aquatic > Marine > Intertidal zone >...
CCATCAGAGGCAACGCTAACCCGTGCTGTAGAGATGTTGCCCGCTTCATCAAATATACCGTCTTCATCCGTGTCGCGGTCGTGCACAAAGATATCGCTACGGTCATTGTTATCGCCCAGCACCAGGTTGGTTGCCAGGGATTCAAAAGCAACAAAACGACCATCGGAGCTAAGAGCCGCCTCAAAAGAGTCATTATTCGCTTGGTTGCCATTAGAAGTGATACTGACTCGTTTGACCTCTACTGATGAACAGTTATTATCATCAGAATCATCAGAGCCATCAATAGGATCTCCCCCAAGCGTTAAATCGCAGCCCATACTTATCAAGAAACCCATAAGAAGCAATATTGCAAAGAGAGCATGCAAAACATTTTTTCGTTCAGGTCTTAACATTCGGTCTTTTGTTCCAAGGCATGAAATTATTTTTTAAACTCTGGCCTCCTTCTTTCCAAAAAAGCCGAAATACCTTCTTTGGCGGCGTCGGTGCAGGCAATTTCACCGAATCCTTTATATCCGATTTCGAGCGCAGAATGAAGCTTTTCAACAGCCGCACCTTCTTTTATTGTTCTTACTGCAATTGATACAGCCTCCTTGCTGAGCACTTGGTTGCCGGCTTTGGGTTCATCAGGAATCATGATTTCAGGGATATCGATTTTTTTCTCGGAGATTCGGGTTATTTTTTCTTGTAAATTGTTGACTTCCTCGATTGCTGCGGCAATCAAGTCCGGAAAATCTTCGGCAATTTTGGCGACCATTCCGACTTCTGCGGCTTCTTTCGCCTTCAGCGGTCTGCCCAGGCAGATCATTTCATGAAATAAATTCGCACCCTGGGGCCATTTACGGTAAGGTACCACACAGCCTCCGATTCCCGGCAAAATTCCCAGGGTGATTTCCGGAAACTGGAGCGATGCATTTTGGACGGCTACAATGCTGTGGCAGCGGATGGCGATCTCAAGGCCGCCGCCCAAGGCCAAACCATTGACGGCCGCAACCACCGGTTTATTCATCTGATCCATAAATACCTGCACCTTGGCGCAGTCCCTCGCATATTGGGCCGAGGCTTCCGGATCGCCGAGCATTGACGGGAATTTGCCGATGTCTGCGCCGGCCGAAAATGCCGCGGTGCCATAGCCGGTGATGATAAATCCTTTTACGGCGGCATCTTCAGCAAACTCCTTTAAAACAGCCAGAATTTCATCGGTCAATTCATCATTAAGGGCATTCATAGCCTGGGGGCGCCGGATGGTAATAATCTTTACGCCATCCATCTCATCGACCAAAATGAATCGGTTGAAATCCTGATAGGCTGAAAGCGATTGTCTCGCCATGGGAAAGCCCGGTCTATCAGACTGAAATTTTTGTATGATTCGATTGACTTCGTCTTCCCCCATATCCCGCATCAGATCCAGAGGTCCTTTTCGAAAACCCAATGCAACCTGGCAACCGAAATTTAGATCTTCTTTGGTTCCGATTCCCCGGTCGATAATATCAAAAGATTGTGAAAGCAGTATGCCCAGCAGCCGATCCCGAACCTTATCTTTAATTTTTTGCGGCACATCAATCGGGCTGCCGGGGCGATGTGTCAGCCATCGATCCACCGAACCCAAAATGGGTGCCGGTTGGTAATGAGCGCCTTCTTCCATTTGAAGCGTGTTGGTTTCAATAATAATCGGATTGCCGTTGGCCATATTCAAGACAAAAAAGGGCCCGGCAAACACAAACTCTTCGGCAACTTTGTCAATCTGGCTGGCGGTTGCGTAATCGAGAAGATAAGCGGTTTCGTTGCACCAGTTATCAAATATCCGATCCAGAACAAAACAGATGGCATTATCGGTGATGATGGGCGCTTTGCCGGTTTTAGCAAAAAACCAAAAAAGGTAATCCAGCACTTCCTGGCTGCCCCGTTCCCATGAAATCACTTCAACCGGCAGGCTGCGCCAAGCGGGTGCAAAAAAATGGGTGATGGTGGTTCGTTCGGGTTTTTTCATTTTCAAAAAAAGTCTGTCAGCCGGTATTGAGCTCGTATTGGAGGTGATGATGGTCTCGTCGCTGACAATATTTTCCACCATATCAAATATTTTCTGTTTGAGGGGTATGTCTTCAGTTGCGGCCTCAATCACAAGCGTGCAGTTTTTGATTTGTTCATAATCAGTTGTGTAGACAATGTTTTCCCGAACGGTTGCGGCTTTATCCGGTTTCATCTTTTTTTTGTCTACCGCCTTGTGTGTGTATTCGACAATTCGCTGTTTGGCTTGCTTCAAAGGTTTTTCGGCAATATCAACCAGAATAAGCTTGCAGTCGGGCATGGCGCTTTTCAGATAATACCCGATATCCGGACCTATGGTTCCGGCGCCGATGACGGCAACTTCATCGGGTAAAGAGCGGTCGGGTTGAATAAGCAGAGGATTAAATTTAGAACGATAGAGATTTATTGCATTAGCCATATTATCGTTCCCTTCTGTTTTGATTAGCGAATAAAAAACCGCGATTATTTACTTGACTAAGATTTGTATACCGTATACAGATCGAAGTCAAGCCAGTAAATGAACAGATTTCAGAAAATCTACCGATTGTCATCTTACAGCATCTTAAAGGATGGGGCTTCAGACTGAGAACACAGGTAAGTTCTTAACTTCATAATGGGTTGAGGGCGGTCCGTGGCAAAAATTGCTGCGGACTGAAATGTGAACTAATCTACGGAAAAGGAGGGTTCCAAAATGGAGCAAGCAATGTATTTTCTAGAACAAAAGGACATGCCTACCCAATGGTATAATATTCAAGCTGATTTGCCCGAACCATTACCACCTTATTTGCACCCTATGACAAAAAAACCAATAGGCCCGGAGGATCTAGCTCCTTTATTTCCCATGGAGCTTATCAAGCAGGAGGTGAGCACAGAGCGCTGGATTGATATCCCCGAAGAGGTACAAGATATCTACCGCACCTGGCGACCCACAGTCCTGCATCGAGCCTACCGGCTGGAAAAAGCTCTAGATACACCGGCCAAGATTTTTTATAAATACGAAGGCACCAGCCAAGCGGGCAGCCATAAGCCCAACACCGCCGTTGCCCAGGCATATTACAATGTCAAAGAAGGTATCAAACGGATAACTACTGAGACTGGCGCCGGGCAGTGGGGAAGCGCGTTGGCGATGGGGTGTTCGTTTTTCGATGTTGAATTAAAGGTCTATATGGTCAGAATTAGCTTTGACCAAAAACCTTATCGGCGCATCTTAATGGAGACCTGGGGGGCAAAATGTATCGCCAGCCCCAGCACGGATACCAAAGCCGGACAAGCAATGCTAGAAAAATGGCCGGATTGTCCCGGCAGCTTGGGTCTTGCTATTAGTGAGGCAGTAGAAGATGCTGTATCCCGTGATGATACGCACTATTCATTGGGCAGCGTGCTCAACCATGTGTTACTTCATCAAACCATCATCGGGGAAGAGACCCGAAAACAGATGGAAATGGCAGATGCTTACCCGGATATTATTGTCGGCTGTGTCGGCGGTGGTTCAAACTTCGCTGGGCAATTTTTGCCCTGGATCAGGGACAAAATAAGCGGAGAGAAACCCGATTTAAGAGTTATCTGCGTTGAGCCTGAAAGCTGTCCCACCATGACCAGGGGAGTTTATGCCTATGACTTTGGCGATACGGTCGGGATGGCTCCCATCGCAAAGATGCATACCCTGGGACATACATTTATTCCACCCCCGATTCATGCCGGAGGTCTGCGTTATCATGGAATGGCTCCTATCGTAAGCCATCTCTATAAGCTCGGATTTATTGAAGCCGTTGCGGCGCATCAGACTGCCATCTTTGATGCCGGGGTTAAATTTGCCCGTACCGAGGGGATTATAACCGGTCCGGAGCCGTGTCACGATCTGAAAGTAGCCTTTGATGAAGCGCTTAAGTGCAAGGAAACTGGAGAATCCAAAACCATCTTGATTGCACACAGCGGGCATGGGCACTTTGATTTGTCTGCCTATGATCGTTATCTATCAGGTGAACTCAAAGACTTTGCCTACCCTGAAGAAGAAGTTAAGAAGGCGCTGGAAGAGCTGCCTGAAATTCCGGCCTAATTTTGCTGATCAGCACATTAAATTAAAATTGGCCATTAAAAGTGAGTTGAAGGCAAATAACATATATCTATAAGGGTGCACTCGCAGGCATAACTTAATTAAGTCTGTGAGTGCGCATCTTTTCATAGGAAGGATAAAGGATAAAAGATTGATTGAGCAATACGATAACAAAACCATTCGATGCCCCAGGATTGGTGGCAATGTCAATTTTAAACTATGCCGCACTGAGAATAATATGTTTCCCTGCAGATGGTTAGTTGGTTGCTGGCATATGTACATCGATATCAATGCCTTTCTGGAGGAACATTATGCTAAAGAAGAATTGGACAAAGTATTTGTCCCTCCGAAGCCGAAAGTCGAAAGTCTCGTAGAAATGATCGAACAAGCAAAGAAAAGGGCAGGTGAAGGCTGATGGTTTGATCTTGCTTTTTTGATCATAATCTCGAGTGACAGTAGGCTAAAATCGATCACAAAATCGTAATGTTCATAAAATTATTTTTAAGTGAATTTATACCCGTATACCCCATATAATAATCCCCTTAATATTCATAGCCTTGGACATTCCACTATTCCAATATTTTTTCAGGCAAAAAGAAGCGAAGATGTACCTAAACAATGAACACATGCAATCTCCTCCAAACTTTCAATGGCTTAAAAAATTACATTTGATTTTTATGATATGTGTTTAATTCCCGAAACAACAATTTAGGGAGAAATACAATGAAAGTCTTAGTCAGCGACAATTTAGGAGAAGCCGGCATTAAAATGTTTCAGGAGGAACCTGAAATAGAGGTTGATGTCAGAACCGGCCTTGAACCAAAGGGGCTCAAATCAATTATAGGAAATTATGATGCCTTAGTTATTCGAAGTGCCACAAAGGTGACCGAGGAGATTCTCGAAGCGGCCAAAAATTTGAAAGTCGTTGGCCGGGCCGGAATCGGACTGGATAACGTTGATATTCCAGCAGCCACCAAGCGAGGTGTTGTGGTGATGAACACCCCGACCGGAAACGTCATCACCACGGCCGAACATACCATTGCGATGATGATGGCACTGACTCGCAACATTCCCTGGGGCACTTCCACGCTAAAGGCCGGGCTTTGGGAAAAGAAAAAACTTCAGGGGAGAGAAGTATTTAACAAAGTCCTCGGAATCATTGGATTTGGTAAAATAGGCTCCATTGTGGCGGACCGTGCCCGCGGTTTGAAAATGAATGTCATTGTTCATGATCCCTATGTCACGCCGGAACACATCGAGAAAGGTGGCTTTGAACCGGTTTCACTTGATGAGTTATACCGGCGTTCGGATTATATTTCTCTGCATGTTCCCAAAATGAAGGAGACCCTCGGCCTGCTTAACAAAGCAGCCTTTGATCAAATGAAAGACGGTGTAATGATCATCAATTGCGCCCGCGGGGGCATTGTTGAAGAGGCGGATTTAAATGAAGCTTTACTTTCCGGAAAAGTCGCCGGTGCCGCTTTGGATGTTTTCGAGCACGAACCGCCCGGTGTGTGCCCATTATTTGAGGTTGACCGGGTGATTTGCACACCCCATCTCGGGGCTTCAACATTGGAGGCCCAGACCAATGTGGCGGTTCAAGTGGCCGAGCAAATCATCGCCTATCTCAAAACCGGCACGCTCATCAACGCCGTCAACGTACCGCCGGTCAGCGGTGACCTGCTGCAAAAAATCAATCCTCTTTTAACCCTCGGCGATAGAATGGGTTGTCTGCTGACCCAACTGTCCAAGGGACCGATAAAGGAAGTTGTCATCGAGTATGCCGGAGATTTTCAGGAACTTGATCTTTCTCCGGTTACAACGGCAGTTTTGAAAGGTCTGTTGACGCCAATGATCAAAGATGATGTTAATTTTGTCAATGCCGCAGTTTTGGCTAAAGAACGAGGCATTAAAGTCACGGAAACGACGATCGGCGAAACCGAGGAATATATCAACTTGATTACCGTACAGGCAATTTCGGACGAAGGGACGAGTAAAGTTGCCGGAACAATTTTTGGAAAACAAAATCCGCGGGTGGTAAATATCAATAATTTCCGCCTGGAGCTGCAACCCGAAGGCCGCTTTGTATTAATCCATAACCATGATAAGCCGGGTGCTATTGGAAGCATCGGAACGCTGCTCGGTGAACACAAAATCAACATCAGCCGCATGCGAGTCGGTCAGGAAGAGGGGGGAGACAAGACCATGATATTTTTACGCACCAATGAAGTCATCTCCGAAGATGTCATGGAAAAGATGAGAACCTTGCCGCTAATGATAACGGTGTCGTCTTTTGAGCTCTAGTTTGTAACGGATTTCGTTTTACGGTTATGCAGAGACGGGTTTTGTGATGAAGTTGTTGACTTAAGAAATTAATGGAGGATTATGGTGACCGAGCGTCGATTGTTACTCGGAAATGAAGCGATTGCCAGGGGACTTGTGGAAAACGGCTGCGCCATTGCAACCTCTTATCCGGGCACGCCGGCTTCTGAGATTCTTGCCGCCGTGGCGTTTTTCAAAAAGGAAAATAAGCTATCCATGCATACCCAATGGGCGGTAAACGAAAAGATTGCCTTTGAAATTGCATACGCCGGGTGTCAGACCGGATTGCGAACGGCGGTGAGTATGAAGCAGGTCGGTTTAAACGTGGCTTCCGATCCCTTAATGAGCGCTGCGTACATGGGCATAAACGGCGGTTTTATCGTCATCAGTGCGGATGACCCCGGTCCCCACTCTTCCCAGACGGAGCAGGACAGCCGTTTGATGGCGATGATGGCCAGGATTCCGGTTCTCGATCCGGATTCACCCCATCAAGCCAAAGAGATGATCGGCATGGCCTATGCCATTTCTGAAGAATATAATACGCCGGTGATGGTGCGGCCAACGACCCGGGTCTGTCATGCCCGCCAGGATATTGGCTTGGATCGAATCCCCCGTAACGGCCGGGACGTTAAATTCGAAAAAGACCCGAGCCGTTGGGCGGCCACACCTCGATTTCGATTTCATTTACATAAAGCGCTTGAAGAAAAGCTGGTCGCCGTTGCAAAACACCCTCCAACGGAACCGCTTCGGCAAAATCCCGAAGCAACATCCACCAAAGCCATTGTTTCTTCCGGAGTTGCCGCAGCCCATAGCCGAGAAGTATTAAAAGAACTGAATCTGTGGAAGCAGATTCCCTTTTATCAGGTGCTTCAGCCCTTTCCATTGCACACCCAATTTATCGAGCATTTGATCAATAGCTATGCGGAAATTTTGGTTATCGAGGAGACCATGGATGTTATTGAGATGCAACTGGCCGATCGACATCGCGTCAAAGGCAAAATGACAAATGCCATACCGCGAGTCGGAGAACTTTATCCGGAGGATATTCAGGAAATCGTAAGTCAATTTGCAGGAGTTCAATCCGAAAAAATTGAAATTCCGTTTGCTACCGGCCGGCGTCCGACCCTTTGTGCCGGATGTCCCCACCGGGCCAGTTTTTTTGCGATAAAGAAGGCTGCTAAAAAAGGCATCTATACCAGCGATATCGGCTGCTACACGCTGGGGTTGAATTTAGGTGCGGTGGACACGGTCCTGTGTATGGGTGCGGCCATCAGCCAGGCTTGCGGGTTTTATCATGCGTATAAAAATGAAAAAAAACGGCCGGATATTGTGGCCACCATCGGAGATTCCACCTTTTTCCATGCCGGAGTGCCGGCGTTAATCGACGCGGTCGTTCAAAATGTGAAATTTGTGCTGGTCATTTTAGACAACCGTACAACCGCCATGACCGGCAGTCAACCAACCCCTGCCAGCGGATTGGGTGCCTGCGGCGAACCGCTGAAAGCATTGGATATCGAAACCCTTGTGCGTGGATGCGGGGTAAAATTTTGTAAAGAAGGAAACCCTTATGAAGTGCAAAAATTTACAGCATTGGTAAAGGAAGCCGTGAAATACAGCAGAGATCACGGTCCTGCGGTCGTCATATCCAGATATCCGTGCATTATTGATCAGGCACGCAAAGGAGAGACCGGTGAGTTTATACCGGTAGAAATAACCGAGGATTGCGACGGTTGTGCTTACTGCATCAAGCATTTCGAATGCCCGGCACTGCTTTATCATGAAGATGAAGACGAAAAATATGTATCTATCGATCCTATCCTGTGCACCGGATGCGGTGTGTGTTTGAACGTTTGTCCGAAGGGTTCCATAAAAGTTAAAGAATGATTTGGAGACTATATGGCTGAATTAATTCGGCAGCAGATCATCATCAGTGGAATTGGCGGCCAGGGCGTTTTGTTTGTTACGCGGTTATTAGCCGAAGCAGCAATTGGCAAAGGACTGCCGGTGTTCACATCCGAGACCCACGGCATGGCGCAACGGGGAGGGACGGTGTTATCCCATTTGAAAGTGGGTGATTTTTCAAGCCCGCTCATTCGCCCCTTGCAGGCCGATGGGCTGCTGGTGTTGAAAGCCGAAAATATGCTTCAGCACGGCGCATTTTTGAAGTCCGGGGGCTGGGCCGTTGTCAACGGTCTCCCTGCTGCAATACCGCAGACGGATATATCCGCCGATACCATTGATGCGGACGCGCTGGCCCGCAAGATCGCAAATCCCAAATCGGCAAATCTGATCGTCCTTGGTTTTGCCCTGGCGAAGGTCGAACAGATACGTAAATCTCAGGCCAGCCTGTTTTGTTCTTTTAATGATATCAAAGCCGTACTAGAAAACCGATTTTCAAAAAATAAAAAGCTGCTGAATGCTTCCTTAAAGGCTCTGCGGGCGGGATTCAGCGCCGAAGGCGCGGAATAATGGAATGATCTTTATTCGGATTTCGGAATGTGCCCGTCTGCCATCGCTTGGGGCAAAGGCGACTGGCGCGATGTTTGAAAGTCCAAAACAAAGCCGCATACAGAACATAGTATGCGGCTTTAATCTTTGAATCTGATTATGGTTATAGTTTATTTTTTTAAATGCGTCCGGTATTTATTGCCTTCAGCATTATTTTCGCCCTAGTTCAATCCGCCAATTGCGATTTCAACCCGTCGATTTTTCGCACGACCTTCATCCGTATCGTTGCTGGCAATGGGATTTGCGTCCCCATGCCATAGCACAACCAGCCGATCCTGCTCGATGTTGTGTTTATACATCAGATACTCACTAACGCTTTCAGCTCTGCGGCGTGACAGGTGCATGTTGTACTCAAAATCTCCGGTATCATCGGTATAACCATTAACTACGGCGTAGGCTTTGGGATTTTTTGTCATAAATGATCCCACTGCATCGAGCTCCGAAAGAAATTCCGGTTTAAGATTTGACTGATCAAAATCAAACTCGACATTGTTAACTTTCAGTCCAATCGCTTTCCGATCAGTTATCGTTTCCAATGAAGTGGTGGATTTAACCACAAACAGCGCACCGGTGTTATAATCTGGATTCTCGATAAACTGTTTAAATGAAATCACCCGGGAACACTCGTTGGCCTTGGCCATATCCACCAACAACTTGTTGTCTATCCCTCGGCGGGCATAGCTAATCATATAAAAGCATACGTTGTACTTCTCTGCCAGGTCTTCTGTATAGCGCGGCGGTACTTTCATCCCCTCGATCTGGCTGTAGGTACCATCGCTGAAAAGAAATACCACCGTTTTACCCGACAGTCCTGCTAAGACCGAATCAAGCTCGCGAAGCCCTTGGGTCAGGTTGGTGGGTCCTTTGGGTTCAACCGGCAGACTGTCGATGGCATTGGCAAACGATTCTCTGCTATATGGCCCCATCGGAACCAATTCCTTCCAGGGTGTAAAGGTATACATACCGGCATTATAGCCTAGATCCGGAAAGTACTCATTGCGCTCTTTAAGAATCCTTTTTGCCACTTGATATTTGGTCTCCGTCCCTCCTCTTTGATAAGGCGTATTCATCGAGTTGGAGGTATCAAACAAAATAATAAAATTGTCCGCCGTCCTAATCAATTGCTCTTTTGTCACAACTTTTTGTATGAAATCTTCTTTGGTTAAAATCTCTGCTGCCAGCACAGGGCCGGTGATCAGAATACTGAAAAAAATTGCCATAACCGAAATTAAAATGAATGATTTAGAGTTCATCATGTTTTTCCTTTCGAAAGTTAATCTTGAATATTGAGTAGATATTACGATGGCCTTTTTCATCAATTTGTTTAGATTATCTTCTTTTCCTCCTTTCGTGGGCATGAAGTTGTTGATAAGGATATCTTGCCCGGCTGTTGAGGATGACCATATCATTGTCAGCTGACAGGACCACACCCTGCGGGCACCCGGCCAGGCCGAATCTGGTGCAGATGAGGACCAGAAAAATTAATTTTCCCTAAATTAAATACTACATGGTGGTATTGTCAAGTTTGTGAACCGTTTTTTTTCAAATTAAAATGGGGCGGGCAAAAATTTCTAATGTCGAGTATTGAATTTTGGAAGCTCACCCTTGGGCCATTGGGCAAATTTTTGGCTTATCAGCAACTGGCCGATTTTTTTTAATGAGCTCCCAACCGGCTACAAGAAATATAATTGCTTCAATAACAATGAAACGATGAGCTTTGTGATGTTTTTCATTTTGTAAGCCTAACATGAAAGAGTTGTAAACGAAAATATTTCCTTACAATTCGGCAATTTCGGTGGTTTTGTTTGACAACGCAATTAACTGTTATTATTATCTATCTCATTCAAATTTTGCCCGTCAGCACCTGATCTGACTCAAGTGTTACTTTATCAGTGCCCGGGAGGCGAGATATGCTGAGCATAATGAAAAAACTTGTGGGTTTTTTTACCATTAATTCGATATGGATGCTGCCGGTGATTTTACCGGAGATTCAGGCCCAGCAGACAGCAACTCCCCCATCAACGACAGCTCCATCCCCAGCCATAACCATTGAAGAGTTGAAATCCAGGCGCATAGCGATCGAAAGCATGACGGATATCGATGCCACGGTTAAATCCGACAGTCTGAAACATATTGACCGGTCGGTTACTTATTTAGAGCTGGTCGACAGCATCCATAAAAAGGCAAACGAACTCTCACAGCTCATCCAGACAGCCCCCGGTCGGTTAAAAATATTGCAGGCAGAGCTGAAAAAGCCGTTCACGGCACCTGAAAAAGTCGAGGCACGCGCGCCGCAAATGAGCACGTTAAAACTCGAACAGCGACTCCGCCAGGAAGAAGCCGAGCTCGCGACGGCTCAGAGCAGGCTGCGAGAATGGAGCGATCGCTTAACGGCGGAGAAAAACATCATCAATCAAACAACCGAACAGCTTGCGACCGCAACCAGCCGGCTCAAAGACATTCAAACGGAGCTGGAAACAACATCCGGCGCTGCCGAGACAGATATACTTAATCATTCCAAGGTGCTGAGCCTTAAGTCCGAGCGGGAAAAATTATCAGCCGAAATTAAATTGAGCGAACTGCGACAGCGCAGCTATAATCTGCTCGTAGAATTGTTCAGCACGGAGCGAGATGTCGCCCAGAAAGCGGTGGAGCACCGCGAAAAAATGTTGAAAAGCTGGCAGGCCGAAGTTCAGAAACGCCGGCAGCAGGAGGCCGCTCAGGCCCGGGAGGACGCCCAGGACGCCATCGTCAAGACTCCCCTGTTGCCCAAGATTGTCCAGGACCAGTTTGACATCAACATTCAACTGAGTACCGAGCTGGAAAAAGTTACCCGGGAAGAAACCGCACTGGCAGGAAATTATGAAGGTTATCAATCCCGTCTGAAAGCGCTGGAAGAGGAATTTGAAACGGCTAGAAAGAGAGTTGAATCCGCCGTGCTAACCGAGGCCATCGGATTGGCGCTGCGCACACAGCGTTTGAACCTGCCTAGTGCCGATCAGTATTTTACGGATTCCGGTGCCCGCCAGATCAGAATGAGCGAAGTCAGTGAAAGACAGATCGAGCTGGATCGGTTGCTACGCGAACTTTCCGACCCCAATGCACTGGCAGATCGCATAATCGGCTCTGTCAGTTTTCTGTCGGAGGTCGACCGGAAGTCACTCGATTTGAAAATTCAGAAATTGGCAACCAATCGCCTCGATATCATTCAAAAATTGAAATCCGGCTACGACCGGATCTTCAAATTGATACATGACATTGAATTTACTGAACAGAAGCTCATCACCACTGCCGAGGATTTCGGTGAATTACTCGATCGCCATCTGCTCTGGATTCGCAGCTCCAAGTCGGTCCGTATCGGCGACCTCCAGAAGCTGCAAGTCTCCCTGGGATGGTTTTTCAAACCGGTTTCCTGGGGCCAATTATTCAAGGATTTGGGCCGGTCATTCCGTCAGAAGACAGCCATCTGGATTATCGGTCTGCTGATCGGTTTGTTTCTGATCGTTAGTCGCAGGCGGGCCAAAAGAAAACTGAAGGGTATCGCTGAATGCGTCGAGCAGCAGGTGGAGGATTCCTTCCTGCTGACGATTAAAGCCCTGGGACTGACGGTACTGCTGGCTGCAGTCTGGCCGTTTCTGCTGGCATTTCCGGCCATTCAACTGACAAGTCTACGTCAGGCAGACCCGTTCAGTGCGGGCATTGCCGGTGGTCTGATCTATGCTACCCGTATCCTTATCTTTTCGATTTTTTTCTACCATATCTGCCGTCAACACGGTCTGGCCCAGGTACACTTTCAATGGCCGGAGACAGTCCGCCGGACCTTGAAGCGCAATCTGGGATGGCTGATCCCGATGGTAGCGTTGACCTCCTTTTTCATGGGAGCGATGGTAACAGTGCCTCAATTTGAATTCAGCGATGCGCTCGCCAAATTTAGCCTCATGATCCAGGTCCTGGCCGCATCCATATTCATCGTGTGCATCCTGAGATTCAGGGGCGGCATCACATCAATCTTGATTGAAAAACACCCCCAAAGCTGGCTATGCCGTCTGCGATACGTCTGGTATCCTCTGGCCATCCTTATACCGCTTTCTATTCTTTATCTGGCGGTGATCGGGTATTATTATTCCGCATTCGAAATACGCATCCTTGTCCGCAATACCACAATGCTAGTAATGGTTTTGATTGTCTTCAACGATCTGGTGCTGCGAATGCTGATGCTGGCCCGCCGCAGGATTGCAATAAAAAAAGCCATCGCAAAACAGGAGTTGCATCTTGAAACGGCCTCAGGCACGGAAGCTTCCGCGGATGCCGGTGGCGGCGCTCGGCCATTGATGATGGAAACCATCGTCGAAATGAGTGAAATTGACGAACAAACCCGCACGCTTTTGAAACTGGTTCTGTTCATCTTGGCGCTGGCAGGAATCTGGGCAATCTGGGAGCCCGTGTTTCCGGCGTTCGGTATCCTGCAGGATATCCAATTCTGGAATTACAGTACGGTGGT
>Ga0209536_100010828_pt1 | contig 13408 bp, 12 predicted proteins | sample DeeMarSeWOR28_12_FD_187461 | JGI IMG/M metagenome (GOLD analysis project Ga0209536, IMG submission 187461) | Marine sediment microbial communities from White Oak River estuary, North Carolina - WOR-2-8_12 (SPAdes) (version 2) | ecosystem: Environmental > Aquatic > Marine > Intertidal zone >...
GGGAAATCTCCGTGCAAATTCCTCGTAGATCCGGTTTGCTTCAGTGAGATTATCGAGTTTCAGGTAGTGTCCGGCATTCTCGAAATAAAAATCGACGGCCAGTTCATTGTCCGGGAATACGCTGATATATTGGTTATTTATCCGGATAGCGTTGTTCCAATCCTCACCCTGTTTGTAGTAATAGCTGGCATTGTAGAGGGCAACCTCGGCCTGCTCCTTATTGTCGACATTAAAAGTATAAATTTTTTCATACACCTGCGCAGCATTCGAATATTGTTTTAACTCTTTATAATCTTCAGCAGCATTACCCAGGGACGACATGGCATATTTTGAATCCGGGTATTGATCGGCGAGCAACAAGTACGTGTTGAGCGCCTGCTCCCATTCCTTTACCTTATCATAATTCTGGCCGCTGTTGAACAATGCAGCCTCCACGTAAGTGGTATCCGTTGGCGTTTCCTGATAAACCCGCCTGTATTCGGCCGCGGCTTCCAGGTACTGTCCCTGGTCCTCAAAAAGTTTGGCGTTATTAAAGATAGCCGAGGCGAGCCTCTTTTCAGCAAATATACGCTGTTCATCAGGAATATCCGGTGTATTAAGGATCCTTTTGGCGATAAATTCACTGTCGCGGAATTGTCCGAGGGCAAAATATGATTCCATAATCGAACGCATGGCAATATTACGTTCTTTGGCACCCGGGAAGCGTGAGACCAGGGTCTTGAAATAAACCTTGGCTTCAGAGAATTGCTTGTGATTAAAGTAAATTGCACCTGCCGCCGCGAGGTAAATCGGGGTGTTCTCACCATCAGGGAACAGTCTGATATAATTGTCATAGGCTTCAACAAGCCGCTTTTCTTCTTTACTTAAAATATCAGGTCTCAGATTTTCACGATCGGTTAGATCGAACAGGGCTGCGGAGTCAGAACTTGCACCGAATGCAATCTTGCGTAATGTATCGGCAACAAATATCGCATTATTGGCAGCCTCTTCCTGATGATCAGTTTCAAGATAGTCATTACTTACATGAATATATTGCTCGAAGGCCTCATCATACTGTTTCAGATGCTCATCCAGGATCAGGGCATAATACCAGTTTATCTGATAGGCATTGCTGTCGGTCGGAAAAACATTCAGATATTCTTTACATCCCTCAGATACTTTCTGGTAGATCGTCAGACTCGGTTGATTCGTTTCATCAAGATTTTGTGCTTTCTGCAGATCTAACGCCAGATTTGTCCGCAATGCTTCTTCGGTCAGTTTATAGGCTTCCTGCAGATAACGCAGCTTGTCAGGCAACTCGGAATTATCGATGTGTGCATACCATTCAGATTTCGGGTTGTAATCCCTGAACATTTCATAACGGGTCTTATATTCCAGTTCATCCTGACCAAGTGCATAGTACGTTTCCGCTATTTTTCGCTTAACAAGCGGCGCCTCCTCGTACAATGGATACATATCAATCAGTGCTGTATAGGCATCGATGGCACGATCATTCTTTTCAACTTTTTGATAGGTCTCACCGAGCGCCCGCATGATTTCCACACCGTATTCCCGGCCGCCGATCCGCTCAATAAAACTGCGCGCCTTTTCAACACCAGCGTGGGCATATGTTTCTTCATCGGAGAAACTGATCCCGATGTACTGAATGGCTTCAGATTTTACATTTGGATTAGAGATCGTGAATTGAGGATCCATTTTCTCGGCCTTGGTAATATCATCCACCACGGCCATAAAATAAATTATTGCGTCCGTATAATAATTCGGATCGCTTGCTGAAAGCCGGTAATAACTCCAGCCCAGTTTATACAATGCTTCATCGTATCGTTTTGAGTCACTATACTGCAGTACCTTCTGATAGAGTTTAATAGCTTTCTGTAATTCCACGATGGACATATCGGAGTCCTTGCCTTCGCGTGGATCAAAATAATATTCTGCCAGACGCATGTAGGATTCTGCCGCAAGGTGACTATCAGGATAACGGTCGGTCACTTCCTGATAGATCCGGCGCGCCTCGGTTTCATTACCCATTTGCTGATACAGGTAGGCCTTATTGTAAAGCGCATCGGAAGCATACTGACTTTCCGGATACTCATTCAATATTTTATCGTATATTCCGATGACTTCTGTATAATCATAAAGCACTTTTTCCGGTGGTACCGGCTCCTGCTCAAGTGTACCTTCATAATAAGCATCAAGCTGTTTTAGATACTTTTCATATTCTACATCATATACTTCCTGCTTCGTAAAATATGCTTTATCCGCTTCCTCGATATAATATTCTGCCATACGGATTAGTATTTTATCCTGATCCTTGATCTTTGCATCTTCCCGCTCAAGCAGTGACTGGGTTACTTCCAGACCCATATCACGCATTTTTTGTTCGTCCTTCGTGATCTGATCAATCCGGCGATGATATTCCTCCTGGATCATTTTGAGTTCGTCAATCGACATACTTTGAAACAGGGTATCGGCAAGACTTTGCATCTTTCGCAATTCGCGCTCATCCTGAGCCGCTGCCGGAGGTACGGATATCAGCAGGACAAGCATCGCCATACAAATACTAGATATGTATATGATTTTATTACGGTTCGATATACTTTTCGGCATTTTTTTTACCATGCTATTCGAACATTAGTTTGGTTGTTCATTGATTGCCGGCGGTGCACTTTCAGGTTCTTCAAGCTCAGTCGTGTGTGTATCAAAATAGGATTCCTCAAACTTGCGATCAAGTTCTGCACGCTCTCTCAGTCGCTCGCGACGCCTGACCTCGCGGGTCATATAGTTTATCTCCCCCTCAACCATCGAGATCTTATAATCCAAAAGGGCCTTACGACTATTCAGAATCTGGTTGATCTTGTTTATCTGATCGACGTAGTAAGATCGCTTTTCTAATTTTGACTGCTTAACTGAATAATTTACATCCGCAATCCCGAATGCGCCATAATCCGTCCATTTTTGCAGATTCACCCGGGAATCCTGCACTTCCATATCATATGCTACAGTGGCCAGCTGATCAAACTTTTTTTGCAGGGTTTCCATCTTTTCCTTTTGTATCTCCAGAGCGACCAGTCTGGTATAATCCTTACGGGCCCTGGCCCGGTCAATTTCCGCTGAGACTTTGATCAGATTTTGAGAAAGGGAAGCCTGTTCTGCACGTATTTCTTCCCTGGTACTATTGATAGTTATATTTTGATTTTCGATCACGCTTTCTTTTCTCGCCATCGGATATTCATCATAATAATTTACACCGATCCTTGTATCACTGTCGGCAAAGGAATAACTCGTGATCGTATTTCTCAATTCATCCTGGATACTTTCAATACGCTCCACCATGGCTGTACTGTTCCGTGCGCGGGCAGTTTCCTTCAGACGTTCGAGTTCGGCGATCTGGTTCTCCATTCGTTTGATTTCGTTACGTGCCGCATAACTGTTTGAACTCAGATCCGAGTACGTCAGATATAAAAGCGAATCTTCCAGGTTTGAATATCGTGCCTGTGCACTGGCGAAGGCAACCGGATCATCTTCTGATAAGGCTTCGTCTTTTTCATTTTCCACGGTTTTCATTCTCTGTTTCAGAGCATCTGTTTTCTTAATGCTCTGCTCGGAAAGATCGCGAGTGTAACGGGCGCGAAACACATAATCGAAATTGGCAATCGCTGCATCAGTTTTCTCTTCCATCTGATAGATGTATCCAAGGAGACTTTTAGCTTCAAGGACATAATCGGAAGCATAAAACTCATCAATCAGGACCTGGAGATAATTTTTAGCATAGCTGAAATCCCTCATCTCCTCTTCCGGTCTGGCAAGTTCACGCTTATAATATGTCCAGCCATACCCGATCAAAACCCTGTCATATAAGAAAAAACTACCATCGATCTCATTAAAATACTTTATGGCTTCATCGTACATGCCCTTCTCATACATCAGATATCCCAGTTTCATTTTGAGCAGAAAATGATAACTTGGATCCAGATTTGTCGTTTGCACGAGTAAATCAAGCACACGTATGGCCTCATCCAGATTTTCGGCACCAACATAAGCCTGAGACATAAGGTACCGTGCATCCGCGTAGAACGGAGAGGAAGAAGTGATACCGTTCAGGACCTGTATGGCAGTTTCATAATCAGCCATAGAGACCGATGCCTGGGCTGCCCTGAACCGATTTTCATCATAATCAGGGTCTGAAGAGACCGCAACCCGCTCAAACCGGCTATAATACTCAAGTACTTTTGCCCAGTTTTTATAATGATGTTCGACAGCCATCAATCGGCTGAAAGCAGTAGCAGCATAGGAAGAAGTGGGATATTTTTCAATCAGGTTCAGGAAATCGGCCTTTGCCAGATTATACCGGTTAAGCCTGTAATTTGATTCACCTTTAAAGAAATAAACGTCATCCAGATTTGAAAAAAACGTATAGCGGTTGATGATTTCACCGAACATCCGTTCCGCCAGATCGAACCTCTGAAAGTTATAGGAAAGAACGGACGATTGCAGTTCATTTTTAAGCATCCGTTCTTTGTCCAGTGTGGTACCTTCACGCAGCAATTTGTTTTTTACTATCTGCACGTCGGTCCAGCGCAGCTCATATTGAACCGTGTTGGTCAGCTTCCATTCACGAAAGAGATTAAAAATATTGGCATCGGCAGATCCGGATCCTGGATAACGAATGCTTTGCTGATCGCCGAAGTTTGTGATCAGCTGTTCCTGTGTGGAAAGCATTTTCTGACTAATCTGGGGGTCCCCTTCCAACCGTGAACCCGGATCCAGGTTTTGCATTTCTTCTGCAATATATAAAACCTGCAGGCCATCCTCGAGTGCCTTCTGCCGGCGATAATTGATCCGGCCCTCGGCGATAGTCTGTTCGATCCCCTCTTCCAGACGCTCAATAAATAAATTCAAAGATGTTGAACCAGTCGTGTTTAAGCGCGATTTTAAGCTCCGCAACTCCAGTAAGCGGTTTTCAAGACTGGCAAAATATTCAGCGCGTATATCAGCTATGTTCTTGACCCGGGAATTTATCTCAGAATTGATCAGACGCATCTGTTCCACAAGAAAACGTTCCTGCGAAATTATATCTATCCCGTAAGCCAGCAGGTTCTCGTTTATGAATTCCTGCAGGGCTTGTTCAAATGCTTTATCATCAAAACCGGAAGTCTGGGCTCGAAAATCGGACACGGGGAGAAGACATACGCCACAGAATAAAAATATAAAAAGGGTTTTGATCTTCATAATCAGTCCTAATTCTTGAGTTAACCCTTTTATTAAATTAATGGTTAGTAATTTAATCTTTTCAGGTTATTAGTCAAGAGAAAACAATTATTTTTACTTTAGTATGTATCTAATTTTTAATTTGTTAGACCACAAAAAATTATGTCAAAATTAAATATGAGAAGCCACTTTTAATCTGTTTACTGCCCTGGCAAGGGCCAGTTTCGCCCTCTCGATATCAATATCCCCAGTCTCCTGTAATCGGCTGCGGGCTCGTTCTTCCGCATTTTTTGCGCGTTCAATTTCAATATTTTCGGCCAATTCGGCAGACTCTGCAATAATATTTACATTATTTTTATCAACCTCAATAAATCCGCCGCTGGTTGACAGAAAAATGGTTTTCCCCTCACTTTCAAGCCGAATTTCACCAATCATCAGCTCCCCGATCAATCCGGCATGATCTTTTAGTATCTGAAATTCCCCATCATAGCCGGGAGCCGTACAAGAATCAACCATTCCCTCAAACCGAACCCCATCCGGTGTAACAACCTCAACATGTATTCCGGTCATGGATATCTTTCAAACTCCGCTGTTGGTTATTCTTTTTCAATACTTTTAGCAGTCTCGACCGCTTCATCGATCGTGCCCTGCATATAAAATGCCTGTTCCGGAATATGATCATATTCTCCGTTGACCAGCCCTTTGAAACCATGGATAGTATCTTCCAGTGAAACATAACGTCCCGGCCGGCCAGTGAATTCCTCTGCTACAAAAAAAGGCTGCGATAGGAACCGTTGGATCTTTCTGGCTCTGGCGACAACCACTTTATCCTCTTCGGATAATTCATCCATACCAAGGATCGCAATAATATCCTGCAGATCTTTGTATTTCTGCAAGATCTCCTGCACAGCTTTAGCGGTTGAATAATGCTCCTCACCAACAATATGCGGATCCAGAATGCGGGAAGTGGAATCCAGTGGATCCACTGCCGGATAGATCCCAAGTTCGGAAATCTGGCGCGACAGTACAGTGGTGGCATCAAGGTGAGCGAAGGTTGTTGCCGGCGCCGGATCTGTCAGGTCATCTGCCGGAACATATATGGCCTGGACCGACGTGATCGATCCTTTTTTTGTCGAAGTGATTCGCTCCTGAAGGGCCCCCATCTCCGTTGCCAGCGTCGGTTGATATCCTACGGCCGAGGGCATGCGGCCTAACAGCGCAGACACTTCCGAACCGGCCTGGGTAAAACGGAAAATATTATCAATAAACAGCAGGACATCTTTACCCTGCTCATCACGAAAATACTCGGCCACAGTTAAACCGCTCAAACCAACGCGCATCCTGGCACCCGGCGGTTCATTCATCTGACCGAAAACCAGCGCGGTCTTGTCCAGCACCCCCGATCCCTGCATTTCCAGATACAGATCATTTCCCTCACGGGTCCTCTCACCAACCCCGGCAAATACCGAATAACCTCCATGCTCCGTGGCAATATTCCGAATGAGTTCCATGATGACAACCGTTTTGCCGACTCCCGCGCCACCAAATAAACCTGTTTTACCACCCTTTGCATAGGGCTCCAGTAGATCAATAACCTTGATCCCGGTCTCAAGGATTTCAGATGTAGTACTTAGATCCTCATAACGGGGAACGGGACGATGAATTGGAAAACTCTTGACAGAATTCACCGGTCCTTTCTCATCAATAGGTTCACCTATTACATTGATCATACGGCCAAGGACTTCCATGCCGACAGGAACAGATATTGATTCACCGGTATCTACCGCCTCCATACCACGCACCAATCCATCGGTCGAATCCATTGCCACACTGCGAACGATATTTTCGCCGAGATGCTGCTGCACTTCGAGGACAAGCTGACTGCCATCATCACGTTTTACTTTGACTGCGTTATAGATCGCCGGAAGTTGTCCTTCCTTAAATTCCAGATCAATTACCGGCCCGATTATCTGATTGATTTTACCTTTGTTCATCAAACTACCTATTTTTTTATTTTTCTTTTAAAGCTTCAGCACCACCGACAATTTCAGATATTTCCTTGGTAATTGCCGCCTGACGTGCGCGATTATATGTGAGCGACAGGTAATCGATAAGTTCTTCAGCATTCTCCGTTGCATTTTCCATAGCCGTCATCCGGGCACCCTGCTCTGCCGCATTACTTTCCAGTAAGACTTTCCACATTTGGATGTTTAAATACCTGGGAATCAGAACGGTCAAAATTTCTTCCCGCGACGGTTCGTACAGAAAATCAACCTGAGACGTCTCACCGGCAGTGGTCTCATCCGGCGTAAAGGGCAGAATTTGCTCCCGGACGATATTTTGTTGAAGAACAGATTTAAACTCGTTATAAATGACACTTATCCGGTCAAAGGTACCTGCCAGATAGGCTTTGACCACCTGATCTACAATTTCTCTGGCATCTGAGAAGACGAGGTGATTGAAAAAGTTGATCTTTTTTGCAAATATTTCATGGTTCCGCCGGGCAAAATATTCCGCACCTTTGCGACCAACGGTCAACAGACTCACCGGTTCATCTTCAGCAGAGTGGACGATATTTTCCGTATACCTGATCAGGTTGCTGTTAAAAGCCCCACATAATCCGCGATCTGCAGTTACATTTATGATCAGGGTTTTGCCGCCATCCCGTTTCAGTAATAATGGATGCTGTTGCAATTCTGCCCTTGCCACCAGTTTCTGCAATACCCCCTGCATTTTACCGGCATAAGGACGTGTGGCAAGAATATTTTCCTGTGCATGGCGCAGTTTCGCAGCCGCTACCATTTTCATGGCCTTGGTAATCTGCTGCGTACTCCGCACACTGGCAATACGCCGCCTGATTTCACGTAAAGTGGCCATCCCTATTCCTTAGGTTTGAATACTTTCAGAAATTCTTCAATTGTTGATTTCAACTGTTCCCTCGTTTCATCGGTAATCTCTTTTTCCTTTCCGATACGGGGGAGCAATTCGGGATTCTTCACCTTGAGATACTCCAGCAGATCCCCCTCGAACTGACGAATATGTTCCACTGCGACGGAATCCACATAACCGTTCGTTGCCGCAAAAATAACGGCGATCTGTTCTTCAAACTGCATCGGGGAATACTGGTTTTGCTTAAGAATTTCCATCAACCGTTCTCCGCGGTGCAATTGCTGTTGCGTTGCCTTATCAAGGTCTGATCCAAACTTTGCAAAGGCCTCAAGCTCACGATATTGCGCCAGTTCCAGCCTCATCCGACCGGCGACCTGCTTCATCGCTTTGATCTGGGCATTTCCACCAACACGTGAAACGGAAAGACCGGTGTTTACCGCCGGCCGAAATCCGGAATAGAACAGATCCGATTCAAGAAAGATCTGACCGTCGGTAATCGAGATCACATTTGTCGGGATATAGGCCGACAAATCACCGGCTTGCGTTTCGATGATCGGCAGCGCGGTCAGGGACCCGCCACCAAGTTCATCGTTGAGTTTTGCAGCCCGTTCCAACAGCCGTGAGTGGAGATAAAAAACGTCCCCCGGATATGCTTCACGCCCTGGCGGCCGGCGCAACAACAATGACACCTGCCGGTATGCCCAGGCATGTTTGGAGAGATCATCATAGATCACCAGTGCATGGCGGCTGTTATCCCGGAAATATTCTCCGATCGCAGCACCGGCATAAGGCGCCAGATATTGCAAAGGTGCGGGTTCACTGGCATTGGCCGAAACAACGATCGAAAATTCCATTGCGCCATGATTTTCCAGCGTTTGAATTACTCTTGCTACGGTTGACGCTTTTTGGCCGATGGCGACATAGATACATACCACATCTTTACCTTTTTGATTGATGATGGTATCTATCGCAACAGCTGTTTTTCCGGTTTGCCGGTCACCGATGATCAATTCCCGCTGCCCGCGTCCGATCGGTATCATGGAGTCAATTGCCTTGATACCGGTGGCAAGCGGTTCCTTTACCGGTTGACGCTGGAGTACACCAAGCGCTTTGCGCTCAACCGGAACGGTGACATCCACATCGATCTTACCTTTTCCATCAAGGGGTTGTCCCAGCGGACTAACCACACGGCCAAGCATGGCGTTTCCGGTTGGAATTTCAACAATACGGTCGGTCCGTTTGACCAGATCCCCTTCTTTGATCAGGGTTTCTTCTCCGAATAAGATCACACCGACATTATCTTCTTCCAGATTAAATACCATTCCCATTACGTCATTGGGAAATTCGACCAGTTCACCGGCCATAACTTTTTCAAGACCGTAAACTCGCGCGATACCATCACCTACCTGCAGGACAGTACCCACGTCGTAGACTTCCGCCTTTTGTTCAAATCCCTCTAATTCTCTTTTAAGTATTGCAGATACTTCATCGGGTCTTACTGCATTGCCCATTAATTTTGTTCCTCGTTAATTTGGTTATCCAAAAACCAGTTTGTTACGTAACTTTTCCAGTTGTCCGTTTACCGACAGGTCGATCACTGTATCACGGATCTTGACGACGAAACCTCCGATAAGATTGGCATCGATCCGGCACTCCAGATGAACAGTTTTGCCGGTATAGATTTCGATCTTCGATTGAATATCTTCCACCTGTTCAGAAGAAATTTTGGCTGCGCTGAATAATTCTCCATTGAGAATGCCATTATGATCATCGATACGCCTTGCAAAGTGTGTGATCATTTCCAGCAAAAAATCGATCCGCTTTTTCTGCGTCACAAGAACTAAAAAACTGAATGTCAAATCATCTACCCGACCCTGAAAGAGCCCGGTGATGATTTTCAATTTACGGTTAACCTGGATAAGCGGATTTTGCAACAGCTGTGCAAACTGCCTGTTTTCTCCCGCCAGATCTTCAACTCCGTGTAAATCGGAAAGGACAACATCAAGTTTATTTTTTTGCAAAGCGGTCTCAAACAATGCTTTACTATATCGTACGGCTACTCGGCTCACCTTAAGATCCCCATATTCACTTAATTTCTGGTTGATTTAGGGATTTTTTGCACATATTCTTCGATCAGCGCCCGCTGCTTTGTTTCGTCCAGAGATTCACCGATAATTTTTCTGGTGGCTGATATTGCCAGATCGGCAACTTCACTGCGGAGGGCCATCAGAGCGTTCTCCTTTTCCTTCTCAATTTCCTGCTTGGCTTTTTCAACCAGGTTTTGTGCCGAAGAACGAGCCTGTTCCAGGATATCCTGTTTTGACTTTTCAGCCAGATCGCGGTTCTCACGCAAAAATTTCTGAGCTTCCTCTTCCGCTGTGCGCATCATCTCCTGATGTTGGCCCAGTAGTTTTTCCGCTTCCTCCTGTGCGTGTCTGGCCTTGTCCAATGATTCCTGAATTGTCTTTTCACGCTTATCGACGGTGGAAAGGATCGGCTTCCATGCGACTTTATAAAGCAATATGAGCAGAACCACAAAAGTAATCCATGCCCAAATCATCATACCAGGATCAAGATCAAGCATATTTCAATTCCCGAGTTGTTACAGTGATTATTTAAATGCCAGTAAAATACAGGTAACGATTCCAAAGAGCGCCACACCTTCGATCATGGCGGCGGCGATAATCATCGTGGTTCGGATAGCGTTTGTGGCTTCCGGCTGACGCGCGGTGCCATCCATCGCAGATGATGCGATCTTTCCAATTCCGATTCCGGTTCCGATCGTCACAATTCCGGCGCCCAGACCGGCGGCCAGGTATGCTAAAGCCATTGCTAGTTCGTTCATTAAAGCGTTCCTCCTGTTATTTCATTTTTTAACTGAGTAGTTTATTATTGCTCTTTGATCTATCAATGATCGGGATGTACGGACATCCCGATGAACAATGCCGATAAAATGGTAAATACATATGCCTGAATAAATGAGACAAGTATCTCGAGCAGATCTACGAAAACCCCAAATCCCACGGATAACGGCGAGATCCAGAAGGATTTAAAGATCATGATCAGGCCCAGAAAGGCAAAAAACACAATGTGTCCGGCAATCATGTTGGCAAAAAGACGAACGATCAGGGCAAAGTGTTTGGCCAGCAGCCCCATGATCTCAATGACAAACATCAGGGGCAGCAGGGGTACAGGAACCCCGGAAGGTACAAGTGCCTTAATATGTTTGATCAGACCGTTATTGGCTACGCCCATGATCTGACCGGACAGAAATGTAACGATCGCAAGCGAGGCCGTTACATTGATGTTTCCGGTCGGCGTGGTAAAGAGCGGGATGAGGCCCATCAGATTGCAGGTCAGGATAAAAAAGAAAAACGTGGCCAGAAGTGGGGTAAATTTACGGCCGTCCTTTTCACCGAGATTGGCGATGGCGATTTCATCCCGGATAAAAAGGACCAGCATCTCCAGGATCGCAGGGAATCCCCTTGGCACCATACGGCGTTTGGAAAACGATAATCCAAAAAGCAAGACCAGAAAGATCGCGGCAATCCAGATCATGACCACATGGTTTGTGATCGACATGTCGATATTGAGGCCGAAGATCTGAAATGGTTCAAATTGCGGCAGATGGATCTTCAGGCCGAAGACATTCCATTCACCGCTGTTCTGAACATGGTGAATAATATAAGAACCGATATCTTCATTCTGCCCGTGCACATCTGCACTCCCCGTTTCGGTCAGCGTCATAATTTTCAGACTTTCCTCATGTTTATTTTATGAAAACCGATAAGTTCACCGATCTGAAGTATCACATACCAGACAAACATCGAAATCAGCAAAGCCTGCTGATCTACGCTGGTAAACTTTATTAACAGGATCAGGGCAATGGCTGCCAGCATCAGACGAACAAATATGCTGCCAAAAAGAATAAGGTTGAATTCCTTCTGGCCTGATCTCAGGCCTTTATAAAAGGACAAAAACCCGGCGAGCACAAAAACTACTGCCAGGAGGAAACCGATAATAATGCCCTGCCAAGTTTCGATTGATAACGACCACAGACTTGTAGCGGCAATCATCAGAGCAGCGCCAGCGAATACCGACAAAGCGGTATGAATAATAAAATACTTCAAGGTTCCTTATTCATCTGTTGGATCACCTTATAAAAATTATAAAAACCGGTGATCATTCCCAAAAATAGTCCCAGAATAAAAAACAGCGGTTCTGTGCCCGTATAAGAGTCCAGCCACCAGCCCAGCAGCGCGAATAAAGCGATGGCCGCAATGAGCACGTAACTGCTGTTAATATAGGGTGCCGCTTTGCGAAAGGCTTTTGCCAGATCATTCAGGTCCTGCAAAGGGCCTTCCTTGTTTAAGATAGACTTTATTTTGCCGGTTCTTTATACTGACTTTCCGGCTTTATTGCCGGCGGAACGCTTTCGGTTTTCCGCATAAGCGAGGTACCATCAAAGATCGCACCCTCATCGATAATCAGTTTACTAGCCTTAAGATCACCAATCAGAACGGCCTTTGATTCGAGTACAAGTTTCTCATTTACGATGATTTTACCTTTTATTTTTCCACCGATAATCGCGTTTTTTGCTTCTACTTCACCATCGATTTCACCATTGACACCTACCGTCAGGGTGTTTTTACAAATCAGTTTACCTTTGATCGTCCCATCGACACGTACGCTGCTTTCGGTGTGCACCGTTCCTTCCAGCCGTGTACCACTGCCAAAAAAATTGAGTTCCGTGCTTGAAGCATCAGAAAGATTATTTTTGATTGCCAATTTCTGGCTCCTTTCAGATTCAATTTGATCTTAAAAACTTGACCGGGTCAATCGGTTCGGTCCCCTGCCAGAGTTCAAAATGCAAATGCGGCCCTGAACTGATTCGCCCCGTGTCACCCAGCAGGGCAATAACCTGGCCCTTTTTTACCGATTCCCACTCATCACACAAATTACGTAAATTGTGCTTATAATACGAAAAATAATCCAGCGCGTGTTTGATGATTATCACATTCCCCTCTTCGTAGGTCCAGCCGCTGAACAAAACAACTCCGCTCGCCGTGGCCTTTACCGGTGAACCTTTCGCACCGGCAATATCAATACCGATATGTGTTTCGCTGATAAACGAACCGGACTCATGTCCCCTGGTGATAAATCCGTCAACCGGATAGATCTCGGGAATATAATTAAAGACCGAACGATCAAAATCATCGATAAAATAACGGTCCATGCCATCCAGCAGACGGCTTTCATCCACATCGGTATTTTTAGGTTCGACCATCACATAGCCCGACAGGGAGTTACG
>Ga0209536_100010829_pt1 | contig 13407 bp, 13 predicted proteins | sample DeeMarSeWOR28_12_FD_187461 | JGI IMG/M metagenome (GOLD analysis project Ga0209536, IMG submission 187461) | Marine sediment microbial communities from White Oak River estuary, North Carolina - WOR-2-8_12 (SPAdes) (version 2) | ecosystem: Environmental > Aquatic > Marine > Intertidal zone >...
AACTACGCCCGCAACTCTCTACGTAGCTGGCTACGGGACGACGGGCCCTCGGGTTTACCGCAGCACGAACGGTGGGCTATTCTGGCTCGACGTTAGCACCGGATTGCCGGAAATTCCTGATTTGGGTGTGCTCACGATCGACCCAAGCGATCATCGTACAGTCTTTCTGGGTCATCTGACAGGCTCAGGAGGGATTTTTGTCAGAACCTTCCCAGAAACGGTGGCCACGGTACCTCCACTCGGGGTGCATCCACCGGCGGCACGGCGGTGACGAACGGCAACGCGCCCTGACAGACGAGTGAGAGCAGCGGAGCGGGCGGGAGATCCCCGACGTGTTCCACCGGAACGGCGAGCAGATCAGGGACTTCTACAATGTTTGGCGGTCAGCGTGCAAGCGTGCTGGAGAAACCGACACGAACGGCAAGCCGAAGATCCCGCACGACTTCCGCCGAACCGCTGCGCGGACCCTGGTGCGTGCGGGAGTGCCGGAGAGCGTCGCCATGAAACTGACCGGGCACAAAACCCGGTCCGTATTCGACCGCTACAACATCACGTCGGACGCCGATCTGATCGACGCGGTCAGGAAGCTCGCGCAGTTCCACGGAGCACCCGACGAGGCCGACGAAGAGCAGAGACAAAACGCCCAACCCACTGGGGAATCCAGCGAATTGGGCACAAACTGGGCACAATCGAGTGCCGAAAACGTGAAAAGCCAGCCTATGTTACTGCGCCGTAAGTCGTTGTCCTACCTTCAGATGCCCGAGGAGAGACTCGAACTCTCACGGGGTTGCCCCCACGGGATTTTGAGTCCCGCGCGTCTACCAGTTCCACCACTCGGGCTGGGTCGCGTCTAATGTACTCCATTTCGACGGGATGGGGAGGCAATCGCAAGAATGGCGGGCAGTTCGAGAGCTGAGGGGCCTACGGAACGCCTCCTCCCTTAGCCAGCTCGCCTCCTGGATAACCCAGCCCGGTTTGCCAGAGGCCCAGAAACCCTAGCCCACTTCCGGCGTCGCGTTCTGGGTAACCGGGAACGGGTTCCAGCCGGCCGGAAACCCCTTCCCCGTGACCGGGAACGCGTTCTCCCTTGCACGGCACGCGAATTAGGGTCGGGGAACGCTTCCTGACCGGCTCCTCCCGACCCAGCGTGAGCCGCAGTGCTCTCTCGAGCTGAAACCAGGGGTGCAAATTCGGCAGAAAGGATTGGTCACATCATCAAGCGGGATGGCGTCTGGCGGATTGGTGCCGACGACTGCCGCGCCGGCGCCCGCTGCAGCGCAACAGCTGTGGAACCACCGGTGCTGCTACCCGCCCGGCGGTCTAATCGGCTGCCCTCTCCGCTGCATGATGCCCTGGATGTTGTTCTGGAGCCTCCTGGTAGTGAGCATCAGCTGCGCTCGCTGCACCGGCGTGAGAAACCGGGCGTACTGCTCCTGATCCTGCCGCTGCAGCTCGACCAGTTCCGACTGAACGTCGATCAAGGAGTCCATAACCCTGTTGAGGCTATCCACATCGGCTGCCACCCCAGGCCGCATCTGGTCGTCCAACGCCGTCCACAGCGAACGTTCTCTCAGCTGGATCTCGGCACGCTGGGTGAACGAGCGCGTAATCACCTCGCGGAACTGCTCGTACTCTCCATCGGTGAGACCAGCCTGAGCCCGGAAGTTCTGCATCAAGCGCTGCACCACCTGCTGCTGCAGCTGCCGCTGTCGCATCCCGGCCTGCTGAGCGCTCAGCGCGGTCACAGACAACGCAGCCACCACCGTGGCAACCACGAAGCTTCGCATCATCCCTCCATTAGCTGGAGTAGCTCTTCGAGTTCGTTTTCATTCAGATCGTGCAGCCCCACCGCAACCAGTTCATATACGGGAGCCTCGACAAACAGCGAATCATACACCTCTTCCAGTTCCTCCAACGATAGCTCCTGCAACTCAACCGGCGCGAACAACTCGGCTGGCGAACGGCCCCCATCCAACACGTGATTCGTGACCAGGATGCCCGCAGTTAGCACCACGACCGCCGCTGCCGCCAAACTCTGCAACACCGGCGTGCGACGCCACCACACAGCCCGGACCGGCTCTTCACGCAGCCGCTTGAGCACCGCCCGCGCCGTCCGTTCTACGTCGAGGCTACTCTCAGCTCTCTCACCGAGCCGCTGTGCCAAATGCTCGAGTTGTCGCTCGTCCATGCTCCCTCACCTGTTCTCTAGACGAGTTGTCCCTCACCGTCACTCACCATCCCTCACCGTCCTTCACCGTCCCCCTACTCCAGCACCTTCTTCAACCGCTTCACAGCATGATGATAGTGCACTCTCGCAGCTCCCACCGACGTGTCGAGTGCCCCTGCAATGTCCTCGTACTCCATACCTTGCTGCGCTCGCAACAAGAAGACATCACGTTGCATCTCGGGGAGCGCGGCCACCGCCTTCTCGAGCCGCTCTACAGCGTCTCGGGCCGCTGTCTCCGCATGTGGGTCGCTCGCCTCATCCACAACGTCCCTCTCTTCCAGCGCCACCGTCGGCCGCCTCGTGCCACGGCGGCGCAAGTCCTTCAGCGCGTTGGACCCGATTGCCATGAGCCAGGTTCTGAAGCTGGCTTGCCCACGATAGCCAGCGAGGTTTCTGAACGCGCGAAACAGCGTCTCCTGGACGAGATCATCGACGTCTTCTCCGGCTCCAGCAGCGCTAAGATACCTCGCCACGGCCCGAGCGTGTCGTCTCACCAGCTCCGTCGCCGCGGCTTCCTCCCCTCCCCGCCATGCCTCTATGAGATCGGCATCGGAGGGATCGCGCTGGACCTCAGGCACCGCCACACCTGAATAGACGAGTCATTGCGGGAGAATGTTAAGCCGGGGGGAGCCAACACGGCAGGGACGCCCCCTGTCTTGCCCAACAGCACAAATCCGTGTACTATCCGAACATCCGTTCGAATACTCAATCCGAGACCATATGCCTAATTCACCGCCCTACGACGAGAGGCTCGACCAGTTGCTCGCCACATCGGCTGAGGTGTTTGCCGAACAGGGATATCACGGCACATCGATGCGCGACTTGTCCCGTGCCACAGGAATGAGTCTGGCGGGGATGTACTACTACGTGCGCGGCAAAGACGACCTCTTGTTTCGCATTCAAGAGCGCTGCTTCACCGGGTTCTTGGAAGGAGCTCGCGATGCGGTGTTGGAAAACACCGATCCGGCACACCGTATCCGGCGGCTGGTACGTCACCATGTGACCTTCTTCGCGGCTCACATGAGTCAGATGAAGGTCTTGGCTCACGAGTCAGACAGCCTCACCAAAGAGGGTCAGGCCGCTATCGACCAGCTGAAACGGGAGTACGTAGCCCTGCTCACCGGCCTGGTGGGTGAGATCCGGAACGCTGAACCGGGCCCAGATGAGAAAGTCGCGGCCTACGCGCTGTTCGGGATGATGAACTGGGTCTACACCTGGTACCAGCCCAATGGGTCGGTTTCCCCGGAACAACTCGCCGATCGGTTCGCAGACTTGTTCCTGCACGGCTTGCGGAATTCCCTTCCCGCAGCCGTTTCGGCCGAGCAGTGACGGACTTTGGCGCGGACGGCCGTGTCACTGCAACCGCCAACCTGGCGTCGTCACGCCGGCAAAACAGTAGTTGACAAGTGTAATCGCTCATCGGGGCGCGTCCGCCTACGAGGTGGAGAACTCCCTGGCGGCGTTCAGCCGGGCGGTTGCACAAGGTGCTGACGGTGTCGAGCTCGACGTGCACACCACGGCAGATGGTATTCCGGTTGTATTACACAACGAAGTAGCAGGCAACCGCCTAATTCGGGAGACCTGCTACGACGAGCTGAGGGACCACAAGCTCGCCAACGGAGAAGCCATTCCGTCGTTGGCCGCTGCACTGTCGATGCTCGGCACCGCCATTGACGTTTTTGTGGAGGTCAAGGCGCTGCCAGCCGCGCACGACTCCGCCCTCCTGGCCGCCCTCGCCGAAGGCCCGGCTCCCCACCGCTACCGCATCCATTCATTCGACCACCGCATCGTCAAACGGATCCGCATGCAGCGCCCCTCCCTACCAGCCGGCGTGCTGTCCGTGTCCTACCCGATCGATCCGGTCACCCCGGTGCAGGCAGCATCGGCTACGACGCTATGGCAGCAGGAAGGCCTGATCGACGCTGACCTGATAACGGCCTTGCATCGGGAAGGATACTCGGTCTACGCCTGGACCGTGGACGAGCCGGCCAGGATCCGGCACCTGGTAGAACTCGGCGTGGACGCCATCTGCACCAACCGTCCAGACGTGGGCCGTCAGTCTCTGGGCTAGTGCCTGTTCCTCTCACCGCCGCAGGCTGATAGACTCAGGCACGCTTTTCTGATACAACCCGACGACCGCAACCCAGGAGCCCTGATGCGGCGTGCTCTGCTGGCCCTGGGGCCAGTCCTGTTCTTGTTGACGATCCTGCTCAATCCGCACTTCGGTCTGAGTGAGACCGCATGGAGGGTCGCCGGCCTGGCCTGTTGGATGGCCGTTTGGTGGTTGAGTGCCGTCGTTCCGCTCGAGTCCACCGCACTACTTCCGCTCGTCATACTGCCTCTTGTCGGGACCCGCCCGCTCAGTGAGGTCGCAGCCTCCTACGCCGATCCGATCATCTTCCTGTTCCTCGGTGGATTCCTGCTGGCAGCCACACTGGAACGCTGGGATCTCCACCGGCGCTTTGCCTTGCTGACGGTGAGGAAGGTCGGAACCAGCGCCCCAAAGGTCCTACTGGCATTCATGCTCGCTTCTGCCGTGGCCAGCATGTGGATATCCAACACCGCGACAGCGGTAATGATGTTGCCGATAGCAATGGCCGTCGCAGTCGGGAAGCCGAGTGAACGTGGAGACGCACCGGCCTCGCACAGTTCCCGCTTCCCTACCGCCCTCATGCTCGGCATAGCGTACGCATGTTCGATTGGCGGCGTGGCAACGCTGATCGGGACTCCACCCAACGCCATCCTCGCCGGGGCCGCGCAAGAGCTGCTCGGGATCGAAATCACATTCGCAGGATGGCTGCTGCTGGGCCTCACGGTCTCCGTCCCGATGCTGTTCGCCTGTTGGCTTTGGCTGGTGCTGGTGTTCCGTGTCACAGGCGAGGCTCCGGGGCTCGCCAGTGCGCTGCAGCGCGAGGAAGCCAAATTCACCACCATGTCCGGCGGCGAGCGCTTCGTTCTCGCGGTCTTCGCGCTGACCGGAACAGCCTGGATATTGCGGGCTCCCAAGATCATCGGGGACCTGCGCATCCCGGGCCTGACCGACGTGGTACCCGGCCTTTCGGATCCCATGATCGCCATTGCCGCGGCACTGGTGATGTTCGTGGTGCCGCTCCCACGGCAGCGGTTCGCCACTGCCCTGGACTGGGATTCGGCTCGCAAAGTCCCGTGGGGCATTTTGCTGCTGTTCGGTGGCGGCCTTTCGCTAGCTGCGGCGTTTGTATCGAGCGGGCTTAGCGACTGGGTAGGCAGCAGGCTCGCCGCCCTGGAGGGTGTGCCACTGCCGGTGATGGTCTTCGCCACTGCAACCGTGTTCGTCTTCCTCACCGAACTGACCAGCAACACCGCCACCGCCGCTCTCGGCATGCCGCTCATGGCAGGGGTCGCACAGGGGATTGGGGTCGCCCCACTGCCGCTGATGGTGGCAGCCGCTCTGGCCGCCTCGATGGCGTTCATGCTTCCTGTCGCCACACCACCCAACGCCATCATGTTCGGATCGGGGGCCATCCGGTCGCGTGACATGGCCCTGGCCGGCGTCGGTCTCAATTTCCTGGCCATCATTATCATTACGATATTCGTATCGTTGTGGGCTCTCTGACCGAGATGAGGATGCAACCAATGGACAGCACTGTGGCGCTGGCAAACTTTAGATTCCGTCGCGAAGCCGTGACGGCGTCCGAACTGCTCAAGGATGCGGGGATTCCCTGCGTGATCCAGTCCGCCGAATTGAGTGGGTTTGGACCAATTGCAGGTGGCGCGACCATATTGGTGCGACCCGGCCACCAGGAGCGCGCGCGCAGCATCCTGGAAGACGCCGGTATGCTCGAGACCGGGAACGATGTCAGCTGATCGCTGGTTTGCGCTGGCAGGTTCGGTCTCGGCGCTCATCGCAGTGGCTGCGGGTGCGTTCGGCGCCCATGCACTGCGACAGCGTCTGGCGCCCGACCTGCTGGCCGTGTTTGAGACCGGAGTCCGCTACCAGATGTATCACGCGCTGGGACTGCTGGCAGTCGCGTTTGCGGCAGGCCGTTGGAGCGCGCCTCAGATCAGCTGGGCCGGCTGGCTCTTCCTGGCCGGGATAGTGGTGTTCTCCGGCAGCTTGTACGTCCTGTCTCTGACGGGTATGCGGTGGCTCGGCGCGGTGACGCCGCTGGGTGGCCTGTGCTTTCTGGCCGGCTGGATCTGCCTGGCCTGGGGGATTGTGGCGGGCCGTTAGGAGCAGATGCAATTCGAGCATCAGCTCCGACCAGCCCGGCCAAAGCGGCCTCCGATTGATGACAGACGTTATATTCGACGGCGGCGAGGATCACACAAACTCGCTCGTTCACAGACCCCGAGTGAGGCTCCCTTCACTCGATGCAACCGAAACTGGATACAACCTCGATGAATACAGTCTACTTCAATGGATCGTACATCCCGAAAGAAGAAGTCCGTATCTCCCCCGACGACAGAGGATTTCTCTTTGCAGACGGGATCTACGAAGTACTGATCGCCTACGGTGGGCAGTGGTTCCGCCGCTCAGCCCATCTTGCACGCATGGCAAACGGACTGCGGGCACTGCGCATCAACGGAGCCGATCCGGCCGCTGTTGGCGCAGCAGTTGATGAACTGCTGGTGCGCAACGGGATCGGTGCTGAGACAGTCTGCGCGTACATCCAGATAACCAGGGGAGTTGCGCCGAGAAAGCACTCCTTCCCGGCCAGCGACACACCGCCAACTGTCTACGCGCAACTCATGCCCTTCGTGCGCAAGGCAAAAGTCGATACCGGCGTAGCGGTGATAACCGTCCCGGACAACCGCTGGGCGCGCTGCGACGTCAAGTCTGTTGCACTGCTGCCCAACTGCCTCGCCAACCAGCGCGCCCAGGAAGCGGGCGCCTACGAGGCGTTGTTCGTGAGAGATGGCGTGGTGCTCGAGGCGACTGCCTCTTCCCTATTCGCGGTGTACGACGGGGTTGCCAGGACTGCTCCGAACACCAACTACACGTTACCCAGCATCACGCGAGACGTGGTCCTTGCGATATGCATGCAGGAGGGCATTCCTTTCGCCGAGCGACCCATCTTTCTGCACGAGCTGTTCGATGCTGACGAGCTGTTCCTGGCCGGTACCACTACTGAGATCTCGCCCATCGTACAGGTCGACGGGCGGCCAATAGGGGATGGGCGACCGGGGCCATTCACCAAGCGGATGGTGGAGCTGTTCCGGGCTGAGACGGAAGAGGTCGCAACCTGAGTCGCATGAAGGCCGTAGTAGCAGGTGACTAATGGTGGAACCAAAGGACTGTCAGCTCTGCGGTAATGCCCTGGAAATCCTGCGGCATCCGCTGAGGAGGTTGCGCTGGAGCCGTCACTGGGGCAAGGGCGCGGCCAGCCTGTTTGGCCGTCCGCTGCGCATCTGTGGCAAATGCGGTGCAATGTACACCGCCGAGGGTGAACTTCTCGCAGCGGGCGCGGTACAAACCGAGGTGGAGCAAAAGCTGGATTTGTACCGCAGAGACATGGCACACCTGCGGGACAGCTTCGGGGGTGTGATAGTCGCGTCGGAGCTTGCGGCCATCTGGATGTTCGCTGGCGCCGAGGTCGGCAGCCTGTTCGGCGCCGTGCTCGCTGGATCGATTGGAATCGCGGCAATCGTACCGTTCGGGTTCTTTGGCGCCAAGGCCAGGCAGGCTAGGCGACAGCTGAAGAAGATGAAGGTAGCCCGGATACAAGGTCGCGTCCCGTCGGGCTCCTAGGTGCCCCGCCGGCGGCCTGTCGGGTGAACCTTCACGTCAACAACAGCACCGGGAAGACAGCAATCTCTGTATTTCGATTCGAGGCACTGCGATGTCACGACTAGTTGCGGGTGTGTGGCTCCTCATGTTGTTGGGAGTCGGCACCGCAAACGCCCAAATGCAAATCCAGTATGAGGACTACACGCTGCCCAACGGGCTCCGCGTACTGCTGTCGGAAGATCACTCAACACCCGTTGTGACCGTGAACGTGTGGTACAACGTGGGCAGCCGGAACGAGCGCGTCGGCCGTTCGGGATTCGCTCACTTGTTCGAGCACATGATGTTCCAGGGTTCCGCGAACGTCGACAAAGGCGAACACTTCAAGCTGATTGAGCGCGCCGGCGGGGACATGAACGGTACCACCAATGAGGGCCGCACCAACTACTTCGAGACGCTACCCTCCAACCGGCTGAACCTGGGGCTGTGGCTCGAGGCGGACCGCATGCGCGCTTTGGCGATCACGCCGGAGAACTTCGAGAACCAGCGCTCCGCGGTCAAAGAGGAGCGGCGACTCGGCGTGGACAACCAGCCCTACGCACCAGCATTCACAGAGGGATCGACCTTGATCTACGACTCTACTGAGTGCTTCGCGTACGCCCACAGCGTCATCGGCTCAATGGACGATCTCGACCGGGCCGAGGTAGCGGATGTCCAGGAGTTCTTCGATCTCTATTACAGGCCGAATAACGCCACACTCACCGTGGTGGGGGATTTCGACCCGACTGAAGCGAAGCACTTGATCGACCAGTACTTCGGCGACATCCCTCGCGGTGCAGACCCGCCCCCGGTTGAGTGCTCGTACAGTATCGAGGCTGGGGCCAAGACCCGGACATGGGAGGACGAGCACGCGAACCTGCCCGCGGTGATTGTTGCCTACCGGATTCCGCCGCACTCCCACCCCGATACCAGGCCGCTCTCCTTGCTGGCCACGATCCTGGGTGAGGGAGAGAGCTCGCGGCTGAACCAAGCGATGGTGCGGGAGGAGAAGAGCGCGCTCCAGGCCGCAGCCATACCCAACTCACGCCGGGGTCCCGGAATGCTCCTGGCGCTTGCAATCGCGAACCAGGGAGTCGAGGCCGCGACCCTCAAACAACAACTGGAAGAGCAGGTACAGCGCATCGTGCGTGACGGTGTGACCGATGCGGAAGTCGAGAAGGCCCGCAACGATTTTCGTGCGGGGTACATCTTCCAGTCTCAGACGACGATGCAACTCGCTGACCGACTGCAGCACTACCTACACTATCACGATTCGCTCGACGATATGTACGGCGATCTCGACAAGTATCTCGCGGTCACAGCTGAAGATATTCGCCGGGTAGCCGCGACATATCTCACGCCCGCAAATAGCTACACGATCATCATCGTGCCCAAGGCGGGGGCTAGCGAAGAGGTGATACCGTGATGGCCCAACAGCGTAGTAGCAGGATGTCACTAGCTGGCACGGCGTTGCTCGCTGGCTGCCTGTTGTCCGCCGCAGGTTCCCTACTGCACGCGCAATATCCCACCGACCCACCACCGCCGGGCGAGCTGCGACCACTGCAATTCCCCGATTTCCGGGAAACACGGCTCGACAACGGCCTGCAACTGATAGTGGTTGAGAACAGCCGCCTGCCCGTTGTCAGCATCTCGCTCAACCTCCCGGCTGGTTCCCTGTACGACCCAGTGGGGTTGGAGGGCCTCGCCGACATTGTTGCCGAACTCATAACCAAGGGCACCGAGTCGCGGACGGCGGAGCAGATCGCCGCGGAGATTGAAGGGGTCGGCGGGACTTTGCAGGCCACGAGCGGCAGCGACTTCTTTGCCGTTACTGCCACGGTGCTGGCAGATCATGTGGGGCTGGCGTTCGACTTGATTGGCGACGTGTTGCTGCACGCGACATTTCCCGAGTCTGAACTCGAGCTGGCTCGGACGAGATTCTTGTCCGCGCTGCGCGTCGACAAGTCTGATCCCGCTACGCTGGCCACGCGGTTCTTCGCCAGCGAGGTCTACGGCGCCCACCCCTACGGCCACTCCCAAACCGAGGCTTCGCTAGCTGCCATAAGCCGCAGCGACGTGGTGAGCTTCGCCGGGATGCGGCTCGCACCACAAGGCGGCCTGCTGGTGGTTGCCGGTGATCTCTCTCCCACCGACGCCCAGCACCTGGCGGAACGCCACCTGGGATCTTGGCAAGGGTCGCCACCCGAGGTGACCGTACCCGAGCCACCGGCCCCTAAGGCGACGGAGATAGTGCTGGTGCACCGCCCCGGGTCGGCGCAGTCGAACATCCGAGTCGGCAACCTCGCGCTGCGTCCGCGCGACGACCTCTACTATGCCGCGGTCGTAGCCAACAAGATACTGGGTGGTGGAGCTGACGCTCGACTGTTTCTCAAGCTGCGCGAGGAGAAAGGATGGACCTACGGCGCGTATTCCGGCATCGCTCGCCGCCGCGACGTAGGCTTCTTCCAAGCCAACACTGAAGTCCGCACCGAGGTAACCGACAGCGCACTTACAGAGATGCTCCGCCAAATCAGGCGCATGGGCAGCGAGCCCGCGGACGCCAGCGAGTTGGCCGCCGCCAAGGGATTCTTGGTGGGATCGTTCCCACTCTCGATCCAGACCCCGCAGCAAGTGGCAAACCAGGTCGCCACCGTCAAGTTGCTGGGGCTGGGCGACGACTACCTGGAGACCTACCGCGAGCGACTGGACGCCGTAGACGCTTCCGAGGCCATGCAAGCAGCGCAGACCATCATGCGTCCCGACAACGCAGTCGTCATAGCGGTCGGTGACGGCCGAGCCCTGTACGACAAACTCGCAGCGATAGCGCCAGTTAGAATTGTGGACGTGGATGGGAGTCCGCTCACACCCGACGACCTTGCTCCCACCGCAACGGCTCTCGAGTTCGATCATGCGAGTATCGTGGCCCGCCGTGATTCGTTCCGGATCGGTTTTCAGGGTAACGAGATCGGCTATCAGGTGTCCGAAGTGGTGGTGGGAGCAGACTCGCTACTGTATCGGGAACAGATGTCGATACCGATGATGGGAGCCCAACAGGTTGGTACGGTACGGCTCGACCCGGCAAGCCTGGCACCTCTGGCAGTGGACATCTCGGGCCAGATCGCCGGGCAGGCCATGAACACTAGGCTGACATATGACGGCAACCATGTGACCGGCTATACGCAGGCGCCTCAGCCCAGCGGCACCCCGGACTCCAGCGACATTGATGCCACAGTTGCTGATGGCGCAATCGATCTCAATGCCATCCAGCTCTTCCTGCCGGCGCTCCAGCTGGCGGACGGGGCAGCGTTCACGTTCAACGCGTTCGACAGCTCGGACGGCGAGCCGAGGGTCGTGACGCTCAAGGTGAGTGGCAGCGAGGAAGTGACGGTTCCCGCCGGTAGCTTCACCGCTTTCAGGGTCGAGCTGAGCGGCACGCCTCAGCCCGCGGTCTACTTCGTCGACACCGCCCAGCCCCATCGGCTGCTCAAGATCGAACTGGTGGGTCAGCCGCTCGCGTTCGAGCTGGTCAATTAGCGAGGCCGCTCACACAGGACAAGGGCGGGCCATAGAGCATCGATAGGTGGGGGCAGTAGCCCCCCATCTATCGGGACGATCCCCGCACGGCGCACCGCGGGAAGCTGCACGGTGTGACGTTCCAGCGTCGACTCGGTGGTGCTTCACATCACTGCGTTCTGAAAGGCACACGGCCATCTTGTACTCTTGTTGGCTGCTGCCAGGCCCCCCGTGAGACCACAGCGATCCGCTGGATAGCAGCCACCACCAGAGATGCGATCCGCCACGTGTGAGGTATCTTGCACTGTAGCGAAGAGCGTGAATCACAGGGAGTCCAATCCGGGCAACAGAGCTGTGATGACGGCTCACGGGTTGCTTGACGAGGCGGCGAGAATGCCACAATGTGTGGCTTGGTCCACCTGGGCACCCCAATCCGAGCTGAGTTGGCTCGCCATACAGCCGTCACGGCGAACTTGAGGAGGCTGGTTCTCGTATGCAGTGCGCCTACTGCTCCACACCGGTTCCTGACGACGCCACCTACTGTCATAAGTGCGGCTCGCTGGTTTCTGATGCTGAAGGCCAGGCTGCAGCCACAGCAGCGATCGACGCCTCGTCCATGCGTCACATGGAGCAGCTGCTGAAGGAGGAGACCAGCGGCGAATTCGAGATCCAGCGCCTGCTCGGCAAGGGCGGAATGGCGATGGTCTACCTCGCCAGGGAGGTCCACCTCGACCGCAAAGTCGCTATCAAGGTACTGCCCCCAGAACTCACTTTTGGGCATGGCGTCGAGCGCTTCAAGCGGGAAGCAAAGACCGCAGCGGCTCTAGATCACCCTCATATCATTCCGATATACCGCATCGCGTCAGGGGGCAAGCTGTTCTGGTACGCGATGAAGTACCTGGAGGGACGCTCGCTAGAACAACACCTGAAGGAGAAATCGCGGCTGTCTCTCGAGCAGGTGGTGCAGATACTCCAGCCCGTAGCAGAAGCGCTGGAATACGCCCATGAGCATCGAGTGATCCATCGCGACATCAAACCCGCCAATGTGATGCTCGACTCGAGAAACCGCGTGACGGTGACCGACTTCGGCATCGCCAAAGCACTGACCGAAGGAACCCTCACGGCCTCGGGCTCGGTCATAGGAACACCGTTCTACATGTCCCCCGAACAGGGCATGGGTAGACTGGTCACGGGTGCTTCGGACCAGTACTCGGTTGCGGTGATGGCATATCGGATGCTCTCCGGGCAGGTGCCGTTCGAAGGCGATTCCGCAATCGATATCCTGCACAAACACTGTACGGTGAAACCACGGCCGCTGGATATGTTGCGACCCGACCTCCCGGAGTACGTGTACTCAGCGGTCAACAAGGGGCTGGCCAAGCAGCCGGAGCAACGGTTCTCGGGGGTAACGGCGTTCGTACAAGGGCTGAAACAGCAGAGTCCCGAGATTTCTGCAGAGATGGTGACGGTGGCGGCGGACAGCGACCCATCGATACAAGATCGCATCAGCACCGAGGTCATTGCGTTGCCGGACATCGAGCCGGTGGCTGCCGGAATCGAGAAGCCGGAGAGGAAGCAGCCGGCCCCGGCCAAGCCGGAACCCAAGCAGAAGAAACGGAAGCCGCTGCTGATCCTACTGACGCTGTTGGTGGTCATCGCTGGCGGAACCGCAGCTTGGTGGTTTCTGATTCAGCAAGGGTGGCTTGCCCGCTGGCAACAACGGACGGCCGAGGTGCCCAGCGCCACCACGCCACTGGTGGTGGCCCAAATTCCGGATAGCACCGCAGCCCCTGTCGGTCAGCCCGCGACTGCGGCGGAAAGCACGCAGACAACCATTGAGGCTCCACCGCCACCGACGACGGGGAGCGTGACGGTCACCAACCTGCCTGCCGCTGGCATCATCAACGTCGATGGTGTGCGT
>Ga0209536_100010830_pt1 | contig 13406 bp, 11 predicted proteins | sample DeeMarSeWOR28_12_FD_187461 | JGI IMG/M metagenome (GOLD analysis project Ga0209536, IMG submission 187461) | Marine sediment microbial communities from White Oak River estuary, North Carolina - WOR-2-8_12 (SPAdes) (version 2) | ecosystem: Environmental > Aquatic > Marine > Intertidal zone >...
GTCCACCCCCATGGGGAGGGATAATCCCCTCCAAACCCAGGTTGCGGCACTCTGCCCTAAGATCCTTGATGAATTCGTAAAACCGTACATCCAATTCGCAGACCTGATCACAGCGACCGCAGTTCAAGCACGACCAGAGCAGACCGTCCCGCATCACGTCCGGATTGTCGTGGATGGCTTTGCGAAGAATAATCCTCGGATAGTACTTCCCGTTCAAGCCGCCGATGGGACATACCGAACTGCATTTCCCGCACTCGATGCAGTTATAGGAGTGTCTCTTCCTGAGAATAACTTCCAGCGATTCCCGTGTTTCCTTATCCATGGCGCCTACTTCATATCTTCTATGGTTTTGCAGTAAGAACCGATCAGGTCTCTGATCCTGCCGGGTTCCTCGGCAGGGAGCCGTTCGAACCTGACCCTTACGGGATCGATACCTAGTGCGGCCAGAATTATCTTCGCTTTCTCGTAATGCTTTTCCGATGTATCAATCAATGAGGCGTAGTGACAGGATCTTTGGTTGCAGCCGATACCGATGACGCCGCGGGCACCGCATTTGAAAGCATGGAGAATGTGCGCCGGGTTGATGCGTGCGGAACAGAGGACCTGAATCATCTTCAAGCTGGCGATTTCTCCCACGCCATCTGCCATTTCGTGAGCCCAGTTACAAATAAAGCTCACGATTTTGCATTCCCTCACGGCCTCCTCGGTCAGCCGTTTGATTTGCAGATCGCTGCAATAGTTCAGCCCGATCGCGCTCGACGGACAGATGGAGGGGCAGATCCCGCACCCCCGGCAGAGAGCTTCGTCGATCCGTGAAATATAGACACCGTTGCCCATATCTACCAGCTTGGGAGCCGAATACATGCAGATTTCTGCACAGTCGCCGCAGCCCCGGCAGAGTTCCGGATCCACACGGGCGTTCAGGATTTCCATATTTACGGACTGGGAATTGTCCCGTCCCCAAAAGAGCTGGCCCTTCATGCCGCTGCCATTGCGCGGAAACCGGACGGGATCGTACTGAACGCGAAGGAGGACCTGTCCGGAATCATCCGGCAGGGACAGTGCAGCCAGCCTCTTGCTGCATTCGGTGACACAAAGATCGCATTCGGCGCAGGGGCCGCACCGCAGGCACCTCCGCGCTTCCTCCATGGCATTCTCCGAGGAGAATGCCTGTTCGACTTCTCTGAAATGCTCCCTATCCGTCCACGGAAGCCTTGGCGCGGCAATCCGTTCCTGCCGCGTTCTGGGTTCGATGACAATTTCGTACTCCGGCTTCCTGTTCTCTTCGGATTTGCCGGGCAGATCCTCTCCTCTCAGATAGCGGTCGATGGATCGCGCCGCCCTACGGCCGCCCGCGATGGCTTCGATGGCGGTTTTCGGACCTGTCGCACAATCTCCGGAGGCAAAAACCCCATCCACACTTGTAGCAAGCGTATTCGGATCGACAATCAGCGTATTGAAGAGGGTGTGCTTGAACCCGGCATTGCTGCCGAGAAGCGATAAATCGGGCTCTCGATTGACGGTTGAGGTGACGGTGCCGGCTTTGATATTGAAGTTCGAATCTTCTATGGGTATGGGATTCCTTCTTCCCAGGCGGTCGGGAGTTCCCAATTCCGCTCGGATGCACTCCAGGCCTTCGACCTTCCCGCTCTTTCCAAGAATCCGGACGGGCAGTGTTTGGTAGTAGATCTTTACGTCCTCCTCTTCAGCGGCATCGATATAGGAACTGTGTGCGGGCATCTCATCCCGGGATCTCGAAAACACAACCGTCGAATTTTTGTAGCCGGCACGGAGCGCTGCTCTGGCACTATCTAGAGCGGTCCGGTCTCCGCCAATGAAAACAATACTCTCTCCCGCCGGGAACCTTTTCCCGCTGTGAACCCGGTTAAGAAAATCGATAAGACCAATGACTCCTTTGAGGCTGTGAGCACCGGGGAGCGCGGGTTTCAATGCCTTTTGGGCTCCGACGGCCAGCAGCACAGCCTTGAAATCCTCCCGGAGTTTCTCCAGCGAAATGTCCTTCCCGATCGTCGTATTTGCTTTGATTTCGACGCCCATCTCCTCAATGCCCTCGATCTCGAACCTTACGATTTCCTTCGGGAGACGGAAGGAAGGGATTCCGTGGATGAGCATGCCGCCCGGTTCGGGTCTGGAATCGTACACCGTAACCTGGTAGCCCAACCTGGCAAGATCATAGGCGGCGGTCAAACCCGCCGGGCCGGCGCCGATAACGGCGACCCTTTCATTCCCGGACTTTTCCAACAGCCTGGCTTTTATCCTTCCGTTTTTGAATTCGTAATCTGCTAGAAATCTCTTGAGGGCGCAGATGGACACCGATTCGTCAATTTTGTTTCTCTCGCATTCATTTTCACAGGGATGAATGCAGATGCGCCCGCACACGCCCGGAAAAGGATTGTCCTGCTTTACAACCTCCAGCGCCTTTTCGAACCTGCCCGCGGCGATAAGGCCGAGATAAGATTTCACTTTCGTGTCGATGGGACAAGCCAACTGGCATTGCGAGGTGTCAATCCTTCTTATGAAATACTTTACGGAGCTGATTTGAGGCAGCCGGAGAGATGCCTCGCCGCTTTCCAGAATAGAACGGATCGTCTCAGGCATAGGCTTTAACCCCGCATCTCGTTCAGTTGACTAACGTATGCGTCGATTTCCTTAATCTTCCTGGAGCGTCCCAGAAAAATGGGGTGCGTCTGAAGCTGATCGTGAAACCGCTGTTCCACTTCGCACTTCCAGCACTGGAATGAGTTTGCGCACAGAGCTCCCTTTGTGACTCCCATGAGCGAGTATCTGCACAGCCGCTCACTGCCGGGAAGAGTGCGGAATCTCTCGAGCTTTTCGTTTTCCATTTTGAGATGAGTTGTAGGGCAGATCCACGCGCAGGCTCCGCAGGCGATACACTTTTCCGAAGTTTCTCCAAAAGCAGTTGAGACCTCGCGCGTAGCGCCGCGGTTGAAGAAGCCGAGTACGTTGGCCCCGACAACGTCCGAGCAAACACGCACGCACAACCCGCACAAGATGCAGTCATCAGTCCCCCGGCCGAATCGTGGCTTGGAAATATCATATTCGGCAGCCATATCCTTCAGGATTTTGACATGGCCGCATTGCGCCATCATCCATTCGACAATCATCTTTCGGTTGCGGCGGACACGGGGAGAATTTGTCAATACCTCGATTCCGTTGGTTGCGGGGTAGTTGCAGGCGGTCACCATGCGGGTGCGAGTGCCTGACTTTACCTCGACCGTGCAGATCCGGCAAACTCCGTAGGGTTCCAGAAGCGGATGATGGCAAAGATTTGGAATTTTAATTCCCAGTCTTTGCGCAATAGAGAGAATGGTAGTTCTATCCTCAGCTTCGGTTTCGATACCGTCAATTTTCAATTTGATGGTCTTCATGCCGCGAAACTCCTGGGACATTTCAGGATCGCTTGACGCTTGCAGACCTCGATGCAAGCGCCGCATTTAATGCATTCGGTTTTGTCAAGCGTGTGCAGCTCCTTTACCTCACCGGTGATTGCATGAACGGAGCATGCGGGGACGCAAGCGTGGCAGCCGTCGCATTTTTCAGGATCAATATCGTATTCAATTAACTCCCTGCAAACGCCGGCCGGGCATTGGTGATCCTTGATATGCGCTTCATACTCTTTTTTAAAATATCGGATGGTGGATAGAACGGGATTGGATGCCGACGTGCCAAGAGCACAGAAGCAGCAATCCCGCATAACCTCGGCAATCTCCTCGAGCAATTCAAGATCTTCCTCAGAACCCTTTCCCTGCGTAATCCGGTCGAGTATTTCCAGCGAAGACGTCAGTCCCTCGCGACAGGGCACGCACTTGCCGCATGACTCCTCAGTGAGGAAAGAGATGAAATAACGTGCCACTTCGACCATGCAGGTCTGATCGTCCATCACGATCATCCCCCCCGATCCCATCATGGATCCCGCTTCGGTCAGGCTGTCGAAGTCAACCGGCATATCCAGAAGAGATTCGGGCAGGCACCCGCCCGAAGGGCCGCCTGTTTGAACCGCTTTGAACTGGTGGCCATCGGGTATTCCTCCGCCGATATTGAAAACGATCTCCCGCAGAGTGATTCCCATCGGCACTTCAATCAATCCCGTGTTGTGGACCTTCCCAACCAAAGAAAAAACTTTGGTGCCGCTGCTTCCTTCCCAGGGATTCTCTGTCACTTCGCCTGTGCCCATCGAAGCGAACCATTTGGATCCATTGTTTATGATCACAGGCACGTTGGCCCAGGTCTCTACGTTATTGAGGTTCGTCGGCCGGTTTTTATATCCGTACTCTACCGTGTGAATATACTTGGCGCGCGGTTCCCCCAGATTCCCTTCCAGAGAAGCCATCAGTGCAGTAGACTCGCCGCATACAAACGCTCCGGCGCCGCGGACAACCTCGATGTCGAAATCCACGCCGCTGTCGAGAATGTTTTTGCCGAGAAGACCGTAGTCACGCGCCTGCTCGATCGCCTTCGAAAGCCGTTCACGCGCGACGGGATATTCGTGCCGGATATATACAAAGCCTTCTTTGCATCCGATGGCTCGGGCGCCTATGATCATCCCCTCCAGAACGGCGTGCGGATCGCTTTCGATGATGCTCCGGTCCATGAAAGCGCCCGGATCCCCTTCGTCGGCGTTACACACCAACACGGGATCAACATGACGATGCTGCGCAGCACGGCGGCAGCTTTCCCACTTGATGCCGGCCGGGAAGCCGCCTCCGCCGCGGCCGCGAAGCCCCGATTTCTTGATTTCCGACAGGATCTGTTCGGGAGTCATCAACGTCAAAGCTTTCTCGAGAGCCTTGTATCCGTCTGCGGCAATATAGTCATCAATTTTCTCGGGATCTATTGCGCCGCGGTTTCGAAGAACAACCAGCTTTTGCTTGGCAAAGAATGGAATTTCCTTCAGCAGCGGAATCGGATGCTCCTGTCCAGGCAGTGTATACATCAACTTTTCGACAGGTTTGCCGTTAAGAAGATGCTCCTCAATCATTTTGGGAGCATGTTTTGGGCCTACACCGCGATAAAAGATCCCATCCGGCTGCACGATAACGATGGGGCCTTCTGCACAGAATCCCTGGCAGCCCGTTTTCACCACCTGCACTTGCTGAGCAAGACCCTGCTTTTCTATTTCAGTCTCCAGGGCTTTTGCCGTCTTGTAGGAATTACCGGATATGCAGCCGGTTCCGGCACACACCAATACCTTTGCGCGAAATTTCTTGCTGCTCACGCCGGGTTTTCCGTTGCCCCGAATTTTCTTCAGGTCCTCAATGGACACTCTCGGCATGCTTCTTCTCCATAGCCCGATATCGTTTAATAATTTTGCGGGTCGAGGATATTTTTGCCTTTCCGTGCACATCCTCTCCAACCGTAATCACCGGCGCCAGTCCGCAACAACCCACGCAGTTCACCGTATCCAGACCGAACTGCAGGTTGGGGGTGGTCTGGCCCTTTTTAATATTCAGATCGCGTTCCAGAGCTTCCACCAGCTGGTTACTGCCTTTGATATTGCATGCCGTACCATTGCAGACGCGGATTGGAAAGCGGCCGATGGGCTTAAGGCTGAATGTCCTGAAGAAAGTGGCTATGGAAAGAACGGATGTAACGGAAACACCAATGTTGCTGGAAACTTCTTCAAGTACCTCTCTGGGCAGGTAATCGTAATGTTCCTGACAATCGAGAAGGATTGCGATTATATTCTCCCGCTTTGAGTTATGCCGCCTGAGAATTTCGTCAACTTTGGCTGTATCGACCATTGTTGTCCTCCAACCCGTGGGCGTTGTCTTTGAGAAATCCGTTACTGTTTGACGAACTGTTCAATTTCCTGTGACATGCGCAACTCCAACCATCCCTTTTAGTGTTGACCATATGGCGAATTCAGGGCAGAGCATTTCGCAAAGCCCGCAGTTGATGCATTTCTCAGGATGCTTTGTATATGGCGGGTGGTAGCCCTTCGTATTGAACTCCCTGGATAGTTCAAGTACATCGACGGGGCAGTACTCGACGCAGAAACCGCATCCCTTGCACCGGTCGCGGATGATATGCACCTGACCCAGAGGAACTTTAGCTTCATCTATATCGTAGGGTGTTCGCCAGTATTTCATATTCTCTTCCCCACCCGCTGGTACGTATGAAAATCAGCTGTCAATCGCAACATTCAAAGCAACCACAGATTTCATAAAAATCATTTCTGTTAAATTTGTGAAATCTGTGGTGGTGTTTTATTTTGGAACAGCTAGTGCGTGTTTTCCCCCTTGTAGGAATATCCTTTCTCGAACGCTTTCAGGTTTAGATCGATCAATCCGCCGGGCACGGAATCCGCCACCGCCTTTTCCATCGATTCCTTGGAAACCTCATGAGTCACCGCGGTGAAGAAGCCGAGCATGACAACATTTGCCATGATCCGATTCCCAATTTCTTCCGCAAGTCGGGTTGAAGGAACTCCAAAATGCTCGATGCTGTCGTGTGGCGGCTTTGGTTTCACAAGGTCGGAATCGTAAAGAAGCTTTCCATGTTCACCCAACTCGGGCTCAAACTTCTCGTATGCCGGCTGGGACATAGCAACCAGGATGTCTGCGACTTCAACATACGGATATAGAATCTTCTTGTCCGCGATGATTATCTGGGAACTGCATGCGCCCCCTCTGGCTTCGGGACCGAAGGACTGGTTCATCGTCGCAAAGCGGTCGTCAAATATCGTCGCGCCTTTGGTTACGATAATGCCGGATCGGACAATGCCCTGTCCCCCGTAACCCGCAAATCGAATCTCAGCCATTTTACGCACCGTAAGGGGTAAACTTGTCCCCAAGCTGCTTTGGCAGCTGCGTGTTATAGACGTCAATAAATGTAGGCCGTTCCTTATCCGTAAACTTGCCGACCACGATTTTCCGGTCGGGAAGTATTCCCACATTCTTCGGCTTCTCACCGTCCTTCACCTCGGAGTTCCTATAATAGAACTGCAGCAGCTCCGCCTCGATATCGGTGATATCCGTGTAGAAGTTGGGTCCGGGCAAGAGAACCTCTATGACGGAAAATCCCTTCTTGTTCAGAGCCTCCGCCACAGAATCCGCGATCTCTTCCACATGGAGAGCTGTCCACCTTGCCGTGTACAGCGCGCCGCACGAGTTGGCTAAATGTGGAACATTAAAAGGCTCCTCGAAAAGGGAGTATGGTGAAAATGCGGATGAAACGTCTGGAGCGTAGTTCAATGCGATTTTCCGGTATACGAAATTGTTCACGCAGAGCACCGTCAGCTCCATGTTTCTTCTTCCTGCATGTACAATGTGATTTCCACCCAGTGTCATCAAATCGCCCACGAAGGGAACCACTTTCAAAGAAGGATTGGCCAATTTCATGCCCGTTCCGAAAGCGACGGTCCGCCCGCGGATGGTGTGGAAAAAGTCCACACCCAGACCTTTCGCGACATCGGGCTCAAAGGGGATATCGGACACAACACATACCTTGGAAGGCGGGATTTCCGACCTTTGAATGCCCATTTCAAATGCAGATATGAGTGGATTCATTCTCTTACAACATACCCCTCTTGAAAAACTTTTCTCTCCAGCAACGTTTTCTGCTCAATGATCCCTTTGATCTTTTCATCCTCCCCTGCGGCATATTCAATGGCATCCAGAATGTCCTTTGGTTGATGGACGCCCGAGCCGCCGTGAGGGATTACAACAACATTCGCTTTCCCGGCTGAGCATCGTTCGACATCATAGGCAATCTGCCCGTAATTGATCTCGGGAACGACAAATGCCTTCACCTTCTCGGCAAGGGCAGCGATCCTCTCATCGGGGAAGGGGAAAACGGTCACGAGTCTCAGGCTTCCAACTTTAATTCCCTTTTCCCTCGCTTTTTCAATGCCTCTTGCGGACACCCTCGAGGTGATGCCATAGGAAATAACAACCACTTCGGCGTCATCCGTCTCTTCCTCTCTCAGTTCAATGATTCTGTGTTTGTTGAGACGGATCTTGTCGACAAGCCTTCGGGTGAAAGCACGTTTGTAGTTGCTTCCATTGACGGGATATCCATTTTCGTCGTGCAGTTGACTCGTTACATACAATCTCATTCCATCACCCGCTTTCGCCATTTTCGGAACAAGATCTTTATCCGGCTTGAAAGGAATGTATCCATCAGCCGGACCCTGGTAAAACCGCCTGGGCTCCAAGTCGATCTCATTGGCGGCAGGCACGACGACCTTCTCGGTCATGTGGCCGACACATTCATCCGACATGATCATCACAGGACAGCGATAGATTTCCGACAGGTTGAACGCTTTGATGGTGTAATCGAACATCTCCTGCGGCGAGTCAGGGGAAATAGCAATAATCTCGTAGTCTCCGGCAGATCCCCACCTGCATTGCATCATGTCCGCCTGACCCGTTTTGGTCGGAACGCCTGTAGAGGGTCCGGCCCGCTGAATATTAAGAAGAACGAAGGGCGCCTCGACCATGGCGCCGAATCCGATGGTTTCCATCATGAGCGAGTAACCTGGACCGGACGTAATGGTCATGGTCTTGACGCCTGCCCAGGATGCGCCCACAACGGCCGCGATAGATGCGAGTTCGTCCTCCATCTGAATGAAGAGTGCTCCCGCAGAGGGAGCAATCTGTGCGAATGCTTCCGCAGCCTCCGTGGAAGGCGTGATGGGATAGCCCGCGATGAATCGGCATCCTGCAGCCAAAGCGCCATAGCCGGAGGCTACGTCTCCATCAACACAATAAACTCCGGTCTTCACATTCTTTGAGTCAGCCTTCACGATTCTTGTCCTTAAGCTCGGAAAGCCATTTTTTATAAAGGTCGGTATAGGTCGGCCTTTCCCGGTCCACGAATTTGCCGACAGTGATCTTGGTCTGGAACGCGAGATCCAGGTTGTGCGTATCCTCCCCATTCCGGACTTCAGAGTTGTCATGATAAAACCGCATCATGTCGAGCCCGTCACCCAGTTTGTTAATACGCGAATAGTACATGGCGCAGGGCGCAATCACTTCGATGCACTTGAAGCCTCTTTTGTTCAGCGCTTCAGCCATGGAATTCGTGAGTCTTCGGATGTGCAGCGCCGTCCATCGCGCGACATAGACGGCACCCGAGGAATCCGCAATGTAAGGGATATTGAAAGGTGTTTCGACGCAGCCAAAGGGAGATGTGGTCGCATAGGCGCCGAGGGGGGTCGTCGGGGCCACCTGCCCGCCTGTCATTGCGTAAATAAAATTGTTCACGCAAATCACGAGCATGTCCACATTGCGCCTGGCAGCATGAATGAAATGATTTCCGCCAATGGATATAAGGTCCCCATCCCCCGAAAACACAACCACCTTCATGTCCGGATTCCCAAGCTTGATGCCCGTTGCGAAAGCAATCGGTCGGCCGTGTGTGGTGTGAAAGGAATCAAGCTTCACGTATCCCGCAACTCTGCCTGTACAGCCAATGCCGGACACGATGGCCACTTTGCTTAAATCGACATTCGCCTTTTCCATAGCGGCGGCAAAGGCGCTGACGGCGAGACCTATCCCACATCCGGGACACCAGATGTGGGGTATCCTGTCCATGCGCAGAAGATTCTCCAGAGGATGAATCTCTTCCATATTTTCTTTCGTTTTTATTTCAGCATTCTGCACTTCAGCAACCTCACTAATATTCAAGGATTCCCACTTTCACATCTTTCTCTTGTAGAACCCTCTTCATGGCGACAAGCCAGCCATCTACGCTATCCACACCCTCCTCCCCGTGGGGAACGAACACCACATTCGCATCCCCATAGCTGCAGCGCTGAACTTCCAGCACCATCTGGCCATAATTCATCTCCGGAACCACAAATGCCTTTACTTTTCCGGCAAGCTCGGCCACCCGCTTTTCGGGAAAAGGCCATACCGTCACGAGTTTCAGGCCTCCCGCCCTAATTCCCTCCTGTCTTGCCCGTTCTATCGCCCCGGCACTGAATCGCCCCGGAGCTCCGTACGTTACGAGAATGACATCGGCATCGTCGGTCTGAACCTCCTGGAACTCGACAATCCGGTCCGCATACTGACGAATTTTCCGCACGATTGAATGCACGTTATACTCCTGGCACTCTTCATTCATAACAGGGTAGCCACGATCATCGTGAGTCAAGCCCGTCACATGGAACCTGTAGTTATCGCCAATGTCTACCATGCGGGGCACCATGTCCTCGTCTCTTTTGAAGGGAAGATAGTCGCCTTGTGGTCCGTCGAAATATCTTCTTGGCTCGAGGCCAATTTCTTCCGCCGACGGGATTTCGACCTTATCTTTCAAATGAGCCACAAATTCGTCGGTCATAATTGCGACCGGAACCCGGTAGCGCTCGGATAGATTGAAGGCCTTGACGGTAAAATCGAACATCTCCTGCGGGCTACTCGGGGAAAGTGCAATGATCTCGTAATCTCCGTGGGACCCCCATCTAGCCTGCATCATATCCCCTTGGCCGGGCGCATCAGGAATGCCGGTCGAGGGTCCCGCCCGCTGTACATCCACAATTACGCAGGGCGTCTCCAACATGACACTCAGACCCACGTGCTCCATCATCAAAGAGAAGCCGGGTCCGGATGTGGCAGTGAGTCCTTTCTTCCCCGTCCAGACAGCGCCCAGCAGGGCGGCGAGAGCCGAGATCTCGTCTTCCATCTGGACGTAGGTGGCGTCCAGCTCCGGGGCTCGCGCGAGAAACCGCTCCACAATTTCCAAAGCAGGCTTTATGGGATACCCCGAGAAGAACCGGCAACCGGATGCGAAAGCTCCTTCAACACACGCCTCGCTGCCCGTAAACTGGTGTATCCCCGTAAGCGAAACCCTGGATTTAGTATCCCTGGTTAACGACTTTTTCGATTGGCCCATTAGCAATTCAGCCATCGTCTATCAGTTCGATTATAGGAAATACGAAATTATGACGATAAAAGGATGAATCAACTTCGGAACTCGAAATCTTTTCCGATATTTCACCAATCCTTAATTCTGTTTCGTTCTATGATGTACTATGAAAGCTCTTTTGAATTTCTTGGTCTGATTTTACTACAGGTTTGAACGAAATAAAGCAGAATTTTGCACACTTTCACTTATATTTTTGGTTAACGGCTACTTGTCATGGACGAAATGACCAAGTTGTCCACCTTTGCTTCGACAAACTCATGCGCAATAAATGACGCATGAAAATATAAACTAGTGCAAGTGGCTCCCAGCTTTAGCCCGCATTTCTCACAGGGTTTCGTGTAAGCTAAGCGACCGAGGCAGGTGCAGAGGCCCGTGGATACAAGGCGCGCGACGGAGGGCCCCGGAGGCATACTCGAAGGTATGTCGAGGAGCCCGACCGAGCGCGCCCAATTTATGCAATGCATAAATTGGGACCGCAGTTAGACATGGGTCTCTGTGCCATCGCAGTAGAAACCTTGTGAGAAATGCGGGTTAGCCGGAGCGAACGCTGGTTGGCAACCTTTAGTTTTTAGTCCCGGCCGGAGCCCACGGATGGTTTTTACACACAGCCACGTGTCTTATGTTTCTGCATTTTTAGAAGCAGCACCCATGCTTCCAGAGCAAACCCTGGTACGCATTAAAATGTCTTGATCCGTCACCGTACGTTCAACCTTGAACGCTGAACCCCTAACGGCCTTATCGATGCAGTATTAACTCAAGGAATCGCCAACCTGTTTCGTTCATCATCGCGCGAAATCAATACATGGTTTTTACATCATAAAGGATGAGCAGATCCTCCATCTGCCTCCATATTTCGGAGACATCGTTAACCATGAGGATAAGATTATGTGTTCTTCCGCTACAATCCATGAGGAAGTCCCTCAGTTCCGCTTCTTTTTTAAAGCCCAACCGTTCAAAAGCTCTCTGAGCCGACTTCTGAGTATCCATGATATTGGCCTGGATCTTACTCACGTTTTTCTGTTCGGCCACGGATACTAGTTCGCGCATTAAAGCGGTACCAAGACCCTTCTTTTGGTATTCCTTTGCGACGACGCAACGGATTTCGGCTATATGCCGCTGCCACCGGTACCTGCGAAAGTGGAGTGTCGCATCTCCAAGAATTGCGGAATCCTTTTCCGCAACCATCGGAAAGACCTTCTTGAAATCAAGAGCCGATATCCACCCGTCCACGACTTCCTTTTTCGAAACATCATCTTTCAAAAAAAGCCGGTCATCTTCGGGTACTTCCTTGAAAAACTTCAGCAGCGCAGGCCCGTCCTGCTTGGTTAGTGGACGAATCAGGATTTTGGTCTGATCCTTTAGTTGTATTGTTTTGGGGGACATTTCCATGATGGGTCCCTCCCGATTTCAGGAATGATTTAGAAAACCCGGCGGCTTCTGGCGGGCATTTATGGCAAAAGATCCCGCAGTCAATCCGGAGCTTTCAGAAATCAGCCCTAAATGAAACACCTGAATTCGATTGCGACATAAGGCAGGAGAGCGTGATGTGCCCGAAAGGGCAGCTTGAGACCTAAAAGGACATGGCACTTGAGCCACAGCGGCGGTACGCTTCTTGGGGGGCAGGATCCTTTCAGGCCTCTTTTCGCCTGCCTTGGACTTAGCTTAACAAGATACTAATATGGTTCAAGGCAATACTCATTGCCCCGCTATTGTTCCGATTATACGTCACTTTGTGTATGAAAGTAAATGGTACGCCTGGCAGGATTCGAACCTGCGGCCTTCGGTTCCGGAGGGCCTGCCAGGCCAATTCCATCAAGCTCAATGAAATCACGGTTTTTATTTAAACCATTTAAATATTTGAACTTATTCAGTACATGTATTTTATCCGCCTATTCCATGTAATGCCGATTTAGTCTCCCAATTACCCCCGTATAACCCCCAACCATTTTTATCTCTTTCTCATTTTTTTCTCCTGTGGAGTGAATTTCGTTTGGGGCCATAAGATTCCACCTCATGCGAGATAAGCGAGAAAAGCGAGATAAGTCCGAACTCGAAACTTCAACCGCTACATGTCATTAAATCTCTGTGTTGATCCGGCACATGCAAGAAAAGGTCATTGTATTGCATCTGGACAAGAATCGCCGCTTCGAACCTTCTCCTGTCTGCCATGGTAGTCTTAACGCTGCCCCTCATTTGATTGGAGTTATAGTATGTACTATAATGTAATTACACATGATCCGATTTGAATGGGATGAAGAAAAGAACAAGATCAACCGGAAAAAGCACGGAATCGATTTCGAAACTGCAAGACTTGTTTTTGACGATCCTTTTTGCGTCAGCTTCGTTGAACGTGTAAGTGGTGGAGAAGAGCGCTGGCATGCGATCGGATTGGTTGAAGATATTATAGTTATTGTCGTGGTTCACACGTATCGGCAAGATGGTTCGGACGAAGTGATCCGCATTATCTCGGCCCGCCGTGCAACCCGGCATGAAAG
>Ga0209536_100010831_pt1 | contig 13406 bp, 12 predicted proteins | sample DeeMarSeWOR28_12_FD_187461 | JGI IMG/M metagenome (GOLD analysis project Ga0209536, IMG submission 187461) | Marine sediment microbial communities from White Oak River estuary, North Carolina - WOR-2-8_12 (SPAdes) (version 2) | ecosystem: Environmental > Aquatic > Marine > Intertidal zone >...
CCTCGGCCACTATGAGCTGACCTTGCGCACCGACATCTGGAATGTGGATGGAGAGACGCGCTTCGCGCAGGACGACTGCCGGGTGTCGGCGGCTGGAATCACGCGCAATTTCTGCTACCAGCTCACCGCCACCTCCACCCACGAGCAGGAAAACAAGTGTTACCGGCTCACGTTGGACCACACCGGCAAAACCCGCTCTTACAATCGCGCGGACGACGAAACCAGCGGCTGCTGGTCGAAATAGAACGGTCTGATTCAGCCGGCGCGTTGCAGCGCTTTCGGCAGAGAAAACGTCACGTTTTCAGCGCGCCCCTGTTGTGGCACCACTTCTGTCGCGCCCCATAGACGCAACCGTTCGATGACACGCTCGACCAGCACCTCCGGCGCCGACGCCCCGGCAGTGAGCCCGACGCGGGTTGCATTGACGATCCAGTCGCGCTCGATTTGTTCTGCAGCGTCGATGAGATACGCCGGCGTACCCTGGCGCTCCGCCACTTCCTTGAGGCGATTGGAGTTGGAACTGTTGGGCGAGCCGACAACCAACATCACATCACACTGCGAAGCAATCTCTTTTACGGCATCCTGACGATTCTGGGTGGCGTAGCAGATATCGTCCTTGCGCGGTCCCTTGATGTTCGGAAAGCGGATGCGCAGCGCATCGATAATGGCCGCCGTATCATCCATAGACAGCGTGGTCTGAGTCACATAAGTGAGACCATCCGGATTGCGGATCGGAAGCGATTGAACGTCGGCCACGGTCTCGACAAGGTACATCCTGCCACCACCACGATCGTCGAACTGGCCCATGGTGCCTTCCACTTCCGGGTGTCCCTTGTGGCCGATCAGAACACATTCCAGCCCCGCCCGGCTGAATCGCTCCACCTCGAGATGAACTTTGGTCACCAGCGGACAAGTCGCATCGAAAACCTTGAGCGCCCGCGCTTCAGCTTCCCGGCGCACGGCCTGTGAGACACCGTGGGCACTGAAGATAACCGTAGCGCCGTCCGGCACATCACTGAGCTCATCGACGAATATCGCGCCTTTGATCCGCAGATTATCGACGACGAAGCGATTGTGAACCACTTCGTGGCGCACATAGATCGGTGCGCCGAAAACCTCGAGGGCGCGTTCGACAATCTCGATGGCCCGATCGACACCCGCGCAGAAGCCCCTGGGATTGGCAAGGATGATTTGCATTGCTGAATTATACCCGCGACCGACACGTCGCCGAAACCAACCGGATCCAGCGACTGATCACGGAGAACCCGAGAAAAACCTCAGGAAATGAAAGGCTAACCACGAAGAGCACGGAGAAAAGATCCCGGCTGGCCTGAGTGGAGAACCTTTTCTCGGTTGAACCGTCGGACGTTGCAGACAATAGGGATATCACAGCTTGTTTTCAGATGGAATGTCTTGCTCCGTGTCCTCTGTGGTGTCCCCAGTTCGGCTTCTTACTTGAAGGTTCGGCTCAGCGCGCCGAGCTTGCTTCGAGGTTCCATCGCGGGTTCAGTCCGCCCTGGATGCCGGCGGTGTCACGTCGAGGATCTCGACATCAAAGGTCACCTCGTGCCCGGCCAAGGGGTGATTGAAGTCCACCACCACCTCATCGCCCTCCACCGCTTTGATCACCCCCGGCACTTCGTCGCCGCCGGGAGTTTCGAAGCCAATAATCGTTCCGGGCTCGATCGACAACTCCGGCCCGAACTCACGGCGCGCCATACGGTGCACGTTGTCCTCATCGGGGTAGCCGAACGCATCGCGCGGACCCATGCGCAGGCACTGTTTGTCGCCCGCTTTCAGACCATAAAGCATGAGCTCCAAACCTTCGATCAGCGTGCCATCGCCCATGGTAAAACTCAACGGCTCATCGTCGCGAGACGTGTCGGCCACGGTGCCGTCTTCGATGCTAAGGGTGAAGTGCATCAGCACGGTCGAGCCGTGAACGATCTCAGTACTGCTATCGGTCATGACAATTTCTCCGGCAAGCATTCGCGCTCAACCATCAAGAGCAACCATGGAGAGCACGGAGGACACGGAGAAATGCAATGAGGGCGAACACAATCTGCTTCATCAAGATCCGTCTCTCGACTTCCCGCCACATAACACCGATCCGGCCGGGCGAACTCATCTCAGTCGCCAACATCACGTCTTTCCCCGTGCCCCCCGTGTCCCCCGCGGCTGATCCGTATTTCTTCCGTTTCTCCGCTTGCTCCGCGCTCTCTGTGGTTACATCTGTCTCTCTAGGAGTTCTGCGCGGAGCGTTCGCGGCGGTGGGCACGCAGCGCGTCGATCACCAGCATAACCGCGCCGATGCTGATGGCCGAATCCGCGATATTGAATGCCGGCCATGCCCATTGCTCGTAGTAGATCTGAATAAAATCGACGACATAACCAAGCGTCACGCGATCCCAAAGATTGCCCAAGGCTCCGCCCAAAATCAGCGCCAAAGCGATCGCACTCCAGCGCTCTTGGGCTGGCAAGCGTCGCATCCAGACCACGATGCCGATGCTCACGACCAGCGCGATGATGGAGAAGAACCAGCGTTGCCAGCCCGCCGCCGAACTGAGGAAACTGAACGCGGCGCCCGTGTTGTGCATCAGGGTCAGATTGAACATTGGCATGATTGCTACCGGCTCGTGCAGCACCAGGTAGCTGCTCGCCAGCCACTTGGTCGCCAAGTCCAGAACGATGACCAGCGCACTAATCCAGGTCCAACGTAGCATGTTTTCGATCGTCTCTTGGGTGATGAGTAATAGGTGATGCGATTTCGTGATCAGAAAGCGGTACGCCCGTGCGCCTGGCATGCCCGCCACGTATTCCGGTTGCCACCACTCTCCCTCAACGGACTCGATTGACCAGTCCACCGACCATCCCCGGACTGCGTACCCCACGGGTACCTCCTCCAGGCTAGATTGACTCGCCTTCCGCGCCGCATTGCTCAGGCATGCCCCCTCGGCTCTCCATCACCAAACACGTTCGCAATGCAACGACCACACAACTCCGGATGCGCCTCATTGGCACCAACGTCTTCGCGATGATGCCAACAGCGCACGCATTTGGCATGCGCTGATGCCGCTACCGCAACCCACAGCTCATCACCGGAGGGTAAGGTGAAGTGAATCGCGTTATCAGTGTGCTCGGTATCAGGATGCACGCGCGCGTACGAGGTAATCAGCACGAAGCGCAGTTCATCCTCCAGGCGAGCCAATTGCCGACGCAACTCGCTACCACAATAGAGATCCACCTCGGCATCGAGATTGGCCCCGATCTCGCCCGCCACACGCAGTCGCTCGAGCTCCTTGTTGATGGCTTCACGCGCTGCCATGATCTCGCCCCAGTCACGCAACTCCGCCTGACGTTCTTGCTCGCTCAATGATGAGGAGGGCAACTGGTACCAGGTGGCAAGAAATACCGAGTCGTCGCGTACACCGGGGAGGTAGCCCCATACTTCTTCGGACGTGAAACTCAGGATCGGCGCCAACCAACGCACCATGGCTTCGGCCACATGGTACAGGGCTGTTTGCGCCGAGCGCCGTGCCAAGCTGTCGGCTTGGGTGGTGTATTGACGATCTTTGATGATATCGAGGTAGAACCCGCCCAAGTCCACGGCGCAGAAGTTGTGCACGCGCTGATAGATTTGGTGAAACTCGTAGTCGTCATAGGCTCGCTGGATCTGCTCCTGCAGCTGCGTCGCGCGCAACACCAGCCAGCGGTCCAGGCGTACCATGTCCGCCAGCGGGACACTGTGCTGTGCCGGATCGAAGCCGGCAAGATTGGCGAGCAGGAAGCGAGTCGTATTACGAATGCGGCGATACGCGTCCGCCATGCGCTTGAGGATCTCGTCGGAGACGCTCATCTCGCCGCGATAGTCAGTTGCCGCTACCCACAAACGCAGGATGTCGGCCCCCAGCGAGCTCACGACCTTCTGCGGCGCGACCACGTTGCCTTTGGACTTGGACATTTTCTGACCCTTGGCATCGACCGTGAAGCCATGGGTGAGCACCGCTTTGTACGGTGCGATGCCGCGCATCGCCACAGAGCTCAACAACGAGGACTGAAACCAGCCGCGATGCTGATCGGAGCCCTCGAGGTAGAGATCTGCCGCAGGAAAACTGGTCATCCCCTCGCGCTGTTCGAGCATCGCAAAGTGGGTCACACCCGAGTCGAACCAGACATCGAGCGTGTCGCTGACCTTGTCGTAATCGTTTGCCTCCTCGCCCAAAAGCTCAATTGGGTCGAGGTCAAACCAGGCATCGACGCCGCGCTGTTCCACGCGCTGCGCGATTTCCTCGATCAAGCGAGCCGTGTCAGGATGCAGCTTGCCGCTGGTCTTGTGCAGAAACAGCGCGATGGGTACGCCCCAGTTGCGCTGCCGCGAGATACACCAGTCGGGGCGGCTCTCGACCATGCCGGCGATGCGCGCCTCGCCCCAATCGGGCATCCAGCGTGTCGCTTTGATCTGCGCCAGCGCCTGCTCACGCAGGTCTTGCTGCTCCATGCTGATGAACCACTGGGGGGTCGCGCGAAATATGATTGGCGTCTTGTGGCGCCAACAATGCGGATAGCTATGCACAATCGCCTCCTCGTGCACCAGCTTGCCGCGCAGTTTCAACACGTCAACGACCTGCGGGTTGGCTTTCATGACGTGTTCGCCCGCGAACAACTCCGTATCGGCGACGAACTTGCCATCAGGACCGACCGGATTGTCCACGGCCAGGCCGTAGCGCGCGCCGACAACGTAGTCATCCTGGCCGTGGCCGGGCGCCGTATGCACGGCGCCGGTACCAGCCTCGGTGGTGACATGCTCTCCCGTGATAATTGGCACTTCACGGGCGTAGAACGGATGAGCCAGCTTCAGACCTTCCAGATCGGCACCGCGGCAGTAGGCAACGACACGATAGTCCCCCGCGCCATAGCGCGCCATCGCATCCTTGAGCAAAGCCTCCGCGAGCAACAAGCGCTCGGGCCCATGCTCGCCCACGCCATCACATTGAACCAGCGCGTAGTCGAGTTCGGGATTCAGCGCCACAGCCTGATTGGCAGGCAGCGTCCAGGGGGTCGTCGTCCAGATCACAACAGATATCGGACCATCGCCGGCATGGCCCTCGACATGGCGACAGCGTGCCAACAGTGCCGCCTCATCCAACACTTCGAAGCGCACATCGATCGCCGGTGAGCGTTTGTCCTCATATTCGACTTCGGCTTCAGCGAGCGCCGAGCCACAATCGGTGCACCAGTGCACGGGCTTATACCCTTTGTGGACATGCCCGTTGTCGACAATACGGCCCAGGGCGCGAATGATGTCGGCCTCGAACCGATAGTCCATAGTCAGATACGGCCGCTCCCACTCACCCAACACGCCCAGGCGCTTGAAGTCTTCGCGTTGACCGTTGACCTGTTTCTGGGCGTAGTCGCGGCACGCTTTGCGGAACGCCGCGGCGTCGACCTTGACCCCGGCCTTGCCGACCTTCTTCTCCACCTGCAACTCGATCGGCAGGCCATGACAATCCCAACCCGGCACGTAAGGCGCGTCATAGCCGCTCATCGACTTGGCCTTAACGATAACGTCCTTGAGCACCTTGTTGACCGCGTGACCGATGTGGATGTCGCCATTCGCATAGGGCGGTCCATCATGCAGCACGAACGTCGGCCGGCCGGCCCGGGCACGGCGCTGCTGGCCGTAGACATCGGTCTCCTGCCAGCGTTTGACTGTCTCGGGCTCACGCTGCGCGAGATTGGCGCGCATCGGGAAGTCTGTCTTGGGCAGGTTGAGGGTGTGCTTGTAATCGGCCACGGCTATCTCACTTGTTTGGTGCCTATTCAGCTGTGTTGTTGTTTCTGCGTTACGCGGTGTTCAAGCGCGATGATAGTGTTGCGCGAAAAATTCCCGGGCCCGTTGCACGTCGAGCTGGATCTGTTGCCTGAGTTCATCGAAAGAGCCAAAGCGCATCTCGCTGCGCAACTTGTGCACGAAACTCACCTGCACGTGACAGCCATAAATGTCGCGGTCGAAATCGAACAAATGCACCTCTAGTAAGGTCTTCGTACCGCCGACCGTCGGTCGGTTGCCGATGTTGGCCACGCCGGGAATCGGCTCGCCCGACAAACCGAACATTTCCACGGCGAACACCCCCTGCAACGGCGAGGCACGGCGGTGCAAATGAATGTTAGCGGTCGGAAAACCGATCGTCCTGCCGCGCTTGTCGCCATGCGCGACGCGGCCGCTCATGCGATAGGGGCGACCCAACAGGCGCTCGGCCATCACCAGATCACCTTGGGCCAGCGCATAGCGGACCCGCGTGCTGCTTACCCGCTCCCCGTCGACCAGGAAGGTGTGCATGTTGACCACCTCAAATCCGTGCTCCTCGCCGGCACGCTGCAAGCTGGCGAAATCGCCCTGGCGCGCTTTGCCAAACCGAAAGTCATCACCCACTACCAGATACCGCACGCCCAGCCCGTCGACCAACACGCGCTGAATGAATTCATCGGGTTCCAGTGCCGCCAGCGTGGCATCGAAGCGCAGACACACCATGCGTTCGAGCGCGAAGCGGCGCAGCGCAACCACTTTTTCGCGAAAGCGGGTCAGCCGTGGTGGCACCTTGTCGGGCGCGAAGTACTCCTGCGGCTGTGGCTCAAATGAAATGAGCGTCGCCGGCAAGTGCAGCTCGGCCGCTTCTTCGGCAAGCTGGCCTATGACGGCCTGATGGCCGAGATGCACGCCATCGAAATTGCCGATCGTTGCCACGCAGCCCCGGTGTTGAGGCCGAAAATTGTGCAAACCGCGGATGACTTCCATCTAAGAATCAATAACAAGCGCTGGACACAAAGATGCCAGAGTATACCAAGTCTGACCAGCCGCGCTCAGGGAGCCGTTCCGGTGGCCGTTGAGTCGCTCGGCGGCGAGCGCAGCGCACCCAGCCGCAGTCCCAGCAGGTGCAAGACGGCGAAATACGCCACGATGCCGGCACCCACCTGGAGGAGCAGATGCACGAGTCGTTGGCTAATGGAGCGAGCCGACCAGAGTTCGGCCGGATCACTGAGCCACCACAGCAGCAACGCCATGGCGGCACAGGCCAGCAGGCATTGCAACGCCAAGCGGCCCCACCCCGGCTGAGCGTGAAAGATGCCCCCGCGTACGAGACCCCGAAACAACAGCCCGGCATTGAGGAAGGCGGCCAACGAGGTGGCCAGCGCCAAGCCTGCGTGCGCGCCGGGCACTTCGAACCAGGCCAGCGGCACCACGAAGATGATGTTCAGGCCCATGTTGGCCACCATGGCGATGACACCGATGCGCACCGGCGTGCGCGTATCCTGGCGGGCATAGAAACCCGGAGCCAGGACCTTGACAAGAATGAAACCGAGCAGCCCCAGCCCATAGGCCATCAGGCTGAGCCTCGCCATGACCACGTCCGTCGCGGCGAAATCACCGTGTTGGAACAAGGCGGTCAGTATGGGTCCAGCCAGCATGATCAGGCCCAGTGTCGCGGGTGTACCGACGAGCACAACCCAGCGCAATGCCCAATCCAGCGTACGGGCAAACTGTTGGGGCGATGAGCGGGCATGCTGCTCGGACAGACTCGGCAGGATCACAGTCGCCAGCGCAATGCCGAACACCCCCAGTGGAAACTCCACCAGCCGGTCCGAGTAGTACAACCAGGTTACACTGCCAGTCACCAGGAATGAGGCGATGATGGTGTCGAACAGCAGGTTAATCTGCGCCACGGATGAGCCGAAGATAGCCGGCAACATGAGCCTCAGGATGCGCTGCACGCCCTCATCGCGCCAGCCCCAACGTGGCCAGCGCAGTAGCCGCAACCGGGCCAGAAACGGCAGTTGGAAGACCAGCTGCGCCACGCCGGCGGCGAACACGCCCCAAGCCAGCGCCACCACCTGGCGGGACTCGTCGAGCTGTGGTGCGAACCAGACCGCTGCGGCAATCAGGCTTACGTTGAGCAGCACGGGAGTGAACGCTGGAATCCCAAAGCGGCCGTAGCTGTTGAGCACGGCCCCCGCCAGCGCCGTCAAAGAGATCAGCATGAGGTAGGGAAAAGTGATACGCAGCAGCTCCCCGGTGAGGGCAAACTTCGCCGGATCGTCGAGGAAGCCTGGCGCGAAGACTACGACCAGCCCAGGTGCCCCGAGCATGGCGATGACAGTCAGGGCGAACAGAATGCCACCCAAGGTGCCGCTGACCGCGCTGACCAGTGACCGCACCTCGGCGTGGTCGCGCTGAGCCTTGTATTCCCCCAGCACCGGGACGAAGGCCTGAGAGAAAGCACCTTCAGCGAACAGCCGGCGAAAGAAATTGGGGATCTTGAAAGCGACGAAGAACGCGTCCGTGCCCGGACCGGCGCCGAAATAGCGGGCGAAGACAATGTCGCGCAACAACCCCAGCACCCGTGAAACCAAGGTCCACGATCCAACCTTGGCTGTCGCCTTCAGCATGCCCATGCGCCGAGCTGTCCCCCTGGACGGTTAAGTGACTGGATGTACTGGGATTATCGCCTGCTGCCGGATAGTAACCGATCTGCCCGGAGCGCCGACACCGCGCCGTCTGGTATTTGACAATTGCGGCTGAAAACCGCATATTACGCGGCTTCGTTGTAGCTCGGTTTTCAAGGAGATTTGTTTTGGCTAACAGTGCTCAAGCGCGCAAACGTGCGCGGCAGTCCGCGAAGCGGCGATTGCACAATTCCAGCATGCGTTCCATGGGACGCACCGCCATCAAGAAGGTTCTCGGTGCCATCGAGGCCGGTGACAAGTCGGCGGCGCAAGCAGCCTACGGCGCGGCAGTTCCCGTCATCGACAAGTTGTGCACCAAGGGTCTGATGCATGCCAACAAGGCGGCACGGCACAAGAGTCGGCTGAACGCGCGCATTCGCGCGATGGCCTGAACGCTCTCACCCGCGCAATACAAGAAAGCCGGTCTAGGACCGGCTTTTTTGTGCCCGGGATGCGCCGGCATTACGTGGATTCGAGACATTGGTCGATTTGGCGATTGGGGAATCCTTGCTTGGCAACACGTCGATCCACAAGGACTCTGCCGCCCCACCCAGGCAATAAATCGCTCCGATCAACCACTTCTCCGCTTCGGCGCCCCTCCCCGGACTTGGCGGCCACGTCGTCCGGGCCACATTTCCCGCTCCCGACTTGCCGAGTCAACCAGTCAACGCATCTGTCCAAGCAACTCAGAGCAGCACCAGATTGTCGCGGTGAATCAGCTCGGGCTCGTAGACATAGCCCAGCAGCTCTTCGATCCGAGTGGTCGGCTGGCCCTTGATGAGCCGCGTCTCCTCGGCACTGTAGTTGGCGAGCCCACGGGCGACCTCGCGGCCGTCCTCGTCGACGCAGCTGACCACCTCACCGCGGGCGAAACCGCCCCGCACCTCTTTGACGCCCACGGCCAATAAGCTGCGACCCGCCTCGCGCAATACCCGCACCGCACCGGCATCGAGCACCAGCGCGCCGCGCATCTGCAGATGTCCTGCCAGCCACTGCTTGCGCGCCGCCTCCGGCACCTTCTCGGCGCCGAGCAGCGTGCCCACGCTCTGACCGCTGCGCACGGCCGCCAGGACCTGCGGAGAGCGGCCGTAAGCGATGATCGTGGTGGTCCCAGAGCGCGCCGCCAGTTTGGCGGCACGCACCTTGGTCAGCATGCCGCCGCGGCCCAGGTGACCGCCGGCGCCGCCCGCCATGGCCTCCAAGGTGGGGTCGCCAGCCTGCGCCTCACTCACCAGCGCTGCTGCGGGATCGAGCTTGGGGTCACGCTCATAGAGACCTTCCTGGTCGGTCAGAATCACCAGCACATCGGCCTCGACCAGGTTGGCCACCAAGGCCGCCAGGGTGTCGTTGTCGCCAAAGCGGATCTCGTCGGTGACCACCGTATCGTTCTCGTTGACCACCGGTACGACGCCCAGTGCCAGCAGGGTGCGCAACGTGGTACGCGCATTCAAATAGCGCTTACGGTTGGACAGATCATCATGGGTGAGCAGCACCTGAGCGGTGTGCATGGCGTGGCGCTGAAAACGCGACTCGTAGGCCTGGATGAGCCCCATTTGGCCGACCGCGGCCGCGGCCTGCAGCTCATGCACGGCGTGTGGGCGCACACGCCAGCCCAACCGGCTCATGCCGGCCGCCACGGCGCCCGAGGACACCAGCACGACATCGACGCCCTGGCGGCGCAGCGCCACGATCTGCTCGACCCACGCGTCCAGACCCGCCTCGTCCAGGCCCGCGCCATCGCCCGTCAGCAGCGCACTGCCAATCTTGACGACCCAGCGGCGGGTCTGCTGCAAGTGCCCTCGTGCTGACATCACTGCTCGCTACTCCGACATCGCCTCGTGGTCGACGTCAGGCTCCGTCTCCTCTGAAACTTCAGCGCCATGTTGTTCGAGATAACTCATCACGGCCTGGCACAGCTCACGCGTGCCCTCCTTGGCCAAGGCGGAGATAGCGAACACCGGCCCGTGCCAGTCGAGCCGCCGTACCATATCGGCGCAGTGAGCCTCACGCTCGGCCACCGGCAGCATATCGGTCTTGTTGAGCACCAACCAACGTTCGCGCGTCGCCAGTTCGCTGCTGAAGTCGCGCAGCTCCGCTTCGATGGCCTTCATATCGTGCACTGGATCCGCATCCGGATCGAGCGGAGCAACGTCGATGACATGTAACAGCAACCGGGTCCGCGACAAGTGCTTGAGAAAGCGCACGCCCAGCCCCGCACCCTGGGCAGCGCCCTCGATGACCCCGGGGATGTCGGCCACCACAAAGCTGCGCCCGGGCGCCAGACTCACGACCCCCAGCTGCGGATACAGCGTCGTGAAGGGGTAGTCGGCCACCTTGGGTCGGGCGGCCGAAATTGCGCGGATCAGGGTCGACTTGCCGGCATTGGGCAAACCGAGCAGGCCGACGTCGGCCAACACACGCAGTTCCAGGCGCAATGCGCGCGCCTCGCCCGGTGTGCCGTGGGTAAACTGGCGCGGAGCACGATTGGTGCTGCTCTTGAAGCGCGTGTTGCCGATCCCATGCACGCCGCCCTGCGCCACCAACAGCCTTTGGTTAGCGCTCACCAGGTCGCCGATGAGCTCGTCGGTATCGTCATCGAACACGACGGTACCCACGGGTACACGAATCAGCAGGTCTTCACCGCTCTTGCCGGTGCAGTTGCTGCCCATACCCGGCTGGCCATTCTGCGCCGCAAAGCGGCGCGTGTAACGAAAATCCACCAGCGTATTCAGACTGCCGTCAGCGACCAGGTAGACGCTACCGCCGTCGCCGCCATCGCCGCCATTGGGGCCACCAAAGGGGATGAACTTCTCGCGCCGGAAGCTGACGCAGCCGTTGCCGCCCTTGCCGGCTGCAACGCGAATCGTGGCTTCGTCAACAAATTTCATAGATTCAGGATCGAGGATCTAGGCACTAGGTTCTAGGAAAACATACAAGAGCACATATGGGAGGTCCAGGAACGCTAGGGCAGAGTGCCGCGGGTGTTTTAGGCCTTTGCCAGATCCTAGCCCCTCGCTCCTCACTACTCTTCTTCAAACGAAAAAGCCCCGCCTGAGCGGGGCTTCCTCAACTCGGTGCTTTACCGTGACGGGCTCAGGCTGGCTCAACGCTGATGAAGGTTCGGCTGTGAGGGCCCTTCTGCTCGAACACCACCTTGCCATCCGCTTTGGCAAAAAGGGTATGGTCGCGGCCACATCCGACGTTGACACCCGGGTGAAACCGCGTGCCACGCTGGCGAACCAGAATATTGCCGGCTCGCACCTGCTCGCCGCCAAAACGCTTCACGCCGAGTCGTTTGGACTCCGAATCGCGACCGTTACGGGTGCTGCCACCTGCTTTCTTGTGAGCCATGTATCTGTGCCTCTATAACGCTTAACCGGCGGAGATGCCTGTGATGAGCAACTCGGTATAGGCCTGACGATGGCCCTGGCGCTTCATATGATGCTTGCGCCGCCGGAACTTGATGATCTGAACCTTGTCGCCGCGGCCATGGGACTGGACCGTCGCAATGACCTTGCCGCCATCGACGTAGGGCTTGCCGACCGTTACATTGTCCCCGTCAGCGACCAGGAGTACCTTGTCCAGATCGATACTCGCACCTGCCTCGGCATCGATCTTTTCGACTTTGAGACGCTGACCTTCACTGACCCGGTACTGCTTGCCGCCGGTCTCGATTACCGCGTACATTCTTGAATTCCCCTGGAAAAATGACCCGCTCAGGGGCCAATATCGAAAGACGGCGAATTTTAGCGTTGATCGGGCAAGGCGTCAAACGAACCGGAGCAGGTCTCAGCACCAATTCCCACCTCGGCGCCGACTTGACAGCCCAGCCATGCCTTCCTAGCATGCGTGCCTCCGCGCCAGCGCGGCTAAGCTACTATGCAAATTGAGGATATTCAGGCCCTTATCAGTGACGACATGGCCGCGGTCAACGAACGCGTCCTGGAGCGCCTGCGTTCCGATGTCGTGCTGGTCAACCAGGTCGGGCACTACATCGTGGACAGCGGCGGCAAGCGGCTGCGGCCCATGCTGCACCTGCTATGCAGCCGCGCCTTCTCCTACCCGGGCTCACACCACATCGACCTGGCCGCGATCGTCGAGTTCATCCACACGGCGACACTGCTCCACGATGACGTCGTTGACGAATCAGAGCGCCGCCGCGGGCAGGACAGTGCCAACGCCCTGTTTGGCAATGCGGCCAGCGTGCTGGTGGGAGATTTTCTCTACTCGCGCTCGTTCCAGATGATGATCACGGTCGGAAGCATGCGCGTGATGGAGATTCTGGCCGATGCCACCAACACGATCGCCGAAGGCGAAGTGCTGCAACTTCTCAACTGCAACGATCCCGATACCACCGAGGAACGTTACTTCGAGGTGATTCACAACAAGACCGCCAAGTTGTTTGAGGCCGCGGCCCAGCTTGCCGCGGTGCTCGCCGATCGTCCGCGTGAGGAGGAACAAACCATTGCCGCTTATGGCATGCATCTGGGCACCGCGTTCCAACTCATCGACGACGTGCTGGACTACAGCGGCAACGGCGACACGATTGGCAAGAACATCGGCGATGATCTCGCCGAAGGCAAGCCGACGCTGCCGCTGATCTACGCCATGCGCACGGGCAACGCAGAACAACGTGAATTGATCCGCTCTGCCATCGAGCGCGGCGGCATCGAGGAAATCGATGCCATCAAGGCCGCAATTGAATCAACCGGCGCCATCGACTACACTGCGCGCTCGGCGCGATCCGAGGCAGATCAGGCTGTTGCGGCCCTGGCGTGTATTCCCGACTCACGCTACAAAGAGGCCCTGCACGCTCTGACTGAATTCGCCGTCAACCGCGCCTACTGATCCGACCATCGGGGTGTAGCTCAGCCTGGTAGAGCACCGTCTTCGGGAGGCGGGGG
>Ga0209536_100010832_pt1 | contig 13405 bp, 12 predicted proteins | sample DeeMarSeWOR28_12_FD_187461 | JGI IMG/M metagenome (GOLD analysis project Ga0209536, IMG submission 187461) | Marine sediment microbial communities from White Oak River estuary, North Carolina - WOR-2-8_12 (SPAdes) (version 2) | ecosystem: Environmental > Aquatic > Marine > Intertidal zone >...
CGCCGGATGCCACCCCCGTGGCGACGGCCGAGCCGAGAGAAGCGACCGATGATGAGGATGACGAGAGTGGCAAGGATGCCGAGCCCGAGGACGTCGAAGGCGTGACCGAGGAGATCGTGTCTGCGGAAGCAGAGGCGGCGGCGGAGGCGGAGGGTGACTCGGAGAAGCAAGGTACCTGAAGCCAGCGGCCGTTTGCTGTCCGGCTTGGGCTTGGCGGCCCGGGCGGGCCATTTGCGGATCGGAACCGAGGCGGTGATTCGATCGATCCGCGGCGGGGAAGCGGTGGCGGTGGTCATCGCCGGTGACACACCGGTAGTCGTGCGGAGTAAACTGGAAAGGCTTTTGAACTCGCGGTCCTTGCCGTACAACGTCGTGCTCGATGGCGACGCGTTGGGTGGTGCTGTGGGCCGGGAGCGAGTGGTGAGTCTGGCGATCACCGACATGTCTCTGGGGAGACAAGTACTGAAGCTGGCGGAAGAAGTCGAAGGCTAGCGGACAGGAGGGTTTCACCGTTGTCGAAGATGCGGGTCTATGAGCTGGCCAAGGAGTTTGAGGTCACGAGTGAGCGCGTGATCCAGATGCTCCGCGAGATGGACATACCCGTCCGGAGCCACATGTCGACGCTGGACGACGGGCAAGTCGCCCGCGCACGCACGCGCTTGGAGCGCGACAAGCGAAGGCCCGACAAACCTGGCAAGGGTGAGGCGGCGGGCAAGCGGCGTCGCCGGCGTCGCGTCGTGGAGAAGGCACTCGAGCCGGTGGCTGTCGAGGCTGAGGCCGAGGTTCCCGAGGAAGTCCCGGTCATCGAGCCTTCAGAAGAGGTAGCCGAGGCAGTCGAGTTCCCAGCGGCTGAGGTCTCGATAGCAGCCGAGATCGATGAATCGGTGGCGCCAGCCGCCGAGGTAGAGGTCGAAGAGGCGGAGCCGGTCGAGGTGGAAGTCGAAGAGGAAGAGGTGGAGGCTGCTGAGCCTGTAGCGCCGGAGCCGGATCTTGCCGAGGTCGAGTCGGTCGAGGAGTTGGTGGCAGCCGCCGAAGAGAGGGTGGTATTCAAGGTTGTCGAGGAAGAGCTGGAGGATGCGTTAAAGGAGCCGTTCGAACCGGCGCCCCCGACCCCGGTCGCGCCGAGGCCGGTTGAACCCGTATCAGCGAAAGCCCCGCCAGCGCCGAAGCCAGCGGCAGGGGTGGTACGCATTCAGGCGGAGGGTTATACGCTGGACGGCCGGCGTCGCCGCCGCACGAGAAAGAAGAAGAAGCGCACGCGAGTAGACCAGGAAGCGGTGCAGGCGAACATCCGGAAGACGCTTGCCAAGATGGAGAGCGCCGGGCCGACGCGTCGCCGGCGCCGCGATGCGCTGACTCCCGAGCAACGGGAGATGGAAGCCGCCGAAGCGGAACGTCTGGCCGAGGAAGAACGGACCACGGTCCGGGTCGCGGAGTTCCTTACGGTGGCAGAGCTCGCAGACCTCGTCGGTGTCCCACCCAACGAGATCATAATGTCGGCGTTCAAGAACCTCGGGTTGATGGTCACCATCAATCAGCGGTTAGACTTTGACCAGATCGAGCTGATCACCGATGAGCTCGGTTACAGGGCGGTCCGCGAGGATGAATACGACGCCGATGTCGTATCCGAGGTTCAGACAGCCGATCCCGAGCGGTTAGTGCCGCGGCCGCCGGTGGTCACGGTGATGGGTCATGTCGATCATGGGAAGACCTTGTTGCTGGACTATATCCGTAACGCGAACGTGATTGCGGGCGAGGCGGGAGGGATCACGCAGCACGTGGGTGCGTACCTCGTCGATGTCGGCGATGGGCGCAGCATCACCTTCCTCGATACGCCAGGCCACGCGGCGTTTACGGCCATGCGTGCCCGCGGCGCGGACGTCACTGACATCGTGATCTTGGTCGTAGCCGCTGACGATGGCGTGATGCCGCAGACCAAGGAAGCAATCAGCCATGCGAAGAACGCCGGGAAGCCCATCATCGTGGCGGTCAACAAGGTCGATTTACCTGCGGCGGATCCGAACAGAGTGAAGCAGGAGCTGCTCGAACAAGAGGTCGTCATCGAGGACTTCGGTGGGGAAGTATTGAGTTCGGAAGTCTCTGCCAAGACCGGCCAGGGGATCGATGACCTGCTGGAGAAGGTCTTGGTCCAGGCCGAGGTGCTGGAATTGCAGGCGGATCCCGGGCTGGCGGCGCGCGGTACGGTGATCGAGGCCGAGCTCGATAAGGGGATGGGGCCGGTGGCCACGATTCTCATCACGGAAGGGAACTTGGCGATCGGAGACGGCTTCGTTTGTGGCGTATTCGCGGGACGCGTCCGCGCGCTGTTGGACGAGCGCGGCCACACCGTCAAGTCCGCCGGCCCCGGTATGCCGGTACGGGTCCTGGGATTCGAGGGCGTCCCCCAGGCCGGGGACAATCTGATCGTTCTCGAGTACGAGCGCGCCCGTGAGATCACAGGCAAACGACAGCAGATCGAGCGAGAAAAGGAGATCCGACGCAAGAGCCAGGTCGGCCGGTTGGAGGACATCTTCGCGGCCGTGCAGGCCGGTATGAAAACCCAGCTCAGGCTGATCATCAAGGGCGATACCGACGGTTCCGTCCAGGCGCTTTCGGATGAGCTCGAAAGGCAGTCAACGGACGAGGTGGAAGTCAAAGTCATCCATCGGAGCGTAGGGGCGGTGAACGAGACAGACGTCCTCCTCGCTCAGACGACTGACGCGATCATTATTGGCTTCCACGTGAGGCCGGACCGTAAGGCGCGCGACTTGGCGGAACGCGAAGGTGTAGATATTCGCTCCTACCGCGTCATCTACGAGGCTACCGAAGAAGTGCGCGCCGCGTTGGAAGGCATGCTTGCGCCGGAAGAGAAAGAAGTCATCCTTGGCTCGGCGGAGGTGAGGCAGCTGTTCAAAGTGCCGAAGACCGGTACGGTGGCGGGCTGCTACGTGAGCGAAGGCGTCATAGATCGGAACAACCAGATCCGGGTATTGCGTGAGCACGTGGTCATTTATGAAGGCAAGCTTGCCAGCTTGAAGCGATTCAAGGACGACGTCAAGGAAGTGAGAGCCGGCTACGAGTGTGGTATGGGGATAGAGAACTTCAACGACGTCAAGGTCGGTGACATCCTCGAGGCATTCCGCATCGAGCAAGTAGCCCGTAAGCTGGATGGAGGAGTGGGCGCACAGGCCGGTGTCGCGGGAAGCAGCGACTCCGGCGGCAGGTAGCCGAGACTCGGCTGCCCTCGCCTACGAAAGAACAACTAGACGTGGAGCGGGCCGAAGGCCTCAAGCGCAGTGGTCGTTGGCGTCATAGCGTGGGAGTTGCACATAGACGGTTGCACCTCCCTGAAGCAGAAGCGGGCTGTACTGCGAAGCCTGAAGGATCGGCTCCGTGGACGCCACAACGTCTCCGTGGCAGAGACCGACCACCAGGATACCTGGCAGAGGGCAGAGATCTCGGTGGCGGTTGTGTCTTCGGATCGGAAACGGGCGCACGAGATGTTGAGCCGCGTAGACTCACTGGTGGCCTCGGACGCTCGCGTCCGTATCATCGACAGCACCACGATCCTCTACTGACTCGGCTTCCGTGCGGCAGTGGCCGCCCACTGGCCCGCAGCCCTCGAACGCCGGTTCCTCATCGATACCCTGGTCGAGTTCATGGGTAAAGAGTACGCCCGAGTACAGAGAGTCAGCCAGCTGCTGAAGGAGGAGATCGCTCGCCTGCTGCAACGCGAGGTCAAAGACTCTCGTATTGGCGTGGTCACGGTGACTGATGTGGAAGTCAGTCGTGACCTGAAACATGCCACGGTCTTTGTTAGCGCGGCCGGCGACGATGAGCGGAAGGCGGAAGCGATAGAGGGCCTCTCGAGCGCGGCGGGTTTCGTAAGATCTCGCCTGGGGCGCGAACTCAGAATCCGTCGTGTACCGGAGCTGCGTTTCGCCATTGATCGTACTCAGGAACGGGCGGCACGGATCGCGGAACTTCTTTCAGAAGTCCGTATTTCGGAGCAGCACGACGAGGGTGGGGAAGAGAATTGAGTCCCGTCGGTCTGCTGCTGGTGGACAAGCCGGAGGGGCCGACTTCCCATGATGTCGTCGATGTCGTGCGGCGCGCCGCAGGCGTGCGCCGAGTTGGCCATACGGGAACGCTCGACCCGTTCGCGAGCGGCTTGCTCCTGCTTTGTGTCGGTTGGGCGACGCGGCTGGCCGAGTATCTTGGTACTCTGCCGAAGACCTATCGAGGCATTATCCGCCTGGGCCAGCAAACCGAAACCGACGATCGGACGGGTGCGATCGTCGCGACCCATGAAGGTTGGCGGACCGCGGGTGTGGAGGCGTTACGTCGTGCGCTCGACGATCAGGTTGGCGAAATCGAGCAGTTGCCGCCGGCCTACTCGGCAAAGAAGTCGGCGGGCCGTCGCGCGTATGCCGTGGCCCGAGGAGGTGGGACGCCGGACTTGCAGCCTCAGCGCGTTACGATCCACCGTCTAAACCTTTGCGATTTTTCGCCGCCGGACGTCGCGATCGAAATCGAGTGCTCCGGCGGAACTTATGTCCGGTCTGTGGCGCGCGATCTGGGTGAGAGCTTGGGCGTTGGCGGGCACCTTCTCAGCCTGCGGCGCCTGCGAATTGGGGAGTTCGACGTCGCGACGGCGGTCAGGCTGGAGGATGATGTGTCGGGCCGCGACATCGAGGCGGTAATCCGGCCGCCCGAAGAGGCGGTGGCTCATCTGCCAACGGTGCATCTGGGACAGAAAGAAGAGATTGAACTTCGTCAGGGTCGAGCCGTCGAGTGCCGGGTTGAGGGTTTGGTGGGGCCGGTAGCGGTAGTGGTCGCCGGCAAACTGGTGGCGATAACCGAGTCGAAGGAGGGCCGATTGCGGCCCAAGAAGGTGTTCGGCGGCTGACTTCCGTCGGTCACAGAGGCGCGATGAAGTCAAAACACTATAGTATCGACGCGCATGGACTTCCGCCCCAGGCTGAGGGGGCATGTATAACTGTGGGCACCTTCGATGGTGTGCACCGCGGGCACTGGTCGGTCCTCGAGCGGCTGCGGCAAGCGGCCCAAGCGGAAGGGCTCATCAGTGTCCTGGTCACCTTCGACCCCCACCCCCTGAAGATCCTCAGGCCCGAGATCGCGCCGGAGTTGTTGACCACGCCCAACGAGAAGAAGGAAATTCTAACGCTCTCGGGATTGGACTACGCGGTCTTTCTTCCTTTCACCAAGTCACTTTCGCTTTACCTACCGGAGGAATTCCTTCGCGACGTGCTGTTGGCTCGGTTCGGGCTCAAGCGACTTGTGGTGGGATACGACCACGGCTTTGGACGTGGACGAAGCGGTGATGCGGAGACGATCCGAAGGATCGGTGAACGCTACGGCTTCGACGTCGAGATAATGGGTCCGGTTCTGATGAACCACGATGCGATCTCGTCCAGTCGGATCCGTGCGGCTCTGCGTGAGGGGAGAGTGGAGCGCGCTGCCAGTGGCCTGGGTCGGCCCTATTCCCTCACCGGCGTGGTCGTGCACGGCGAGGGTCGGGGTCGGACCCTCGGGTTCGCCACGGCGAACGTCAGCGTCGGCCCGCGCGACAAGCTGTTGCCTCGTGAAGGGATTTATGCTGTACGGGCGGCGCTCCGCTCGTATCAGGGGCCTGGACTATTGCACCTGGGTCCGCGGCCGACTTTCAAAGGCTCGCCGCCGTCCGTGGAACTGCACATGCTGGACTTCGACGGAGACCTCTACGGCGACCTTGTTCGGGTCGAGTTCTTGACACGGCTACGGGACGTAAGGCCCTTCGCCTCGGCCGGGGAATTGGTCGATCAGATGAAACGGGACCGCGAGATGGCGGTGGAATTCTTTGCCCGACGGGAAGTGCCGCCTTTACACGGGGGATAGCTCGGCATAAGTTTCCCGGTCTATCCAGACTAGGAGCGAAACAAGGCACTTGTTAGCCCAGGAAGTGGCGACAGAATGATTATGACGAAGGACGAGCGCGAGGCGCTCATAGGAAAGTATCAGATTCACCCGGACGACCGAGGATCGACGGCGGTGCAGATCGCCCTGCTGACCCGGCGAATCTCGGATCTTACGGAGCATCTGCGTACGCATCCAAAGGATCATCACAGCCGCCAGGGACTGCTCAAATGGGTGGGGAAGCGTCGGCGCCTGCTGCGCTACCTAAATCGCACTAATCCGGAGCTGTATCGACAGCTCGTACAGGATCTGGGCCTGCGAGGCTGACCAAAGAGGCCCCCGATAACAGGTATCGGGGGTCTTTCCTTGAATTCACCTGAGATCGCAATCATCTCGTTTTACTTTATTTTCATTTCACTTCTTTAGATGGAGCATGAGTAACGAAACCATGGCGACACTAATCGAACGCAAATTCGCTGGCAGGACGTTGATTTTGGAGACCGGCCGCATGGCGCGCCAGGCCGATGGGGCTGTCCTCGTACAGTTTGGGGAGACGGTTATCCTCGCCACTGTTGTAGCTGAAAACAAACGCTCGAGGCTTCCTTTCTTCCCGTTGACGGTCGAGTACCGGGAGAAGAGCTACGCGGCGGGCAAGATTCCGGGGGGCTTCTTCAAGCGGGAAGGTCGCCCGGGTGAGAAAGAGATCTTGTCGGCTCGGCAGATCGATCGGTCGATTCGACCGTTGTTCCCCGACGGATTCAAGAACGAGACCCAAATCGTCATCTACATCCTGTCGGCCGACCAGGAAAACGACGCCGATGTCCTGGGCCTGCTCGGCGCCTCGGCTGCGCTGAATCTGTCGAGCGTACCGTTTCCGTATCCCGTCGCAGCCGTCCGAGTCGGTCGGTTGGACGGCGAGTGGGTGCTGAACCCGACGTTTCAACAGCTCGAGTTCTCGGACGTGGACATGATCGTCGCGGGCTCCGCGGATTCGATCGTGATGGTCGAGGGAGGTGCCCTCGAGATCACAGAAGAGGAGTTCGTCTCGGCGCTCGAGTTCGCCCACGAGGGGATCCGCGAGTTGGTGGCAATCCAGAAAGAGCTTGTCGAGCCGTTGGCGAAGCCCAAGATGGAGTGGTCACCTCCTGAGCTGGACGAGGGATTGGCGGCGCGAGTCAAAGAACTCGCGAAGCAGCGTGTCGACGAGGCGCTAAACCTGCCGACAAAGGAAGAACGCAACGCAGCGCTCTCCGAGTTGCGCAACGACATCATCGATCAGCTGGCCGAGCCGTTCAGGGACGAGATCGAAAACTACGAGGAGCAGGTCAACGACGTAATCGACAAGATCGAATATGACACCTTGCGCGTGCAGATCCTTGATAAAGGCGAGCGGATCGACGGGCGCGCACCTGAGGATGTCCGCCCAATTAGCTGCGAGGTCGGTTTGTTGCCGCGCACGCACGGCTCAGCGCTGTTCACGCGCGGGAGCACACAGTCGCTGTCGATTGTAACGCTGGGGACGAGCAGGGATGAGCAGCGGATTGACACGATCGATGTTCAGCAAGAGACTTCGAAGTCGTTCATGCTGCACTACAACTTCCCGCCGTTCTCGGTGGGCGAGGTTCGCCAGTTCCGGGGCACTTCGCGACGCGAGATCGGGCACGGAGCGTTGGCTGAACGCGCGCTGCAGCCGTTGCTGCCGCCTTACGATGAGTTCCCCTATACGATCCGCGTCGTCAGCGACATTCTCGAGTCGAACGGCTCGTCCTCTATGGCTACCGTCTGTGGCGGTTCGCTCGCCCTGATGCAAGCGGGCGTTCCGGTGCGTTCCGCGTGCGCCGGCGTCGCCATGGGTCTGATCAAGCAGGACCACAAGGTGGTCATTCTCACGGACATTTTGGGTGTTGAGGATCACCTCGGCGACATGGACTTCAAGGTTGCCGGGACACGTAAGGGCATCACATCGGTCCAGATGGATATCAAGATCGAGGGCCTGTCTACTGAGCTGATGCGCGAAGCCATGCAGCGTGCTAACGAGGCGCGGATGCACATATTGAACGTCATGGACACGACTTTGGCCGAGCCGCGCTCCAGCCTTTCGCCGATGGCACCTCGGATCATCACCCTGCAGGTGAACCCGGAGAAGATCGGAGAGATCATCGGTCCCAAAGGTAAGACGATTCGAGGCATCGAGGAGCAGACGGGTGCCGAGCTCAATATCGAGGACAGCGGCCTGGTCACGATCTCGTCGGTCAGCGGCGAGGCGGGTGAACGGGCTCGCGAGATAGTCGAGGGTATAGTCCAGGAGCCGGAGATCGGCAAGATCTACGAGGGTGTGGTCAAGAACACTACGTCATTTGGGGCATTTGTGGAGATTCTGCCCGGAGTCGAGGCGCTATGCCACATTTCGGAGCTCGAGGACGGACGCGTCGAAAAGACCGAGGACGTGGTGAACAAGGGCGACGTGGTGAAAGTCAAATTGATCTCGGTGGATGATCGTGGGCGAATGCGCTTGTCGCGGCGCGCCGCGATGACTGCCGACACCGAGGCGACGCAGTCGTCGTGAAGCGGCGCCGCTGCGTGAGCCATTGCCTGTCCCGTAGCCTACGGGACAGGCTTTTTTCTAGGAGTATCTTCATCGCGGAGACCTCCTGATGGGGTCCTCGGCACCCAAGTCCGTACAGCTTGATGATCGGGTCTTTGTGACCGAGCTAGAGGGTGGGCCGATCGTGCTTTCGGAGACGATACCCACAGTGCGTTCGGTGGCGACCGGCATTTGGGTACGCTGGGGTTCGAGCCACGATCCGGCGGACCAGATGGGAGCCTCGCATCTGCTGGAGCACATGATCTTCAAGGGTACTGAACGGCGCTCCGCCCGGGAAATAGCCCTTGGGATAGAGGGAATCGGTGGCTCTCTGGATGCCTATACCTCACGAGAGCACACCGCCTGTCACGCGCGGGTGCTGGACGAGCATCTGCCCATAGCAATCGACATTCTCACCGACCTCGTTTTCAGGCCGGCATTGCGTGATGGCGATCTCGAGATCGAGCGCCGGGTCATACTGGAGGAGATCGCAGGTGTCGAGGATACGCCTGAAGACCTGGTCTTCGATCTGCATTCTCGGGCGCTGTGGGGCGAGCACCCGTACGGCAACCCGGTCCTGGGCACGGCGGAAACCGTCGCCACGATTACCCGTGAGGACCTCGATGGACTCTGGAACGCGGCCTATCGGCCTAACGTCAGTGTGGTAGCGGCCGCGGGGAACCTCGAGCACGACGATCTGCTGGAGCTTGTGGACACGTATTTCCCTAGAGGCGGCGAGCCCGGTGTGGCGCCGAACTTGCAACGCCCGACGGCGGAGAAACCCCGAGAGCAATGGACTCCGCGGGACGGAGCGCAGGTACACGTCTGTATGGGGGCTCCTACGTTTCGTCGCAGCGATCCCCGCCGCTACGGGTCGATCCTCGTATCGACGGCGCTGGGGGGAGGTATGAGCAGCCGTCTGTTCCAGCGGGTGAGAGAAGAACTGGGATTGGCCTACACGGTCTACACGTTCCAGTCCTTCTATGCGGAGGCGGGCTTGGCAGGCGTGTATATGGCTACGCGTCCGGACACGGCTGACCAGGCGGTCAGCGAAGTCCAGCGCGAGTTGGCGCAGTTAGTGAGTTCGGGCTTGCGAGAAAAAGATCTGGTCGACGTAAAAAACCAGACGAAGGGGCAGGTGCTTCTGTCGCTGGAGTCGACTTCGGCGAGACTCCACCGTTTAGCGGGTGTGGCTCTTTACGAGGAACCGTATTTGACGCTGGACGAGATCTGCATGCGAATCGATGCGGTCACCGAGGAGGAGGTAGCCGGACTTTGCCGAGAGTACTATGCTCCTGAATTGCAGACAGTCGTTCGTCTGGGTCCGAACGGATCGCGCACGTAGGCCCAGCGGGCGCTCAAGACGTTATCTCGTGCGACTAGCGCAGTTTGCATACAATCGAGTGAGGCTATTGAGATGATCGTTGGGGTACCGAAAGAGATCAAACCCGGTGAGAACCGAATAGCGATGGTGCCCGCCGGTGCCGAAGCCCTGGTTCGGCATGGCCACCAGGTGCTGATCGAGAAGAACGCGGGACTGGGAAGCGGTTTCGACGATTCGATCTATACGGGCGCGGGGGCCACAATGGTCGACTCCGCGGACGACGTATGGGCGGAGTCCGATATGATCGTGAAGGTCAAGGAGCCCATAGCGGTCGAGTATCCGCGGATTAAGTCCGACCATGTGATCTTCACCTACTTCCATTTCGCCGCCTCGGAAGAGCTTACGTTGGCGCTCCGCGATAGTGGGGCGGTCTCCATCGCCTACGAAACGGTTCAGTTGCCGACGGGTGAACTGCCGCTGCTGACGCCGATGAGCGAGGTGGCTGGGCGCATGGCCGTCCAGGAAGGCGCGAAGTACCTGGAGAAGAACTTCGGCGGTCGCGGTATTCTGTTGGGCGGTGTGCCGGGTGTGCCGTCAGCCGAGGTGGTGGTTCTGGGCGGCGGCGTCGTGGGTACGCATGCGGCGAAGATGGCCGCCGGTCTGGGCGCGCGCGTCGCGATCCTCGACGTCAATCTCGATCGGCTTCGTTACCTGGACGATGTGATGCCGGCGAATGTCGACATGGTCTACTCCAATCGCCCGAACATCCTCGAAGCGATCGAGCGTGCGGACCTGTTGGTCGGGGCTGTCCTGCTTCCCGGTGCCAAGGCACCCTATCTCGTTCTGCGCGACGATCTCAAACGCATGAAGGACGGAGCCGTCATCGCCGACGTGGCCGTCGACCAGGGTGGTTGCATCGAGACCACGAAACCGACGACCCACGAGAATCCTACCTATGTCGTCGAGGGAGTCATCCACTATTGCGTGGCCAACATGCCGGGAGGTGTGCCGCGTACGTCCACGCTCGCTTTGACCAACGCGACCTTCCCCTACGCTCTCAAGCTGGCCGATGACGGTTGGGAAAAGGCGTGTCAGGAGGATGCGGCGCTCGCGTTGGGGGTGAACATGGCAGATCGTAAGGTGACCTACCCCGGCGTGGCCGAAGCCTTCGGGCTGGACTTTACGCCGATCGACCAGATCCTCGGGGCTCGCGCCGGTCGCTGACGAGCCGCACCGGAGCTGGACCCAGAAAGGCGTTTTGGTGGGGCGGATTGACCCGCCCCACCTTTTCTATCTACTATTGGTGTCGGAAGTTCTGTCCGCCCGGCAGAGACGATGGGTTTGGAGGGTGGTGTCCCCCCCCGCCGCATGCTCAAAGGAGTGTTAGCTAATCTCTATGGGCTTTAGCTGGCTCAATTCCGGTAGGCTGCTCCCAGTCAATGATATCGCTGTCGATCTGGGGACGGCCAACACGCTGATTTATGTCAAAGGCGAGGGTATTGTCCTCAACGAGCCATCGGTGGTGGCGATCGAGAAGTCCAACGGCAAGCTAGTGGGTGTGGGGCTTGCGGCTAAGGGCATGCTCGGAAGGACCCCTGGCGGTATCGAGGCGATACGGCCGCTCAAGGACGGTGTGATTGCCGACGTAGATATCAGCGAGTTGATGCTCAGGCACTTCCTCAAGACGGTGACGGCCAAGCGTGTGTTTCGGTTGAAGCCGCGAGTCGTGATCGGAGTGCCTTCGGGAATCACGGAGCTTGAGCGTCGGGCTGTGCGTGCGGGTGCTCAGGCTGCGGGCGCGAAGGAAGTCTACATGGTAGCGGAGCCGATGGCGGCTGCTATCGGTGTCGGTCTGCCGGTCGAGACTCCCACAGGCAACATGGTGATCGATATCGGAGGTGGCACGACGGAGATCGCCGTGATCGCTCTGGGTGGGATCGTGTCCGACACGTCGATCCGCGTGGGTGGTGATGAGATCGATGTGGCGATCGTCACGTTCCTGCGGAAGAACTACAATCTGTTGATCGGAGACCCGACGGCGGAATCAATCAAGATCCAGATTGGTTCGGCGAGTGCCGTGGGTGAAGAGCGCGAGATGGACGTCAAAGGGCGGGATCTCGTTTCTGGGATCCCGAAGACTGTGCGCATTCACTCCGAAGAGGTTCGAGAGCACATACAGGAACCGATCCAACAGATAGTCGAGGCCGTGCGACGCGCCTTGGAGATCACGCCGCCCGAGCTCGCGAGCGACATTGTCGACCGGGGCATAGTCATGACCGGCGGTGGGTCGCTGATCCGTGGACTCGATCGGCTGCTCGCCGAAGAAACCAACTTACCAATACACGTGGATGAGGAGCCGCTGACGTGCGTGGTGCGAGGCGCCGGACGCATTCTCGACGATCTGCCGAGATACCGAGCGGTGCTGGCTACCTGACCCGTCGGGGCACCGACCCGGAGTCCGGCTTCAAGCGGCTTGCTCGCCGCGATCCCCTGCAACTGCTGTTCTTGCTTCTGGCCGCGGTTGTGATAATCACGCTGCCGCACGAGCACCAGCTCGGGCTGGCGAAAGCGGTGCGTTCAACCGTGCTGGCCCCCGTTCTTCGCCTGCAGGGCGGTTTCTACGATATGCGACTCATGAGTACGCGAGTAGAGGAACTCCGTGCCGAGCGTGATTCTCTCGCCGAGTATCTTCTCGTGCTCAAGGACGTCGAGGAAGAAAACCTACGGCTCAGGGCGCTGATGGGCCTCTGGGAAAGGGGCACGCATCGGTACCTGCCGGCGAACCTATACCCTACCAAACGAGGTGGGGAAGTCGTCGCCCGCTCGTTCCGACTGGACGTTGGAGGTGAAGAGGGGGTCACGGCGGACGCGCCCGTCATAGCACCGGGCGGGCTGGTCGGCGTCGTCAGGGTGACTTCAGGCAGGCAAGCGTTGGGTGACTTCTGGACACACCCGGATTTCCGTGTGAGCGCCATGACGGCGGACGGCCGCATATTCGGTATCATCAGACCGCTCGGCGAGACACCCTTGCTGATGAGGTTGGACGGAGCGCCTTACCAGGTACAGCTGACCCGGGGAACCGAATTGGTGACGTCCGGAATGGGTGGTGTGTTCCCGAGGGGGATTCCCATCGGCCGAGTTACGGAGGCTACAGAAGCGCAGGCGGGTTGGGCCAGGAGCTATCAGGTGCGACCTCTCGTGTATCCCGAGGCCGTACGTGAAGTGATGGTCCCGGTGCAGCGAGATTCGAGTGAAGCCATGCAAGACGTCTGGAGTCCTTCAGCCTCCGAGGGCGGCGCAGATCGTGAGTGAGAGAGCGCAGAACCGCGTCGGGCTCGCTGTCACCGTTCTGACCCTGACCTTCGTGCATTTTGCTTTGGCCCCGGTTCTCGATTCCTGGTATTTCGGCCCTAACCTATTGGCTTGTGCCGTGTTGGTCGCGGCCCGGGAAGTCCGTCCAGGAACCGCCGCATCAATCGGGTTTGTGCTGGGTCTGCTCGAAGACTCGATGGCGGTGAGCTACTTCGGCTTGGCCACGCTTCTACTTCTGCTGATCGGCTTTATCGGATCGCTGACGCGGG
>Ga0209536_100010833_pt1 | contig 13405 bp, 16 predicted proteins | sample DeeMarSeWOR28_12_FD_187461 | JGI IMG/M metagenome (GOLD analysis project Ga0209536, IMG submission 187461) | Marine sediment microbial communities from White Oak River estuary, North Carolina - WOR-2-8_12 (SPAdes) (version 2) | ecosystem: Environmental > Aquatic > Marine > Intertidal zone >...
TAAGTCCGGCGTCATGCGTCAGTCACTCGCAGAAATCAGAGTCTACGGCGACCTTATGAAGCGTATCGGAGACAAGAACGCTAATAAGTACATACATAACTTACTAGCAGACCTGACCGGTATGCCACGCGACGGCGGCCTTGGTAAGGAGTTGTCAAAAATAAAGAGTAGAATAGCTGCAGACTTCCAAGACAAGAAACTCGCTGCCACCGGAAAAGGTAAAGCCTTCTACACAGGAATGGAAGCTATGGTAAACATGGCTCCGCTCTTGCATAAAAACATGTACGGCAACGCGCTAGGTTTCTCTGCAAGACAGGTTGTGACCAACATCTCGGCCATCGCCACAATGACTCTACCAGAGCTCGGGTATATCCAAGGTGGTAAGCTCGCAGCGAAGGCACTTATTAAAACGGTAAATACTCTATTCCGAGGCGAACCGACTGTGATACGCACACCTGAGCTAGCCAGAAAGTACAAGGTCAACGTAGGTGATACCGTCCGAATAAAGAATCTACGTAGCATTCTAAAGAACGACGGCCTCGCTTCTACTCAGTGGAATGAAAATCTAGAGCGTACTATCACAAACAGCCTTACAAAGAGTATGCCACGCATGGCTGTAGAGAAAGGTGTAGATACTCTTAACCAAGGCCTGCTACTTTTCTTTGAGGCGTCCGAGACAATCATGCGTAACATGACTCGCTACATGGCGAAAGACATGGCGAAGATGCACGGCAAGGGTGCGAAGGACTACGAGACTTTCCTTGATACACTACCGCGTGCATACCGAAAGGCCGTAGACGGGGCAAAGAGCCCCGTTGAGCGCGAGAAGATTCTGACTGACTATATCATAGCCAAGACCGTGTTTAACTACAACCAGGCGTCTGCTTCCGAGGTCTCCCGTTCGCTCGGTCCTATGCTTTCTTCCTTTACGAAGTGGCCGACAGAAATCGCAGGGGATACACTCAATACGTTTGAGAAGAACGGTGTGACAGCAGCTACAGCTGACCTTGTCTACCGACGCTTCGCACCTCTGCTTGGGCTCATGATGGTAGGTAGTCTTCTACAAGAAGCAGAGCCAGACAAGGACAGTCTTTTGTATAAATTTATCCGTAAGGGCGACCTGACCTATATGTCACCTCTGAGCTCTCTGGCTTCGTTATTCGAAGGCGAGGTAGCTCCACCCGTCGTGTCTATCCCTGCACAGGCAGGTAAAGCTATAGTGACTGCAGACCCTGAGGCGGGCTTGAAAGCAACAAAAGAAGCAGGCAGGTTGTATTTTCCTGGCTGGACGCTTATAGATTCATTGTACTCAATGTTTTCAGATGAGGAGTAACCATGGGTAGACTAGATAAAGTTAAAGAGTCTTTAGGTAAGGAAGAGTTCCGTAAGACTCAGGTCAAGCAAGTCGAGAAAGAGTTGGGCCTGCCCCAGCAGTCCCGGCTTGAGCCTGAGATGAAGGCACTCTACAAAGCTATCTTTAAGAAATTAAAAACCCCCGCAGAGCCTGCAGGGGAAGAAGCGGAGCCGCTGCCAGTAATACCACCGACACCTGTCCTGGGCGGAGTTTAATCGACAAGGTAGAGTGTGACGAACCAGTCAAACTCTGCCAGGTCTATCTGCTTGAAAGCAGTCAAGGTTACGCAAAGCGGGACCGCGCCGTCTCCGTGTGAGATAACCGAAGGCGTACTAACCATACACGTCTGACTTAGTTGTGGATGATATGTAACAAGACATTCGTAGCGACTCGGGCTAACCGAGCCGAAGCGCAGCTGTACACTCTGTCCTGCCTTAACTACCGAGCCTTCAATCTCTTCTCCGGCTTTTTGTCCTGTAAGATAGATTGCATTTATACCTGATAGACGATAGCCTAGATTGCGGGCTACATTCTTACCGCTTACATTAGCGGCTAGGTCCAGACCGAGATAGGTATGGCGGGCTGTTTTTTCGCGAACATCAACAAGGGCTGACATATATGTGTACCTCCAATAAAATACAACTAGAGTTTACCAACGAAGATGTGGCAGAGTCAATTAAAATCATTATGAAAGAGGAAGGCTTCTCTAAGACTGCATATCCAGACCCTTTCTCACCGCGTGCTCTAGAGATGCGTAAGGCAAAAGAGAAGCGCAGGCCCGACTACCACTTACTGTCCGGGATGCCCTGGACGGTAGGCTACGGTCGCACAGGGCCTGACGTACGGGAGTTTACTACAACCACTAAAGACCAAGAGTTATTCTGGCTTAAGTGGCGTGTCGAAGACGAACTCCTCTGGCTGCAGAAGCGTAAGGTCCCGCCATGTCCTGGGCTAGTCTCGCTGGTGTACAACGTAGGACGCGGAGCCTTCGAACGGTCACGCTCCTACAAAGCATTCCAAGAAGGTAAGTGGGATAAAGCTATAGAGGAACTACTCGGCTTTAACAAGGCCGGAGGAAAGGTAAGACCCGGGCTTGTGAAGCGCCGGGCCGCAGAGGCAGAACTAATTAAGGCATGGCTACGGTCAAGGAATCTCTATGGAGAGGCCGAGGCCTAAGCCCCAGTTAGGTCCGTGCAAGGAAGCCTCAAGGAAGAAAGGCAGGTCGGCAATCCTGACACCGACTTGTCCGTTATACTGGCTATTGACCAGGTCGTAAGTCAGGCCCAGTTTGTAACGAGGTTTAGGGTGTTTTTCGATTACCACTTCTTCATTTTTCTTAGTCTGTTCCTCTTGATTCTTCTCGCTTTTTTCTTTTGATTCAGTACGTTCTACTATCTTAGTACCGTCTGGCTTGGTTGTGACTTTCTCCTTATAGACAATCTTGTCTTTGTAGACCACTTGCACCTTATCGCGATACTCTACACGTACCCGCTCGATTACCTCCGGCTGCGGCTGTAAGGGACCGAATCGCATTAGCAGGACGACAATGCATAGGCCAAGGATGGCCACCTCTTTCCAGCGTGTTCCTAGGATTGTCTTTCCTCCCAGTAATAGTGAACGGAGCATATCGGATACGGGGGGTATCGGCTTAATTTTACGCATCTTACTTCCTTTAACATACTATCTTGGGTTAATTTTCTGCAGTTCTCTAGTGCGGTCTTCAGTGTGACCCAGCTCATTGCGTTATCCCATTGAAGGGAGCCAGAGCGCCGGTATTGTACGCAGTACTCCAGGCCTTCTTCGAACGAAAACGGATGTTCAGTCACTCTCTCCCCCAAGCTTTTTTATCTCGGCCCGGACTTCCTTGCGGTTCTCTGGTCTGAGGTTTGTCATCTGCCGTTTCAGTCTATTCGCTTCCGCCATATCGTAGAAGGCACCTTCCCTGCGTGTACCGTCCAGGAATGAAGCTGAGTTCGAGTCTCTGATTCTCGGTGCGGTTAGCATAGCTTCGACCATGGCTTCTACTTCGCAGGCTTCGCAAGGCCAGGGCCCCTCTTCTGTCCTGTCCTTCAGGTATTCGTCCGAGTGTCCGCAGTTCTTACAAAGTCTGTCGATAAGTTTCATGACCTAGTCCTCCTCTATCATGGCAAAAAGTCCTGCCATGAGTCTAGGCCATTCTTCAGATAGAGTAAATATATCTGGTATAACTTCAGACATAAGGTCGCCTTGGTTGGGACTATGGTCTAGGTCATACAGGCAGTGCCCGAGCTCGTGATACACTACGGCGCGTACATAACTCGAACCGTAGTGCAGAATCTTTTTATTTATATGCACCCTATGGTAGATAGGATTCATGTAGCAAAGACCTATGACCATATTACCGCCAGGCACTTGCATCCTGTGCATGTCAATGGCTTTGATTTCCTTGACCCAGCGCAACTGCTCTTCGCAGTCGGTCCTGCGTGCAGTGCAGTCCCGCATAAACTGGTCGACATAGGGCCGCAGTACATCGTCTACCTGAGTAGAGCCTATTGCAGACGTTGTGTACTGAATCTCGCTGTCACGTTCCGCGAGAGCGAAGAACAGAGTTGCAACTACAAGCATAACCATTCTCACGCTACCCCCTTGTATCTTCTGTAAAGCCCCTTGAGTGACTCACGTGGTACCTTGTAGCCACCGCCAGAGTAGCCACGGTTCTTAACTGGAATGATTGGCAGGTCCATCTTCTCGACGGTACGGCATAGGGCCTTTAAGTCAGAGAATACGTAGTAGGTACCCGTGTCTGCATAGAGGTAGATGAACAAGTCGACCTTCTTACCTCTGCTCTGCCAGGGACCTCCCGGTTTATCCTGCTCCATGACAGACCAACGCTCGATAAAGAAGTTCGGAGTACGGTCTTCGCCGTAGAAGTCGGTCTTGAGTTCGACTCTACGCCCGTCACGGGTGACGAAGTCGTAGTCACGTGTGTCTGCTTTTTCTAGTTTGAGGTGACAGATATCGAGGAACAGCTCTTCAGCCTTCATCCCTTTTTCTAACTGCTGTTTCCAGCTGTAAACCTTTGCCATGCTCAATAGCCTCGCGTATGTAAGGTGGAAATAAGGATGCTTGGCGAAAGTAGAAGTTCTCGAAAGCTTTGTCAAGCACAATCGTTAATCCAAAGTCTGTTGGTCCTCTGCAGATTCGACCGAAGCCCTGAAGGAGAGTCTTGGTTGTGGCCCATGCGTACCTTTCCGGCTCGTGTTCCGCAAGATAAGACCAAGCGGCATCGCCGAGACTTGGAAATGGTAGCTTCGCGATTGCTTGCCATCCGTATTCGTAACCAAGCAAGTCCAAGCCTTCCCACATACCAGACCCAATGAGAATACATGACTTATTACTTGCTTTGAATTGCTCGAAGACTTGCTGTTTGTTGCGTGCGTCGTGAACGAGTATGGTATGTGTCGGGAGAAGTTGCTTAAGTACTTTACCAAGGACGACAGCTTGAGAGTAGGGCGCATGGATAAGTCCTTTCGTTGTCCTGATGTAGTCATTGGTCTTCACCATGTCGACTATCGAATTAGTTAAGTCCTGCATGCCTTCGCTTGTGTAGGGAAAGCGTACGTTAGACTCAAGTCCGTTGTTCCACAGTATCGGTCTACGCTCTTTCGGAATCGGAGACTCACCGTAGATGTATTTCACTCTGCGACCCTGCAATGCTAGCTGTCTTACGTCCATCTCGGACAGCGTTGCACTCATGAGCACTAGCTTCTTTACCTTCTGCTGTGGCCAGAGCATGACTGCCTTCTGCGAATGAGCTGTGTCTATCGGCAGAAGCGAGAGGCAGTCTCTCTCCTCGTTACGCCAGCGTTCTTCGCCGCGCTTGACGAGGTAGTGCTCTGTACCAGTCTCAAGGTCCGCAAGCAGTGTCTGCAGTGCAGGGCGAGGCTCCACTACTTGCGGATTCTTCTTGAGCCAGTCACGCAGTTTCGTATAAGTGTCGATACTCTGCGGTAGCCCGATATCCTGGGCCCATACCTTCCGCCCTTCGAGGTCCTGGATAAGTGGAACCATAAGGTGAGCTTCGTCAATGATGACAGTTGGCTTGTAAATTTTGTAGGACATGTAGATGTGGTAGTTGGATACCGAGACAGGCCTCGCATAAGCCGCCCGTGTAGCAGCCAAGTAGGGACAGCCCGTGCAGTATTCGTTAGTTCTGTTCTTGTGGCTGGAGCAGTTGGCATAAGAGAGGTCGACCTCGTCTCTGTAAGAGTGGCAACGGTAGGAGTCTTTCCTTTCCAGGCATGCTACCTGCGGGAACGACTCTTTCATTTGTTGAACAAGCATGTTGTTAGGCAGTGCGACGTGTGCCTTTCCAGCCCATCGCGCAATCGTCATCCCTACGAGAGTCTTCCCGAAGGCGACGGGTGCGTTCAAAACGAACACATCCGCTTTGTCCCAAGATTCCTGTAGCTGACGGAGTAAGGAGGCCTGGCCAGGGCGCGGTGTCCCCGGGAAATAGTCCAAGATATCTCTTTGCGATTTCCCTGAGCGTTTCGATACACCCTTCGATGAGGACGGGGCGTCCGTCTTCCTCGCCGTAGAACTCATATTCATCCCCCTTGTCAGAAACAATTCGAGCGTAATGTGGTGCAGCGACGAAGACATCCATGTGGTGTACCTCCTATGCAGGAGGCTACACTATGTTAGTTCACATTGTCCACCAGAACAGGCAAGCACTTGTACTCGCTCGTCTTTGTTACCCTCTGCGTACTGCACATCGTAGAGGTCTATCTCTGGTAGCCGTTCTTTCATATGCTGGTATGTCGCCTCGCTGACCTCTTCGAACGGAGCTTGCACGTAGGTCCCACCGTCGTAGGGCAGAAGAGAGATACCGTTGTAGTGCTCTCGGTTTGCCCACATAACTTTCTTAAGTAGGTCTCTCTCGCCTTCTCTGTACGACACTGTGCAGGAGACGTTGTGCTTGTTCCATCCAACTACATGGCCTGGCTCTATCCATTGTCGTCGCATTGCGAATACGTTTTGGAGAAAAGCTGTCGCCGTTTCGTCTTGACGAGTAACAGCAGTAGGCATTGCAAAAGGTACCGATACAACCAGATTCTGTGGGTTAAACTTATCATCCTCGACAAACGTCTCTGGTAGCTGCGCTCGGAGATACTGTCCCAGTTCTTGTCCTTTGTCAATGCGTATTCTCCTCACGTAGTACGGTGCGTGCGCTGCGTGGATGCCGCTTGTCGTGTCGAGGCAAGTCGAGGTTGTCCCCTCAGGCTTGATTGTCGTGACACGCGCTGCTGGTTTTATTCCTAAGTCTTCCGCTACGTAGTGGTTCAAGTCCTTTGCCAGCTCTGCTCCCTGCCTAAACACACCGTTACTAAGGAAGCTCTGCATGAGAGCGTCGTTGGCAGCAAGCCCAGTCAGACTGACACCGAGTAGTGCTTCCTCTTCTGTCTGCTTCTTCCAGCCTTCCGACAGGTAGCCGAAGTTAGTGAAGCTAGCTTGGATTGTACCGAGCCGTGTAGCTGCAGACACTGCCTTAAGAAACTCGTAGACGTTTCCTATCCGAGAGAAGTTGATAGTCGTCAGGTTACAGAACTGTTTAGGGTTCAGTGCAATCTCACAGCAAGGGTTGGTACCCATGTTATTCTCAGGGTCGCTTGTCCAGAAGATGCCAGGCTCGCCCGAGAACGAGTCGTAGGTTCTGTCCAAGATGTCTGAGAACTCATCGTAGTGGACCTGCCCATGTGGCAGCACTGCCGAGTTGTTTGCTCTTGCCCTCTGTGCATTCTCCTCCCACCACTGCCCTGACTTACAGGTCAGCATGGCTTGGTCGTCTCTGTCGAACAGGCTGATGAGTGCTGCTCGCCTGACTCCGCCTACTACCACGACGTCTGCGATGTGACAGACGATGTCGTGTACTTCTAGGCTTGTGAGCTTGCGTCCCGTAGCACGGCGCAGGATACTGCGGACGTTACCGTGGGCACGCACAAGTGACTCAGGCCCGGAGGCAGTACCACCTGTCGAGAGGGCAGTGCCTGCTTTCCTGATAGCCGAGTAATCGAAGCGCACGTCTGGATTCTCTACGAGTTTAGCGATGGAATCAGACCAGCCTTCTTTCGAGTCAGGTACTACAAAGAGTTCCTCTGCCGAGCCTGCCTCGACCTTAGGGAGCTGTCCTATGTGATGGCGTTGCACAGAGTAGCCTGCACCTGTACCGCACATAAGGATGTAAAAGATTTCAGAGAAGGCGCGGACGTTGTCGACCGGGGTGAAGGAACAGTTGTAGCCTCGGACGTTCTCACGTTTGATACCCTCGCCTGCGAATTGCAGGAAGCGCATCGAAGGGAGTACTATCTTAGATTCTACTAGCTTACATGCCTGAGCCACATCGTCGTGGAGAAAGCTGGGGGTATGGTCTATGAGGCACTCACGGTAGCGACCCACGACTTCCTGCCAGGTCTCTTTCTTTCCATTTGATTTCATTGCTGAATAGGTACGAAGGATAGCGATATCTGCAAGAAGACTCATCCTGAAGTTCTCCTAGTGTTAAGGGTGGATTCTGAGTATTACTTGACCAGCCGGTCAATGTCAAGGCCTTCTGGTAGAAGCAGTTCGTCTGTCTTTTTCTTCTTTCCTTTCGACTCGTTAGCCGCTAGGTAGTAGGCAGTGACTGCGAGCATGAGTGCATCGTGCTCGTCCTTCTTGTCATAGTTAGCCCGCTTGCCCGGCACGATACGGTCCACGACCGCGTACCAAACTGCAGGCTGGATGGGTAGTACAAAAGGCCAAGGCTTAGCTGCCATGATAACGCCACATGAAAAGAGCAAAGGCTTACATGAATGCGGAAATTTTTTGAGGAAGAAGAGTGGTATATCTTCAATGACAAGTATGTCTGCCTCAGGCAGTTCGTCACGGATGGTCTCATGTATTGCTTTAAGCCTCCCGTTAATAGCTCGACTGCTTGGTACACGCAGGATGCCGTACTCTTGTACGACTCCAGCTTCCATTATACAGTAGCCAGGGTTAGACGCTGCACCCGAGGCAGGGTCGATGGCGATGACTCGACCATGGAGTACAGCGTCTAGAGCTCCTTTACTCTGTTTTATCCGGCCCGACTTTACTAGAGTCATAGTCTGTCCTTGTTAGTTCCTTGAACTTGTCTTTAGCTGTGTCGTTGACCTTCTCTATTTTTTCCAAGATGCTCTGCAATTCCTTCGCGGACTCCTTCGCTTGCTCCTGCATGAGTCGGGTGTACTTACCGTAGTCGACTTGTGTCAGTGTGAATGGTCCGAAAGTAAAAGCCCAAGAGAACTTATTATAGCCTAGCCGAGGGAAGTACCAGTTGAACGGATGCACAATCACTGAGGCAAAGAGATTAGATATCTCTAACCGCAGTCCTACGCTTACAAGATTACCCGAACTTGTCGGCTGCCCAGTTATCGACGACATTAGTATCTCCTTTCAATCGGACTTTACCGCCCAGCATTGTGTTGAGTGCATCCATTGCTTCGTGGTCCATGATGTGTACAGTCTTAGCTACTTGCTCTTCTGGTACTGTAAGCATCACTGCGTCGTGCAGGTCCCAGACATACGGTCGATAGTGTATGCCGTGAGTCCTTAGTCTCTCAGAAAGAAGAGACAAATACAAGACAAAACAATCATGGCCTCCGGATTGTATAGACCTGTTAACGATATCTCGTGTGTAGTCCTGCGCGACAGCGAGTGGTCGTCCGATAGGATTGAGTATCCATCCGTCATTCCTCTCCCACTGTGCTTGCAAGAACTGCTCGTACTCTTTTACCTTTGCGAACAGTGCCCAGTATCTATTGAACATATCTTCGGCTTGGTCGAGTGTGACGTCGAGGCCGTTGAGTTGCAACGTCTGAGCGATTTTACGAGGACGAGCCCCGTAACTAGCAGCCAGGTGGATGACCTTAGCAATCTGCCGAGCATCTTTAGCCTCCTTCTTAGCGTACGCAACCGACTCCTTGGTGTTCTCCAAAGGGTCGTAACCCGCAGCACGAATCATTGACTCCACTCTACCACCCAGCTGTGAACCTACCGACAGGTAGATACAATCCCAGCCGGTAGACTGCGGCCCGTAGATACGCATGAGCGTAGGGTCCAACGATGCGGCTGCCAGTACGTGTGGTTCCAGAGAAGCGAAGTCCAGTATGAGTAACTTATGTCCGGGGGGAGGGGTCCAGCATTGCAGGTACCCTTCGTCCTTCGGTACGTTCTGTACGTTGAGTCCGTCACTGCCTCCCAATCGTCCTGTGTATGTACCCGGGCATTTCATACCGACACGCAGTAGGTTCCCGTCAAGTTTGTCGAGACAGGACTGCACCATAGACTGCAGTTTTAAATCATTGTTGAGAGAAATGAGGAGAGCGCCTGGTCTACCAAATCCTTGGAGGGCCTCCTCATCGACAGCCGGCTGTGGATTATTCTCATTGTCGGTAAAGACTTTGGCCTCATACTGTAGCACTTCGTAGAAGAGCCATTGTTTATGTTTAGAGGACTGTGGGTTGAATAGTCCAAGGTCCTTGTATAAATCTTCCTGAATAAAATTACGCAGCCCGTCTTGGAAAGCCTGATGTTTCTCATTCCAACGGACCCAGTTTTGCGAGACCTCGGGTTCCTTGCCTTCGAGCTCTTGCCTACGCTGGTCCCACTTGACCCAGTTGAGCGAGACGTTGCCGTCTTTCTTGTACTTGGCTGGTTCTGTTCCGAGCTCGTCCGCTTTCTTGTACTTGGCTGGTTCTTTTGCAAGACACTCCTCCTCGAATACTCTTGTGTTAAAGTTAGTCACGTTCGGTAGTACGTCTGGGTCTGAGAGAAAGGCTGTACGCTTCTCTGCGATACGGCCCTGCAGCGTGTGGTTGTACTGTGCTAGCTGCTCTGCGTCAACGTGTATGCCTTCCATTCGCATCTCCCTGACGTGCCAGACCAGGTCTAGGAACCTAGTGTGGTAGTCCTTGTATGCTGGGAAGCGATTGACTGTCGGGAGTAAGACGTGGTTGTAGAGCTGCCAGGTAGACTCGGCGTCGAGAGCGCAGTACTTGCCGAGGATATCCTTAGGTGCTCTCCACATATCTCCCTTGGTTAACTTGTGTTCGGTTAGCCACTCGACTAGCTCGACATCGCCCTTGTCTTCCCAGCCGAGCATCTCGACCTGGGCAGACTTGAGGTCCCACTTCTGTCCTGCGTAGCCTTCGGAGGCTAGGTGTTTGTATGCAGCGTAGGTACAGAAGACCCAGTTGCATGCAGTCGGGAGAAAGCAGGAATCGAATGCGACGTTGTGTGCCACGAGTGGTGTCTGCTGTGCGTCAAACTCTTGGCATACTCGTACGAACATCTCGTATGCCTGGCCTGACTCACCGATGTGGAAATAGGTAGACCCTGCCGAGGTCGCCAGCGCGAAGCCGACGACCCGGGAAGAGCGTGGGTGGAGACCCGTCGTCTCTAGGTCTAGGACGACAGGCTCGTTAGCGTGCACGACCGAGGGAAGCCAAGTGTGTAGCGGATGGTCGGCGAGATTAACGACGGAGTACGGACGGGGTGTGGATACGATTGGCGTGAGTAGTGCGGACATGTTGGCTTCCCCCTTCTAGTGCGCGTTCTTTCAAGATGTCGGAGATGCCAGGCCACTGGCCCAGCCTCTCCATCTCTGTCCCCCAGTACCAGAAGCCCGAGAAGGGCCTCTGATTACTTTCTGTCGGACTTGAAGACGTAGTAGCTGCTTCCGTCTTCTGCTTCTCCGACGTAGAACGTGTTGTCATTCTTCGTAACCTCCTTGAGTGAGCAGATGAGAGCGAGCTTCTCCTCACCGGAACGGCACTTGAGGACAAGGTTGTTCTCACGGTCGTGTGTCATTGTGTAGGTAACACCAGAGTTCTTGTCCTTGCCTGACCATGCTTTGCTGCCGTTGCGGAACGGCTTGAAGAACAGACCGGTAAGAGCGGTGTAGGACTCTGCGTCTTTCACTTTGTGTTTAACAGAATAGTCTGGCTTGATGCCGCCACCTTTCTTTGGCGAAGCGGAAGACTGAGCTGAGGCTGCAGGACGTTGAGCGAGTACCATAATGGACCTCCTAAAAAGGAACTGTTAATCGGCTTTGGGAACTATTCCCTTGGCCTCCTCTAGCCACGTGTCGAAGTCTGACTCGTGAGCATCGCAGGTAGATTGAAGGGGGCAGTAAGAACAGAACGACCAGCTAACTTCCTCCCCCGTAGCGGTCAAGTTTTGAGGACGTGGACCGAGGTCTTTGCGTTCGACCATGGTAGACACGTACTCGTAGTACTCTTGTATGCGTGGTATGGATACGATAGACTTAGTTGCCGGCTCGTCCCTCCCCACGGCAGAGTAGTGAATAAAACCTTCTTCATCTTGAGTCAAGAGAAAACCAAGTTTGAAAGGTGTTATCTTTCTCGCCTCGCCTTTCTCGTTGAAGCTGATGTGCTCTGACCCTGGCTCTCCTTGCTTGGGTAGATGCTTGCCTGCCCAGCCCATGACAGGCCAGTCGACACGGCTTGTGTACCAGAGCTCGAACGGTACGCCTAGCTTCCACGAGTAGTGCGCTGCCTGCATGATGTGCATAGTCTTCGGCTGGCCAAGTAGTATGGCACGAGTCGTCCAGAAGGAGCACAGTAGTTTTAGTTCCAGGCCTAGCACAGGCTTCGTATCGTGGTCGCACAGCACTAAGTCCGGTCTTCCTGACACGGGCGTGCCGTTACTGGTCATCCATTGGATAGGTATTTCCTCCTCACGAAGTATGATACCGTCCTTGTATGCCCGAGAGAGTACCGAATACCAGAGGTCTTCGTTGCCTCGTCCTGAGTCAAACATAAGTTCCTTTGAGTAGTCAGCGTCCTCGGATGCGATACCAAGTAGGCGAAGCATGGTCTGTCTGTGGCACTTGCCTCCGACTTCCATCTCGCCCTTCGCGTTGAGTGCCGCGATGCCAGTGTTACCTGCCCGCAGGATACCTACCTTCTGCTGCTCTTGGACAGCATGCTCGTCCACGGACAGACGCACGCCTTCGTCGAACAGCTCCAGTATTCTACTTTTAGTTTTCGTTTCCGTCATGATAGCTGTTCCCCAAAAGGTACAGCGAGAACACTCGTTTAGGTATGGCTCTTTCGCCTGACCGGGATTGGATTCCCTCAAGGATTCCAGAATAGGTCACAAGTATGTAAGGCCTTCCGAGCTTCTTCGCTTTGTCTAGATACGGTTGGATATCCGACAGGCGGTAACCCTCTGCATACGGCAGAGCCGCCCTCGCTATATCGTTAACGTCGAAGGAATCTGGATGAGACACTTCTCTTATGACTGTCGTCTTTCTCATGGTCGGAGTGTAGCACAGCGAACCCCTCGATGACAATACCTTTTAGTTGGTGCTCAGTAAAAGACGGAGTGTCCTTAGTTATCCCTATCAGGAAACTGTTTCCATGCTCGATTCGCTTCTCCCAGACTCGTCCGATTGCATCGGTGAATCTGGTTCTGTCTTGCCCGTAGAAGTCGAAGTAGGATTGAACAGAGATGGTTTGCATTTTACTAGTTCCTTTCGGACGGAGAAGTTAAAGTACGCATGGTAGAAAGTAGAAGACATATCGTGCGACTGGTAGTTAGGAGTTAGCTTGTCCGCTACCGCCTTGACTTGCTCCACCGTGTAACCCGGGAAGAATCCTCCTGTCTCTTCGATGTAGGTTGTAGTGGAGTCGAGTGCCGTGTATGTCAATCGTACCATGAGTAGTTCCCCCCGTAATCGTCGTCTGTATTGTGTTTCTTTTCTGGTGGTGGCGGTGGCGCGACGGTGCGCTTGGCTTTGTATTCACATTGTTCCTTCCTGTGAGTCTTTTCGCAGAGGACACAACCGTAGATACTCTTCTTCCTAGCGTACTCGTCGACCATAAGCCATGCGTCCTTATCCCTCGTTACCGTCATTGATTAGTCCTTGGGTTGCATTGACTGCTTTAGCCTCTACAAGAAGGCCTGACTCAAGGTTGAAGATGAGTGTCAGGTTGACTTGACTGTCTTCGGTAGGCTCAACGATGG
>Ga0209536_100010834_pt1 | contig 13404 bp, 9 predicted proteins | sample DeeMarSeWOR28_12_FD_187461 | JGI IMG/M metagenome (GOLD analysis project Ga0209536, IMG submission 187461) | Marine sediment microbial communities from White Oak River estuary, North Carolina - WOR-2-8_12 (SPAdes) (version 2) | ecosystem: Environmental > Aquatic > Marine > Intertidal zone >...
GCTGATCCTGTTTACCAAACAATTCAACACCCTGATACGGGCCGGGGTGCCGATGTTATCCTTATTAAAGGTGCTGGAAGAACAAACCGAGCATCCCAGACTGCGCAAGATTCTCGGTATCATTCATCAGGACATTAAAGAAGGCTCCAGCCTGTTTGACGCCTTTAGCCGCCACCAGAAAGTATTCTCGCCGCTATACTGCAACATGCTAAAAGCCGGTGAGGCCAGCGGCGCCTTAAACGAGGTGCTCGATCGCCTCACCTACATTATCGAGCATGAACACAAGGTAAAATCCGACATTAAGTCGGCTCTGATGTATCCCATCATTGTGGTCTGCTTTTTGACGATTGCTTTTTTCGTGCTGCTGACAGGGGTCATCCCTCGCTTTGTCAACATATTTAAATCGTCGGGTCTGACACTGCCATTGCCGACCCAAATCTGTATGCTCATGTATGAGTTCATCATTCACTACTGGTATGTGGGTCTGGGTATTCTGGTGGTCAGCGGCGTCGGGTTGTATTATTACCTCAAGACCGAAAAGGGCAAGCTCCTGATTTATACAATAATGATGAAAGTACCTATTATCGGCCCCCTGTTTATAAAAAGTGCGATATCGCGTTTTGCCAGCATATTTTCTATTTTGCAGTCCAGCGGGGTCGATATTCTCCAAACCATGGATATTCTAACCGACACCATCGGCAATGCCGCGATATCCCATCAGCTGAGCGGTATCAGGGAGCGTCTGGCTGCCGGCCACGGCATTGCAGGACCCCTGAGCTCGGCGAAATATTTTACGCCGATGCTTATCAATATGGTGGCCATCGGCGAAGAGTCCGGCAATCTTGAGGATTTGCTCCAGGATGTTGCTACCCACTATGATACCGAAGTTGAATATGCCATGAAAAAAATGTCCGAAGCCATCGGCCCGATACTAACCGTTGGCCTGGCTGCGGTGGTCGGCTTTTTTGCCCTGGCCATCTTCCTGCCCATGTGGGATCTGACATTGCTGGCGAAGTAGAAGAACAAATGCCTAAAGTGCCTAAAGTGCGCTAAAATGCCTAAAATTAAGGTATTCTATCTATTTTATAATAGAACGCCTAACGCACCTTAGACTCATCCGCTTTTGAAATGAAATTTATGCCACATTCGACCAGGTGAAATCAGAGTACGAAGAATGCAGTGAATTACTGGCGATATTTACTTCTATCGGCAAAAAATAAAAAAAGATGGAGTTTGCGACACATTCATTTTAGGCATTTTAGGCAATTTAGGCATTTTAGGCACTTAGATGGATTCACCAATAGGCCCTCTCTTTGAACCATAATCAACATAGTTTGCACAAGATTATCAGATAACATCCCGTGAAACATTCCCGCTTTTACATAAGCCTTTATATAATTTTTCCGTTTATTTTCACGGGCTTTACCATATTTGCCGCCATTGTTTCTTTCCGGTTGACCAAATATGGCATGGTAAATGGATTGGATCCGGCCCGTCCGGTTTTCTGGTTCATTATCATTATCAGCTGTCTGGCATATATTTGCGGGTTTGCCCTGGTGCGGATTATTTTAAAACCGGTGGAAAAATTTGTTGAAGAAGCCAGCAAATTCTCGTCGTTTGCGGGTTCAAAAAAATCAAAGAAAAAAGAGTGGTCCGTCGACAAAATCCAGCAGTTCACCAACGTGTTTGATCAGGTAACATCCGTTCTCAGCCGCATGGATGCCCGCCATTTTTTCCCGGACATTATCGGGGAAAGCCTGGCCATGAGGGGTCTGTTAAGCTTGATTAAAAAGGTGGCGCCGACCGATTCCACGGTTCTCATTCTGGGTGAGAGTGGAACCGGCAAAGAACTGGTGGCCACCAGCATCCACGACAACAGCGAGCGCACGGATCAGCCCTTTATTAAACTGAATTGCGCTGCTATTCCCGAGGAGTTGCTGGAGAGCGAATTATTCGGCCACGAAAAAGGTGCGTTTACCGGTGCCACGAAGTCTAAGCCCGGAAAATTCGATATGGCCAACGGCGGAACCCTATTCCTGGATGAAATCGGTGACATGCCCTATAATTTACAGGCCAAAGTTTTGCGGATTCTCCAGGAACAGGAATTTTACCGGGTCGGCGGCAGTCGCACAATCAAAGTGGATGTGCGCATCATTGCCTCAACCAATAAAAATCTTGAAAAAATGGTTCAGGAAGGAACCTTTCGTGAGGATTTATTTTACCGCTTGAATGTTTTTACCCTCCACCTGCCCCCCCTGCGGGAGCGCAAAGAGGATATTTCCCTTCTGGTCGACAATTTTTTGCAGAATGCGCCCAAAAAAGTGGAGATTTCATCGGTGGCCCTTCAAATGCTGGTGGCGTTCTCGTGGCCGGGAAACATCCGTGAATTGCAGAATACGATTGAAAGCGCAGCCGTAATCGCTGAAAACGGCTACATCGAGCCTGCCCAGCTGCCGGGTAAAATTACCGGTGCATTTAACAATCCGAACCATACGGATTTCAAAATGCCGGCCAATATTCCCCTGGACGACCGCCTGCAGGAAATTGAAAAAAGCATGATCATCGAAGCCCTGAGAAAAACCGGCGGGGTTCAGGTCAGGGCCACTGAGCTTTTGGGAATTAATCAACGCAGCCTGTGGCATCGTATCAAAAAGCACAATATCGATGTCAAGGGCCTGAAGAACACCGAAATTTGATGGATTTAAGGATCCAGAACCTTCAAAATTTGTAGGATTTTGATTATATCTTTATGGCGATAAGAAATACAATAAATTTATAATTTTTTAACCATATAAAATAATTACAAAATATTAACAATATGCCAATATGGATGCCTGGTTGGCATCTTTTATGCAATCAATTCGGGGTATAAATAGCAATTTTATGAAATCATCTTTCGAACAAAAATTTGTAAATATCAAATCGCAAGGGGAGGGAAAAATACCATGAAAACGCAAAATCCGTTACGCAATCAAGAAGGTTTTACCCTGGTCGAGATCATCGCCGTTCTGATCATTCTGGGTATTCTGGCTGCCGTGGCCGTACCGCGCTACATCGACCTGGAACAAAACGCTAAAATCAGAGCCGTGGACGCGGCCGTATCCGAACTCAACGGAAGGGAAAGTCTGACCTGGGCAGATGTAAAGATTTCCGTTACAGGTTATAAAACAGTCGGCACGCCCCTGGGCGATAATTATATCTGGTCTCGATTGGCCCCCGGTGGTGTGATAAATCTTGGCGACTCCTATACGAATTTTTCTCCTAATCAATCAGGCAAAGCGGGTTTCACATTCAAGGGAGAACCATTTAGTGTGTCGCGGACACCATCAACTCGTTCAACACCGGGCACCTGGAAGCGGGTGCCTAATTAGCGCGACGGCTGCGCTCGTTGCCTGGTCAGTGCGGCCGCGGAAAGCCTTCTCGGGCTGATAATTTAATGGGCTATTGGTGATCATGGATAGTATTATTTTAAACCGGCGGGGGTTTACGCTGCTCGAATTGATCGCCGTTATGTTGATCCTGGGCTTGTTAGCCGCCCTGGCAGTCCCGCGCTACCTCGACCTGGAAGCCGCCGCCACGCTTAGCGGCATCGAAGCGGCCGTTTCCGAACTTAACGGCAGGGAGGGTCTTGTCTGGGGGCAGGTCAAAACAACCTGGACGTCCTACAACCGCTATGTCGGTGACAGCGTTGTATGGGGTTTAATGCGAAACGACAAGACCAAAAGCTATCCCTATCTCGGCGAAGGCTATGAATGGACGGCATTGCCAACGGAGACCGGCGGTCGGTTGACTTTTAAAGGCGGCAGCGAATTCACCCTGTCGCGCAGCAAGTCCACCATCGCCGTTCCCGGGCACTGGCGCAGGCTTCCATAGCATTGTCGACTGGAAATTTTATTCTCCCTATTCCCAGCCAGCCCAAAGGGCGACCGCTCACCGTCGCCCTTTTTGAATATCTGCAATCCATTTAATAATCATATCCCCTTGCCCGCACGAGATCCTGTGTTATCTTGGTAGACGTCGTTGAATGGTTGATTAGTTGAATAAGTTGATTAAGTTGATTTAGTTGAGTGAGTTGATTTAGTTTAAAATCTGACAATCAGAACCTTCAGCTTTTACTTAATCAACCAATAAACCAATCAACTGAATGATTTAACAATTTCAGCAGGTTTAAAATGAGACTACGCGTTTTTCGATATAATTGTATCCATACACTCCACAAGAGGAAGGTATAATGAAGCTAGCAGTCAGCGGTAAGGGCGGGGTGGGCAAAACAACTTTTTCATCTCTGTTGATCCGCAATTTTAACGAACTGGGTAAACGGGTACTGGCAATTGATGCCGATCCGGACGCCAACCTGGCGGCCGGCATCGGTATTGAAAATGCCTCCGAGATTGTGCCCATCGCCGAGATGAAAGAGCTCGTATTTGAACGAACCGGGGCCCAGCCCGGCACCATCGGAGGGTTTTTCAAGCTCAATCCCAAGGTTGATGATTTGCCGGAAGCGCTTTCGGTTAATTTTGAAAATATCAAACTCATGCGCCTGGGCGGTGTTCAAAAGGGCGGATCCGGGTGTATTTGTCCGGAAAGCACCTTGCTGCGCGCCCTGGTCATGCACATTGTCCTGGCGCGGGATGAAGTCGTGGTGATGGACATGGAGGCCGGTATCGAGCACCTTGGGCGGGCCACGGCCAAAGCGGTCGACAAGCTGATTGTGGTTGTGGAGCCGGGACGGCGCAGTATTGACACGGCCGGTCACATCCGTCAACTGGCCGGCGAAATCGGGTTAAACAACATCGCGGTTGTCGGTAACAAAATTAGGGGTCCCAAAGACCGGGAATTTCTTGAAACCCATCTGCCCGATTTTGAATTTCTCGGTTTTCTGCCCTATGACGACACCCTGATTGAGGCTGATCTCAACGGCGTGTCGCCGTTTGATGTGGACTCAGCGTCCCGGGAACAGGTTAAATCGATGATTTCAAAATTGTAGAAGCCAGAGGTAATTGACAATTGACTATTGAAAAATGAATATTGATTGAATTCTGTCATTATTGTTTTAATATGATTTTCTGCATAACATAATTTTCAATAGACAATAGTAAATAGTCAATTTAAAATTGATGTATAAACGCCGAAAACAACTTAAAAAGCCAAAACGCCATTCAGGCAGGGCATCCCAGAAATTGCCCGTCAGGCCCGGTGCGGATGCGAGCCTGAAAAAAATTTTTGCCGGTATCGGCGTCCCGCCGGGTAAAACATTCACCCCCGATCTTTTTCAAACCGAAGCCCTGGAAGTTATTGAGCGCTCAGACTGCCTGGTGACGGCACCGACAGGCGCCGGGAAAACATGGATTGCCGAGCAGGCGATTGCCCGCATCAGAAATCGAGGCGGCAAATCCTGGTATGCTTCTCCGTTAAAGGCATTGAGCAATGGCATATACGCCGAATTTTCAAAAATTTTCGGGTTGGAAAATGTTGGTATCCTAACCGGTGATCGCCAGGAAAACCCGGATGCCCCCATCATCATCGGCACCACAGAAATATTGCGCAACCAGCTTTACGATGCCATGCACCATGGAAAATCACTGGCAACCGATTTTGTGGTGTTAGATGAAGCGCATTTTCTCGGTGATGAGGACCGCGGCGTGGTCTGGGAAGAAATCATGATCTATCTTCCCCTCAGGATACCCCTGCTGCTTTTATCGGCAACCATCGGCAATGCCGACCAGATAGCAGCCTGGCTCTCATCAATTCGATCCAGCCCTTGCACCGTCATTCAAGAGACCGTGCGTCCGGTCCCGCTATTTCCCCTTTTTTTTCATCCGTCCGGAACCCTGATGCCCCTGACCGCTGCAGGCAAACAAGGCCGCCAGCCACAAATTTATAAAAAGGTTAATCAATATATCAAATCCAGGCAGCGAAGCAGTTTCGGTAATCCTCGCGATCTGCCGCCATTTGACGAAATTTTGCGGGTGTTGAGAAAATATAACCTTTTGCCGGCCATTTTTTTTCTAAAATCCAGGGCCGATTGCGACCGGGCCCTGGATTTATGCCGGCGACAAATGAAATTTGAAAAAAGTCGCCGCTGGCAGCTGGGTCCGATAATCGAAGATTATATCCAGCACACCCAGCACATTGCCAATCATCGTCAACGCTGGCACCTGGAACACCTGGCGGTGGGTGCCCACCACAGCGGTCAACTGCCGTCGTGGAAACTGGTTTTGGAAAAGTTGATGACCGAAGGTCTTCTCGATGCGGTATTTGCCACATCCACTGTGGCCGCCGGGGTAAACTTTCCGGCCCGGACGGTGGCATTTCTAAACTCCGATCGATTTAACGGCAAGGGCTTTTTGCCCCTAACCTCGACCGAGCTTCACCAGATGACCGGCAGGGCAGGTCGCAGGGGAATGGACAAAATTGGTTTTGGCCTGGTGATACCCGATAAATACATGGATGTGAGATTGGTCGCCAGGCTTCTATCCTCGCCTGCTTCTGATATCGGCAGCCAGATCAGGATCAATTTTTCGATGGTGTTGAATCTGCTTTTGTCCCACCGCCCCGAGCAGATCCAGGGCCTTTTGAGCAAATCATTTGCAACTTTTTTATTATCGCGTGCGCGGCGCGATATCTGTCAGCCTGAAAGCCGGGAGCAACTCTGGCAGGATTTTTTGCACCATCTTAATTTTTTAAAAGCCACCGGTTTTGTGTCAGCTGAAGATGAATTGACACCGGACGGGAACTGGGCTTCACAGTTGCGGGTCGATCAACCGCTTTTAATTGCAGAGGGATTTCGTAAAGAGGTTTTTCCGCAAGATAAATCCGATCTTCTCGCAGCCATGATTGCCTCGTTTGTCAATGAGCGTGAAACCGACGATAGAATCAATCAAGAATTGGTTCCGGATCCACTGGCCCGGGCACATTCAAAGCTGTCGAAAGGGCTGCGGCCCTTTGCGGCCAGGATGGCCCAAAGCGGGTTTGACGTTCGCCCTCTATATTTCAGGCCAGCGGTTGCCGTTTTTGCCTGGGCCCAGGAGGAATCCTGGGAGCGCGTGTTGAGGATCGCTGAAATGGAGGAGGGGGATCTGGCGATGCTGATATTGAGAACCGCAGACAACCTGAGGCACATCCGGAATTTAAAAGATGTCTTTCCCGAGGCGGCGGCAACCGCGGCGGAAGCAATAGATAAAATAATGAGGGAGCCGGTGGTGGTGTTCTAGTACCTTAATAGTGGTTTTCTGACAACATGTTATCAGAAACGAAGGTTTCAGGTGTCAGGTGTCAGGTGGCAGGTGTCAGGAGTGGAATGCTGAACACTGACACCTGACACCCGACACCTTTTTGTTTTACCCAGGATAGGAGTTTTGTTGAAAAATTCGGTTGGTTCTTCGTTCAAGCAGTTCGGCTCTGGTCTAATACGTGGAAGCCAGAATCCTTTGGACTTTTTCAGCCAGTTGATTCATGTTGAACGGTTTTTGGATGAATCCGTCGCATCCGCGTCGTAAAATTTTGGTTGCCTGACCGTTTATGCTGTACCCGCTGGAAAGCAGAACTTTTATATCGGGATCGATTTCTTTCAGGCGATCAAAGGTTTCACCGCCGCCCATTCCGGGCATGATCATATCCATGATAATCAGATCGATTTTACCCCGCTCCTCTTTGAAAACGTCAATTGCCTCCGGTCCACTCATGGCTGACTTCACCGTATAACCCAATTCTTCCAGCAATTCGATGCCGACATCGAGGATCATTTTCTCGTCATCGATCAAAAGGATTGTCCCGCTGCCTTTGATGATCGCGGCCGGACCTGATTCTATTTCTTTGGGGGCGACCTTTTCCGAGGCCGGCAGATGAATTGTAAATACCGTGCCTTTTTCTTTCTCGCTGTACACGTTGATGTAGCCCCCGTGGCTTTTTATGATGCCATATACCGAGGCCAGACCCAGGCCTGTTCCCCGGCCCATTTCTTTGGTGGTAAAAAAGGGTTCAAATATGCGTTCCTGGGTTTCTTTGTCGATGCCCACACCGGTATCAGAGACCGAGATTTTGACGTAGCGGCCGGGTTCAACCTTATATGGTTTTAAATAACTGCGGTCCAGGATGATATTTTGAGTTTGCAGATACAGATCCCCACCGGTGGACATAGCCTGCCAGGCATTGACGTAAAGGTTGAGCAGGACCTGCTCGATTTGTCCACGATCGACTTCCGCCGCCCAGAGGTCTTCCGAAAGCTCGGTGTGAACCCGGATCTCTTTTTTGGTGCGGGCGAACAATGAAGAAGACTTTTCAATAATCTCGTTGAGATCAGTCGCTTTAATAAGGTATTTGCCCCGGCGGGCAAATCCGAGTAATTGTTTGGTCAGTTCGGTACCATTTTGAACATATTTTTCGATGTTCTTGATTTTTTCGAAGTTAGGATGATCGGATTCAATTTTGAGCAGCATCAAAGACGCGTTGCCCTGAATTCCCATTAAGATGTTGTTAAAATCATGGGCAATCCCGCCGGCTAGTGTCCCAATGGATTCCATCTTCGAAGCTTGTTGAAGTTGGGTTTCCAGTTTGTGCTTTTCTTCTTCCGTTTGTTTGCGTTCGGAGACGTCGCGCAAAACCCCCCGGTAACCCACGGGCAGTCCGTCTTGATCTTTGCGCAGCGAAACAGACAGCTCAAGGGAAACCTTGCTGCCGTCTTTGCGGATGACATCATAGTCGGTTACAGTTTCCGGTTTTCCGGTTTCTCTAAGCCGCTCGGTGATGCGTTTCATTTTGGCGGCAGTATCAGGCGAGGTGTATTCGGCGGTATTGACCCCCAGCAGTTCGTCGCGGGAATATCCCAGTATTATTAAGAATGGATTGCTGAAGAAGATTAGATTGTTGTTAATATCGGTTTCAAAGCAGCCTTCTTCGATGCTTTCAAGGATGGTCCGATATTTTTCTTCACTTTCGCGCAGGGCGTCATCCGCCGCTTTGCGCTTATTCACCGTGTACTGGACGTGAGAGCCGAAAATGAGGAACAGGCATAACACCAGGAGCCTGGTCCAGGTCTGGAACATGTCCGGCCCCAATACGTGCTGAATAAAATTAGCTTGCGGCTCCAGAAAAAAGTACATAAAGGATTCGCAAACCCAGTAGAAACCGGCCAAACCGATACCGGTTACGACCATCGAATCCATTATGGTGGTTTTTAGCCTATTTTCATTTTTCATGCGCCGTCACCGTATGTAACCTTTAAATAATATTAAAAAATCGCGTTACTGTCAAATTAAAAAAGGCCGGGTAACGGTATCACAAGTTGCCCCGTTAGGCTTTTCAGCCGGGCTCAATTCGTTTCATAAAAATTGCTTTTTGCGCTAATTTCCGATAGCATAATGACAGGAAACATGAGACCCCGGGATAAAATGCAAAGAATCACAACTAAGACCAATGAAAATTAAAAGATTCAAATTTTGGGCATCGATGCTCATGGTAATATGTCTTGTTTTCCCGTTGCAGGGTTTTACCGAGGAAGACGGATTTGAAAAAGGATTGGCGCTGATCAAGGCCCGGCAGTACGATGAGGCGGTTGAGGCATTGTCGGGGGTAATTGACATGATCCCCGGAGATTTTGAAGCTTACAATTACAGGGGGGTTGCCCGGGCCTACAAAAAAGACTTCGACGGCGCCATCGAAGATTACGCCATGGCGCTAAAAATTAAGCCCGAATATGCTGAAGCTTTAAATAATCGGGGATTCGCATGGGTCAAAAAAGGTAACCTTGCAAAGGCACTCGAAGACTTTTCCCGGGCCATCGAGTTGGAACCATATTTCCTGGATGCTTACAACAGCAGGGCCTGGATTCTGGCAACAAGCGCTGATAAGCAGTATCGCGACGGCAAGCAGGCTGTTGAACTGGCGAAAAAAGCAGTCGAGATCAGCGAAACGGTCGATTCTCTGGATACTTTGTCTGCGGCTTATGCGGCCAATGGTCAATTTGATGAAGCCATTGCCAGCCAGAAAAAAGTAATTGAGTTGATGATCCAGCAAAACCGGACCGACGGGCTGGATCCCTATATAGATCATCTAAAAAATTATCGAGCACACAAACCGCTGCGGATATCATATGCCACCCAAGCCGCGCCGGACCCGGCTATGGATGTCAACGTCAATAAACCGCTTAAGGCCGATGCCAAGCCAAAAAAGTCGACCGCAGCTCCTTCCAAATTAAGTTCCGGCAACCTGGGGCCGCTGCCCTATACGATTCAGGTCAGTGCTTATCGCGATCCGCAAAAATCCTTAGCGGTCGCAACCAAATTGAAGAAGAACGGTGACCCGGCCTTTACCTGCCCGGTTTTGATTCCCGGCCAGGGGGAATGGCATCGCGTATTCGTCGGATTTTACCAATCCCTTGATGAGGCCCGAAAGGCTGCCGGCCGGTTGAAAAATAGGAAATTTCACTATGTCCAGGTAACTGAGAAACCCTTTGCCGTCCAAGTGGGTCTTGCCGATTCTTACAAAGATGCCATGGAGTTCAAAGCCAGGCTTCGCGGCAAAGGTTACATGGCATACAGCTTACTGGATCGAAAGGGGCGCCAAAAAACCAGGATTCTCATGGGTGCCTACAGCTCGGAAAATGAGGCCAGGCAACTGACGGAGCAGTTGCAAAAGGACGGGTTTACGTCCCAGGTATTACCCCGTTAATTCGGGTTGCGGGTTACGCGTTGCGTGTTGCGGGTTACGGGGTGCGAGTTACGAGTTACGCGGCTGGTTGCTGGCCTCTGTTTACTGGTCTCTCGTCATCGGTGGTATAGTTGCTGTTAACACCTGATACTCGATGCTGGATGTTCGATACTCGATGATTTGCATTTGCGGACCAGTCAGAATGTCATCGAGTATCGAGAATCCAATATCGAGCATCGGATATCAATTGCTACCGAGCCACCATCAGCCCGAGACAAAGTGCCAGTGACCAGTTATTTGTCACTCGTTACTTGTTACTGACAACTGTTTTTTTGGCAATTGGAATTTGGATATTATTTGTTATTTGGCATTTGGTGCTTGGGATTTTTCCGTGTGCGGCACTTTTTGGGGATGAGGCTTTAATTTTCAGTGATTATAAAAAACCACCCACCAATTGCTTATGGTCCCAAACGTGAAACCCTGCTTTTGTCGCTGTTGGCTGTTGTTGTTATCCTGATATATGCCGACACCCTGACCACCCCCTTTATTTTTGATGATTTAGTCAATATTCAAAAAAACCCCCATATCCGCGTTCCCACGCTCAGTTTTGAAAACCTCGCCTGGGCCGGTTTCAACAGCCCGGAAGGCAGGCGCCCGGTTGCCAATATCAGTTTTGCGCTTAACTATTATTTTAACGGCTACAACCTTGTCGGCTATCATGCGCTAAATATTCTGATCCACCTGACCTGCGGCATCTTGCTGTATTTTCTGGCCCAGGCCACTTTGCAAACGCCGGCTCTGCGTTTGCGGTATGAAAAATTCGGCTGGATACCTTTTGTTACCGTTTTTATCTGGATGGTCCATCCCCTGCAGACCCAGTCTGTGGCTTACATCGTCCAGCGGATGAACAGTATGGCAGCCATGTTTTATGTCCTGTCGATGTTGTTTTATGTAAAATTCCGTCTGTCCACAGCGTCCCGGGCGAAATGGCCGCTGTTGGCCGGATGTGTGATTGCTGCCCTTCTGGCTTTCGGCACCAAGGAAATCACCGCTACCCTGCCGATATTTATTCTTTTATATGAATGGTATTTTTTTCAAGAGTTGAGCAGCCAATGGGCCAAACGCAATTTCCTCCTACTGGGCGGTGTATTTTTGCTGTTTATAATCATTGCCCTGGTCTATCTGGATTACAATCCGGTCGCCAAAATTCTCAAGGGTTACGAGATCAGAGATTTCACCCCTGTGCAACGGGTGCTGACCCAATTTCGCGTCGTTATTTTTTACATCAGCCTGCTGCTGTGGCCGAATCCATCCCGGCTGAACCTGGATCATGACTTTGCCCTTTCCTATTCCCTGTTGAGCCCGGCCACGACCCTGATGGCAATCACCGCCATCATTGGGCTGATTGCTTTCGCAATTTTGACTGCGCGCAAAGAACCGCTTTTATCCTTCGGTATCATCTGGTTTTTCGGCAATCTGATGATTGAATCCTCGATCATCGGGCTGGAGCTTGTATTCGAGCATCGCAACTATCTTCCCGCCATGTTTGCTATCCTGGCCATCGTCGCCCTGGCTTTCCGTTGTTTAAAGCACGCCTTGCCGGTTGCCCTGGCCCTGAGCCTGGTGGGGGCTTTGTTTTGCGTGTGGACCTATGAAAGAAACAAAGTCTGGGCCGATGAAATTACCCTCTACCGGGACAGCGCTGTCAAATCCCTTGGGAAAGCACGGCCCCAAAACAATCTGGGGGCCGCCTTATCACGCCAGGGCCTTTTCCCGGAGGCCATCGCGCATTACCGGGCCGCCCTGAGAATCAAGCCTGAATACTCGGATGCGCACTACAACCTGGGATACGCACTGGCCAAAACCGGCAAGCTGGAAGAGGGTATTTCCCATTTCAGAGAAGCGGTGCGGATCGTGCCGAACCGTGTAAAATACCTCAACAACCTGGGGGTCGCCCTGTCTCTCAAAGGCAACTATGCAGAAGCCATGGGCCATTTCCAAAAAGCGCTCAAAATAAATCCGTCGGACGCCGATGTGCACAATAACCTTGGGATGGTATTCAAAAACCAGGGTGACCCGGAGGCCGCCCGGCAGCATTTCTCCAGGGCGATAGACCTCGACCCCCAGCACGCCGGCGCGATCAACAACCGCGGGGTAATGCTCATGGACAACGGGCAGCTTGAGGCTGCCAGGAAGCACTTTGCCCGGGCGCTGGAGATCAGTCCCGGATATGAGGAGGCGCGGCAGAATCTGGCGGAAGTGGAAAGGTATCTAAAAGATAGGGCAAAACAATAGAAAAATTAGGAAACTTTCTTCTGACGTGATTTCCAATTGAATGCATTAAATGAGTCTTCCCCAGTCCGACTCCTAGCCACAGCATGGCGTTAGGCTTGTTCAGGATGTGCTTGACCGCGGTCTCCTGATAGGGGTACAGGTCGGTCGGGTGGAGGATCTTCATTCTCCTTTATCCCCTTGCTCTCTCATCCTCTCATCCAGCCAGGCTATGGCCTGCGTATGGTTATCGGCCCAGGTCACCTCATGGCCAAGCTCCTCGATCCGCTCCATCATCCTGCGCTGAGGAAGGGTAGGCTTGTTCCCCGGCACCTTGAACTCGATGAACACCGTCCGCCCGTTAGGAAGCAGGAACATCCGGTCGGGGAGACTGCGCTGCGACATAGAGGACAGCTTGACAGCAAGGATCCCGTTGGCCTTGGCCCACATCACCACGGCAGTCTCGATATCACGCTCCCGGATCGG
>Ga0209536_100010835_pt1 | contig 13404 bp, 12 predicted proteins | sample DeeMarSeWOR28_12_FD_187461 | JGI IMG/M metagenome (GOLD analysis project Ga0209536, IMG submission 187461) | Marine sediment microbial communities from White Oak River estuary, North Carolina - WOR-2-8_12 (SPAdes) (version 2) | ecosystem: Environmental > Aquatic > Marine > Intertidal zone >...
CATTGCCAGGATGATATTTTTCAGGTCCTCTGGACCCATGTCAGGGGCATGGCGGCCCCTGCCTCCTGCCAGCAGAAGACCACCCTTGTTCAGATTCACCCCTATCCGGTCAATGGTATGTTTACTTAAACCTGTCAGGGCTGCAATCTTTTTGTTAAGTTCTGTTCTATGGGCCATTTTTTAATAACATACTTAAATTATTAAAGATAAATTATGAAACAGCATAATATTGCATTTGTCAATATGCAATATGCAACATTATGTGAATTTCTTAATACTTGTTAAGTATTTTTTCAATAATTTTAGATGATAACACAAGAAAACCGCTTGTTGATTTTTCTCCTGGAGCGCTTCATACCCTGGCTGATTACAATACATTCTTGACACCATTCAAGAAACCAGATGCATAACTCTTATTTTGGCTTTAAAAATAAAAAGCAGGATCATTTCTGACCCTGCTCTGATTGGATTGTACTGAAATTAATAGAAATACAGCTAAGTTCTTCTAATAAAAGAAATTTATATGCACCTCTTAGTAAGTTGCCATGTCTTGTGGCAGCGATAGCTTATATAACAATGGAGTAACGTTCAAGACCGGGACAGGGACCGTTTATTTGCTGATATTACCAAGCATGGGCTCTCTTTTGTTGTACCCTCCGGTGCTTAAAATGAATTCTCCATGCATGTTGTAGACAAAATACCCGGCATTAACCCAGCCTTCAAAGCCATCGGCAATATTAATCGTATTCGTATACCCCATCTGAATAAGCCGCTCAGCAGCAAAACCGGAACGTCTTCCGTCCTGGCAATAGACATAAATCGTTCTATCTGTTTTCTTTATTATATTTGGCACAACCCATTCAAGCCTGCCACGTTCAACATTCAAAGCGCCAGGAAGGTGTGCGGCATTAAATTCAGCCTCGGAGCGGACGTCCAACAGCACGAATTCACTATCGCCCTCGCTGATTTTTTTAAATTTTTTAGCTGCGACAGAAGGTTGAGCCTCCATTGCTGATTTATAAAGATTAGTTACATTCTGTTTGACTTGCTCAAGTGATAGCTCCCGCGCCTGAAGAGAAAAGGAAGCACTTAAAGCCATGACTGCAAAAAAAATAAATACTCTCAGGGGTGTTTTCATTGTGTTAATCTCCATAACCTGTATTCCAGATGTTTAATAGATGAGATAGCCGACATTATGACTTTTCAAATAATTACCAGGGCCATTCCTGCCCCCGCCTTATCTTGCCAGTTTTAATAGGGGCATAACAACCATTTAATCATTTATATATCATTTTCTATCCAGTCTGAATAGGTCTGCCAGATACTTTACTGCATTACTGCTCGGTTGGCTCTTCATACCTGTGCCAGGTGTCGTCGGGATCAAAGGTAGTTATTGCTGCAGCTGACGTCACTGTGTCCTCACCCAAATCCTTTTCATAGATTACCCCTTCCTGGTTAATGATAAAGGTCATAATGCCCGAGACCCCATACTTGGCGGGATAGGCGACCAGGGCGAATCCGAACACCATATTGTCAGCGACAACATAGTCATAGGCCCCTCCATTTGCATGCACGCCTTGCTTCTTGAGGATCTTGAAATAGTAGCCGTGAAATGGTTCGGGCGGTTCCTTATCCAAATCACCTTCATACCCTTCCTCAACGGCCCTTGCGATCAGAGGACCAAAGGGGCTTTCCGCTTCGCCTTCAACCGTTTCCCAATAGAGTCCGTCTTTCATACCCTCACTGCTGGAAAACTTCTGGGCAAACTCCGGTCCTCCACCGTTGCGTTCCAGACATGCATATTCACGTTGTGCGTCTGTATAGGCCTGCATCACCTCAATGGTGTGCAGCTCGTTTCTGCCAATGCGCCGGTTGAGAATTTCATCCATGCCTGCCTGGGTGTCGAAGCACCATAAATCATCTCGTCGAACGATGGGAATGGGGAAAGGGTAATCCTTGACACCGATGAGGAGCACCGAGTGGGTTTCGTCCTGCTGTATAATGCTATTTTTCTCCTTATAGGCCGTGAGAAAGTGCGCTCTTCCTTTCTGGTCAGCGATCCTGTCACCGGAAGAAATAAGGTCTTCTGCATCAGGGCCCAGAATGGCGAGCAGTTCAGCATCGTTGTCGTCCTGCACTGCAGCAACCAATGCGGCCTCCGCCTGCTTCTGGGAGCCAAAACACTTCTGCCCAGCTGGATTATTTTTTAAGGAGGAGGAACAACCAGTAGCGACCATCACGATCAGCATAGCCATTGCACAGGAAAACACCGGCAGCTTCCCATATTTAGAAGATTTTAATAACCTCATCTGTTTCCCTCTCTGTATGAATGGAATCATGTCTTGCTTCACCGGCTCACCGCTTGTCGCGGTTCCGCTCGCTCCTCCCGCCCCTATTGTTGCCCCCTGAAGGACCTCTATCCAGAGAATAGGAGCTCCGGCCTTCACGGCTGACCCGGCCGCGTTCGCTAGACTTCCTTTCCCGCGTGCCATCTTCGACACGGTTGAAAACATTGTCACTTCTTCTTTGTTGCTGTTGGAGCTCAACCCTCTCCCGTGTCTCACTTTTCTGCCCTGCCTGCTGTCGCATCTGCGGACCGCGCTCAACACCTTGCGCTTCCTGCCTGTCAGGTTTAATTCTTATCCTTTCCTGCCTGGCACGCTGCTGCATCTTCAAATCGCGCTCTACACGTTGTGCTTCCTCTGTAGCCCGGTTAATTCTAGTCCAGGTATCTTGGCGCCTATTACGTTCCACGCTGGTGCGGTTCTCGTTTTGGCGGATCCGGTCCCGGACTTGCTCTCTACTGGACTCAGGAAAACCACGGGTTTCAGGCTTAAACTTCCTGGGGCGAGGAGGATACTGGCCGTATTTCCGGGCAGTAGACTTATCGCGGTAGGCCACACCGCGCCGGTGACCGGGTGAGTGATTCCAGCGGCCTGGTTTTGTTACCCACCGGTCATGGCGGACATATTTGGGCCGCCTGTGCACATCGATGTAAACATAGTGCTGGTGCCAATCAAAATAGCTCCAAAAGCCGAAGGCGGACCCGAAGTAAAATGAGGGCCAGTATGATATGCCAATTCCGATTCCTACCCTTGAGGGCCCCCAGTAGTAGGGTGGATAGGCGGGATACCACCAGGGTCCATAGATATAGAAGGGATCATAGTACGGCACATAGATAATGCTAGGATCTGCCGGCTCAATGATAATTGTCTCCTTCTCGACTATAACCTTCTGTTCGGAGGTGGTGGCAAGGTTGCCCTGGGCATATGCCTTGGCCCGCAATTCCTGGACCATGGACATGACCTCATCCTCCTGGGCCAAAAAGGCATTACCGATTTTGGTGGTCTCGGCGATGCGCTCGCTCATCAGGGCCAAAATTGACGGAAAATGACACATCGCCTTGACGCTGGGGTCCCAGTCCTGTTCCAGCAGCGCGTCATCAAGGGAATCTCCCTTCAAATCAGGATTTTTCCTGACCCAACGGTCGGCCTCTATGACTTCAATAGGATAAGTTGACGCCATCAGGACCTGGGACAGGAGGGCATCGGGATAAAGGGCAACGGGTGCCAGCATCTGGGTGAGTTCCTCCCGGCCATATTTGTCGGCAGGCTCAAGGATACCGCTGTCCTGTGCCTGCGCGGGGTCTGGTGCAAAGGCCAGGAAGGCGGCAAGGAGATGAATGATGCACATTCCCATGGCCAGATTGATGATGGTTGTGGTTGCTGCCTTCATTCATACCTCCTTAAAAACCGTAAAAGCCTCCTTGAGAACAAATTATTTCTCCGGAGGCCTTATAAAAGCATTTTTTGAAAAACCCCTTTCATAATAATATTATCCTGAAATTTGAAGAGAGGTTCTGTCAGAATCTACTGAAAACCTAAGTCGGAAAAAGCAGAGAGTCAAGAAATAATACGGCTGATTATACTGGTTGAGGCTGAAAGTCAGATTAACAATTCAAGTGGCATGTTAATCTTCTAAGAAGCGTTTATAGGTATTAATTTACAGAAATTTTCACTTTTGAATATTGTAAACAATTAAGGAAATGTAACGAACTATCTACTCCCTGAAGTAATATCATACCTCAGGTTTAAAGTGTTTTACTAATTTAGGTATAAAAAAAGAGCCGATAAACAGAACCAAAGAGAGCAGACTCTTCCAGCCCCATAATCTTTCCCACTGTCCGTTACTCCAAACTTGCGCTATGCTGGCAATAAAGAATGTCATAACAAATCCACCCGCAAATATACCGAAAAAAGTTCCCCAGAAAAACTGTGTAAAGGATACCCGTGTCAATGCCATACCGAAATTCATCGGAGTGAAGGGAAAGAAGACAAGGCGCAGATAAAGAGTCACAGCAAATCCATTTTCTGCTATTTTTTCATCATATTTAGAAAGGCGGTTGCCAATCAAAGATGTCGCAAAATCCCGTCCAAGATAACGACCAATAATAAATGCGCCTGAAGCTCCCAGCATTGCCCCGCTAATATTGTAAAGAAAACCCCAAAAAGTACCGAAAAGTATTGCCCCGATCCCGGTAAAAAGGGTGGCTGGCAAAAAGAGACAAATCCCGACACTATAAGCGAGAACAAATACCAAGGGTGCAAGAGGACCCCTGTTGACGATAATACCTTTTAAAGTTTGGGGATGCAGGTATTCTGCAAGTGGAGTGAATCTGAATAGCAGAATAGCTCCTGTAGCAAAAATCACAAGCAGAAGCGCCTTAACTATGGCCGCTGGACTTTTCTTGTCAGGGTTCATTCTCTTTTAATGGCTCGGAAGAGTGCCCCAACCGTATACTGTGAGGTGCGAAAGCCCGTTTCGCCGACGAATTCCATGCCGGAAAAGCCCACCTGTTTCATTACTTTTATCTGATCCCGTACCGGGATCGTTCCGCCTATTCATTGAGACCAGGCTTCGAGACTGCCGATCAGGGTACCGGGAAGTTCCTTTTCTAACACAACATCAGCAAACTGCAGTTTTCCTCCATCTTTCAGAACTCTAAATATTTCCTGAAAAAGTTCCTGCTTGCATGGGGACAGGTTAATCACACCATTTGAGATGACTGTATCAAATGTTTTATCGCTAAAGGGGATTTTTTCTGAAGAAACATTGATTACTTCAATGTTTTTCATCCCTGATCTGGCGAGATTACTCTGGGCAAGTTCAACCATTTCTGGGGTTAAATCGATTCCACATACCCTACCGGAGTTTCCTACTAAACGTTTTGCAACGTAAAGATCAAATCCTGCGCCGCTCCCAACATCAAGCACATTACTTCCAGGTCGAATTACTCCCAAGGAAAAGGGATTTCCTACACCGCAAAAGGTCTTAAGTAACGCTGCCGGTACTTCATTGATAACAACAGGGTCGTATCCCAATGCTTCAGCACCGGCTTTGCCTGTGGGGTATGCAAATTTTTCTTCAGGTGATACGGCAAACTCAGAATATTTCTGCCTGATAGCATCCTTTATCATTTGTGGATGAGGCGTTGGTATCTCACATGCCCCGGAGTGGATTACACAGCCTTGCTGACGACCGTCAGATTTTCCAGGAGGAGGTCAACCACTAGAACTTTTTTTCTTTTTTAACAGATCAAACATGATTCACCTATGTATAGGGGAAAAAATATTCACGGACACAGTTAATCGAACTATTGTTCTACATTGTGGCACTTCTTAAGATAATCACAAATTAATATATCTCACCATAAAAATGCGAGCCATGAATTGCTGTTTATCCTCATATTTGTACAAAACCTGCAAGTTAAGACTTCTTGCCACAATAGTAAATCTGGGGAAGCTGAAAGGATTTTGCCATATTTACTATTGTTTAATCACTGATTCTTTCCGGGGCTTCCAAATGTTTGCTCTGCCTTATCTGGGTTTAATTATCTTGCCACGACCATTTCCGCCGAATTCGTCCCCAGGCTGAATTAAATCCGGCGTGTATACTTCAATTCTGTTCTCTTCTAAAAATTTAACCACGGTATGATTTTGGATTGAATACCAGAAGCCCACCTGTTTGCCTTCCGGGTCGAGAATATAGTAGGCAAAATAACTATGCCCTGTCGCCCTGTCTTCCGGATCGATGGTTCGTATCCACTTCTGAATTTGTGCAGAGTCAACACCTGGAATGCTCAGCCAAAGGTCGGACACCAAGAGATAATCCTTATGAATTCCTAAAATAGCATTCGGTTTATCATATCCGCCACTTGTATAATATTTATGATCTGGCAGGACCTGGTATGCTAAAAACATCTGATCAAGTGCACGGTCACGTTGTATGGTTCCGTAGTTTCCGGCACCGGCACATCCTGAAAGAAAGAAAAAAATTGCTGTTATCGCCAGAAGTAACTTTTGAAAAGCCTTATTCATTAGAGCCCCCTATATTAATTGTATTTCAACCGAACATATTAATAGTGCACGATTATCAATATTATACCTGAGTCTGCCCCCCATATGTTACATAAGGCCGCATTTAATGAATCCCCACCCAAATCCAGCTTAAAGTTTGGCACTCCTGTCTTTCCTTCTAAAACTACGAACTTCAATTGGGAAGGAAGTTCAAGAACGGTGAAAATGCATTACAGCCTTTATTGCCAGGGGCAGGAATGTTCCAATACACGCCGCTGCCAATACATCGGTCGGCCAATGCACCCCAAGCACCAATCGTGAAAGCCCTACAAGAAATATCCAGGCAAAAGCAATGGTCATGACAATCCATTGTAGTGCCGGGCGGACCTTAAGCACCAAAAGAGTGGCAGCCGTTGCGAATGCTGCGACGGCAAGCGTGTGTCCACTGGGAAAACTCGATCCCCAGTACCATTCTGATTGCCACAGCATCGGTCGATGCCTACCCACCAATGTTTTAATTATAAACACGAGCAGGGCAGCACTGATTACTGAGCCAGCAAGGAGGAGTGCATCTGCATGTCGTTTGGCAAAAAGCAGGAATATGGTTATGACAATGGCAAGCGGAAACAAAAATTTTGCTGACCCGGTGACAGTGATTGCTGAAAAAAACGGGTTCAGCGCTTTTGGAATATGCGCATGGATAAAGAGCAGGACAGCGTTATCAACCGGACCGGATTCACCGCCAAGCACATCCTCGCTGATCTTGAGAGCCAAAACCACAAGAACAAGGCCGAACAGTATGGCAACGCGCCGTTTTTCCAGGGTTTCAGAAAACTCTGGCTGTTTCTTGCGGGCGAAAACGCTGAGGGCAAAATAAAAAGAGGCGACAATAAATGCCAGCTTTACAATATCTTCCATCAACTCAAAGATCATGGCCGCTCCCAGTTGTCCTGCTCTTATAAAAACTTCTGCCCGGGCGTAATATAGGACCCTTTCTTTTGTTTAGTCTTTTTTTAGTCATGAGACTGTCTGATAAATACTTCTTTTACACCACCGCCAATGAGTGCTGTCAGGTTGGCGAATATCGCCGGCAAACGTAACCCCCCTGGAGAAGCCAGATATCTTGGCTGCCAAACTGGGTTGAATTTGTCCTTATAGCTGCGCAATCCCCTGAAATTGTAAAAGTGCTCGCCATGCCGATATACAAAAGTACCGATATTGCTCCACAGCGAAGCTGCCTTTTCCGGCTCAAGCCCAGCCAGGGGAACCATGCCCAGGCTGAACCACTGGTATCCCTGGCTTTTGCCCCAAAGCATAATTTCACTGAAGATAAAATCCATGATCCCGTGGGGGGCATCATTACAATATCTCATTAGATCGATGGATAATTCATTTTTATCGCCTCCTGGCCAAAGATTGGCAAAAGACAAAATTCTGTCCTGAAAGCGGACTACGGCAACAGGAAAATACTTTAAATATCCCTCTTTGAAAAAGCCCAGTGAAAAACCTTTTTCGCCTGCTTTTTTACTCTTCAGCCATTCATCAGAAATATTCTTCAATTCGGGCAGAATAAGAGGCACTTCCTCCGTTGGTATGACTTCGAAATTATAGCCCTCTTTGCTGAGCCGATTATGAATATAACGGATGCTCTTGTGTCTGCTGCCGGTCAGGGAAAATTCAGCAAGGTTCACACGGCCTTCCTCACCGATCTTGAGCACGGTCAGACCCAGGTCAATATACCTTGAGAGATTTTCAGGACTCACCTCATAAAAAACAGGCCAGCCGTCAAAGCTTTCGGCAAGATTCTTGAACTTCCAGATGAGTTCAACACCCTCCTCTTCGTCGCCAACAGGATCCCCCATGGCAATCCAGCCCCTTCCTTTAATGCCATACATGATAAATGATTTCCTGCTGTCGCTGAACAGCAGGTTTTTGTCTCCAAGCAAAGCCAGGTAGGCGCGGGTATCCAAAGCCTTGACTGCAACTGCACGGGCTAGTTCCAGCCCTTCTTTATCAGGCTGGGAGGAACCTGGTTGATAAACTCTGAACATCCTGACCAATGCAAAGAAGCATATCATGACAACTGCCCCGACTGAAGCGCGCATGAAACGCGGTGCATCGCCGTGCAGAGCAAATTGCCACCAGAGATCATTTGTATAGCTCTGGTGGCGGTAGGCAAATAGACCCAAGCCAATACTGCCACAGAGAACGATTAATACTGCCCCAAGCCAAGCCGGCTTCAGTGGCTCGGCAAATAAGGATGTGCGCCTGTAAAACTCTTTACGGCTTGCTAAAAGGACCAAAAGCAGGATGACAAGCCAGGCTGCCTCTTCATAATCCAGTCCTTTAAGCAGTGAAAAAATACTTCCGGCCACAAGAAGTATAACGGTTAAAAAATAAGCCATGTCCAGGCGACGCCGCAGGCCGGAAGCAAGAATGAGCAGTCCCATGCCTGCCATGCTTCCCATAAAATGGGAAAATTCCAGGATTGACAGCGGCAAAACTTCTTTGAGCCAGGAAATCCGTGCAGATAAGCCGGGCATTGTGCCTGAAAATAGAAGGATGCCCCCGGCAAAAAATGTACCCAGTCCAAGGATCTGGGGGACCATGAAAGAGATGGTTTTCTGTACGGTGGAGGACACCTTGGCAATTTTAGCTTTACGGCTATGGATTTCCAGGCCGCCAAGTGTGGTTATGGCCAGGGAGAGAGGCAGCAGGTAATAAATGCTCCTGAACATCAAGAGTGCGCTGATCACTTGTGACCCGCTGGCATAAGGCGTCAGCGCTAACAGCATGATACTTTCAAATACTCCCAAGCCGCCGGGTACATTGCTCACCAGGCCCAGCATTAAAGCAAGCAGAAAAAGGGAAACAAAGCTGGCAAAGGGGAGAGAAATTTCAGGCAGTAATACATAGAGGGCGCCTGAAACAGAAAGCAGGTCCATGGCGGATACAGCTATCTGGGCCAAGGCAAGACGCGGGGGAGGCAATGTCAATTCCCATTTCTTTAGTTTCAAGGGGGCCTTCCGCACCATGGAAAATGTGATATAAGCACCAACCAGAAAAAGGAACAAAAACCCTATAAACCGAAGAACGGCACTTTGGGTCACGGGCACAGAAAGAATATGCGCCGGCGGGAACACCAGAAAACTCATGCCCGCAAGAAAAAGATAGCCGAGCCAGAATGAAACCATGCAGAACCCGATAATTCTGGTTATCTCTATGCCCGAGAAACCCCATCCCGAATAAAAGCGGTACCGGACCGTAGTACTTGTAAGGATCGACATACTGCCGGTATTATTGGCAAATGTGTAACTGATAAAGGATGCCAGGGCGATCTTTTTATAATCCAGCGGTTTTCCGATATAATTGCAAGCAAGCGTGTCATAGAGCGTAAGAACAAAATAGCTTACTGCCGAAAAACCTAAGCAAAAAAGAATTTTGTGGGACGGCATGGAGTGGAAGGCGCTTCTGATTTCATTGAAATGATAGGGTTTCAGAAGTTTGTGCAGCAGAGAGATGGCAATAGCAAAGAGAACCACGGCAAGGAAAGAAGCTGCCATTTTCCGGAAATTATCTTTTGCAGAGATACGCATGGGCGAGTGCTCCCTACTGCATGATGTTACCGCCTGCGCAACAAAGCGGCATAAGACCGCCATTCCTTGAATTTTCTCAATGCAAGGGAAAGTCCGCCGATGTTATAAATATGACGGTAGGCAATGAAATCTTTAAGTATGCCGGCCATCTTGCCCGATACATGGTGGCCGCGGACAATACCCAGGGCATGGTTCCGTCCGATGCTGAGCAGAATACCTTCCATTTTGGGCCTGTATGTTTGCATTTCCCGGCCTTTAATAAGAGAATCAAGTGCACCGGCAATCCAGTTTCCTTGCTGCACGGCAAGCTGGGCTGTAGGGGGCAGCATATTTCCATCACTGTCTCTGGGAGCAGCACAATCGCCTAATACAAAAATATTATCGTGGCCCTTGGCCTGGAGAAACTCATTTACCATTGCACGTCCATCACGGTTGACTTCCAAACCGCTTTCCTGCACGAGAATATTGCCGCGCACTCCGCCGGTCCAGATAACGACACCGGCCTGAATCTTAGTGCCATCCGATAATAACACCCCATCCGGCAACCCTTCGGCAATTCGTGTATTCGCTAGACACTCAACCTGTTTTTCCTGCAAATAGATTGCAGCCTGTTCAGCAAGCCAAGGATCAAGGCCATGCAGTAAGCCGTGCGAACCCTCTATGAGATAAAGCTTAATGTCCTGCGGCTGCAGATCAAAGGTTTGTGCCAGCTCAGCTCGACTATCAGCCAATTCACCGCTAAGCTCTACGCCGGAAAGCCCGCCGCCAGCCACGATTATGCTGGTGCGCCATTTTTCTTCCGGATTTTCGTCAAAAGCTATAAGAGATTCCTCAATGCGGTCATGCACCAGACGTGAAGCATTAAGGCTGTCAAGGGTTAAACCATATTGCCTCAGGCCGGGAATATCGTAAAATTGCGGCTGCCATCCAAGTGCTATTACCATAATGTCACAGTCAAGGCTAAGCCTGCCTTCGCGTGTCTGGATTTCAACACGACTTTCACGTGGAACAATTTTCAGAACTCTGCCTCGCATGAAACGGACCGGCTCCGGCAGAATATCTTTCAGGGGCAGGGAAAGGTCCCTGTATTCGCGACGGCCGACAACCGGCTGATGGAGTAAAGTTGTGAGGTGGTGGTAGCTATGGTGATTGACCAGGGTAACATGTGCCTTTATGCCACGCAGTTTGACTGCGGCGCTAACACCTGCATAGCCAGCCCCGAGAATCACAATGTGTTTCATGAGCTTTAGTATATGTGAATGTTTTTTCGATCAACAAATTTTTCTATAATATAAATCAGCCTCTCTCAGCCCTTGAAACCATAGTAGATATAACACACCAGGATAATGCCGAGAAAACCGACGATGCCGTTGACCACAGCTGCTCCCCAGAGGCTGTATCCCTTGGGAATTTCCGCAGGCTGCAGGCTTGCTATAACGTTTTTATGCTGCAGCATTGAAAAAAAACTCAAAAGAATTGAAAGCATTATAAATGTCAGGCCGACATAGAATGAAATCTCCCTTTCCATTACAATAATTCCTTTCTTGCCGAGAACATTCAGAAAAAGACCAAACCTTTCGACCACAAAACCAAAAGCCATGAGGGAAACGCTTGTCCTGTTCCAGGCCAGCAGAGTGCGCTCTGCAGCAAAAAGGACTCGGGGATCGTGCAGATCAGACATGATACTTCTCCTTGATCACAGGCAGTTAAGGAACAACCTCTATGTAACTTTTCATGTTCATGATAAATTATAGAACAAAAATGACAAGAATACTCTCAGTATAACAAAAATCTAGGAGGCATTTTCTGCTCATGGGCGTGACTGGGCAGAACAAATATTTTATTGAGACAGATCCTGCTTTGCAGAAAGTTAACGTATCCTTTTGATATGTTAGATCTTATCGCCTAAACCATGAGCCTAAAATTTAGCAAGACACGCGGACTTTTTTGAGAAAGTTTAAATAATCAATAAGCATAAAGTGTCAGATGTGTTAAATTAACCAACAATTAGGAAACCTATTTTTTCCATTGATTAAATTTTGTGCTGGAGGAAATAACCATGTATGCGAGGGTGATATTGGGGAAGGTTAAGCACAAGAAACAGGGTGAGGCGATAAAAATTTATAAGGAGAGTGTCGAGCCAGCAGTAAAAGAACAAAAAGGTTTCAAAAATATTCACCTTTTAACAGATCCGGACACCAGCAAATTTATTTCAATCACTTTCTGGGAAACTGAAAATGATATGCTTGCCAGTGAGACCAGCGGATACCTGCAAGAGCAGTTAGATAAAATTGCAGTTCTGTTTGTCGGTCCGCCTACTATACAACACTATATCATCTCTAATTAAATAACAGCATCAGGCGGAGACTTGCTCCAGCAACAGTTATTCAGTCTTGGCCGGTTAATATCTAATATATCTTTATGCTAGGATGCTGGCAGCCCAATAAGATTGCTAGACCCCTCAGGATTCCCACTCCGCATGGACACTAGCGCATGCAGGACGGAAAAGATTTTGTTTCGACAAGATAGTTGGTTGTGCCTAACACAATAATACTTTTTATCGGCATATGAACGCATACTGTTTTTGTGACTTCAATTATCTGTGATATCAAAAACAGAGAGGGGTGATTTTTTTATAAACACCCCTCTCCCACGGGCTAACCTCTTAGCCCAATATATAAAATGTAATTCTAAAATTAACTCATCATTTTAGAATTACATATAATAACCCGCTCAGGAACCATATGTTTAATATAGCTACAATCCCAATCAGGAAACCCATGAAAACCCTATCTAAGGTATCAATTTCCTGTTTGTCAATTTCTTTAGTGTACTCTGCCATTCTGTTGCCTCCCGCATCCATATTTTTCAATGTAGTACCTCATCGTCCCATCCTGAGAGAAAGCTGACAGCGTACAATAGTTTAAGCAAATCACATGCCAATATCAGTCAAAAATAAAATACATATAGTTATTACAGATAGTTATGAAATAATTTGTATTTTGCAGAACGCGGGATACACGGAGAAGATTTGGTGATATAACTAATAATCTGATTATTTCACCATATTGCCACTGCATGAAAGCGATAACTTGTATTGTCATCATAAGCACGTCACCTGGCAAATAAATATCTGTGCCGAATAAGTTTCTATTCGGTCAAGCAATCGCCATCCTGAAAAAGACGGAGAAGGAGAGCTATTTCCACATAACAGCAGCCATCTCTCCGTAAACCCCGTTTACATTCTTGCAGGCTTTCACCCTAAAGAAAGAAGTGCTGCGGCTGTGGAGCAAGACTTTCTTGCATGCACAAAAAAAGGGACTCAGCCAAAATGGCTGAATCCCTTGTCATTATTATGGTGCCGGAGGTCGGAATCGAACCGACACGGAGTTGCCCCCGCGGGATTTTGAGTCCCGTGCGTCTACCAGTTTCACCACTCCGGCAAAAATTTA
>Ga0209536_100010836_pt1 | contig 13404 bp, 14 predicted proteins | sample DeeMarSeWOR28_12_FD_187461 | JGI IMG/M metagenome (GOLD analysis project Ga0209536, IMG submission 187461) | Marine sediment microbial communities from White Oak River estuary, North Carolina - WOR-2-8_12 (SPAdes) (version 2) | ecosystem: Environmental > Aquatic > Marine > Intertidal zone >...
GCCCGCTTGCTTGCCCGGCGAATAGGTGGGAGCATTTGGTGGAGATTTGCCTTTAAGAAACTCTCGATAATACTGATATGTCAAGGGGCGGGCATCTCCAACCACTTCGGTGCTTACAGCATTGCCAATAAAAATGGTATGGGTCCCGAGGTCGATTTGATCAAAAACCTCTGCCTCAAGCAAAGAGACGGCATGCTCAGTCACCAGAGGACAGCCGGTTACACCCTCTATAAATTGCACTTGTGAAAATTTATCTATATCCCTTCCTGACCTGAAACCAAAGGGACCCAAAAACTTCATGGGAGTGGATTCATCCAGTACAGTAACACCAAACACCTTGCTCCTGGAAATAAAATCGTGGGTCAAATTTTTCTTGTTGATTATCACCGCCACTCGGGGTGGATCAGAAGTAACCTGGATGACGGTGTTCACAATCTGGCCATTCATCCGATCTCCATCGCGAGAAGTCACTATATACAGCCCGTAACTCAAGTCGCCAAACACCCTGCGATCTAAATTAGGACTCATACCTTCACTCCTTCCTCAGTCAACGACTTTGATATCCCCGGCGTATCTTCCCACTGTGGCGTCATCAACACAGCTGTTCAAATCTTCTTCGCTGGCATCCTTGGGGTCCATCAAAGCATCTAAGGGGCATAACCAATCATTTCCAGCTGCATCCTTGACTCTAACGAATGGCTTTCCCCGTTCAGTTTGATCTGACATTTCTCTCTCCTTTCCCCTGTCAATTGCGACGATGTTTGGTCTTCAGGAATAATTTCTATTCAATCTGCCGTGCTCATTGATGGCCGAAACATAAGTCTCCCCTCTGCGGTTGTCAATTTGTAGGTGAATTTATCTTGAGCCATTCTTCCCATTATGCGGTAACAGTATGGCAATTTTACCTTCCAAAGGCAGTGAACTGAGTTGTCCACAGCGCGTCAGTAGGTAATAATACACTCGGTTTCCCTCCACCCTGACCAAAGGAGGGCGATCGAGTGTATGTATTGGCCGAAGACGAAAGATTAGAGTCCAGAGGATAAATCATGATCAGGATCATTATTCACTACTTCTTTGCTATAGGAGCATTGACTCTCTACGGTGGGCAGGTTTGACCTTTCTTGGAAACACTACCCCCCGTGCTCTTGGGGGTAAGCCTTATCATTCCGTTTGTGGCTGCCTTTGCAGTGCGCAGGCCCCTGGAGAATCGCTTCGTAGTCTCCCAACCCCGGATTGTCCAGCCCAGAAAGCAGTTTTTCCTTGACTTTGCTCTGTGTTTGACGGCCGGATTTGCCGTAGTAGTATACAACACACTAGCTCACGGTTTCCCCGCCGCAAGCGGGGTCAGCTTAATGTTGGGTTGCGCTGTCGTCGGTTTCTTCGTCGGCATGGATATGGCATTGGCCAGAGAGCGAAGAGTGATATATGACGCCCTCGCCGAAGGCAGAATAGTACCGCCCCCCAGGAGGCTTTATTCCATGACGCGAAAATTCTCCCTGGTTGCCTTCACCTCCATTTTCTTCGTCTCTCTCATCCTTATACTGGTAATTGCCAGAGACGTGGTCTGGCTTGCCGAGATCGAACGGAGCGGTATGTCGGTCAGCCAGGCCCAATTGTCTGTCATTCACGAAGTCCTTTTCATCATGGCCGTGCTTCTGATGGCAATTGTAAATTTGATAATTTCCTATTCCAAAAATCTTAAGCTCTTATTTCAAAACGAAACCAACGTCCTGGAGAAAGTTAGCCAGGGTGATCTCTCCAGATTGGTGCCGGTGGCTACCAATGACGAATTTGGCTTTATTGCCGGACACACCAATGCCATGATTGAAGGGCTGAGGCATCGAACCCAGTTAATCACCGCTCTCAAGTTGGCCGAGGAAGTGCAGCAGAACCTCTTGCCGAGCGAACCCCCTGCACTCCCCGGATTCGACATTGCCGGCACCAGTAAGTATTGCGACGAAACTGGCGGAGACTATTACGATTACTTCACCTTCTCAAATGGCCATTTGAGAATCGTAGTGGCCGACGCCTCGGGGCATGGCGTGGGCGCAGCAATGCTCATGACCACGTTCAGGGCCCTTCTGCGGCAGAGGGCGACCATGGGGGGCGATATCGCTCGAATTATCTCAGATGTCAACCGAGAGCTTGCCAGAGATGTTGAGGGTAGCGGGCGATTCATGACTGTCTTTTTCCTGGAAATCGAACCGGAAAATCATACTTTGAATTGGGTTCGCGCCGGTCACGAACCGGCAATTCTTTACAATACCAGAGAGGACAGTTTCCTCGAGCTTACCGGGGAAGGCATGGCCCTTGGGGTAGTCGAGCACTTGGAATTCCAGAAATACACCCACCATGGCTGGACTCCTGATAGCATCATTGTGGTGGGCACCGACGGCATCCGAGAATCCCAAAATGAGGACGGTGAAATGTTCGGCCCTGATCGATTCCGAGCAGCCATCCGTAGGCATGCCATAAAGCCTGCTGCAGAGATCCAGACCCGTATTATAGAGGAGCTCGAAATTTTTCAGGGAGAAACGTCTCAAGAAGACGACATCACGTTGGTTGTGGTGAAACTTTTGTAAAGATTGGATGAAGAAGGTGAAAAGAATTAAGGTGGGAGTTGGCGTATTCGTCAAGCGGGACGGGAAGATTCTGGTGGGCAAAAGAAAGGGATCTCACGGCGCTGGTACCTAGGCCTTGCCCGGCGGTCATCTGGAACCTGGGGAGTCATTCGAAACGTGCTGCAAGAGAGAGGTCCAGGAAGAGACAGGACTCTTTATCAACCACATAACCCCGGTGGTTTTTACCAATGATGTTTTTCACCACGAGGGCCTTCATTACATTACTCTCTTTTTCAAGGGAGAATGCGAATCTGGCAAGGCAATGGTTGCAGAGCCCCACCACTGTGAAGAGTGGCGGTGGGTCTTTCCGGCGCATGTTCCCCAGCCTATTTTTCTGCCACTTCGTAACGCCCTGGAAGAAATTGACAGAAGACAGATCGTTTTGTAGCGAGGCGAGGGAATAGCATCGGGAGAGCATTCGTTCTCCGCCCGCAGATTCGCGGGTTTTTCGATATGAACTGAATGTCGCTGAAATAAAATTCGTGAGCAAAATCCTCGTCGGTCACGTCATTTGAAACACCTATGTGCACAGGAACTTTCAGTCCTTGAACAGTCCTGAGTTCACCATAGTGCACGGTTCCCTTGTACGATTCAAACAAAGATCTGAGGGTAAAGTCAATGTAATCTACATCGTACGTTTCCTTTTGTATGTAGATCACATATTGATCATGTTCAGGTGACGCTGCAACTCCTCCTGAACTTGCGAAAAGGACATGGTATGCTTTCTTTTCGATCTTCTCCTCTCCTGCATAGAGTAACACTGGACTTTCAAACAATGTGTAAGGCCATTGGAAGTAGTTCTTCAGAGGTTCAAGATAAAGCCTGATTTTTGAACTGTCAGCGAATTCCCTTTCTTCGTTTGTAACTCTGTAGGTTTTTCCATTTTCAACGCCAATATACTGCCCCTTCCGCTTGCCGTTCAAAAAAAGATAGGCAATTTTGTTTCCCAGGATTGAAAAGGTAACTTCGAATTTCTGTTCTTGCTCGGTTACAGGAGTAAAAAATCTCACCAAACTCGAATGCCATACATCAATGCCATTCAGGCGGACAGAGTGGAACGATTTGTATGTGCTGTATCCACCTCTTGTCTTCAAGGATTTCTCGAAAATTTCTCTAGCTTGCTCTCGCAAGCCTGGCTGTGTTGCTGCATTTCTCACGTTGTCTGTTGACAGATCGGCAGTGCCACAAGCAGTAGTAAGAATAAGGGAAGTCAATAGAAGTAAGCATCTGACGCCCCGCTTCCTGAAAATTTTTTTCCCGGACCGAATCTTATTCATAGGAAAAAGAGTTTGTACCTCCTTTCTTTCATTGGGCTTGAAATAAACTCTGCTGAAACCGTTGTCAAGGATCATATACACATTTACAAACGAACCTTATCTAACGAGAGCCCGAGAAACCTCTGGTTTTGAGCCCATCATTCCATGATGCCGATTTTCCACTATTCCTCTGCCTGTTCCTGAATCCTCAATTCCTACTTCCGACTCCTGGTTAATCAAAGCCAGATCCGCCGGACATGAATTCATAAGCGAAATCAGTGCAATGCTTTCACATGGGTTGACTGCATGAAATATGCGCTTAATTTTAGATATCGATAGTACCTTCTCGTCTGTCACTCACCTTAAATTGAAGGTTTTGCATGGCGAAAACGCACCGGTTCAAAACGAATATGACTCTTCCCTTGGGGCTCGACGAGACTTTTGCTTTCTTTGCTGATGCTTCCAATCTCGAACAGATAACGCCACCTGAGTTGCGTTTTCACATTCTGACACCGCAACCCATTGCAATAACCGAAGGCACAGAGATCGATTACCGACTGCGGCTGTGCGGGGTGCCCCTCGCCTGGCGATCTAGGATAACCAGCTGGTCTCCGCCACACCGCTTTGTTGACCAGCAGATTCAGGGTCCCTACAGCCTGTGGATCCACATCCACCGTTTTTATGAGGAGAATGGTACTACAACAATTATGGACGAGGTCTGGTACCAGTTACCCCTGTGGCCCTTTGGGGAGTTATTTTACCCGCTGGTTTCAGGCCAGTTACACCGCATTTTCCGTTTCAGAAAACAAGCCATATGGAAAGCGCTCTGTGCGGACGGTAGAGACAAACACAACGTAGGGAATCCAACTTCTGAGGGCCCGGCTTTGAGCCGCCCATCTGCTGGAGCGATGGAGTAATGGAGTGGTGGAGTAATGAAATCCAAAACTCCTTGCCCTGTGTACTTCCGCGATGCGGAATCGCCGGAGGGGATATGATGCAGGGCGAACACTAAATTTCAGGTGTTGGACTTCAGCTTTGGGGGACTGTAATGATAAGGAGATACGTTTTCATGGTTGTCTTGACTGCTATATTGTTGGCCTGCGCGACGGATCAAACCACAAAAACGGGAGTGCCTAATGACAGACTCTCACCCTGTCCCGCCTCTCCCAACTGTGTCTCCTCATTGAGCGAAGACACATCTCGCCAGGTAGAACCCTTGACATACACTCTGACTCTCGAGGAGGCGCGAGAAAAGCTCATCTCTGTGATCAACTCGATGAAGCGCTCTGAAGTTGTCACCGTTGAAGAAAATTACCTGCATGCGACCTATACATCGTCTCTCTTCGGCTTTGTAGATGATGTGGAATTTTCTTTTGATGATGAAAAGAAGATTATCCATGTCCGCTCGGCATCGAGGACGGGATATTATGACCTGGGAGTTAATCGCAGAAGGGTCGAGGAAATCAGAAGAAGGTTTATGGACCGGTAAATGGCCAAAAAAACCCTCTATCCCAGTTCCAGTTGGACCTGCTATCTTGATTACCCGGCTGGCGGCGCCCAGAAGGCTATTTCCGGTGCTTTGCCTGATACGAGCCAGGGATAGAGCCTCTCAAAATCTTCCAGCCTTCTTTTATAGTGATGAACCCTGACGCGCATATTGCCATCATCGGGATCAGCTCTGAGGGCTGCCTCAGCGTCACGCAAGAGCACTCTGAGCTCGAGGTACTCTCTCTCCACGTCTCGGACTTCCTGGCGAAACTGGTGAATGCGTTCTAGAAGCCATTCAGGATCATTGTAATCTATGGGCACGGTCATAATCTTCTCCTGATCGAACAGCCTGCTTGAGCGGCTGGATGAGGTGTATCCATCGGGAAACTTCACATGGTCATTCTGAGTCCTTCGACAAGACCTGTCGAGGAGGAGTTCGACTGAGGCTCACTCGAAGTCCTCGGGTCGAGTCGCCCGGGATAAACTCCGTAATGAATCTCTGGCCAACTCAAGAGCCAAAAGATTCTCCCTCGTCCCGCCATTTGCGGGACTCCTCAGAATGACAACCGAAAAGTAAGTTTCCTCATAGACATGAGATATTTTTCCCGGAGAATTTTATTTGAGTATAATTTATTACATCTGGCTATGGAGGAGCAACCTTTGGTTGCCATGAGAGAGATAGAATAGCGAAAGGCATTTGGTGAACGGTGAACGGTAAAGCGATCATGCGCTGGCTCCATACCTGTTTAACCCTCACTCTTTTTTTTCGCTGTGCGCCGTGCCCTATGCTCTGTGCGATCTGACCTGGCCCGGTCGAGGTCCCGCTATGCGGGGAAAGACCAGTTTTTCTATGATAAACGGAAAGCTACCGTGACTGGTGAAAGTCTATGACTCTCGTTTTATCGAGGTAAAGTGATTATTTTTTTAATCAAGCATAATAATCCAGTCTCTGCAAGGTGAAAAAAATGTCCGAGGATCTCATATCTGCCAAAGATCTCTGCAAAACCTTTAATGGCTTGAAGGCTGTGGACGGCATATCCCTGCGCATGTCCAGGGGAGAGTGCTTCGGTATCCTCGGCCCTAACGGGGCTGGAAAAACAACCACCGTTCGCATGATCTACGGGTTCAGCCCGGTCAGTTCCGGAACTCTCCAGGTCTTCGGCATGGACATTCAGAAGCACGCCCGGCTTATAAAGGCAAAAAGCGGCGTGTGCCAGCAAGAAAACAATTTGGATCCAGACCTCACCGTCTTTCAAAATTTGGTCACCTTTGCCAGCTATTTCGACATACCACGAGCCACAGCCAGGCAGCGAGCCTCCGAATTGCTCCGTTTCATGCGCTTGGAGCACAAGGAGCACGCTAAAATATTGGAACTCTCGGGTGGTATGCAGCGGCGACTGGTTATCGCCCGCGCCCTTATCAACAAACCTGAACTCCTCATTCTTGATGAACCTACCACTGGTCTAGATCCTCAATCCCGACATCAGGTATGGGGGCGACTGGCAGAGCTAAAAGCTCAGGGGCTGGGTATTCTTCTCACCACTCACTATATGGAAGAGGCGGCACACCTTTGCGACAGGCTGGTAATCATGGATCATGGGCGCATCTTGGTTGAGGGCAGACCTCTGGACCTGATTCACCAAAATGTGGGAGCAAATGTAATTGAGGTTGAGTCTCCGAGCGAATCACTCCTGTATTTTATTAAAGAGAGCCATCTGGAATACGAGAAGCTTTCCCACCGGTTGCTTATCTACACCAGAGATGGTGAAACACTTTTTCGCAAGATCTCAGATGGCTTCTGCGATCGGGGCTGTAGCCTGAGGATGGCCACCCTCGAAGACGTCTTCCTCAAGCTCACGGGGAGGGACCTGAGAGATTGATAGATCCGGGAAAGTAACTACTGCAAGCCCTGGTGACATGGCCAAGGTCAGCATTACAGGGGGACGACTCAAGGTGCAGGGCACAGGGCACAAGGCAAACATAATAAAAGAAAAATTATCTTCTCCTTATGCCTTGTATGTTGTTTATGCCATGGCTCATGATATGTTTCATTAGCCTAAGGACGTGACAGATCGACCATAGTGCTTGCGCCTTGCACCTTATGCCTTAAACGTTCTAGGCCGACAAAGTCAAATAATTGTGACCTGGCGCGAATAATCAGATTTCGTGGACTGAAATGAACGTGCTACCAGATATATCGCCGAGATTTTTTCGCATACTGCAGCGGAACGGTCAGGTACTGCGACGCACCTGGAAGGTAAATTTTTTGCCGCCTATCCTGGAGCCCGTTCTGTATTTGCTCGCTTTTGGAGCCGGATTGGGTCTGTTGGTTGGGGAGGTCTCTTACCACGGGGAATCTGTAAGCTACATTGCCTACATTGCGCCGGCACTCATTGCAATAAATATTATGTATAACGGTTTTTTTGAAAACACCTATGCCTCATTCGTGCGAATGTACTACCAAAAGACATACGATGCCATCATGACCACTCCCCTCAACCTGGATGAGATCGTCACCGGTGAAATCGTCTGGGGCGCGGTAAAATCTATAATTGCAACGATCCTTATGGTGGTGGTAATTACTTTTTTTAGGCTTCTCGTCTACCCCCAAGCCATTCTGATCGTACCCCTTGCATTTCTTGGGGGATTAGCTTTTGGTTCTCTGGCCATGTGCTTTACCGCCCTGGTGCCCCAAATTGAGGTATTCAACTTTCCCATCTTTCTTTTCATCACGCCCATGTTCCTGTTTAGTGGTACCTTCTTCCCCCTGGAGACCCTACCTCACTGGGCTCAAGTTCTGGCCCAGCTCCTTCCCCTTACACACCTTGTTGCCCTCGTGCGGGCTCTGGCTATGGGCAAACTGGAGGGTCAGCTTTTGATGAATATTCTCTACCTGGTTCTCTTCTCAGCCATTACCTTTATTCTCGCAATTCTTCTCATGAGAAGGCGGCTCATTATTTAGTCCTCGCCACCCTCACACCGCCTCAACAAATTGTTGCTCATTGTTTCTAGGGTTTGGGGAGGCTATCAGGAGTGAACTGAGTACCATCTTTTAGGGTCTTACTTAGGCGCTGGAAAACTTTTTGGTCGTACTGACGAAGAGACGTATTCCTTCTCCGCAAGGTGGCCATCATCATCCTGAGGCGGGGGTTGTTTTTCAGAGACTCTTGCTGTCGATCAAGAAAACCCCAGTAGAGGTTGGTGATGGGACAATTCTTCTTGGCATCGAAAAGACAGCTTTCGCAGAAATCTCCCATTTTATGGATGTATGCTGCGCCGGAGGTGTATGGCTTCGTGGTCATCAGGTCACCAACCGCATAGGTGCCCATTCCCATGACGTTGGGCTCCACCACCCAATCAAATGCGTCACTGTAGGCAATCCAGAACCAGTCAGTAAGTTCTCGGGGTGAGATATCGAGGAGTGTTGCCAGGTTAGCGAGGACCATCAGTCTGGTAATATGGTGCCCATAACCTTCTCGCCAAACCTGAGAGACTACCTGATCGAGACAGTTGAGTCCCGACTCCGTGCCCCAGAAGGCCTGAGGCAAGGGGTTATTGGCCCCCAGGAAAGAAGGTTTAGCGCCGCCGTCGGGATCTTTGCGGCTCCATTTGTCTGGCCAGGGTTTCCCTGCCCAACGGCTGTATCCGCCATCTCCCGGTTTCTCGGCCACGGGTGGCTTGCCGGTGGGCAGGGTGCGGAATCCGTCTGTGGCCTGGTGGACATGGTAAACGAACTCTCGCCAACCCAGTACTTGGCGGATGAATCCCTCCTTACTCTGGAGCGGGAGGTCCATGCCGAGAACGTCATCCACTATCTCAGCAGGCAGTAACCGGTGGATGTTAAGAAGAGCAGATATACGGGTGTGAAAAAGTGAGCTTGAGCCTTTGGACATGGCGTCCTGGTATGGACCAAAGTAGGGGAGACATTCGCTTTTGGCCCAGGACCAGAGATTTTGCGCATCTGACTTTGTCCCGGGAAGTCTGTGAAGGTCCAATTCTCCGGGATGGTGGCTGAACCCGGATTCAATAAGGTCGACTACCTCTCTTTTGATGGGGTCCACCGGGAAGGTGGGCACCTCAGGCGCTGGTGGCGCACCTTTCCAGGCTCGTCTATTTTCCACATCGAAACTCAGTTTGCCTCCCAGCGGTTTTCCCTTTTCCATGAGGATTCCCGTCTGCTGACGCACGTAGCGATAGAAAACATCCATCCGCCATGGTGGTCCCTTCTTTCTACTTTCTTGAAAATGCTTGCTCGTGGTATGCCACCCTTCGTGGGGGATAAGCTCGAGATCACCTCTATTTACGAGCCCGCGGAGATCCGCCCGCAACTCCCGTTCAGCTGGCGTCATCATTCTAATTGGGCCTGTTTCGGGTATGACTTTCTCTATGGCATTCCCGTAGGGTTCGTGTGCCACGACATATCTCACCGCCACGCCGCGGTCTGCTTGCTCGAGGGCGAAGTTGCGAAGATTGGCTAGAATGAGAGCAAGTTTCTGTTTATGGTAGGGACGTCTGGCCGCCTTCCAGGTATTTTCCACCAGAATGATCCCTAAACTTTTAGGATCCTCCTTTGCCAGGGGCCCAACGCCGTCGGAAAGTTGATCATAAGGAACGAAGAGCCACCGTCGACCTGAAGAATCAGACAGTTTTTTGTCGAGCATCTTTTTGAAAGCACTCATTGAGAAATTTCTCCTTTGGCAGCCATGCTCTCGATCCCTCGTGAGAGCATAGCAAGTGTAACTCCCCGCAGCAAGCAGAACCTCTTGTTTTTACTTCATTTGACTATAATTACCTTGATGGTTACCATTACACATTATTTGGTAGTTAAGGGAGGTAAGAGGTGAGAAAGGAGGAGAATATATGGCGGAAAAATTAGACATCATGAGCATATTTGACTATGACCCCAATTTTCAAGATCTGATGAAACGTATGTTCCAAAACGCGATTGAACACTCCTTCCACGGGATTATGATTACCAAGGCCGAACCCGGATATCCTATCGTCTATGTCAACGACGCTTTTTCACAAATGACAGGCTACAGTCCAGAGGAGATAATTGGGAAAAGCCCGGCCATCTTGCAGGGACCCAAGACCGATGGCGCAGTCTTAGACAGGCTGAGTCAAGCACTGTTCGAAGGCCGACTTTTCCACGGAGAAGCCATTAACTACCGCAAAGATGGTACCGAGTTTTTTATGGAATGGAAGATCGTTCCCATAAAAAACGATAAAGAGGTAACGTCTCACTATCTCGCCCTCCAACGAGATGTTACTTAATACAGGACCCAGTCCGGCGAACATTGCCTTGATCGAGAAGGATTGATGATAAAGGCCATAATCTTTGATTTCGGTAGGGTCATTTCGGCTCAAAAGCCCCCATCACTCTTTCGGGTCTACGAGGAAGATTTAGGATTAGCGCCGGGGAAACTAAATCAGATTATGTTCGATAGTGAAGACTGGCAAGAAACTCTCCTAGGCTGCAAAACCATAGAAGAATTCTGGTATGCCATCGGACCCGAGCTTGGACTGAACTCTCCCGATAAAATTGATAGCTTCAGGCGGCGATACCGTTGCGATGAGGCAGCCAACGAGGGAGTCCTGGATCTCATCCGCCGGCTACAGGGCCATTATAAGTTGGCTGTACTTTCCAACTCACCGCCTCGTCTTTGCCAATGGCTTTCAGACTGGAAGATGCTCGATTTATTCGACACGGTTTTCTGTTCGGGCGATGAGGGCGTGGTCAAGCCGGATCCGGCGGCATTTGACATCACCCTGCAACGACTGGCCGTGGAGCCCAATGAAGCAGTTTTTATTGATGATACCTTGGAACACGTGGAAGCATCGCGCGAGATGGGACTTCACGGGATTCTCTTCACCACCGCCGAAGCGCTGGAGAGAGAGCTGGCTGGTTTGTTGGACAAAAATTTCTGATGGCAGCCACAGATTAGTCCTACAGGTCTCATATTAATTAACACCATTTCTGTAGGAGCAAGCTCTGCTTGCGAAAAAAGCTGGCCTCACAATCTTTCATCGCAACCACAGGTTGCTCCTCCATGACATGGATACATTAATACGGTTCTTGTAGGAGCAAGCTCTGCTTGCGAAAAAAGCTGGCCTCACAATCTTTCATCGCAACCGGAGGTTACCCCTCCATGACATGGATACATTAATACGGTTCTTGTAGGAGCAAGCTCTACTTGCGATAGTGATGATGGAGAGAGAATGACCATAGTTGTCAACAATGAACACATTCTTATAGAGAGGCTCGAATTGGGTCCTTTCGGAACCAATTCATACATCCTCATTTGCCAAAAAACAAAGGAGAGCGTGGTTGTAGATGCCCCTGGGAATGTAGAGCTGGTTTTGGCGCAACTGAATAAAACCAGCCCTCAGTATATCCTAATGACCCATGGCCATTTTGATCATATCGGTGGGCTGGCCGAGCTGAAATCGGCCCTCACTATTCCGGTTGCCGCTCACCGTGCCGAAGCCGGCCATTTACCGGTTACTGTTGATCTGTTGCTCAATGATGGCGATGAAATATCCTTCGGCCACATAACCCTTAAAGCTCTGCATACCCCGGGACACACGGAGGGGAGCATGTGTTTTCTCGCGGGTAATTATCTGATTGCCGGGGACACTCTATTTCCTGGAGGTCCCGGAAGAACTCACTCACCCAATGACTTCCGCCAAATCATTAAATCCATCAGTGAAAAGCTCCTTGGATTGCCGGACGACACTGAGGTGTATCCTGGACATGGCGAGGCTACTACAATAAAGGAAGCAAACCGGCAGTACGAGGTTTTTTCCACCCTACCACCTGATCCACATCTCTGCGGGGATGTTGTGTGGATCTCCCAGCATAGGGCGTAGAGCATAGAGTAAAAAAACAAAGTTACTTACTCCATGCCCCATGCTCGCTGCTCCATGCCTATTACCAACCAATGACCACCCGATGAAAGCCTTCTGCAAGTTCGAAATCCTCTCCTTCTGCCATGTCCCTGCACCTTTTTTTGAGCCATTCTTCCAAATTGGCAGGATTAGGAAAGCCCGCTAACTGGCTTTCATGACAACGCAGAGCTTTGAGTTTGAGATCGAAGGTAGCGGTAATATCGGATCGATGATTTATATCCTCAGCCGCCCAGAACCACATTTCTTCCACGTTGTGCGGCTCCAACCCTTCCTCGAGCAAATCAGGGTATGCCAGGTGGTCTCTGGCATAGGGGAAAACCGCGTCCAGGGTAACCTGGCCGGCAATGCGATGGTCTCGGTGCCAGAGATAACGGCGATAGGGATCGGAAGTCACCACAATCCTGGGGCGATACATCCTTATGACTCGCACTATCTGTCTCCGAAACTCCGGGGTATCCTCCAGCTCCTGGTCAGGATAACCCAAGAACACCACCTCTCGGACCCCCAAAGTCCTGGCTGCCGCCTCTTGCTCTTTTCGGCGAATCTTAGCCAAATCCTCCGGCTTCAGGCTGCGATCGCTCGTACCCTTGTTTCCGCTGGTGCAGACTACGTAAACAACCTGTTTTCCTTCTCTGGCCCACCGGGCAACCGTTCCGGCAACACCAAACTCTGCATCATCCGGATGAGCTGTTATTACCAATACATCAACAGATGTGGTCATGATAACATTCCTTGTAAACAACCCGGAATTTAGGGATCTTATTTAACCTTCACCCTGGAAAGGTTTCAGATGTAAGTTTTCAGAGAAAAACCCAAAGGCAATCCTCCCCCAACACCGGAACCTCAGTTAATGGCCTGGGGTTGCGGGTTTTTTATCCGCAACAGCAACTGGTAAGACCATATTCTCTGAGCACGGCCCCATACTGGTCAATCATGGCAGAGGCCACATTTGCCCAACTGTAACGAAAAACAGAGGCTCGCACCTCTTGAGCCGACAAGCCATTGGAACCCGAGATAAATTTTTCTATGGACTTTGCCAGCGAACGGGGAGAGCCATTGCTTACCACGTGTCCTGTTTTATCCCCTCTGAGAATACTCTCCATGGCTCCAACTTTTGTTGCCACCACGGG
>Ga0209536_100010838_pt1 | contig 13403 bp, 11 predicted proteins | sample DeeMarSeWOR28_12_FD_187461 | JGI IMG/M metagenome (GOLD analysis project Ga0209536, IMG submission 187461) | Marine sediment microbial communities from White Oak River estuary, North Carolina - WOR-2-8_12 (SPAdes) (version 2) | ecosystem: Environmental > Aquatic > Marine > Intertidal zone >...
CGGCGACCATCTCGCGGACCACCTGCACGAGGCGCCGGTGATCAACGTGTTCTGCTTTCACCCGGAGCGCCTGCACATCACGGATGCGGCGCTCGGCCGGCCGTCGGTGGTGGGGGGCGCTTCGCTCTACCCGGCGGTGCAGAACTTCCTGCTCGCGTGCCGTGCGGAGGGGCTGGGCTGCGTGCTCACCACCCTGCTGTGCGAGCGCGAGAAGGAGGTGAAGGAGCTGCTCGAGATCCCGGATCCCTGGGCTACCTCGGCGGTCGTGCCGATCGGCTACCCGCGCGGCGGTGGCCACGGGCCGATCTCGCGCCGCCCGGTCGAGCAGGTCGCCTTTGGCGATCGCTTCGGCGCGGACCTGTTCCAGCCCGAGCCGGACGATTCGGAGGATTCCCGATGATCGAGCTGTACCACAACGCCCTCTCCACCTGCTCCCAGAAGGTGCGTCTCGTCTTCGCCGAGAAGGACATCGAGTTCGAGTCCCGCGAGATCGACCTGATCGGCGGCCAGCAGCACGACCCGGAATACGTGAAGCTGAACCCGAAGCACGTGGTGCCCACGCTGGTGCACGACGGCCGCGTGGTCCTCGAGTCGTCGCTGATCATCCGCTACCTCGACGAGCTGCGTCCCGAGCCGCCGCTGCGGCCGGCCGACCCCTACGGGCGCTACCGGGTCGACCTGTGGCTCAAGCGCGCCGACGAGGCCGTCCACGTGGCCGCCCCGGTCGTGACCTTCGCGCTCGGACCGCGCATGGTGCTGCTCCAGCAGCCCGAGGAGGTGCGCGAGGCGAACCTGGCGGCGATTCCCGACCCGCGTGCCCGCGCCGAGCGCAGAAGCGTGATCGAGCACGGCGTCAAGGCGCCCGAGTTCGCCGGTGCGCTGCGCGTCTTCCTGAGCGCGCTGGACGACATGGAGGCCGAGCTCGGGCATCAGCCCTGGCTCTCGGGCCAGCGCTTCGGTCTCGCGGACGCGACGCTGCTGCCCTACGTGCTGCGTCTCGAGCACCTGGCGATGGATCCGGTGCTCTCGGCGGCGGTCCGCCCGCGGGTCGCCGACTGGTTCGCCCGCGTCCGGGCAAGACCGGCCTACGCGACCGCGGTCGAGAAGTGGGTGCTGCCCCCGATCGTCGAGATGCTGCGCAAGAACGGCGAGGCCGTCTGGGCGGACATCGAGCCGCTGACGCGGCCCGCGGCGGGCTGAGCGGCCGGTGAGCGCTCGACCCGGGTTCCCCGACGAGACGGGCGTGCTCGTGGTCGGGGGTGGGCCGGTGGGTCTGGTCGCGTCGGCGCTGCTGTCGCAGCACGGCATCCCGAACGTCGTGGTCGAGCGGCGCCTGGAGACCCAGCGGGCGCCGGCGGCCCACGTGCTGCGCCGTCGGCCGATGGAGGTGTTGCGCGGGATCGGCGTCGAGGCGGCGATCCGGTGCGCCGCGCCCGAGCTGCCGCTGCACTACATCACCTGGTGTGCCCAGCTCGGGGGAGCCGAGATCGGCCGCCTCGACCTGCGGAGCGGGCTCGCTCCGGGTGAGGAGGCCTGGACGAACTGTCCCCAGAACCTGCTCGAGCCGATCCTGCTCGAGCGCGCGAGCCGCGAGCCCGCGGCCCGCGTGCTGCGCGGCTGCGAGTGCATCGCGATCGAGCAGGACGCGGACGGCGTGTCCGCCCGGCTGCGCGCCGACGGCGGCGCGGAGTGGCGGGTGCGCGCCCGCTGGACGCTGGCCGCTGACGGCGCCAGCAGCCCGACGCGCCGTGCTCTCGACATCCCGATGCGGGGGCTGGGGCCGCAGGGGCGCTTCTTCATGATCCACTTCGAGGCGGATCTCGTGCCGTGGATCCGCGATCGCCCGGGTCCGATCTTCTGGATCCTGCACCCCGAGGCGAGCGGCACGTTGATCGTGCACGACCCCAGACGCTCCCACGTGTTCATGACCCTGCGACGGGGCGACGACGGCGAGCGCGCGGGTCTGCCCGACCGGCTCGCGGCCGCGCTCGGCGTGTCGGCGCGCGCGCGCATCCTGTCGCTCGACGAGTGGTCGCCCCACGTCCAGGTGGCCGAGCGCTACCGCGAGGGGCGCGTGTTCCTGGTGGGCGACGCCGCACACCGCTTCCCGCCGAGCGGGGGGCTGGGTCTGAACACCGGGATCCTCGAGGTCGACAACCTGGTCGCGAAGCTGGCGCAGGTCGAGTCCGGGCGGGCGGATCCGGTGATCCTCGATCGGTACCAGGCGGAGTGTCGGCCGGCCGCCGAGGCGAATGCCCGCCAGAGCTTCGAGAACATGCTGCGGCTGGGCGAGATCTCCCGGCAGATTGGCGACAGTCCCGACCTGCCGGCCCTCGAGCAACGACTCGCGTCGCTGACGCGCGACGAGCGACGTCGACTCGCGGCGGCGATCGAGGCCCAGCGCGGCCACTTCCTCTGGGAGGGACAGCCTCCGGGTACCGGCTCGGAGCGGGAGCCGCCGCCCTCAGCCGCCGCCGCTCAGGACCGTCGCGGCCAGGGCAGCAGAGCGGGCGTGCGCCCGGCGTAGTCGGCGTAGCCGGGTCGGCGCGCCGCGCTGCGCTCGTCGAGCATCGGAATGCTGGCGCCGAGGAACAGCGCGATCATCGCCAGCGGCCCCGCGACCACCCACCACACGCTGGGCGCCGCGGCGACCGCGAACAGCCAGAGCGATACCCAGAAGCCGATCTCGCCCAGGTAGTTCGGATGGCGTGACAGGCGCCAGAGACCGCGGTCCATCACGTCCCCCGGCTGCTTGGTCGCGGCGAACGCACGCATCTGCTCGTCGGCTGCCAGCTCGAGCGCGACGGCCAGCAGCCCGACGCCGAGCGCGAGCCAGTCCAGCGCGCCGAAGCCCGCGTCGCCCAGCGCCAGCGCCGGGTACAGCGACAGGCAGCCCAGCCAGACGAAGAACGTCGGTACGCCCTCGACCGCCACCAGGTAGACGACCCAGCGCGGCACCGGCCAGCGCTGCTTCAAGTCGACGTAGCGCCAGTCTTCGTGCTGCAGGCCCGGCCAGCCGACGGCCCAGTTCGCCGTCAGCCGCGCCGCCCAGAACCACACCACGGCCTGTACGGCCACCTGCCGTGGCGTGAGACCCTCGCTCTCGGAGAGCCCGGTCAGCCAGAGCGCGGCGAAGGGCGGCAGCACGCTCCACCAGGCGTCGAACACGGAGCCGTTGTCCGCGTGGACCGCCGCGACGAAGGTGACGGCCGTGGCCGCCGCCAGGCCCGCGAGCAGCGTCCAGTGCGGATGCGCGTCGACGTGCAGCCAGGTGAGCCAGGCTGCCGCGATCGCGATCAGGTAGACCACGGTGATGTAGCGGAACGAGCCGGCGCGGTCGGGGCGGGGAGGCATGCGGGCGAGGGTATCCTCGCCCGCTACGCTGTCGCCATGCCGATTCTCGAGAGCTTCCTCCGCTACGCCGCCGACTTCGAGCAGACGCTGGTGGACGACGACTGGACCCGGCTCGAGCGCCACTTCAGCGACGACGCGGTCTACCGGGTCGAGGGCGAGCCCTTCGGCTGCGAGCTCGAGGGGCCGCGGGCGATCTTCGCCGGCATGAAGAAGTCGCTGGACGGCTTCGACCGCGCATTCAGCCGTCGCGAGATCGCCCTGTCCGGCGAGCCGGAGATCGCCGGTGACGAGCTGCGGATCGGCTGGACCGTGACCTACCACGAGGACGGTTGGCCCTCCTTCGTGCTGCGCGGCAGGACGTTCGCGCGGATGCACGACGACCGGATCGCGTTGCTGGTGGACTCCTACGACGAGCGCGTTCCCGGAGAGCTCGCCGAGTGGAGCCGCCAGAGTGGGGCGCAGCTCGATCCCTCGTACGACTGAGGACCTCGCGAGTTGTCGATCGAGGCCGGTATCGCGGAGATCGCACGCGCCTGCGAGTGCGAGATCGAAGCCGGCCTCGACGCCTGCCAGGTCGCGGTCGCACGCGCGAACGAGGTGCTCTTCGAGGGCTCGTATGGCCGCGCGACACCTCACACGCGCTTCTGGGTCGCCTCCGCGACCAAGCCGATCGTCTCCTCGGCGGTCTGGCTGCTGATCGGCGACGGCCAGCTCGAGATCGAGCGACCCGTCGCCCACTACGTGCCGGAGTTTGCGGCCAACGGCAAGCGGGCGGTGACGGTCGAGCAGGTGCTGCTGATGACCTGCGGTCTGCCCGGGGCCGCGATGCCGACGGCGGACGGCGCCGACGCGAAGCGCCGCGTCGCGCGATTCGCCGAGTGGACGCTCGAGTACGAGCCGGGCACGCGTTGCGTCTATCACCCGGAGTCGGCGCACTGGGTGCTGGCGGAGCTGATCGAACGCATCAGCGGCGAAGACTTCCGCGACTTCGTCGACCGGCGGATCGCACGGCCGCTCGGTCTGCCGCGTCTGCTCGGCATTCCGCCCTCCGAGCAGACGGACATCGCCCAGCTCTCGCCCGCCGCCGACGCGCGCACGCGGGCTCCGTACGACTACGCGGCGAAGATCGCCGCCGGCGAGCCGGGAGGTGGCGGAGTGATGACGGCCACGACCCTCGCGCGCTTCTACCAGGGGCTGCTGAACGATCCGGATGGGATCTGGCCGCCGGATGTGCGGGTGGACGGCATCGGCCGGGTTCGCTGCAGGCTGCCCGATCCGCGGATGGGTCTGCCCGCGAACCGCACCCTGGGCGTGGTCGTGGGCGCGGGCTTCGGCGCCACCTGGGGCGCCTCTCCCACCGCCTTCGGCTGGCCCGGCGCCGGCGGTCAGATCGGCTTCGCCGAGCCGGCGACCGGGATCTCCTTCGCCTTCCTCCAGCTGGGAGACGACGATCCGGTTTCGCCGTTCGTACGCGGCGTGCGCCTGTCGAATCTCGCGTTGGCGCTCGGGCGCTGAGGCGCCTCCGCCTCGGGCGGTCACGTTCAGCCCGACGCCCTCCATCAGCGGAGCGTGCGGGTGCAGCGCCTGCACCGGCTGTCCGCAGAACGAGCACCACCCGTTCGAACTCGGCCGGATCCGCGAGCCACCAGCGTTGCGACCACCGCGGACCACTTCGGTGCAGGGGCGGAATCACCTCGGGGAGCCGTCCCACGGCGCGTGTTCGGCCTCAAGTTGCCGATCGCGACGGCCGAAGTCAGGACGTCGCGACTCCCGTGGGGAGCTGTCGGCCGAAGGGGGGAACGATGCGAAAGTTGGCAATCGGGGTCCTCGCGCTCCTGCTGGCCGGACCGGCGCCGGCGGCGCAGGACGGCAACGAGGTGCGGGACCCCGCGCTCGACGAGCTGATCGAGATCCTGCGCCAGCGCGGCGTGCTCGAGGCGCGCGACGAGCAGGCGATCGAGCAGGCGGCCGCCGAGGACCCGGCCTGGTACGAGAAGCTGGCCCAGCGCATCGACCTGTGGGGCGACTTCCGGGGCCGCTACGAGTACTTCAGCTTCTTCGACGACCCGATCAACGCGGATCGCAATCTCCCGGACCGCCACCGCCTGCGCTACCGCCTGCGCCTCAACGCGAAGGGCCGCGTCAACGACTACGCCGAGGCGTTCGTCCGACTCGCCACGGGCAACGACAGCCGCACCACCAACCAGACCTTCGGCGACGGCGTCGACTTCGCGACGAACGAGATCTACCTCGACAAGGCCTACGTGCGCGTCTCGCCGTTCGCGAACGGCGCGCTGCCCGACGGCGACGGCTCGTTCTGGGGCTACTTCGGGCGCACCGAGCAGCCCTGGCGCTGGGGCGTGTACAAGGACTGGATCTGGGACGACGAGCTCGCTCCCGCCGGCGTGTATCTGCAGGGCGACAAGCAGCTCGACGAGGCGTTCCAGCTCTTCAGCAATGCCGGCTTCTACGTGATCGACGAGAACGGCACCAGCAAGGACCCGATGATGTTCTCGGGCCAGCTCGGCTTCCACGCCAAGCCCGTGCCCGAATCCGACGAGGACTTGCGCTTCGACTACGGCTCGAAGCTCAGCCTGTTCAACTTCTTCAACCTCGACGCCGCCTTCATCCAGCGCGGTGTCGATTCGAGCGGGGTTCCCTCACCCACCTTCGCGGCGGGCAACACCCTGGGCGGGCTCACCGGCGACGTCACCGGTGGCCACACGAGCGTGCTCGAGCTCGGCAGCTACGTGACGCTCCACCTGATCGATCAGTGGCCGATCACGTTGCACGGGAACATCTCGTACAACTTCGGGGCCGAGAACGTCTGGGTCGTCAACCCGGTCACCAGCCCGCTCCCGGGCACCTTCCGCGCCGACAGCGAGCCGATCTTCTGGCTCGTGGGCATCGCTGCCGGCGACAAGAAGGAGATCGTGAAGCTGGGGATGTCCTATGCCTGGATGGAGGCAAACGCGTTCCCGGCGCAGTTCATCGACAGCGATCTCCACGACGGCCTGACCAACCGCAAGGGCTTCGTGTGGTCGGCGACGCGGTCCGTGATGAAGAACGCGGACGTCATCCTCACCGCCTTCCTGTCGGATTCCATCGAGAACGGCGCGGCCTACGTGAACTCGCTGGCGGGATCCGACCGCTTCCGCCTGCAGGCCAACTTCGTCCTCAGCTTCTGATCGCAGGGATACCGAGCGCGCAGGCGCGGGAGAGACCGGGATGAAGGATTGGATCGGCGCGTGCGCGCTCGGGATCGGCTGCCTGCTGCTGTCGGGCAGCGGACCCGTGCGGGCCGCGGAGGAGACGGACGCCGAGCGCGAGCAGCGGCTCGAGCGGCTCGAGGACCGAGTCGAGGAGCTGGAGGCGGCGCAGGACGCGAACGATTCCGCGACCCGGTCCGTGATCAGCCAGGCCCTGTCGGACCTCGGCACCAACATCAACAGCGTGACGGCGTTCGGAGGCACCTTCGAGGTGATCTCGGGCTGGACCGAGGACTTCGATCGCACCGACGAGAGCGTGATCCGGCTGAACACGGCCCAGCTCGACTTCGAGATCGCCCCGAGCGACTGGCTGCTCGGCAGTCTGATCATCGAGTACGACGACGGCCTCGACCACGTCTTCACCACCACCGAGGAGAACGAGGTCTCGGTCGATCGCGTCAACGTGGACACCGCCTTCCTGCGGGTCGGCAACCCGGAGCTCTTCTTCCCGTACGCGAAGGTCGGTCGGGTGGTCGTGCCCTTCGGCATCTCCACCGGCGACCCGGTCGCCGACGTGCTCACGATCGAGGACCCGCTCACCGTCGAGGCCTTCGAGACCAAGGAGGACGCGCTGCTGGTGGGCTTCGAGTTTCCGACCCCTCCGGTCGGACCGGAGACGCCGATTCCCGCTCCGCCGAAGGCGAGACCGCTCGTGATCGCGCCGCTCGTCGCCAGGCTGGCGGGGTGGCTGGGCTACAAGCCCTTCCCGGCGCCCCCGCCGGAGCAGAAGTACATCGCCGCGCCGAAGCCGGTCGCGCCGTTCACCGCGGCCTTCTACGGGTATGACGGTCACACCTACAAGACCGAGGGCGCCGCGGGCAAGTGGAACCCGACCAAGCACGTGGGCGCGTCGGTCGGCTACCGCAACCGGGGGGCCTGCGCCGTTGCGTTCTGCGTGCCGTGGTCGTTCCAGGTCGACGTGGACTGGAACAACTCGATCTACGAGACCACGTTCCTGCGCAACGAGTACAAGGTCTTCCTCGACGACATCGCGTTCGAGCAGGGGATGGCGGTGCATACCCGCAGCTCGCTCGGTCCTGTCGCCGTCGTCGCGGAGTGGAACGGCGCGATCGAGCACACCACCTTCTACGACGACAACGACGTGAGGCGGCGCATCTCGCCGAGCGCGTGGCAGGTCTCGGTCGCGTACCAGCTCGACTGGAACCGCTGGGTCGAGGTGGTCGGCGCCCAGGGCACGTACATCACCGCGGGCTACTCGGAGAGCGACGATCTCGCAGGCGTGCTGCGCGACGTGGGCGGCGACCTGGTCCGGGTGGGCTGGGTGCCCCGGCGGCGCTTCCTGGTGGGTGCCGGCGAGTGGGTGCTGCCGAACCTGCGAATCGCCGTCGAGTATGCGCGCATCCAGGACTACTCGCGCCGCCAGGGCGGCACCGGTCGCTCGGTCGACGGCGTCCTCGCGCTGCTCACGTTCGAGTGGTGACTCGTGTCACACGAGTCGCGAAGGCGCTTTGCTATAGATGGGAGACCGCTGCACCGTCTGCGCGGATGGTGTCGACGCCGCCCCGGCGAGGGCGGGGGAGGTCACCCGGGGGTGATGGTCGCTTCGACGATCGAAGAGCTGCGTCGCGCGCTCGACGAGATGAACGAAGGCGTGCGGGCCCTGCTGGGACCCGAGCGCTGCGTTCCCGGGCTGGTCGGCGAGCTGCTCGAAGGCGGACGCGCGCGTGCGCCGCTCCGCAGCCCTCGTCGACCGCACCGGCCTGCGCCGCGCAGCCACCTGTCGCTGGTGAAGTAGGCCCCACGCGCGCCCCAACACGCCCCGCGGTGCGCTCCGCTGGGGCGGGACGCCCGATCGGCGGCATCGGTCCAGACGCTGCGCCGCTCTAGAGGTCGTACTCCAGCAGCAGCATCGCCTCGTCGCGGATCAGCCCGACACCGCGGGCGTAGCGCTTCTCGTCCAGCTCGTTCGCGAGCGGATTCACGTCCAGGGTCGAGAGGGTGTCCGTGAACGTCCCGGCGGGAACGGTGACCGTCTCCCCCATCCCGACGACCACCGAGGCGTCCTCGGCAGCGCCCGGAGAGGCCTCCTGGGCGTGGGAGATGCCGATCTCGGGCCGTCCCGCCATCAGGATGCCGGGCCTGGCTCCGTTCACCCCGGCCCGCCAGGCGCCGCCGTGCCCGGAGATCTTCCCGTCCTCGTAGTCGTCGACGTCCTCGCCGAAGTAGCAGACCGAGCCATCGGCCGCCTGGACGACGAAGTTGCGCGAGACTTCGACCAGCTCACCGTCCTCCCATTCGCGCTCCTCGACCACGCGCGTGGTCACGCCTGCGACGACCTCGGTATCCGGCAGCACGCTGATCTGGACGCGCTCGTCCTCGCTCGCGAGCACCCAGACCGCGCCCTCGGGGTAGGGCAGGAACGGGTTGTCGATCTCCAGGCTGAAGGTTCCGGTGGCCGGGTCGCACACGTCGAGGCTCATCGGCCGGCTGTTGGCGAGCACCTGCGCGGCCTGCTGGCCATTTGCGCACGCGAGCGCGAGCCCGCTGGCGAGCAGCGCGACGACGACCGCGAGGCGCGCGCGGGGCGCGCGCCGGACGGGATGTGCGTGTCCTACGTCTTGCATGAACTCCTCCGATCGAATGGGATGGACCGTGCCTCCGGGGCCCCGGAGGTCAGTTGCGAATCGCGTCGACGGGCTCCAGGTTCGCGGCCCGCAGTGCGGGATAGCTGCCCGAGAGCAGTCCGATCAAGCCCCCGACCAGCGGGGCCAGCAGCGGAGCGCTCGGGTCGAGCACCGGCGTCCAGATCTGATAGGCCGAGACCGCGACCACGACCAGCACGCCGACGCTGGCGCCGATCACACCGCCGATCACGCCCATCGAGCCGCTCTCGAACAGGAACTGGGCGGCGATGTGCCGGCGGGTTGCGCCGATCGCGCGGCGCAGGCCGATCTCCTGGGTGCGCTCCATCACCCCGACCAGGGTGATGTTCGCGATGCCGATCGCGCCCACCACCAGCGAGAGGCCGCCCAGCAGCAGGAACATCACGTCCAGGTCGCTCTGCACCTCGTCGCGCATACGACGGGGCTCGAGCGGCATCTTGATCTGGAGTGCCTTCGGGTCGTCGGGGCGCAGCGCCAGGCGGGCCTGATCGGCGATCAGATAGGCCGCGCCGATCTTCGTCTCGATCACCACCTCCCCCGGACCGGCCAGACCGAAGTAGTAGCGCGCCGTGCCTTCGGGAATGATCGCCGAGCCGAGCAGCTCGGGCTTGCGGGCGACGTCATGCAGGATGCCGATCACCAGATACAGATGGTCGCCGATCGAGATCGCGGGCAGCTGCTCGAGGCTCACGATGCCCAGCCTCCGGGCGGCGTCGGCACCGAGCACCGTGACGCGATCGGCCCGCTGCGAGTGTCCGAGATCCGGCAGGCGCCCGGTCGCGAGATCGGCCCGCACCGCCCGGAACAGGCCGGGCGACGCGGCGTGGACCGACAGCTTGAACGCGGTCGGGTTCAGCGGGTCGACGACCGGCGACGAACTCACCAGCGCATCTCCGATGTCCACGCTGGAGAGCGTTCCCGCGGCCACCACGCCATTGAGGCGCTCCAGCCGCTGCGGCCCGTCCCAGGGAATCGCATCCGGGTCGACGATGCCGGTAGCCCGTCCGGGCTTGCCGGTGACGAAGACCTCGGTGGCGGCGAGCGCGTCGAACTGGCTGATGATGCGGTTGCCGGCCGTGCGCGTGAGACCGAGGGTCGCGACGATCGCGGTCAGTCCGATCACGACCCCCAGCACCGTCAGCGCCATGCGCCCCGGGCGCGCGAACATGCCGGCGACGGCCTCGGTCAGCAGGTCGCGCAGCGTGATGCGCGAGCGCAGGACGCGCGCGTCGACCTGCTCGCGCGTGGCGTGCGGCTCGGCCGTCACGCGAGCGTGCTCGCCCAGGCTGGTGAGCGCGCCGTCCACCAGGTGCACCCGGCGCGTGCCGCGCTCGGCTACCTCCTCGTTGTGGGTGACGACGACCAGCGTGAGACCTTCGGCGTGCAGCTGCTCGAAGAGCTCGAGGATGTCGGCGGAGGACTTCGAGTCGAGGTTGCCGGTGGGCTCGTCGCAGAGCAGCAGGCTGGGAGAGCCGACCAGCGCGCGCGCGATCGCAACCCGCTGCTTCTCGCCGCCCGAGAGTTTGCTCGGCAGGAAGTTCGCGCGGTGGGCCAGGCCCACACGCTCGATCGCCGCGAGCGCTCGCTCGCGTCGCCCCTTCTGGGACTGACCGCGGTAGACCTCGGCGAGCATCACGTTCTCGAGCACCGAGCGGTAGGGCAGCAGATGGAACGCCTGGAACACGAAGCCGATCAGGCGGCTGCGCAGCCCGGCGCGCTGCCGGTCCGAGAGGTCTGCGGTCTCGATGCCGTCGATGCGATAGCTCCCGCTCGAGGGCCGATCGAGACAGCCGATCACGTTGAGCAGGGTCGATTTGCCGGCGCCGGACGGCCCGGTGATCGACAGCCAGTCGCCGCGCTCGACCCGGAGGTCGACGTCCACCAGCGCGTGCACGGCCGGATCGGCTCCGAACTGCCGGCACACCTTGGTGAGCTCCAGGACGCGCCGGGTCTTCGCGGGCTCGCCCGGGCTCACTGGAGGGCCACGTCCTCCGGGCTCTCGTAGCCGACGACGACGAGCTGGCCCGGCTCGAGGGTTCCTTCCACCGGAGTCACCTCGACGTAGCCGTCGGCCGTGAGTCCCGGCTCGACCACGCGGTACTCGAGCTCGCTGCCGTTCTGCACCTGGATCCTGGAGGTGCCGTCGGCGGCCAGGTGGAGCGCGCTGATGGGTACCACCGTCACCGCGCTGTTGGTGGATTTGATCGGGATCGTGAGCCGCAGCGAGAATCCCTCGATCGGCGACCGGGTCTGCTCGACGCCCACCTCACAGTAGATGTGATAGCCGTCCACGCCCCGCGTGCCGGGGGTGTCGGCGACGTACTTCACCGTTCCCCGGGCCTGGATGCCGAGCGCGGGCTCGTCGATCTGGACCTTCATGCCGGGCTTGACCAGAGGCGCCACGTCGAGGGCGAGCGCGGTGTCGATCGAGGTCAGGTTGTCGGTGACCGACATGATCGGACCCTGGGCCGGGTCGCCCACGACGGCGGTCACCTGCTCGACCCGCACGGGCAGCGCGGGGAAGAACACCACCTCGTCGACCGGCACCTGGATCCCGAGCCTGCGCCGGGCCGCCTGCAGGTCGGTGGCCAGCCGCTCGGCGTAGTCCGCGGCCAGCTTGGCGTCCATCCGAGCCACCCCGAGCTGGCCCGTGGCCAGCTGTGCGTCGCGCTCCGCCGCCTGGATCGCCTGCTCGGCCTGGAGCTTTGCGTCGCGCGCGGCCGCCCGGGCCAGCTCGAGTCGCGCCTCCGCGGCCGCCCGCGCGGTCTCGGGCTGGCGCGGGTCGAGCACGACCAGCGCGCGCTCCGCGAGCTTCGCCGCGATCTCGGCCTCCGCCACCATGTCGGCGTACTTCGCCCGCTCGCGCTCGAGCTCGACCGCCCGCGGCGTCGCGTGACCGCCGTCGCCGTTGCCCATCAGCCGGCGCTGGTCCGCCTCGCGCGCCTCGAGCTCGGCGGCGGCGGCCAGCTCGAGCTTGCGCGCCTCTCCCAGGCTCTGCTCCAGCGCTCGCACCTGGGCCAGCTGATCGAGGGTCGGCCCGAAGGGCTCCCAGCCGGTCGCCTCGTACCAGGCCCTGACGGCGGCACTGGTGCGGCGGTCGTAGCTTCCGTCGACCGGTCCCGGATCGAAGCCCAGGCGCGAGAGCGCCTGCTCGAGCTGGCGCACGTCGTTGCCCGAGATGCCGGGCACCATGTCGCGGTAGGCCGGTGTGTCGCCCACCAGCACGAACACCGGACGCCCCGACGCGGTGAGGATCACGTCGCCCTGCTCGAACTGGGTGTTGCGCAGCGGCAGCGTGGTGATCAGACCGGCCCCGGCCTTCAGCGCCGAGGGCGCCACCGAGACCGGCTGCGGCAGCCCGAAGCGGGCCGTGCCGCGGGTCACGACGTTCGAGCTGAGCACCCGCTGCTCGACCGGAACCAGGATGGGCGAGGGCGGGGGCGGGGCCGTGCGCGCAGCCGCGTCCGCCGGGGACTCGATCTGCGAGCCCGCAAACCAGCTGCCCGCCGCGATCAGCGTCATGAAGACGAGCACGCACAGGAGGACGAAGACTCGATTTCCACTCATGTCGTTTGGGGCCGGGGCGGTCGCTCCACGCCAGGCGGGAGACCGCGATTCATATTACGGCATCGGATCACGGCCGAAGAGCTCCATCTCGACCAGCTCCTCGACCGGCTCGAACAGCTCCGTCTCCAGTGCGAAGCTGGCGACCGCGACCCGGCGCTCGAAGTCCTGGAGCTCCTGGAGCGCGGCCTGGCCCTCGGGCGAGAGGGCCTCGATCGGGATGGTGCCGCCCTCGGTGATCGCGTCCAGTCGCTTCTGGATGTCGGCCTCGACCTCGTCCGGGTGGCTGTACTGGAAGCCCGCCTTGCGCATGCCGATCGCGTACTCGCGGGCGGCCGACTTCATGCGCGGGTCCTTGTAGATGATCACGTCCTTCGGGTTGACGTAGGTCGTCTCGAGCTGCTCCGGGGCGAAGACCTTCTCGACGGCCCGGCGCGTGCAGCCCCCGGTGCGCGTCAGGTTCTCGGATTCGAGGGCCACCGCCAGCGTCGCGGCCGTGTTCTCGCCGAGCAGTGCGCGGTCGTAGGCGACCCGGTCGGTGGGGGAGAGGCCCTGGTAGATCTCGATGTTCCGGCGACCCAGGCCCATCTTC
>Ga0209536_100010839_pt1 | contig 13402 bp, 11 predicted proteins | sample DeeMarSeWOR28_12_FD_187461 | JGI IMG/M metagenome (GOLD analysis project Ga0209536, IMG submission 187461) | Marine sediment microbial communities from White Oak River estuary, North Carolina - WOR-2-8_12 (SPAdes) (version 2) | ecosystem: Environmental > Aquatic > Marine > Intertidal zone >...
ATAACCCCTTCAATCTGCTGCTGGTAAAGGCTTGCATTAATATAATCCATGGGATTCACATTCTCGGTGTAACCGGGAAGTGTGTTCTGAGATGCAATTACACGCATTTCATATCTGTCGGGAGCCTTGAACTTGACCTCATTGAGTGATTCCAGCATGTAGGCCTCGCCTTCTTCCACCCTGATGTTGTTTAACTGGATCCTCCTGGCAATGGCCCGTGGCATTTTCTCCAGCAGCGCGCTTCCCTTGATATAAATTTCGGCTTCGTAATTCAGGACTTCATGCAGGTGGTAGTTGGCCAGACCGATGGTTTTCCTCATGATCCAATAGGCAGGATCCTCCCCGCTGGCGCTGACCCTTACCTCGGGGATCATATAGGTCTGGGGCGGCAGCTCGATCACCAGCTCAGTGTAATCCGCTCCCACATCCAGCGTGCGTGTTACTTCCGTGTATCCCAGGCTTCGAAAGAATATGGTATAAGTTCCTTCAGGCAGCGGCAGGCTGAACATTCCCAGGGCGTTGCAGGTGGTTCCCCTGGTCAGTTCCCTGATGAAGATGGCCGCGTAGGGGACCGGTTCGCCGTTCAGGTCCCGGATCTCCCCTTTGATGCCCTGTGACCACAACGGTAAGACAAATGCCAGAAGAACAAAGGAGATTGAGACGTACTTTAGAATTTTCTTACCCACGCTTTTTTCGTTTATTACAGCGCAAAATACTCTTTTGCGTTGTAATAACACACATTCTTTATGAGATTCTCAAGCAGGGAACTTTCATTGGGGATCTCTCCGTTTTCCACATCCCTTCCCACCAGGTTGCAAAGGATCCTGCGGAAATACTCATGTCGGGGATAGGAGAGGAAGCTCCGGGAATCGGTCAGCATACCCACGAAACGGCTTAAAAGTCCCAGCGATGACAGGGTATTGATCTGCTCGGTCATCCCGTATTTCTGGTCCATGAACCACCAGCCCGATCCAAACTGCATCTTGCCGGGGATCAGGCCGTCATTGAAATTGGATACCATGCTGGCCATAAGTGCATTGTCAGCCGGATTCAGATTGTAGACAATGGTCCTGGCCAGCTGGTTCTGCTGGTCCAGACGGTCCAGGAACCTGGACATGGAAGCGGCCATTTTATTATCACCGATGGAATCAAAGCCCGTATCCGGACCCAGTTCATGGTATCGACGGGTATTGTTGTTCCGGATGGCTCCCACATGAAACTGCTGTGCCCATCCGGCTTCATGATCCATAACTGCCAGCTCTACCAGCATGGCCGATTTGAAACAATTGACCTCCTGCTGGTTGAGGGTCCGCCCCTTCCTGACTTTCAGGAATATCCTTTCGATCTCCTGGTGATCAAAATCCTCGGAATAGAACAGTTCCAGACCATGGTCAGATGTGCGGCATCCCATTTCATGAAAAAAATCATGCCTGTGCTGGAGCGCGGTAAGCAGGTCCATTAGGGTGGAGATGGAGATTCCGGATGCCTTTTCCAGGGTTCCCAGGTAAAGGTTGTAGCTTTCCGCGTCTTCCACGGCCATGGCCCTGTCCGGTCTCCATGCCGGAAGCACCCGGGTTTCGAATTTATCATCCCTGATACGCTGATGATGTTCCAGTGAATCCACAGGATCATCGGTGGTGCAGATCACTTCCACATTCATCTTCCGGATAAGTCGGCGTACACTGAAGTCTTCGGTCCGCAACAGGTCTCCTGCTCTCTTATAAATATCCTTTGCCGTTCCCGGATTCAGCAGCTCCTCGATGCCAAAGTAGCGCCGGAGTTCAAGGTGGGTCCAGTGGTAAAGGGGATTGCGCAGGGTGTCCGGAACCGTTGCAGCCCACTTCATAAATTTTTCCTCATCCTTTGCATCGCCTGTGCAGAATCGCTCCTTCACTCCATTGGCGCGCATGGCCCTCCATTTATAATGGTCACCCGCAAGCCATGCCTGTGTCAGGTTATTGAAACTGGCATCTTCCGCAATCAGCTTCGGGTCCAGATGGCAGTGATAGTCGATGATGGGCAATCCCGAAGCTATTTCATGGTATAGCATGCGGGAGGTCTCATTCTCCAGCAGGAAATCTTTGTCAAGAAACTTTTTCATGGGTCTCCTATTTAAACAACCTTTTTATATGCCGTTCATAAATATTGGTGCTTACCTGCTCAGCCACTATGTCACTGTGCTTCCTGACCATGGCAAGAAAATCCTCCCCCATTTCAGCAGCCACCTTGTAAGCCACATGCAGCAGTTGCCTGAACCCGGCATCATAGTCAGGATGTCCGGGCTCATGCCTCAGGGCCGCGGCGAACCTTTCCCCGTTCCAACCATCAACATCCGGCGGCAGGGGAAGGGCGGCAGGATCGATGTCTATCACGGTTTCGTATGGAGCACAGAGCTCTTCCTGTCTGCAGTATGCCTTGCTGTATATGTTCTTGGCCATATCCAGGGCCTCCCCTCCTGCCAGGGCCAGCCCGATGACTTCTTCCAGCCAGGTGGTCCCCGCCGTTTTCACATGCAGGCCTTTGTCATGCTTCCGGATAAGTTCTCCCATGATGGGATACAGGGTGAATTTATCACTGCCCGAATGGATACTCAGTTTAAGGTTGTCAGGGAGATCAAATGTTTTTACCGCATAGTCCATGACCAGCAGGTCCTGTTCAAACTCATTACGAAACCGGTCCGCATTTCCTGCATAATCAACTCCCTTGTTGACCCTGCCGGTGAACTTTGGAGCAATGGTCTGGGCGGGAATCTTGTAATGACTGATCATCAGAAGAATAAAGAACAATTCTTCGGGGGTCTGTGCGGCCGCAACCTCATCCATACTTACTTCAGCTATGAAGTTCCCTGCACCCTTGCTTCCTTCGATATGCCGGTATATGTCCGCGGCTTTGGAGATTGCACCCAGGAATTTCCCTGTTATTTCCCGCAGCCTGTCCTGTGAAACAAGAAAGGGGTCCTCGATGCCGGGGATCTGCAAAGCGCCGGTGTATCTTGTGGCCCTGGCCATGAAATCTTCCTTTTCTGCCCCTTCGGCATCTCTTCCGATATATTCGGCCACATCCAGTGTAAAAAAATCACTGTGCTCCATAAAAGAATTCACCGTAACAATGTTGATATGATCCGCATCCACATAATAAGGATGTTCCCAACCCAATGCGGAAACAGCCTGGTCGGCCTCACGCCTGGTATCTGAGGGGGAGGATCCAATGATCTGATGTTCCCGGTTTGACTTGTTCCAGACCGGCACGATATCAATTCCCAGATTTCTTGCTTTGATTAAAGCCTGGAGCTGAGCCACGCCCTGCTGACTGAACCTGTCGCCGATACCAAAGGAGAACTTCTCTAATTTCATCTGAACAGCGAATTTCCGTGTACGAACACGAAATTAGGCATTTTCATGGCCTTTTCCTAAATAAATTGCTTAGTTTTGTTTGGCAACCAAGCATATATGACCAGAGTCAGAATCAAGGATATCGCTGAAATCGCCAATGTTTCCGTGGGGACGGTGGACCGGGTGATCCATAAGCGGGGAGAAGTTTCTTCCCGGACCCGTGAGCGCATCGAGCAACTGCTGGTTGAGTTTAATTACAAGCCCGATATTGCAGCACGTTCACTGGCTTTGAAACGGGAAATCCACCTGGCTGTTATGATGCCGGAGCCGGTGCATGATCACAGCTTCTGGGAACTGCCCCGTCAGGGCATAGAGAAGGCCCTGGAGGTCCTGGAACATGACCAGGTGAACCTTCACCAGTACTGCTTTGACCAGGTGGATCCCCTGGGATTCACCGCAATGGTGGAGGACTTTCCCTTTGACAGGGTGGAAGGGCTTCTCTTTGCGCCGGTCTTCAGGGAAGAATCCCTTGTCTTCCTGGAACGTTGTGCCCGGGAAAATCTCCCGGTTGTCCTGTTTAACTCATATCTGGAGGCCTCTTCGGTCAGAAGCTTTGTGGGCCAGGATGCCTACCGCAGCGGAAATGTGGCTGCCAAGCTGATGGAATACGGACTGCAGCCGGGAAGGGATGTGGCCATTGTCAATCTGTCAGCAAGAAAGGATCACTATACGCATATTATTGAACGGGAAAGGGGTTTCAGGGATTATTTTTCCAGGCTGGGGGAAGGCGCGGGTCAGTTGCTGAGTATAGACCTTAACGGGGCCGATGACCGGATGCTCGGAGAAAAACTTCAGGAGATCTTTATCAGCCATGATATTGCCGGACTTTTCGTGACCAATTCCAGGGTACATAAGGTGGCCCGTTTCCTGGAAGAAACCGGGCGGAAAAGGATCCGGCTGGTGGGCTATGATCTGCTCCCGGAGAATATCCGTTTTCTGAAAAGGGACCTCATCGATTTTCTGATCTCGCAAAAACCTGAAGAGCAGGCTTTCCTTGGATTAAAATCCCTGTTTAACCTGGTGGTTTTTAACCGGGAAGCTGAAACAAAGCAATGGCTCCCCATAGATATTATAACCCGGGAGAACCTGCCATATTATCAACCTAAAACATACAAGTAAATGGAACAGCCCTTGTTCAGATCGCTAAAGGATAAAATATGTATCATTACCGGAGGGGGAGGTGTGCTGTGCAGCTCCATGGCCAGGGGACTGGCAGGGGCAGGCGTGATCACGGTGATCCTGGATATTGATGAGAAAGCGGCACAGAGGGTATCCGCAGAGATCTCAGGGGAATCGGGGGTGCCCAGCTACGGATACCGTGCCGATGTGCTGGACAGGAAGTCCCTGGAGGAGGTCAGGGGCAGGATCCGGGATGAAATAGGAGAGATAGATCTGCTTATAAACGGAGCGGGAGGTAATTCGCCAAAAGCCACAACTGGCCTGGAGCAGATCACGGAGGAGATGCTGGACCGGTTGGAGGAGGGATTTTTCGGACTGGAACTGGAGGGTTTCCAGAGGGTCTTCGATCTGAATTTTACCGGCACCTTGCTGCCCACCATGGTATTTACTAGGGACATGGTGTCAAAGCAAAAGGGCGTGGTGCTGAATGTAAGTTCAATGAATGCATACAGGCCATTGACCAAGATACCTGCTTATTCGGCTGCCAAGGCCTCCATTAATAATTTTACCCAATGGCTGGCTGTGCACTTTGCCAGGGTCGGTGTACGGGTGAATGCCATCGCACCGGGCTTTTTCCTGACCAGGCAGAACCGCTTCCTGCTTACCGATGAAAAGACAGGTGCCCTTACTCCCAGGGGGGAGAAGATCATAGCAAGCACTCCCATGGGAGTATTCGGGGAACCGGAGGACCTTACTGGAACCGTACTGTATCTCCTGTCAGATCTGAGCGGTTTTATCACCGGTATCTGTATCCCGGTGGATGGCGGTTACAGTGCATATGGAGGCGTATAGCTATGATGTATTTTGAACAGGGGGCAGCCAATGCCCGCTTAAATGACCAGGATATCCGTAAAGGACTTGCAGAAGCCCTGCAGAAGATCGGACGCAGGGAAAGGGTGCTGGCCATTCCTCCTGATATGACCAGGTACCATAGCATGGCTGGAAGGGTCACTGAAATGATATGGGAGCATTATGGGGAAAAACTGAAGGACGTGCTTCCGGCCCTGGGAACCCATTCTGCCATGACCGCGGGTGAAATCAGGAAAATGTTCGGATCGGTTCCGGCTTCCCTGTTCAGGATCCACGACTGGCGCAATGACCTGGTAACGCTGGGGGAGGTACCTGCTTCATATATCGAAATGGTTTCAGAAGGAAAGGTCTCCTATCCCTGGCCTGCCCAGGTAAACAGCCTGCTGGTGGAAGGCGGGCACGATCTGATCCTTTCCATCGGTCAGGTGGTGCCCCATGAAGTGATAGGGATGGCCAATTTCAATAAAAACATATTTGTGGGCACGGGCGGACAGGAAGGGATCAATAAGAGCCATTTCCTGGGAGCCGCCTACGGCATGGAAAGGATCATGGGACGCAAGCACACTCCGGTAAGGGATGTGCTGAATTATGCCACTGAGCACTTTGCTGCCCGCTTACCGGTAATTTATGTTCTGACCGTTGTGGGCCGGAACAGGGAGGGAAAGCTGGTGATGCGCGGTCTCTATGTCGGGGATGATGAAGAATGCTTTATGAAGGCAGCAGATCTGTCCCTGGAAGTGAATTTCCAGATGCTGGAGCAAGCCCTCGAAAAGGTGGTGGTATATCTGGATCCGGAGGAGTTTAAAAGTACCTGGCTCGGGAACAAGAGTATTTACAGGACCCGCATGGCCATTGCAGATGGTGGTGAACTGCTTGTGCTGGCCCCCGGGCTGAGGGAGTTTGGAGAGGACCGGGAAATCGACAGGCTGATCAGAAAGTACGGATACCGGCGTACGGATGAGATCCTCAGGGCTGTGGACCAGAACCCCGAATTACAGGATAATTTGAGTGCAGCGGCCCATCTTATCCATGGATCCACCGAAGGAAGATTTTCTGTTCGCTATTGTCCCGGACATTTGAGCAAGGAGGAGATCGAATCGGTGAATTATGGCTTTGAAGATCTTCATAAGATGCTGAACCGCTATGATCCCTCAAGCCTCAAGGACGGTTTCAACGTGATGCCCGATGGGGAACGGATTTACTATATATCCAATCCCGCCCTTGGACTCTGGTCCTGGAAGGGGAATTTTATAAAAGAAGCAAATGATTAAGATCGTTGCAGATAATAAGATCCCTTTTCTTCAGGGTGCCCTGGAAGGCCTTGCCCGGGTGGAATACCTTCCCGGAGGGGAAATTAAAAGTGCGGACCTGAAGGATGCTGATGCACTGATCACGCGCACCCGTACCCTGTGCGGCAGGGAACTGCTGGAGGGAACGAGTATTCGCTTTATTGCCTCCGCCACCATTGGTTATGATCATATCGATGCTGCCTATTGTGATTCGGCCGGGATCAGGTGGACCAATGCACCGGGATGTAATTCTTCCTCCGTGGAGCAGTATATGGTCTCCGCGCTGCTCTGGCTTTCAGTGCATCGTAAGCTGGACCCCAGGGACCTTACGCTGGGAATTGTTGGAGTGGGCCATGTGGGAAGCAAGGTGGCACGTTCTGCCGAAACACTGGGTATGCGCTTACTGCTTAACGATCCGCCCCGGGAACGGGCAGAAGGGAGCGATGCCTTTGTTTCGCTGGAGGAGCTTAAGGAACAGTCGGATATTATCAGCCTGCATGTACCACTGAACAGGGGAGGTGTGGATAATACTTATCATTTGCTGGACAGCACATTTCTGGCATCCCTGAATAAGGAAACCATCATTATCAATTCTTCCCGGGGTGCAGTGGTGGATGAACCTGCAGTCCTGGAAGGGATCGTGAATGGAAAATTATCGGATGTGATCCTGGATGTATTTGATAATGAGCCGTATGTAAATAAAGATTTGCTAGGGGCCATTACCCTGGCCACACCTCATATTGCAGGCTATTCCCTGGATGGGAAGGCCAATGGGACAGCCATGGCCGTGCAGGCGGTGAGCCGGCATTTCGGACTGGGACTGGATAATTGGACCCCGGCCAGCATACCGCTTCCTGAATCGCGAGAAATTTTAGCGGATGGTTCCGGTGAAAATCTTCCGGAGTTGTTATGGGAGATCTACAGCCAGATCTATGATATAAGTTCTGATGCTCACAGACTTCGGGATGCTCCCGAAAACTTTGAGGCCCTGCGAGGTGATTACCCCTTCAGGAGGGAGGCCCCGGCCTATGCCGTAAGGCTCTTCCAGGGATATCCGGAGATCAGGGAGATACTTGAGAAACTGGGATTCGATGTTTTGTCTGACTCCTGTATGTGAAAACATAAGAAATACATATAACACCCATTAAACAAATGACAAAATGAAAGCAAAAGCTGATATCGGACTGATCGGATTGGCCGTGATGGGAGAGAACCTGGTATTGAATATGGAACGGAACGGTTATACCGTGGCTGTTTACAACCGTACGGTGGAGAAGGTGGACAAGTTTATGAACGGTCGTGGAAAAAATAAGAAGTTCATCGGGGCACACAGTATGGAGGAATTCATTGCTTCACTGGAGCGCCCCAGGAAGGTGATGATGCTGGTTAAGGCCGGAAAACCTGTGGATGACTTTATTGAGATGCTGCTGCCGCACCTGGAGGAGGGAGATATCATCATAGATGGCGGCAACTCTCACTTTCCCGATTCCATAAGGAGGACCGGATATGTGGAAAGCAGGGGCATGTTGTTTATCGGAACAGGGGTTTCAGGAGGGGAGGAGGGTGCCCTGATGGGTCCTTCCATCATGCCAGGGGGTTCGGCCCGGGCCTGGCCTCATGTGAAGGAAATCTTCCAGGCCATTTCCGCAAAGGTGGAAGACGGGACTCCCTGCTGTGACTGGGTTGGGGATAATGGTGCGGGACATTTTGTAAAGATGGTGCACAACGGGATTGAATACGGGGATATGCAGCTGATCAGCGAGGCTTACAATCTCATGAAGAACCTCCTGGGGATGCGTTCCGATGAGATGTATGGGGTCTTTAAGGAGTGGAATGAAGGGGAACTGGATTCTTACCTCATTGAAATCACCAGGGATATCCTGGCTTACCGGGATGAGGATGGAGAGCCCCTTCTGGAAAAGATCCTGGATACGGCCGGGCAGAAGGGGACAGGAAAGTGGACCGGCATCGAGGCACTTAACCTGGGCATTCCCCTGACCCTGATCGGTGAGTCCGTATTTGCAAGGTGCCTGTCGGCCATTAAAGAAGAGCGTGTTGCAGCCTCCAGGCTCCTGTCAGGACCGGTTCCTTCCTTCGGGGGTGACAGGGCCCTGTTCATCAATGATATCAAGAATGCCCTTTATGCTTCGAAAATTGTTTCCTATGCCCAGGGATATACCCTAATGCGGGAGGCGGCCAGAGAATACGTTTGGGACCTGAACTACGGCGGCATTGCACTGCTCTGGAGAGGTGGCTGTATTATCCGTTCGGTCTTTCTGGGCAAGATCAAGGAAGCCTATGATAGGGATCCGGCGCTTCCCAATCTGCTTCTGGATCCCTTTTTCAAAGAAAAGGTAGAGGCTGCGCAGGAAGGATGGCGGAAAGTGGTGGCCACCGCACTGGTGAACGGGATCCCCGTCCCTGCCTTTACCACCGCACTGAACTATTTCGACGGCTACCGTTCAGAACGCCTGCCGGCCAACATGCTGCAGGCACAGCGGGATTATTTCGGGGCACATACCTATGAACGGCTTGACAAGCCACGGGGTAAATTTTTCCATACCAACTGGACCGGCCGGGGAGGGGATACCAGCTCTTCCACATACAATGTATAAGAGTGCCTCAAAGGCCCGAAACACCGTCATAAGAAAAGGCCGGGAGCAGAAATGCATCCCGGCCTCTATATTTTTAAAGAACCTGCAAGTAATTAACCGTTAAAACCACCCAGGCGTGTATAACTGTCCTGAGCATTAATATAGAATGCCTTGTACTTGATATAGTGGTTTCCTTTTTTGAATTCCCAGTGCACATTCTTTGCCTTGAAGATCTTCCCTATGCAGGCTTCAAAGATCAGGGTGTAATTGATCCCGGTGACCGCTTCAGCCTCCAGTATGCTCTTGAATTCAACGCTTCTGTCCGCAAAATGCCCGATGACAGGGAGATTGTATTTCTTCTGCGCTCTTTTCTTCTTGGCTCCTGCATTAATGATTGGAGTTCTTCTGACTTCAGCCAATTCTTTCGACTTCGACATAAGTGTATTTTTATCACTAATACGTAAATGTAGGTCAAATTGTTATGCCTGTGACAAAATTAAACAAAAAAATAAGAGGCTCAGAAGAGCGTTTTATTAACAAATAGTGTATTTTTAAGGCGCCCTGATGAACTTGAATTCAATGAAAACCCTTATTGCATATTCAACGACACTGGGTTGTACCGAACAGTGTGCATCTAAATTGAAGGAAGATATCGGTGAAGATGTGGACATGGTCCGCATCTCATCTCGCAGAAGGTATAACCTGAGCAGTTATGATACCATAATCGTTGGAGGGTCCATTCATGAGGGCATGATTCAGCGATCGGTACACAAATTCTGTGAAAGCAACCTGGAGATCTTAATGAAGAAGCAGGTGGGGCTCTTTGTTTGCTGCATGGATCCCGATGCCGATGAAAAAGAGCTTATTAAACGCGCATTTCCGGACAGCCTGGTGGAGCATGCCCTGGCCAGCGGCTTTTTCGGCGGGGAGCTGAATATTAAGAAAATGAACCTGCTTCAGAAGATCATGACCAGAAAAGCTGCCCGGCTTCAGAAAGAACCCGATGTTGATTTTCAGCGTATACTCGAATTTGCGCGGACTATTCACGAAATGGGCTCAGACAGCAACATCAATGGTCCCATCGTACACATGTGATGCGGGTCCGGTCAGATGGATTTCTGTAAATTTCTTTTCCTGAAGAATCCTGAATGAGACTTCCAGTTTGCCTCCCCGGGTGTGTACCTGATATGACTGATTGTCATCGCCGGAGTCGAAACAGGACGATATGGCAGCTGCCGTGACACCGGTCCCGCAGGACCAGGTCTCCCCCTCCACACCCCGTTCAAAGGTCCTTACCTTTATCACGCCGGGCGATGTCCCTGGTTCTACGAAGTTCACATTTACGCCGCCCTTGCCAAACCTTGGTTCATGCCTGATCCGCATTCCTTCCCTTTCCACATCCATATGGTCCAGTTCTTTTACAAAGCGCACGAAATGGGGGGACCCCGTATCAAGCAGGAAACCGTCCTCAAGCTTTTCGATTCCAGAAACATCGGCCAGTTTCAGCCGTACTTCTCCTCCGGGCAGAATGGAGGCTTCATGCATGCCGTCAATACCTTCGAATACCGCCTGCTTGCCAATAATACCAAGGTCTGTGGCAAAAGCAGCTATGCAGCGGCCTCCGTTCCCGCACATGCTGCCCTCCTTTCCATCGGAGTTGAAATAATGCATGATGAAATCGCTGGTATTACTTTTTTCCAGAATGATCAGCCCGTCAGCTCCGATCCCGAACCTGCGATCACAGAGGCCGCTTATGAGGCGGGTATTGAAAAGAGAACTGTCCAGGGCCCTTCCGTCTATCATAACGAAATCATTTCCAGTTCCATGGTATTTCGAAAAGTGAACAAGCATGGCGGTTCAGGCGTTAAAAAAGGTTAAAAGGGGAAGCATTCCCATATTTTTTTTCTTTTCAGCTTGTTATGATAGTAAATTGTCTTATAAAAGGCATGGAATTTGATAATAGAATTCCGACCAAACAAAGGTATTAATTTAAAGTTTAGAAAGATGAAGGCAAGGAGATTCTTGGGATTATTCGTGGTAGCGATCCTGGGTGCTTTGGTGGCGATAATTGTTTATGCAAGAATATTTCGACCTGAGGCCAGGGTGGTGGAAATCCCGGCCGAGAACAAGGTTCGATATGTGAACCTCCCTGGTGTGGAATCGGGAAGTGCATTGGATTTCACCGCAGCTGTTGAGCAGTCCATTGATGCAGTTGTTCATGTGAAGACCAAGGAATTCAGGGAGTATCAGGTAAATCCCTTGTATGAATTCTTCTTCGGTGAGCAACCCAGCAGGGAAGCGACCCCCATCCTGGGTTTCGGAAGCGGAGTGATCATCTCCGACAAGGGGTATATAGTGACCAACAATCATGTGATTCAAAATTCAGATGAGGTGGTGATTGTGCTCAATGATAAAAGAGAGTACGATGCCAGGGTGATTGGTACCGATCCCACTACGGATATTGCCTTGCTCAAGGTGGAAGCCAATGGACTGATGCCGCTGCAGTTTGGGAATTCCGATGAACTCCGGCTGGGAGAATGGGTGCTGGCCATCGGGAATCCCTATAACCTGACCAGTACGGTCACTGCCGGGATTGTAAGTGCAAAGGCCAGGAACTTTGGATTGATGCGGGCACAGGAATTTGGAATCGAATCTTTTATACAGACCGATGCGGCTGTGAACCCGGGAAACAGCGGGGGTGCATTGATCAATACCAGGGGTGAACTGGTGGGGATCAATACGGCCATTGCATCCAGGACGGGGGCTTATAACGGTTATTCATTTGCTGTCCCGGTAAGCATTGTTGAGAAAGTGGTTACCGACCTGATGGAGTACGGGGAAGTCCAGAGGGCCATACTGGGTGTGGAGATTGCTACCGTATCTGCTGAACTGGCGGCCGAATATGAGCTGGACGAAATTGCAGGGGTTTATGTAGCCGGAGTGCGTCCCGATGGTGCGGCACGGGAAGCCGGTATCAGAGAAGGCGATGTGATCATATCCGTGGATGATACGCGGGTGAACAGTTCGGCGGAGCTGCAGGAGACAGTCTCAAAATACAGGCCGGGACAGAAGGTGGTCGTTGTGGTCAGACGTAACGGACAGGCGAAACAATTTGACGTGGTTTTACGTAATCTTGAAGGCAGCACGGAGATTGTTAAGAGAAATGATGTTCTGGAGGTGCTTGGAGCCAGCTTTGAACCGCTTTCAGATCGCGAAAAACAATCTCTTGGTATCAATAACGGACTCCGGGTTAAATCTGTGAAGGAAGGCAAATTCAAGAAAGTTGGCATCCGTGAAGGTTTTGTCCTTACCAGTGTAAACAAAAAGCCGGTTAGCAGTGTTAATGACATTGCATCAATTCTGAAAGAGTCAGATGGAGGCGTAATCATTGAAGGTCTGGACAGGAACGGAACAAAATCCTATTATGCCTTCGGAATGTAGAATTCACGGTACTTTGCAAAGGACATTCCTTATTTAAATTGATTAAAGATACTTTACACGGTACCTTTGCTAAGTTTTTAACTATAATTTGATTGGAGAAGTAGTAAATGAGACAGTTAAAGATCACAAAATCCATTACCAACAGGGAAAGTGCTTCACTGGACAAGTATTTGCAGGAAATTGGTAAGGAAGAGTTGATCACTGTTGAGGAAGAGGTTGAATTGGCTCAACGGATCAAGAAGGGTGACCGGGCCGCCCTTGAAAAACTCACCCGGGCAAATCTGAGGTTCGTCGTTTCTGTGGCCAAGCAGTATCAGAACCAGGGACTTAGTTTACCTGACCTGATTAATGAGGGTAACCTGGGCCTGATCAAGGCAGCTGAGAAATTTGACGAGACCAGGGGTTTTAAATTTATCTCCTATGCCGTCTGGTGGATCAGGCAATCGATCCTTCAGGCCCTTGCCGAGCAATCAAGGATCGTACGCCTTCCGCTGAACCAGGTTGGTTCACTGAACAAGATCAACAAGGCGTTTTCGAAATTTGAGCAGGAGAATGAACGGACACCCACCCCGGAGGAGCTCGCTGAGGCCCTGGATCTTCCCAAGGAGAAAGTGGCAGACACGCTCCGGGTTTCAGGAAGGCATGTTTCCGTTGACGCACCCTTTGTCGATGGTGAAGACAACAGTCTGCTGGATGT
>Ga0209536_100010841_pt1 | contig 13401 bp, 12 predicted proteins | sample DeeMarSeWOR28_12_FD_187461 | JGI IMG/M metagenome (GOLD analysis project Ga0209536, IMG submission 187461) | Marine sediment microbial communities from White Oak River estuary, North Carolina - WOR-2-8_12 (SPAdes) (version 2) | ecosystem: Environmental > Aquatic > Marine > Intertidal zone >...
CAGAATACAGAATACAGGAGACAGGAGACAGGAGACAGGAGTGAGGAGTGAGGCTATACCAGGAGGAATTCCAGCAGCGCCTTTTGGGCGTGGAGGCGGTTCTCGGCCTCGTCCCAGACGACACTTTGGGGTCCTTCAATGACGGAGGTGGTGACCTCTTCGCCGCGATGGGCGGGCAGGCAGTGCATGAACAGCGCGTCCCTGGCGGCCTGCGCCATCAGTGCGTCGTTGATCTGGTAACCGGCGAAGGCCTGAATACGCTCGGCCCGTTCCTCTTCCTGCCCCATACTGGCCCAGACATCGGTAACCACCAGATCGGCACCCTGTGCCGCGCGCATGGGATCCGGCTCCAGTATCACCCGCTCGCCGGCGGCCGCAACGATGTTGGCCCCGGGCCGGTAGCCGTCCGGGCAGGCAATACGCAAGGTGAAGTCGAACTGCCGCGCGGCGTTGATATAGGAGTGGCACATATTGTTGCCATCGCCAATCCACGCGACGGTGCGCCCCCTGATATCACCGCGGTGCTCCATGAAGGTCTGCATGTCGGCCAGCAGCTGGCAGGGATGATAGGTGTCGGTCAGGGCGTTGATGACGGGCACCCTGGAATGCGCGGCGAAGCGTTCCACCTTTTCGTGTTCGAAGGTGCGGATCATGATGGCGTCCACCATTCTGGACAGGACCCGCGCGGTGTCTTCCACCGGTTCACCGCGGCCGAACTGCGTGTCCCGCGGCGCGAGAAATATCGCATGACCGCCAAGCTGTGCCATGCCGGCTTCGAAGGACACGCGCGTGCGGGTCGATGACTTCTCGAACACCATGGCCAGCACCTTGCCCTTCAGGGGCTGCTGAAGCGCATCGTTGCGATGGCCCTCCCTCAGATGACTGGCGCGCCGGATGAGTCCGCGCAGTTCATCCGGAGAGAGGTCAAGCAGGGTCAGGAAATGTCGGGGGCGCGGGTTCATGCATCCGTTTCCAGAAACGCGAGAATCAGTGCACTGACCTCGTCGACGATGCGGGTTGCCTCATCATCACTGATAATCAGCGGCGGCAACAGTCGGACGACGTTGTCGGCGGTCACATTAATCAACAGTCCGCGCTCCAGCGCCTGCGTCACCAGTTGCCCGCAGGGGCGGATCAGTTCCACGGCCAGCATCAGGCCGTTGCCGCGAATGGCTGCGATGCCCGGCGTTCCAGCGAGTTTTTCCGCGAAACCGTCGAGCATTCTGGCGCCAAGCGTGCTGGCGCGATCCAGCAGCTTTTCTGTCTCGATGGTCTGAAGTACCGCCAGTGCCGCGCTGCACACCAGGGGGTTGCCGCCGAACGTGGAGCCATGATTGCCGGCTTGCAGGACCTCGGCAGCCTCGCCTCGGGCGAGGCACGCGCCGATGGGCAAGCCGTTGCCTAGACCCTTCGCGAGCGTCATGACATCAGGCTGTATGTCCGTATGCTGGAAGGCAAACCAGCGGCCGGTTCTTCCCATGCCGGTTTGCACCTCATCGAGCATCAACAGCCAGTTGTGGCTGTCGCACAGGCTGCGTATCCCGGGCAGATAACCGGCATCCGGAATCCGGATGCCGCCTTCGCCCTGAATTGGTTCGACCAGGACAGCAACCACGTTATCGCTGTTTTCAGCGACCTTGCGCAGCGCATCGAGATCGTCGTAGGGCACGCGCACGAAGCCCTTGACCAGCGGTTCGAAGCCGGCCTGCACACGGCGGTTGCCGGTAGCGGTGAGAGTCGCAAGTGTCCGGCCGTGAAAGCTGCCTTCCATGACGATAATCGCCGGGTCCGACACGTTGCGGTGATGGGCCAGCAGACGGGCGATCTTGATCGCCGCTTCGTTCGCCTCGGCGCCGGAGTTGCAGAAAAACGCGCGATCCATACCGGAAATGCTGGCGAGTTCCGCGGCGAGTTCCTCCTGCAGCGGGATTTCGTAGAGATTGGAGGTGTGTACAACGCGCCTCGCCTGCTCGCAGACCGCTTCGGTGACGCGCGGGTGTGCATGACCGAGGCCGCAGACCGCGATGCCGCCCAGGGCATCGAGGTACTCCCTGCCGTGCGTATCCCACAGGCGCGCACCCTCGCCGCGTTCGAACCGGACGGGCAAACGGCTGTAGGTCGACATGAGTGCTGTGCTAGTCATTCTTCAGTAAGCACCTGAAAAACAAAAGGCAGCTCATTGGGAGCCGCCCCGGAAAAAGTCTCGATTCTATAGATCTGACCGGCATGACGCAAGGTATGGACACGGGTGTTTGCCTCGACCTTCCGCTTCACCAACGAAAATGCCCGGCCAGAGGCCGGGCATGCTGGTCTGATCGGGTTCGGCTTGTCTCGTATTCGGGATCGAGTCCCTATTAAAAGGGCAGGCCGTGCCCGTGTGCCGTCATGCACATCAGCATCGGGATGGACAGCAGCGTATTGGTACGCGAGGCCATGAGGGCGACCTTCTTGCTCTTGGCAATCTGCTCCGGTGTCGCTTCGACCATGCCGAGGATCTTTTTCTGGTTCGGCCAGATCAGTACCCATACGTTGAACAGCATGATGGTACCGAGCCATGCACCGATCCCAATGATGCGCCAGCCTTCCTGCAGGGTGAATGCCGCGAGCGCACCGCCTTCGCCAAGGTGCTGCAGGGCCCCCACACCGGTGAGCCAGGTTGCCACGGCGCCCCAGCGGAACCACAGCAGTGCGCGCGGCGCAACGTACTTATTAATCGCCGCCGCGCCGGGGCCACCACTGTTCGCCTCGGACAGTGCCTGTCCGACAGCCGGCACCTGAACGAAATTGAAGTAGTACAGCAGTCCGATCCAGACCACGCCGGCCAGCACATGGAACCAGACTTGGATCTCCAGGAGGTTGGCAGCCCCGGCGGCGCCGAGTGCGAAGACGATGATAACCGCCAGTACGAAACCGGATATGATCGTGCCGAGGATGGAATTCAAAGGATTCATGCGGATCTCCCTGTAACCAGCAGTCTGGCTGCTTTGTTAAACTGTATCGTGTTTGGCCTTAAATATGACTAAATTACTCGGGAAACGGAGGATAAGGCAGGCCACTGCATAATGCAATATGCCGGTCCCGCCACGTTGAGCCTCGCGCTTGCGTTCTGAATCTGACAACGCGCCCTGGGGGAGAAGGTAACCCTTGGATCCGATTGAACTGAGCATATTCTCCAGCCGCATTGCCGCTGTCTGCGACGAGATGGGCGCGGTGCTGCGGCGTGCCGCCTTTTCGCCGAACATCAAGGACCGCCTGGACTATTCCTGCGCCGTGTTCGATCCGCAAGGGGAGCTCTGTGCCCAGGCGGCGCATATCCCCGTGCACCTGGGCAGCATGGCCTACGCGATGCGCGATCTTGTCGAGGGCTTTGACTGGGTGCCGGGTAACATGCTTATCCTGAACGATCCGTTTCTGGGGGGTACGCATCTGCCGGACGTTACCCTCATCGCACCGGTCTTCGTCGCGGACAGGCTGATCGGTTTCGTGGCCAATCGGGCGCATCACGCAGACATCGGGGCACATAGCCCCGGGTCCATGCCGCTCTCGCGCTCGCTTGAAGAGGAGGGGATGGTGATCGCACCGGGCTTTCTGCTGATCGGGGGCCGGGTCGTTGAGCACCTGCTGAGCCGGATAACAACAGGCACCACCAAACCGGCCCAGGCGCGTGGCGATTTTGCTGCCCAGATCAGCGCCAACCAGACCGGTATGTTACGGTTGTCCGAACTGGCGGCCGGGTTCGGAGTCGGTTCCTATCTGAATAGCGTGAATCTGCTGAATGAGTATGCGCAACGGCTGGCAGCCTCATCCCTGGCCGCTATTCCCGATGGCGCCTATGAGTTCGAGGATGTCATGGATGATGATGGCCAGGGCCAGCATGCCTTGCGAATACACCTGGCGATGCAGGTCAGCGGGCATCAGATCCGGCTCGATTTCAGCGGCACTGCGGCGCAGGTGCCGGGCAATATCAACTGTCCGCTGGCGGTGGCGGCCGCCGCCGTCTACTATGTGTTTCGCTGCCTGATGCCGGAGCATATTCCGGCCTGTGCCGGCGCCTTCCGCAGTATTCAGCTCCATGCGCCGGAAGGTTCACTGCTCAATGCGCGGCGACCGGCTGCTGTCGCGGCAGGCAACGTCGAGACCAGTAGCCGCGTGGTGGATGTCGTACTCGGTGCGCTTGCCGGGGCACTGCCCGAGCGTATCCCCGCTGCCAGTCAGGGTTCGATGAACAATATTGCGATGGGCGCCCGCGGCGCAGCCGGTGAATGGGACTACTACGAGACACTCGGCGGCGGGATGGGCGCGGGGCCCGTCACGCCGGGCCTGAGCGCCGTGCAGACCCATATGACCAATACCCTCAATACCCCGGTCGAGGTGCTGGAGTCGGCTTATCCGGTGCGTGTGCGCCGCTATGCCATTCGCCGGAACACGGGGGGCAGCGGCTGGCATCGCGGCGGCGACGGTCTGCTGCGCGAATTTGAGTTTCTTGCGGATACGCAGGTCACCCTGCTGACCGAGCGCCGGGAGTACGCGCCCTGGGGTCTGCAGGGCGGGGCGCCGGGTTGTCAGGGAGAGAATCGCCTGAACGGCAGGCTGCTTCCGGGAAAGGTCTCATTGCAGGTGAAATCGGGTGACCGTCTGACGGTCGCAACACCCGGCGGTGGCGGCTGGGGCAGGCCCGGCGGCGAGGGGCCCTGAGATGTGCGGCATCTGCGGTGAACTGCATTTCGACGGCCGGGTGCCCGATCTGACGACGATTGGCAAGATGATGTCGGTGCTCGCGCGCCGGGGTCCGGATCACGACGGCAGCTATTCGGACGGGCCGATCGCCCTGGGGCACCGGCGTCTGGCCATCATTGATCTTTCGCCGCGTTCGGATCAGCCGCTGGTCGACAAGGACCTCGGGCTTGCGCTGGTTTTCAACGGCACGATCTATAACTACCGCGAACTGCGTGCCGAACTCATGCAGCTCGGCTATCAGTTCTTTTCCAAGGGTGATTCCGAAGTCATTCTGAAGGCCTACGCGGCCTGGGGCGAGGACTGTGTCCGGCACCTGAACGGCATGTTCGCTTTCGCCATCTGGGATATGGTTCGCCAGGAGCTGTTTCTGGCGCGCGACCGGTTCGGCATAAAACCCCTTTATTACAGTGTCAACAGCCGCTGCCTGCGTTTTGCCTCAACCAGTCAGGCCCTGCTGGCCGCCGGGGGCGTGAATACCGATATCGATCCGGTGGCGCTGCAGTTCCACTTTACATTGCATGCCGTGGTTCCGGCACCGCGCACCGTGCTGCGCGGGGTGCGAAAGCTCGAACCGGCCTGCACGCTTACCATCGACAAGGTCGGACGCAGGAAGCTGCACCGCTACTGGGCGCTGAAAGCGCAGCGGCCCGACAGGCCGCTCAGCGAATGGGAATGGGCCGAGGTCCTCCATGACGCGCTGCGCGAGGCCGTGCATCGTCGTTTGCAGATTGCGGATGTTACCGTGGGCGTGCTGCTCTCCGGGGGGCTGGATTCGAGCCTGCTGGTGGCACTCCTGCATGAGGCGGGCGTCACGGATCTGCGCACGTTTTCAGTGGGCTTCGAGGATCAGCCCGAAGAACGGGGCAGTGAGTTCGAATACTCCGATCTGATTGCCGCGCAGTTTGGCACCCGGCACAGAAAGATCAACATCCCCAATGACGAGGTCCTCACGCGGCTGCCGGAGGCCGTCGACAATATGGCCGAGCCGATGGTCGGTCAGGACGCCGTCGCCTTTTATCTGCTTGCCGAACGCGTCTCGCGGGAAGTCAAGGTTGTCCAGTGCGGCCAGGGGGCAGACGAGGTCTTCGGCGGCTATTTCTGGTATCCGCGCATGGACGCAGAGCTGGGCGCGGATATCGACCGTTTTCGTATGCATTACTTCGATCGTGATCATGATGAATTCCTGGAGATGGTCGGGTCAGGCTACCGGGGCCCGGATTACGTTCACGCGGCGCTTGCCGCACGACTGGCGCAGCCGGGCGCCGATACCTTCATCGATAAGGTGCTGAGACTGGATGTGACGACCCTGATCGTCGACGATCCGGTAAAGCGTGTGGATAACATGACCATGGCGTGGGGCCTGGAGGCGCGTGTCCCGTTTCTTGATCAGAAGCTGGTCGAACTCGCCGCCCAGATGCCCCCGGAGTTCAAGCTCAAGGGGGAGGGCAAGCATCCATTGCGCCTGATTGCCCGCGGGCTGGTGCCCGACGCGGTGATCGACAGGCCGAAGGGATACTTCCCGGTTCCGGCCCTGAAATTCGTGCGCGGTCGCTTTCTCGACTTCATGCGCGACATCCTTGATTCGGCTCAGTGCCGTCAGCGCGGCCTGTACCAGCGCGAGTACGTTGAGCAGTTACTCGCCGACCCGGAGGGGCGGCTGACGCGTATTATGGGTAGCAAGCTCTGGCACTTGACGCTGCTCGAGTTGTGGTTACAGCGCAACACCTGAGTCGCCCGAGCGGCCGCCCGGTTTCTATACCCCCTTGAATTTTGGCTTTTTAGCACCCACAAGAGTGGGTAGACTGCGGTGCAGAGCGGATTCGGTGCTCCGCGTGCGGGCCGGCCCTGCGTGGCGGGGTGGATTGATTAACCGAGGAGGTGTTTGACGATGGACGTTATGGATCGCATCAAGCAGGCGGTGGAGGACAATGCCGTCGTGATATTTATGAAAGGCACACCCCAGTTCCCACAATGCGGGTTTTCGAGCCGCGCGGTGCAGGCCCTGCAAGCCTGCGGGGAGGAGTTCGCCTATGTCAATGTGCTGGCGGATCCCGAGATTTTCGAGAATCTGCCCAAGTTCGCCAATTGGCCGACATTTCCGCAGATCTATATCAACGGCGAGCTCATCGGCGGCTGTGACATCACGCTGGAACTCTTTCAAAAAGGCGATTTGCCCAGGATGGTCAAGGATGCCGCCGGCAAGGCAAGGCCGGCAGATGCCTGAGTGGATTCGCCCTGCCCTGCGACGCAAGGTCCGGCTCGACACCTTTTCGCACGTGGAATAATGCACCGCGAGCCGCCCGCAATAACACAGCTGCCAGTGCTCTTTCAAACTGCTGATGACGGATAGTAGGGCCACGCAACCCGCGGAAAAACAGGGAAAGAACGAACACCCGCTAGAATGTTTCCGTGTCCTTCCGTGGCTATAAATACAATACGGGCACTGCGCTCAATTTGTCAGCATTCGTCATTATGAAGTTGAAGGAATACTAGCCCGCATTTCTCACCGGGATAGGCACGGCCTGATTGCACACTGTCTTTTTCCTGATCTGCACTCTGTTCCTTACCTCAGTGCATTATGTGACTCTATCGCAGCCTGGTGAGAAATGCGGGCTAGGTCCGCACCGCCAGGACCGAACAGGGCGCGTGCCGTGCGACCCGGGTGGTTACCGAGCCGAGCAGGAATTTTTCGATGGCGCTCTTACCTTTGTAGCCGAGGATGATCAGATCGCTGTTCAGTTCGGTCGCCGCATCGAGAATCGCCTGGCTTTCGTCAGGGCGCTCTCTGAGCTGTGCCGTGACATGGGGTGTCGCGCGGCGTACTTCGCTTGTCACCCGATCAAGCGCCGCATGCGCGGCCTTTTTCTTTTCCTGCCAGACGTAGCTTAGCCGCTGTCGAATATCCTGCCGGAAGACGGTTACCAATGGAAGCACCGTGAGGGCTGTTACCTCGGCGCGCTCGTCAAGTGGCAGTGACGCACACAGTTCGACGGCTCGCCTGGCGGGCGCCGAGTCATCAAAGGCCAACAATACACCTAATCGACGTGGCATTGTCTCCGCGGCGCGCGTTGTCCCCGCCTCGGTTTCGGGTTTTCTCACTATCAGCACGGAGCACCGGGCGTACTTGAGGACGTGCTCAGAGACGCTGCCGAGAAGAAAACGCTTTACCCCTGCGAGACCGTGAGAACCGACCATGACGAGATCGACACCAGGCTCCCCGGCTGCGCGAATGATTTCTTCTGCCGGGTGACCTGTCCGGACTTGCGTTATAACTGTCCAGCCTGCCTTGCGGAGCCGAGCAGCCTCATCGGCGAGCAACATTCCGGCTTCTTCGCCGGCGAGTTTCTCCGCTTCCTCGAGCGCCTGGCGATGCTCGTCACTGGACGCCGCTATGTGCTTGTCGCGGAAAACGCTGTGGTCGATCACCGTGAGGACGATGACTTCGCTGTCTCTGGGGAAGGGAAAGGCTTCGAGCAGATCAACCGCTGCCTGAGCGCTCTCTGATCCGTCGGTCGCGAGTAGAATCTTCATCCTGGTATGCCCCATCGAGTTACATCATACGGCAAACGGCGTTCGAGCGCCGTTTGCGGGTGTTGCCGGGAATGCGCTCCGACCGTGATACACCGGTGATCGCGCTCATCCGTGGGCAGAGCCCAGATTCAAGGCATACTGCAGGATGACATAGACGCCGTAGACCGCCAGCAGCCAGACGCCCTGCCATCGATGAAACACGGTCTGGTTCATGGAGATGAACACCCGGAAGGAATAAAGAATGACGAGCATGGCGGGGAAGTGAAAGTAATAGAAGTTGGCCGGGATCGCGAGGGGGGCAGCGGCTGCCGCGGCACCGATCACGAACAGGCAGTTGAGCACATCGGCCCCGACGATATTGCCGACCGTAATCTCCGGATGACCCTTGCGTACCGCTGCGATGGCCGTCATCAGTTCCGGCAGGGAGGTGCCGAAGGCCACCAGGGTGGCTGCGATGACATCGTCCGGCACACCGAAGCGGTAAGCGATCTCGGAGGCGCCGGGCACCAGCACACGGGCTCCCGCGACGACCAGCAGCAGGCCGCCGACGACCATAAGCCAGCACCTCGCAAGACCCAGGAGCTCCTCGGCTCCCGGTTCCTCCGGCTGCGACGCGATTTCGCCGCCCTGTCTGGCCCACACGTAGGTGACATAGAGATAGGCACCGAGCAGGATGAGCAGGAAAAAGCCGACCCAGCGGTTGAGCATGGGTTCGACCCCCTCAGGGGTGGTCAGGCGAGACCCGACGGCGATGGCTACCAGCAGGGTAGCCGCGCCCACCTGAACCCAGCCGGTTCGGTTGAGGATGAACCGGTTTATCGGGACCGCGACCAGCACACAGGTCAAACCGAAGATGAGCCCGGTGTCGGCGATGATCGAGCCGACACCGTTGCCCAGCGCCAGACCGGGGTTGCCCATATAGGCGGCCATCACCGACACGAATGCCTCCGGCAATGTTGTGCCCAGCGAAACGACTGTGGCACCGATAACGATCTTTGGCAGGCCCGTGCGCTCGGCGAGGGCGACCACGCCGTCGATCATCCAGTCTGCACCTTTGGATAACAGCGCAATGCAGACGGCGATGATCAGTAACAGCGTGCTCGTCGAGAGCGCACCCAGGAGCTCCTGCAGAAGCGCTCCATCGCCGATCCACTCCAGCAAGCTATGCTCCATGTGTCCGTCTCTTCGCGTGCGGTGCGCACCGGCCGTGACTAGGAGTCTGTCGGACTTAGGCTGATTCTACTGCGGCGGTGGGAGAGCGGCCCAAAGCTTCCCGCTTTCTCGTTGCGTAGGGCCCACTATGCGCCTCGAAATCGTGAGGTTTTCTGCTCACTCTCCCACCTGCCTCGTCACGAACACCTAAGTCCGACAGGCTCCTAGGGGATTCAATGAGCGCTAAAGTATCCTGTTACGGGCCGGAAGACAAAAGACGGCCGCGCTGGCCGAGACACAAGCCGCATGGCGTTGCGCTGATGGCCGCGCGCGAACCTCAGTCGTTTGATTCCTCCAGGTGCGCGGGCTTGCGCAGGTGAACGGGTTCCGGCAGTCGCTTGCGCACGCGGATATTGATCATTTCCACCATCACCGAAAACGCCATGGCAAAGTAGATGTAGCCCTTCGGGATGTGCAGATCCAGCCCTTCACCGATCAGCGCCACACCGACGAGCGTGAGAAAACTCAGAGCGAGCATCTTGATGCTCGGATGGCGGTCAACGAACTCACCGATTGACTTGGCGGCGAACATCATCACACCCACCGCGACGACGATGGCCAGCACCATGACCTCAACGTGTTTTGCCATCCCGATTGCGGTGATGACCGAGTCCAGTGAAAAGATGATATCGATAACGGCGATCTGTCCGAGTACGGCCGCGTAGCTGTGGGCTGCGGCCGGCTGACCGGCCGGCTTCTCCCCGGGCCCCTCCAGGTTCTCCCAGATTTCCTGGCTGCTTTTGTAGAGCAGGAACAGGCCGCCGCCAATCAGTATCAGATCACGGCCGGAGATCGCCTGTTCGAGCACACTGAACAGCGGGCTGGTCAGGCGCATGACCCAGGCCAGAGACAACAGCAGGGCGATACGGGTGAACATGGCAAGCCCAAGACCCTGAATGCGGGCACGCTGGCGCTGATGTTCGGGGAGGCGGCCAACCAGGATCGAGATGAAGATAATGTTGTCGATCCCCAGTACGATCTCCAGCGCGGTCAGCGTCAAGAGTGCCAGCCAGGCCTCGGGGCTGTACAGCCATTCCATTCTTATGTCTCCTGTCCCAGGCGTCTGTTGTTTTGTGACGCGATCTTACCCCACTGGCGGCGCGAAGGTCCAAATGCCCCGAGCCGGTCGTTGGCCGAGTCACCGGCTGGTGCGGCACGCTTGCCGGCTCTGCCGCCATACAGGCAAGCCTGTGCAGGATTCACCGCGGTTTCCGGTTCAGCTTGGTTTCAGTTTTCACCGCTATGCTTTGATCAGGTCGTCAGCCGACGCCGTCGAGCCGGGCGGCCGGCGACGGCGCGTGAACACAGCCGATGGGGGGCAGGGCGGCACCGCCGCGGGATTGGCGGCGGACCGGCGGCACTGATATGCTGAATGCGTTCACTAAGCACTAACAGTTTCCGTCACCGGTGGGATCGCCTGTGAAGCGACATAGCCTAATCAGCGTACTGGCTGGGATCTGCCTGCTGGCCGTGGGGCTTGCGGGCACGGACGCATTCGCCCAGCGGCATGAGTTCGCGCGCGGTCTGAAAGACTCGGGGCAGATCGTGCCGTTGTCGCGCATCACTGAGAGGGCACGGCGCCAGTACGGGGGGCGCGTGCTCGAAGCGGACCTCCAGGAGCGAGGCGGGCGGTATGTCTACCAGATCGAGCTGCTGGACGGGCAGGGCGTGGTCCACCAGCTCGAATATGACGCCCGGAGCGGGGAGCGACTGCGCCGCTGACTGCCGGCGTTCCCGCGTGTCCCCCACAGCCGACGAGTGACCGATGCGCGTGCTGGCCGTTGAAGATGACCCGGATCTCGGTTCCCGCCTGAAGGCCGAGCTGGAACGCCACGGCTATGCCGTCGACTGGGTTGACAATGGCGTCGACGGCCAGTTTATGGGTGAGCAGGAACCCTACGATGCCGTCGTATTGGACCTGGGTCTGCCGGGGCGGGCCGGCCTGGACGTGCTGCGCAACTGGCGGGCACAGGATAATCGCATGCCGGTGCTGATACTGACCGCGCGCGACGCCTGGCACGAAAAGGTGGAGGGTTTCCAGGCGGGTGCGGATGATTACCTGGGCAAACCGTTTCATCTGGAGGAGCTGGTCGCGCGACTCAATGCGCTGATCCGCCGGGCAAGTGGTCAGGCCAGGGCACAGGTGGAGGTGAATGGCCTGCGGCTGGACAGTGAACGCCAGGTGGTGATATCACCGGACGGCGCCGAGATTGAGCTCACAGGTACGGAGTATCGCCTGCTGCGCTACTTTATGTTGCACCCGAACCATATTCTCTCAAAGACGCGGCTCGCGGAGCATGTCTACGACTACGACTCAGACAAGGACAGCAATGTCATCGAGGTCTACGTACGGCGTCTGCGCAGGAAGCTGGGTGAATCGGTGATTGAAACGCGCCGCGGGCAGGGCTACGTCTTCAGCAGCCCGGATGCATGAAATCCATCGAGTCAAAACTCAACACAGGCCTCGGCCTGAGTCTCATTGTGGTCTTTACGCTGCTTGGCATAGGCGTTTCAATATCCATCCGGCTGCTGATGGAAAACCATATCACGGTGCGTCTGGAACACGATGCCGAGAGTCTGCTGGCCGCCGTCAGCATCGATCCCTCAGGAGATCCCGCCACCATCGAGCTTCTCACGGACCGCATCAACCGGGTCTATGACCGTGTCTTCTCAGGCCACTATTTCGTGATCGCGTCGGATCACAAACGGATCCGCTCGCGTTCCCTCTGGGACCAGGACCTGCCGGTGCCGCCGGTCCTGCCCGGCAAGGTGTCGGCCCGGCATATGCAGGGTCCGGAAAACCAGAACCTGCTGGTCAGGGTGGCCGGCTACCGCAAGGATGACAAGGATCTTGTGATTACCGTGGCGGAGGACCTGACACCGATCGATGCCTATGTCCAGCGCCTGCAGATTCGTTATGGCCTGACGGTTATTGTCGTGCTCGCGCTGCTGGTGTATCTGCAAAGGCAGGTCCTGCGCCAGGGTCTTGGGCCGCTCGACCACACCGGCCGCCAGATCGAAGCCCTTGAACGCGGGGAGCTCGAGCGTCTGAGTGAAGATGTGCCGTTGGAGCTGCGCCCCCTCGTGCAGCAGATCAACCAGCTTCTCTCGGTTCTGCGGCAGCGTATGGAGCGCTCGCGCAATGCGCTGGGCAATCTCGCGCATGCACTCAAGATGCCTCTGACACTGATGAATCAGCTGACCGACAAGCGGGAAAACATACCCGATGCCGGCGTGCGATCCGAAGTGCAGGGCCAGGTACGCACCATTCAGACCCTGATCGATCGTGAATTGCGGCGCGCCCGCCTGTCCGGCGCCCGCGGGTCCTTCGGGCGGCTGGGCCTCGCGCATGAACTGAACTCGCTGGTGGAGGTCGTCACACAACTTTACCGGGACAAGGCGCTGAAGATTGACCTGCAGATTCCGGCGGAACTCGAGTATTCGGCTGACAGGGAGGACATGCTGGAACTGTTCGGCAATCTGCTCGATAACGCGTGTAAATGGGCCACATCGATGGTACGTATAAGCGGTGCGCGTTCTGACCAGCTGTGGGTGAGAATCGAAGATGACGGTCCGGGTGCCAGTGGCACCGAGCTGGATCAACTGCGCCGCCGCGGCATACGCGTCGACGAAGGCAAGGTGCCGGGCTATGGCCTGGGTCTGGCGATCGCCCAGGACGTGGTTCAGCATTACGCGGGCACAATGACCCTCGGCCGCTCCGACGCGCTGGGAGGCTTTATGGTCGAAGTCCGCTTGCCGCTGCAGCGACCGGAATTCAGAATATAGGGAACAGATTTCAGAATACAGAACACAGAAGACAGAAGACAGAAGACAGAAGACAGGAGACAGAAGACAGAAGACAGGAGACAGAATACAGAAGACAGGAGACAGGAGACAGGAGACAGGAGGCAGGAGACAGGA
>Ga0209536_100010842_pt1 | contig 13401 bp, 8 predicted proteins | sample DeeMarSeWOR28_12_FD_187461 | JGI IMG/M metagenome (GOLD analysis project Ga0209536, IMG submission 187461) | Marine sediment microbial communities from White Oak River estuary, North Carolina - WOR-2-8_12 (SPAdes) (version 2) | ecosystem: Environmental > Aquatic > Marine > Intertidal zone >...
TTCTCATTCGAAAAGCGATTCTCATTTGTCACCGACCCCTTTTCTGCTTTTGTCACCGACCCCTTTTCTGCTCATTTGTCACCGACCCCTTTTCTGCTTTTCTGCTTTTTGAAAGACTGCGTTGTGGGATATCGATCGGCGACGAGTCAGGGAGTGTTGGCTCCGCTGATCTCAACGCGGCGTCACCCGGCTGCCGTCCTCAACCTCGTCACCCGGATGGTTGACCACAGTTTCGCCGTCTTCAACCCCAGCAAGAATCTGTGCGATCAGACCATTACGCTGCCCGAGCTGCACTTCGCGGCGCCGCGCACGGCCCCCGTCCACCACGAACAGCGCCCAGCCCGCGTTGTAGCGGAACACACTGCTGGCCGGCACCTGTAATACGTCATCATCCTGCCACAGGACGAAACGTGCCTCGACGCGGTAACCGTCGCCAAGGCGCTGCCAGCGTTCCGGCGGCGAAGTGAAATCGGCGATGACGAGTACGCGCTGTTCTTCCACGCCCAGCGCCGAGATCTTGGTGAAGCCCACCGGCTCGATCACGCGCACGACGCCGTCGAGCGCCTGTTCACCGCCCCAGCGTTCGAACAGCACCGGCATTCCCGGTGCGATTTTCACGGCATCCGCCGACAGCACATCCACCTCCACCTCCAGTTGTGTCGGATCCCCGACTTCCAGCAGGGTCTCACCGGTGCGCACCGGGCCTTCGCATTCGCGCGGCAGCTTGAGAATCCTGCCGCTGATCGGGGAACGCACGGGTACCCGAACCGCCGGGTCACCGGTCACCGTGCCGGCGCTGTATTGGAGCGCGGTCTGCGCCGCTTCCAGTTCGTAGCGGGCGACGTCCACGCCATGGCTGGCCGAGCGCAACGCGGCATTCGCGGTAAGCAGCTGCATCTCGGCACGGTCCAGCGCCTCGCGCGACACCACGCCTTTGCCCGCCAGGGGCTGCAGGCGTTTGACTTCCAGCGCCTGGAAATCGGCCGTGGCCTTGGCCGAATCGGCCGTGTGTCGCGCCGACTCCAGTGCCGCCGCCGCGCCAGCGACGCGGGCCTCGGCCTCGGCGCGGCTGCGCGGATCCAGTACCCGGGATTCCAGCGGCGAGATGGTCAGCAGCGTCTGGCCCTGTTCGACCGGGTCGCCGACGTCCAGTTGCACGCGGCAGGCCACGCCGTCCACCGGCGCAGAAATGACAAAGCGGTCGATTACGCGGGTGCGGCCTTCCTCCTCGATGGTCACGGTCATCGGTGCGCGTTTTACCGCCACCGCTTCCACCGGTACCGGGCGCGGCCAGAAACCCCAGACCAGCAGGCCGACGATCGCGACGGCGATGACGGCAACCCCGGGATGTCTACGCAGCGGCACGCGCATGTCTGTTCACTCCTTGCTCTTGAGCACCGCCACCATATCGAGACGGGCCAGGTTACGCCAGATCATCAGCCCGGAAACCAGCGCGGAGAGGATGACCACCAGGGCGGCGAACGCGTAGACATTGATGCCCAGCACCAGCGGAATCCGGTACAGATCGGTGTCGAAACGAAACGCCAGGTAGGCGCACAGGCCGTAACCGATGAATAAACCGATCGGGATCGCCACCAGCGTCAGCAGCGCGAGCTCGCCCAGCAGGATGTAGGCCACTTCGCCGCGCTCGAAACCCAGGACACGTAAACTGGCCAGTTCGCGGTTGCGTTCCGAGAGGGCGATGCGCATGCTGTTGTAGACGACGCCAAACGCGATGGTCGCACCCAGCAGGGTGGAGATAAAGGTGAAAAACAGCACGGTCTCGGCCAGCGTCGCGTAGAACGCCCGGATCGCGGATTTCTGCTCGATGACCCCGGCGACGCGTGGCATTTCCTTGAGCTCGGCATACACATCGCGCTGGTAACGCTCATCCACCCGCAGCAAGGCCCCGGAGATGGCATTGCCTTCCTTCAGCAGGCGGTTCAGCGCCTCGCGCTGCATGTAGGCATTCACGCCGAGGTACTGTCTGGCGGTGCCGGCCACCGGCACCTGCACGGTGGGGCGATTGCCTTCCAGTACTTCGATGGTCAGCAGATCGCCGGGCTGGATGTGCAGCAGCGCGGCCAGGTAGTCGGTCAGGATCACGCCCTGCGCGGGCAGGTCGATGACATTCAGATCGGTATCGAGCAGCCGCATCAGGCTGCCGTCGGGTTCGATGCCGCGCACCGCGGTGCGGTAGAAACGCTGCTCAAAACGCAGTCGCGCCGGTACAATGCGAAAGCCTTCTGCCTGCTCCACACCGCGCAGACTGGTCAGGGAATACAGCGAGCGCGCCGAGGTCGGATCCGAATAGAGGGCGATCAGATCCTCGCGCTGGCTCATGCCGTACTGCACGTCCACCATGTAGTCGATGGCGCCTTCCTGAAAACCGCCAATCATCATGATGCTGCAGGCCATGGCGATGCCGAGGGTCGTCAACAAGGACTTGAACGGACGGCGTTCGATGTGGCGCAGTATCATGCGCGTCGGCTGCGAGAACCAGCGTTGCATGCCCAGCCGCTCCACCAGGGTGGCGTGATACAGGGCCGGTGGTTCCGGGCGCATGGCCTGGGCCGGCGGCAGCCTGGCGGCACGGCGCACCGCGTACAGGGTGCCGAGCATCGCCACCGCCATACTGATCAACGCGGCGGCCAGCACCACCTGCGGTTCCAGCACGTAGATCATGAAGGGCAGGCTGTAGAAAGTCATGTAGATGTTGCTGAGACCCTTGCCCAGGAAGATCCCGACGCCGATGCCGCCGGCAATGCCCAGCGTGACGATCATCAACACCAGCTTGGCATAGTGCAGCCCGACGGCGAAATTGCTGTAACCGAAAGCCTTCAAGGCGGCGATCTGCTCGCGCTCCAGGCTGATCAGGCGGCTGATCACCACGTTCAACAGAAACGCCGCGACACCGAAAAAGATCACCGGGAACACGCTGGCGATGGTTTGCTGCTGTTTGAGCTCTTCCGACAAAAAGCGATTGGAAAGCTGGTCCTTGCGGGCATAGGCGCCGGTACCGCCATAGGGTTTCAACAGGGCGTCCAGCCGATCGATAACGTCTTCTGCGTGGCTGCCCGGGCTCAGCGTCAGCGCCACATCATTGAACGCGCCGTCCATGTCATAGGCGCTTGCCAGCGGTTTGCGGGCCATCCAGAAAACCCCGTAACGCGGGTAATCGGGGAACATCGCACCGGGTGCGATCTGATAGATGTACTCCGGCGACAAGGCAATACCGACAACGCTGAGCGTCTTGCGCCGTCCGTTGATGGTGGCGCGTATCTTGTCGCCGGACTGCAGCCCGTGCGCCCCCGCGAATTCCTCGCTGACCAGGATTTCATTGTCGCGGCCCGGCTCGAACAGGCGCCCGTTGCGCAGGTAAATCCGATTCAGCAGGCCGAGGCTGTCATCCGGCAGCGACACCAGGTGCCCGCTGACGGGATCGGAAAAACCTTCCACGTCGATATTGACATACGCCACGACGCGCGTTTCCACCTTGTCGACACCGGGAATGTCTTCGATGCGCTCGACCAGGGACAGCGGCGCGCGCTTGAGCGAGGAAAACACGTCCGCAAAGTGATGCTGGCGGTAATAGGTTTCGCGGGTCTGGTGCAGGGAGTCGAGCGTGCTCAGCGACATGATGAATATGCCCACACCGCTGACGATTACCAGAGCGATCGCCAGCGCCTGCATGCGCATGCCCCAGAGGTCGCGCCAGAGTTTTTTATCGATGGCTTTCACGGTTCGGCCCTACCAGCTCAGTTCGCGCGGCGAGAGCCGGGTTTCATTGACATGCACGTCGCTGATGCGCCCATCGGCCAGGTGAATGACGCGATCCGCCATCAGCGCAATACCGGCGTTGTGAGTGATAACCGCCGTGGTGGTGCCCAGCGTCTGGTTGACCTGCTGCAGGGCTTCCAGCACCACGATGCCGGTTTTGGAATCGAGGGCACCGGTGGGTTCATCGCACAACAACACGTCCGGATTCTTCGCGATGGCGCGCGCGATGGCGACCCGCTGCTGTTCGCCGCCGGAAAGCTGTGCCGGGAAATGATCCATGCGCTCACCCAGGCCGACCAGTTGCAGGGCTTCGTCGGGTTGCATCGGGGTGCGGGAAATCTCGGTAACCACAGCGACATTTTCGCGCGCGGTGAGACTCGGTATGAGATTGTAGAACTGGAACACGAAACCGACGTGGTAACGCCGGTACTCGGTGAGTTCGCTTTCGCTGGCGCGGGTCAGGTCGCGGTGGCGGTAGTACACGTGCCCGCCGGTCGGCGTATCCAGCCCGCCGAGAATATTCAACAGGGTGGATTTGCCGCTGCCCGAGGCCCCCAGCAGGACGGTGAATTCTCCCCTGTAGAGATCAAGATCCACACCGCGCAGCGCATGCACCTGCACTTCGCCCATCTGGTAGATCCTGGTGACGCCGTGCACGTGAAACACCACAGCTTCGTCGAGAGGTTCGTGCGGTACATGCTGTCTGGTCGCCATGGTCGTAATCCCCCCTGCAAGTGTAACAGGCGGCCGGGCGGCGGCTGTGGGAACTGCGGCCAGGTCCGTGCATCGTGAGTTTGCGGGCACGGTTCAAGACTCTGAGACGCTATGGACTCCGCCCCTTGCGCCTAACCCCGTCCCGCGAGGGGGGATGTGGTTTCCTGTCCGCAATACATTATTCCAGTGGATTCTCGCGAAATGCCTGGGTTATGCTTCCGATCCACCCATCGACCCCGCCGGTGCGGCGAACAGTCCGGATGACACTAGCGCCCATGCATGACAGGACACACGCCCTTGGCAGGGTCCTGCAGGTGCTGCTCCTGCTGGCTGTAGTTACGCTTGCATCGGCCGGCATGGCCGCCACCAACAGCAGTGGCGACTGGCTGAAGCCGGCGCGCGACGCCCTTAACGTTGCCGGGCAGACCGTCGAGTCGTTCGACCCGCGGACGGATGACACCGAAGAGCTCGACCCCTGGGTCCGGGTGCTCGGCGAGATCCGCCTGAATGCCCAGAAGTGCGTCGATGCGCGGGTGGAGGAAATCGATCGTCTCAAGGGCACTCCCCTGCCTGCCGACGATGCGGCGGCAGGCGAGGCCCCCGCTGCTGTCCCACCGGAGACACGCAAACGGCTGGACGAACTGGAGGCCCAGAAGGCAGCCTGCCGCAGCCTCCTGCTGGACGCCCGGACGATCGGCGATAAGATCCGCTCCGCTCAGCAGAAGGTGCTGAAATACCGGCTACTCGGACGCGGCCCGGATCTGTGGACCGTCGTCCTGGCCAACCTGCATCAGGCGAATACCCTGCCTGCCGCCATGCAGGCTTTTTTGCTGGAACGCATGGAGCTCAATCACCTGCGGGGCAATGGCTGGATCACGCTGGTGACACTGTCCACCCTGGGCGTCGCGCTGGGCCTGTGGTGGCGCGGCCGCTGGCGGACCCGGCTGATGCAGGGGACAGGGGAGGGGATCAGTGCGGGGCTGAACGCCTCGCTGCAGGCCTGTCTCGCCAGGCGCCTGCCACTCGTCCTCGGCCTTTGTGCGGCCATGGGCACGTTCCTGCTATTCCTGCCGATCGACCCCATCCCGCCGGCCGTGGCGCTGCTCGTCAGCATCCTGATCTATCTGGGCGGCCTGACGGTGCTCCAGGCCCTGCTCACACCCTGCCCGCCCGCGGTGCATTTTCTCGCCATGGACCCGGACTATGCCCGGTCCGTGTGCCGGCGCATCCACGGCCTGCTGTTTCTGGTGCTTGCCCTGATCCTGATCTGGAGCACGGGTATCCGTTCGGCGCTCACGCCGGAACAGTGGTACCTGATACGGGCCGTATTCTTTGCCGTCGCCACCGTGCAGCTGGTGTGGCTGGTGTCAACGCTGCGCGGTGCCCCCCCGCCCCTGGACAAACCCAGACTGCGCGGGCTGATCGTGCTCCTGCTGCTGGCCGGTCTCGTCATCGAGCTGCTGGGCTTCCGCAACCTGTCGTTGTACCTGTTCAGCGGCCTGCTTGGCACGGCCCTGCTGGCGGTCGGTCTGTGGCTCCTCAACAGCCTGCTGCAGGATTTCTTCGACGGGCTGGACACCGGACGCTACGCCTGGGTACGCCAGGTGCGCGACCGCCTGAGCCTGAAGGAGGGCGAACCGGTGCCCGGTCTGATCTGGCTGCGCCTCCTGACGGTCTTGCTGATCTGGCTGGCCTTCGGCATCACGGTCGTTGGCCTGTGGGGTTATTCGGACACCTTCTGGACCCTGGTCAGGCAGGGCATCACCGAGGGTTTTCAGCTTGGCCCGGTGCGCATCGTCCCAATCAACTGGGTCATCGGCATCGTCGTTTTCTCCCTGCTGGTCGGCCTGGTGCGCTGGATCCGGAACGAGGTCCTGCCCGGGTGGATAAGAAAATCCAGTATCGAGCGCGGCGCCCAGGAGGCGATCATCACCATCAGCGGCTACGTCGGCATCATCGTCGCCGCGATCATCGGCCTGTCGCTTGCCGGCTTCAGCTTCACGAACCTGGCCATCATTGCGGGTGCCCTCTCCCTGGGTATCGGTTTCGGTCTGCAGAACATCGTCAACAACTTTATCTCCGGCATCATCCTGCTGTTCGAACGCCCGATCCGCACCGGCGACTGGATCGTCGTCGGCAACACCGAGGGCTACGTGCGCAGGATCAGCATCCGCTCGACCCAGATCGAGACCTTCGATCGCGCGGATGTCATCGTGCCCAACTCGGAACTCATCTCCAACCAGGTCACCAACTGGATGCTGCGCGATCCCTGGGGCCGGGTGATCGTTCCCATTGGGGTAGCCTACGGCTCGGATGTGGAAAAGGTCCGCGAGCTGCTGCTGCAGATCGCCAGGGCACACCCGCTGGCCATTACCGACGGCATCCGGGTCAGCCCGCCCAGGGTCCTGTTCCGCGGTTTCGGCGACAGCGCGCTCAATTTCGAGCTGCGCTTCTTCATCCGCAATGTCGACCAGCGCCTCGCCACCGTGAGTGACCTCAATTTCGCCATTGAGAAGGCACTGCGCGAGGCGAATATCCAGATCCCGTTTCCCCAGCGCGACCTGCACCTGCGCAGCGTGGACCCCGCCGTCCGGTTCGGGCCGCGCGCGGAGTAGCGGGGCAACCTCGGCGTCCGCGCGCTGCCTCAGGTGCTGGCCGAGACCAGCACGGCGGCCTGCAGCCCGCGGCGGCCGTAGCGGGTCATGCGATCGAACTGCTCCCGGCCGATGGGCATGTCGATTGAATCGGTGATCACTTCACCTTCCTCCTCGTCGACGAACGGGTCGTGTGCGTACACGAAATGTTCGTCGAAGCCGGTGATCACCACCCAGTGTGGAGACTTCTCCTCGTAGATCTGCCAGGAGCTGATCAGGACGACGGGCACGGCGCCGGCATGGAAGCGTTCCTCCAGCTCGGCCAGGCTCATGCTGCGGTAGTGTACGGGGATGCCGCGCTCGGCGATCTCCGCCTTCATGTCCGCCTGCACCAGAGTCATCACCTCCTTCTTTTCCTTGCTGCGCACCGAGTCGACCATGTGTACGCCGGGATCACTGACGATCACCTCTACCGCGAAGCCGCGCCGGTGCGCTGCCAGCGCCAGCCCGAACGGGCCACAACCGCCGTGGCCCGCGGTCATGAAGATGGTCGTGGCCTCGCGCCACAGTCGCAGCTCAAGGGTGCGGTCAGGCTCGAGGGTTGGGTCCAGCGCCTTCATGGCCATGATCAGGGCGGCCGGCCCGCAGGTGAATTCGAGCATCTGGCGGTAGTAGGGCACGCGCGCCAGCTGTGGCTTTAGCCGCTCGTCGATGGCCTTCTCGTAGCGCCAGGCGTCCATGTGGTCGGGGTAGTAGTCGGCGTGCTCGCCGAAGCGCCGGTACCCCAGGGACTCGAACAGGCCAATCGAAGCCGCGTTGTCCTTGCGCACCTCCAACCGCATCCAGGCGCGCTCGCGCCGCCAGGCCTCCGCCTCGGCCGCCTCCACCAGCACCCGACCGACACCCCTGCCGCGCGCCCCGGGATCGACGGCGATCGAATACAGCCGTGCGGTGGCAGTACCCCGGCTGAACAGCACCACCGCGTCGCCGAGCATGCGGCCCTCGCCGTCCTCGGCCAGCAACACGGCGGCGTTACCGCGGGTCAGCAGGTGGCGGAACTGGCGACGCGAGATGCGGTCCTCCTCAAAGCTCGCGTTTTCCAGTTCCACCAGGGTATCCAGATCCTCGGCGGTGGCGGCCCGCACCGTAGGCGGCGGCAGGGCGTGGGGGGCAGGCATTGATTTCATTGCTGTCATTCAGGCGGCTGTGCAGGGCCGGGCGGCACACTGTGGCCTCTTACGATAATCGCAAACGTCGTTGCTGCCTACCACTGTTTGCAGATTGAGGTCAGGTCTGAAGGGTGCTTAACGTTAAGTCCAAATGCCGAGGAGGATTGGCATTGTCTGCGTAACCCATCCGCCGTTGCGAAGCAACAGGATGTTCCACAACGCAGTCTTTCGTCCACAACCTAACAGATCCAGCGTCTGACCCGACTGCTGGTGGCTGTCAACGAGCTGGCGCCGAGTTCGTCCTTACGGCGGTGCAAACTCGACAACGAGCCTCACTGAATCTATGTTCTTACTAGGAGGCAAGGATGGACGGGCGCTGGGTTGCACTGGTACTGGCCGCACTGCTGGGGACGAGTACGCCGGCGGGTTCCCGGGATCTGGTTGCGGCGAAAGTCGAAGAGGTCCCCGTCGTGGATGGCATCGGCGATGAGGCCCTTTGGGATCGTACGGCAGGTATCACCACAATCGACACCGTCGCTGAGATCGAGGTCACCCTGAAGGCCGTGTACACGGACGAGGCCATCTTCTTTCTCGTGACTTACCCGGATCCCACCGAGAACCGGGAGCACAAGACCATGCTGTGGGATGCCGAGGAGCAGAGGTACCGCATGGGACCCAGGCGGGAAGACATGTTCGTGTTCAAGTGGAACATGGAGTCACAGCCGGCGGATCTGAGCCTGTCCGCGGATCGGCCCTACAAGGCGGACATCTGGTTCTGGAAGGCATACCGGACCGACCCTGCGGGCTATGCCGACGACAAGATGCAGGTCTACAGCATCACGCCGCTCGCCCAGGCGAAACGGATATTTTCCAGGAGTGGCAAACTGTTCCACCTGTTTCGCCCCGGTGATGCGGGCAGCCCGGCCTATGAGTTGCTGATTTACGACCACTATGCAGGGGACACCGTACCGCGTTATCGGCCCGTCGAGCCTGCCGGCAGCCGTGCCGATATCCGCGCCAGGGGGCGCTGGCACGCGGGCACCTGGACCATTGAGTTCGGGCGCAGGCTCGCGACCGGGCACGCCGACGATGTGCAGTTTGATCCCGGCAAGTGCTATCAGTTTGGCGTCTCGCGCTACGAAATCGCGGGTCGCCAGCGCGATCCCGCGGTCGATCAACCCGAGTACGGGATGGGAGATACCGCCGAGGCCCTGACGCTGAGCTTCGAACGCTCCCCGCCAGAGCCATGATCTCCTACCGCACGACCAGAAACCTGGGGCTTGGGCTGCTGTTGCTCATCGTCATACTTGTCTGCCTCGTAGCCTATCAGCGCAGCCGGGACGTCGTGCTCACGCTGCGCCACGTCGTCGAGGAGCACACACCGATCCAGCAGCGGCTCTTGCGGATCAACGAACTGCTCATGGGCGCCGACCGGACCTTCGCCATTTACCTGCGCCGCGACCGGATAACGCCGGAGGAGGTATTGACAGCCCTGCAGGCGCTGGCGAAGCGTCTGCACGCTGTCGATGCCGCGCTCGACACGGAGCGTCGGCGGTTCGCGGCGGCACCGTCCCCCGCACACCGGCTGCGGCTGTACTTTCTCTATTATCTCGAGGAAGAACCGAACGACCCCGCCTCGGATACCGTTGCTGCGGCGCTACGCGCAGTGGCACAGCAGTTTGCGGTGCTTCGCCAGCAACTCGGGGAGCTCGGCGCACCCGGGGGGACGGCGGCGGGGCAACCCGATGTGCTGAGCTTCCGGCTCGAGCAGGCCGGGCTGGCACTGGACGGCGCTGAAGCCGCACTGGATCGCTATGCGGCGCGCGAGCGTGTGGCATTGGAGGAGGTGATTCTGCCAGTGGAGCAGGCACTCGAGCTGCTGCGCAGCATCCGGATACCGCCGGATATTCCGGCGGCCGCGCTAACTCTCAGCGAGGTTCGGCAGGCACTCGAGCACTATCAGACCACGCTGCGCAGCTACGCCGGGCAGGAACGCGCGGACGACAGCGGCCGACCCGATGCGGCCCTCGAGGAAACGCTCCTCCAGGCCCGGGGCAAATCCGAACTTGCGTTAAGTGAGCTGAATCGCGCCCTCAGCGCGGACATCCGGGAGGACCAGCGGCAAACCATCGTCCATGAGGAAAGCCGACAGAAGATGCTGCTCGGCCTCGCGCTCGGCGCGGCGCTCCTGGCCCTGTGCGTGTCCTACCTGCTGGGGAGGTCATTGTCGGCGCGCGTGCAACGCCTGGCCCTGGCAACCCAGCGCATTGCCTCCGGCGAGCTCGGTTTTCAACTCACCAACTGGTCGGATGACGAGCTCGGACAGGTAGCGAAGGGCTTGAACGCGATGAGCGCCAGCCTGCAGCGCAAAGACGCGGCACTGCAGGCCTATGTCGCCAAACTGGATGCCGCGAACCGAACCATCTCCGATGCCAACAGCGCGCTCGAAGAGCGGGTGGCCCGGCGCACGAAACATCTGCGTCGGGCGCTGGTTGCGGCCAGATCCGCGAATCGTGCCAAGGATGAGTTCCTGGCCAAGGTCAGCCACGAGACCCGCACGCCCCTGAACGCGATTCTCGGTATGGCCGAGCTGCTGCTCGGTACGCCGCTCAATCAGGAGCAGCGCCGTTTCGCCGACTCCCTGCACGAGTCGAGCGAGAGCCTGTTGCATATGATCAACGATCTTCTCGATTTCGCGCGTATCAAGGCCGGCAAGCTCACCCTGGAACGGGTCGATTTCGACCTGCCAGCCCTGGTCGAGTCGACTCTGGACATCATCACTGCCACGGCCCATCACAAGGGCCTCGAGCTGACCTGCCACCTTGCCCCCGACCTGCCCCGTACGGTGCAGGGTGATCCGCACCGCGTACGCCAGATCCTGCTCAATCTGCTCGGCAATGCCGTGAAGTTCACCGACCGGGGGGAGGTGGTGCTGCTCGCCGAGAGCCAGCCCGGCAGCCAGGGAATCCCGGGCATCCGCTTTGAGGTCACGGACACCGGCATTGGCATTCCTGAACAGGCGCTGACGGGTTTGTTCGAATCCTTTGCGCAGGTCGACAATGCGACCAACCGCCGCCACGGGGGTACCGGCCTCGGACTGGCCATCGTAAAGCAGCTGGTGATACAGATGGGCGGCGAGATCGGCGTAACGAGCCGCCCTGACGCGGGCAGCACGTTCTGGTTTTCCCTGCCGCTTGCCGAGACGGGGGCGAGCGAGCGGATCGGACCGGCGGAGGACGCCGCACTCGCCCGCGTACACCTGCTGGTTGTGGACGACAACGACACGACGCGCAGTCTCCTCGCGCGCACCGCCCGGCTGTCCGGCTGCGTGGCCGAGTCCACGCAGGACGCCGAACGGGCCCTGGCCCGGCTGCGGGACGCGCGGCGCGCGGGCAGGCCCTTCGATGTCGCGCTGATCGACGCCGTCATGCCGGGAACGGACGGGATCACGCTCGTGCGACACATCCGGGATGATGCCGACATCGGTCCGCTGGCGGTCATCATGCTCGGCGAAACGAACGCACCGAGCGAGACGGCCCGCGCCGCGCTGGGCCGATCGGTGCCCTGGCTGAACAAACCCGTGGGCGCCGGCGCGCTGGTCGAGTCGCTCCGTGTCGTGGCCGGACTCGCCGAGCCAGCGACAACGCGGCAGCGCATCCCACGGCTGATCAAGCGGCCAGGGGAGGGCGCACATATCCTGGTCGCGGACGATAATCCGGTACTCCGGGAAGTTATCTGCGCCATGCTCGAGGTCCTTGGGCATGAACCAGAGGCCGTAAACGACGGGCCCGCGGCCCTGGCGGCCCTGACGGACAAGCGCTACGACCTGGTGCTGATGGACTGCCAGATGCCCGGGCTGGATGGCTACGAGGTCACGATCGAGCTGCGCCGACTCGAGGGCGCGAGCCGACACACGCCGGTCGTGGCCCTGACCGCCTCGGCGGTGGAGAGCACGCGCAAACGCTGTCTGGCGGCAGGGATGGACGACTTTCTGGCCAAGCCGGTGTTGCAGCAGGACCTCGTCGACGTTCTGGCGCGCTGGTTCCCGCGCACGGGCGGTGGCCGCGACCGCCTCGTTGGGCTCAGCTCCTGAATCGGCGGTTCCCTGATCGATGCAGACGGCGGTGAGACCCGCAGTCTGCGCCGTAATCCAGCGGTGCGGGCGTCCGACTGACGGGATCAGCACCTGATCAGGCTTGAGCCTCCAGGACCATTACGAGCGATGCCGCCAAGGCACCGGACAAAACCGATAGCAGCCACTTGAGTTTCGAGAAAGCCCTTTGGCTGAGGGCGTCGAGCCAATTAACGAATCTGTTCATCAGGTTAACTCCTTAACCCACTGAAATATCAGTGTATCGATGCCGCTCTGAAGTCAAACAAATACCCGATGGAATCACTCAGGTAATCGCTACTATATATACCTGAGCGCGTGTGTCAAGTATTCCATTAGCGGGAGAAGAAAGGCCCTTGCCAGCCCGGGAAACCCGCTGCAGTAATCAGGAAAATTCATGCGCCGTTGCCGCCTGATCAGCCGCCGTCGAGGGACGTATCAGGGGATTCCGTAAGGCACTTTGTGATTCGACGAGGTTGCGCTAATCGTGCCGGCCCGTTCACTACAGCTCCGGTTGATCGGTTACATGAGAAGCATGATTCGACATCCAGAGTGCATCCTCGCACTGCTGTTTGCAGGTGTTGCCAGCCTTGCCAGTGCGGGCGAGCCACTGACCGTAACACAGAAGACAGGACACAGAATACAGAATACAGAATACGGAATTCGGAGGTGGCGGCCAGGGTGTCCTCTGCGCACCGATGGCTTCGTTTAGATCAAGACCTGGTTGTTGGCCACGGAATCCATATATGGAAAAATTATTAATGCTCCCTTCTGTGGGTTCCGTGGCTAACGTATTGGGGTAAGCGTTGCCCCACGGTGTCAGCGACCGACAGATTCTGCTGAAGCGGCTATTTTCTTTATTTCGAGCAGGCCGGGCGGTCCGTGCGCGAAGGCCTCGAGACGACCCGTTCCGGTCATGAGGTATATCAGGAGTTCCCTAGCCCGGATTTCTCACCGGGATCCCGGATGCTGGCGCAGGGCTCGTGTGTCTGGACGTCGCTCTGGAGCGAAAGTGGTAGCCGTAGCTACCACT
>Ga0209536_100010843_pt1 | contig 13401 bp, 11 predicted proteins | sample DeeMarSeWOR28_12_FD_187461 | JGI IMG/M metagenome (GOLD analysis project Ga0209536, IMG submission 187461) | Marine sediment microbial communities from White Oak River estuary, North Carolina - WOR-2-8_12 (SPAdes) (version 2) | ecosystem: Environmental > Aquatic > Marine > Intertidal zone >...
TCCGACATGGCGGCGCAGAGTGCAACATCCTCGTCAAAAATAGCCGCAACTTCATCTGCCAGCGATAAGCTGTCAGCGCCGCCGTCAACGAGCTTCTGCAAACGGTCAAGATAATTCATCAGGTTAACGGCTGTCGGTCGTGATGCACGCAGCAGGGCGATGGTGTCAGTGAGCTGTTCGTTGCTATCGCCGCGCATGGCGCAGTGGCCCACCCAGACAGCAGCTGCTATGCCCAGCAAAGGTGCGCCGCGTATGGCCAGCCCCTGAATCAGTGCGACCAGGTCATTTTCATGTTTGCATACGTGCCAGCATACTTCGCCAGGCAGTTTGCGTTGATCAAGAACGTGTAACTCACCATGTTCGTAACGCAGGGCGGTAGCTGAGAGGTCTTTCATTTATTTCAAATATGTTTGGACACAAGTCTGACTTATAACCTGCGGCAATATTGCTGGCAAGCGCATTGCACAAATAGACGCAGAAAAATCAGGGTTAATAAATCCAGCCATTTAGAAATGCCTGTTGAATAATTCACACCCGGCTTCGTCTATATAACAGGCCTGTATTGGATCAGAAGTATCGATACGGCAAGAACAATGAAAGCAACGTTAATAACGGAGGGTGTAATGTTAAAAACCAAATCAGAACTAATCTGTGCGCTATTCATCGCAGTGCTGCTGTTCACGGGCGCTGTACTGCAGGCGGGTAACGCTTATGCAGACAACGGCTACGGCAAACAGAAAGTCGTTTACCACATCAATTACGATGACCCCAAGCTGCAGGCAGGGGCGTTGCGTAACATCCAGAACCACATCAATGCAGTGGGCAAGGACAACATCGAAATCAGGGTGGTTTTGCACGGTAATGGCCTGGCATTGTTACTGGAACCGGATTCACTGGAGAAACTGACCAAGTTCAAGCATGCGAATGCAAACGAGAAAATGACAGCCAAGATCGATGGTTTAAAAGACCAGGGTGTTTCGTTTAATGTCTGTGCAAATACCGTGCGTGGACGCAAGGTGGATATGGAAACCGATCTTTACAACGTCAGCCAGGATGATATCGTTCCCAGCGGGGTGGCAGAAGTCGCCAAGCTGCAACAGGATGGCTTCGTCTATATCAAGCCATAAGTCAGGCTGTGGGACACAGGCAATCAGATATCAACAATCAGCTTGATCACTGATTTGGCTGCGAAGCCGAAGACGCCCATTCCAAGAGAAAGAAAAAGGACAAAGGTGCCGAACTTACCGGCACCTGAGTCCTTGCCCAGCCTGTATAGAATAAAAATCATCAGCAGCATGAGCCCGCCAATGCACAGTGTCAGGGATAGTTGTTCGAATTCCGCAATACTCATATAAAACACGATGACTTCAGGGAAAAAGACAGCGAATTCTAATGAATATAAGTAAACAATAATATGCCAATATGACTTGCCGATGTTCAATCGAGATCATTATTCCTTCGGGATCCATTAGGCGTTTGCTGATGGCTGGTGTATATTGAATTGCAGGCTGATTCCAGAATTCGAGTGCTTGATATAAGCCCATGCCTGCAGGGGGAGACGAATGAGTAACGAAACAAAAACGACATACCAGGGCAAGAACATTGATGTGCAATGGGACAGCCGTTTATGTATCCATATCGGTGAATGTGGTTACTCTTCGGGCGATCTGTTCGTAGCCGGGCGTGATCCCTGGTGCCAGCCCGATCTGGTTGATGATGAAAATGTGAAAGATGTTGTGAAGCGTTGTCCATCTGGCGCTCTGACGTATAACGATAAATCAGGGGGCGACAATGAAAAGCCTGCCCGGTGCAATACTGTGCAGGTTGTCTACAACGGTCCGCTTTACATACAGGGCGAGCTGCATATCGAGAATGCTCCGGAGGACATGCCTGGTGCAAGTTACCGTGCGGCATTGTGCCGCTGCGGTCAGTCGCAGAACAAACCGTTCTGTGACAACAGTCATCTCAAGGCCGGTTTTGAGGATTATGGTGCCGTCGGCGAAAAGGGTGATGGCATGGAAGCAGATGGCGGCAGGCTGACGATCAAATCCGTACCCAATGGCCCGTTGTTACTCTCGGGAAATTTCGCAATTGTCGCCGGCAGCGGTCGTAACGCCTGGCAGGGCAGGCAGGCCGCGTTGTGTCGATGCGGCCATTCGAACAATAAGCCATTCTGTGATGGCAGCCATAAGCAGGCGGGCTTTGAAGCTGACTGATCAATCAAGCTCGTTAATGACAGCCTGCTTCAGCTAAAAGCGGCGCTCTGGCATCTGCCGACCCAGTTGTTTGCTTCCTCCAGGTCGGTAAACACTTTCACTTCCCAGCTTGATTTGTTGAAGAAAGCAGCAAACTCATGCGCCATCTGCGTGAACTTTTGGCCAGGTTTTATCAAAATAACATTTTTGAGATATGGGTTGGCTCTTTCAGCCGCCAGATGTTGATAAGCTATCAGGGCCAGTTGACTTTGATCCATTTCTAAGTTGTCGACATCAAAAAAGTCTACAAATTTATACTTCAATGTACTAAATCGTGCATCGCCATAAATAGACGTACTCGCGTCAATAATCTCATTACCCGAGACATTACCGCTGTATTTCCAGTACAGGCCATTATCTTCCCAGGCTAATTCATATGCCATGATGTGTCCCTAAGCTTAAGCCGTATCAATCCCATGGAATGACTAATTCGAATGATAAAGTCAAGTATATCCACTAACTGCCGGACAAAACAATACAAAGACGCATATTTCACTTAAATGTATTTGCAGGGATTTATTCCGGCAGGAGATGATGGATAGCTCCGGCCACTCTACATCTGTGAGCGGTATTTGTTATAAAAACCACATCCAGGTAGAACGAAGAGGGTTCGCCTTGGATCGTTAGCTATCGCGAATAACCTGGAGACATCTTAATGTCTGCAGCCTTAATCAGGCCGTGTTATATGATAATTCCGGGTTAAAAATTTTGAAGTCATACCCGGTTAACAAGCGCGCAACGTAGATTGCTGATAGACTTACGCCCCATAGCCGGGCAGTGTCCCGGAAAAACAATATAAGCTATTGAATATAAAGGAGATGTGGTGCCGAGAAGAGGACTTGAACCTCCACGGGGTTACCCCCACTAGCACCTGAAGCTAGCGCGTCTACCAATTCCGCCACCTCGGCATGGCTAAATCCTGCGATTGCAGGCCGCGAACTTTACCCTGCGACTCTGTGCTTGTCAATTTGAACTAACCCGTTACAAAATATCGAGATAATGACCCGTAATTCACCTGAAAAGAAGAAAAAAGTCCGTACGACACCTGCCAGGAAAAAAGCTGCCTCTGGCAAAAAAGCGCCCGTCAGGAAAAAGGCTCCAGCAAAGCGATACAAAAAAGATCCTGATGCGGCTCTCGAAGCCGAGAGATACGAAAACCCCATCGCCAGCAGAAAACTCATCCTGGATGAAATCAGGCGTGAAGGCGCGTTGAGCTTCCAGTCACTGGCAGAGCACCTGGATATCAAACAGGATGATCAACTGGATGCGCTGGGCAGAAGACTCAGGGCCATGGTGCGTGACGGCCAGCTGGTTCAGAATCGCCGCGGCGGTTACCTGCCGGTTGATGAATCACACCTGGTGCGCGGTCGTGTTATCGCGCATCCAAACGGCTTCGGTTTCCTGGTACCTGAAACCGGTGGTGACGACCTCTACCTTCACGCCAAACAAATGCGCACGCTGCTGCACGGCGACAAGGCCATCGTGCGTGTTTCCGGTGTTGACCGGCGCGGCCGGCTGGAAGGTGCTGTCATCAGTGTGTTTGAACGCGCCAATCAATTCATTGTCGGTCGACTGCTGGTGGAAAGTGGTGTGGCCGTTGTCACCGCAGATAACAAGCGCATCACCCAGGATTTTCTTATCCCCGAGGGTTCGCTGGGCGGTGCTGCCAGCGGCCAGATCGTGAAAGTTGAAATCACCCAGCAGCCAACCTTCAAGCATCAGCCCATCGGCAGGGTGGTTGATGTGCTGGGTGATCATATGTCTCCCGGCATGGAGATCGACATTGCGATTCACAGCTATGGCCTGCCTCATGAGTTTCCTGAGCAGGTACTCGCTGATGCCAACAGGTGGGGCGATAGCGTACGTGAAAATGACAAGAAGGGCAGGGTCGACCTGCGCAGCGTGCCGCTGGTTACGATCGATGGCGAAGATGCCAGGGACTTCGACGATGCGGTCTATTGCGAACCTGCCGGCGATAACAGGGATTCGGGCTGGCGACTGCTCGTTGCCATCGCTGAAGTCGCACATTACGTACAGGTTAATTCTGCGCTCGACAAGGAAGCCTATGATCGTGCGACATCGGTCTATTTTCCCGGACGGGTCATACCCATGCTGCCGGAAAATCTTTCCAACGGCCTGTGCTCCTTAAACCCGGAAGTGGACCGCCTGTGCCTTGTCTGCGAGATGAAGATATCCGGCCAGGGCGAAATCGATGACTATACATTTTATGAGGCGGTCATCAGATCGCATGCGCGGCTAACCTATAACAAGGTGGCCGACGCCGTGGTTGAACGCAAACCGGCTGCATTAGAAGCAGTGGCGAAAGTATTACCGCAGCTGGAAGACCTGTACGCCATGTACAGGAAGATGGACAGGGCACGGCAGAAACGTGGTGCAATTGACTTTGATACCACCGAGACCAAGTTCGAGTTCACGGGCGAGATGAAGATTAAAAATATCGTACCCATGATCAGGAACGATGCACACAAGATCATCGAAGAATGCATGATCGCGGCCAATATCTGTGCCGCGCGCTTCATTTCCCACAACAGGATACCCAGTCTTTACCGCGTGCATGAGTCGCCTGATGATGACAAGCTTGAAGAGCTGAGAGGTTTTCTTGGTGATCTCGGCCTGCGCCTGGGGGCGCCATCGAAAAAGATAACGCCGAGGGATTACGCCAGGCTAACGAGTTCGATTAGAAAACGTGAAGATATCCACCTGATACAGACCCTGATGCTGAGGTCGATGCAACAGGCAGTATACCGGCCTGAAAATATCGGTCACTTTGGACTCGCACTGAAACATTATGCGCATTTCACCTCGCCGATCAGGCGATACCCGGACCTGCTGGTACACCGTGCCATCAAGCACATCATTCAGAAACGCAGCAAGCGTGATTTTGCCTACGACCAGAACACCATGACCACCTTTGGCGAACATTGTTCAACCAATGAACGCCGTGCCGACGAGGCAACACGTGATGCCGAGTTTGCGCTGAAATGTGAATACATGCTCGACAAGGTCGGCATGGAATTCAGTGCGCGCGTTACCGGTGTCGTGTCGTTTGGACTGTTCGTCGAGCTGGATGAACATTACGTCGAAGGTCTGATTCACATTACCAGCCTGCCGAAAGACTATTACGACTTTGATCCCATTTCACATCGGCTGGTCGGCGAAAACCGCGGCATGGAATTCCGCCTGTCTGACAAGGTCGATGTTCGTGTCGCCAATGTCGATATGGATGAGCGCCGCATCGATTTTGAGTTGATTAAATAAAGTTCAGAAATAGAGTCCGCAAATGAACGCAAATGAACGCAAATCATGTTACTTCTGTGTTGCGGGTAACATCATTGGTGAATGCATGAGTCCGGGCTTTAACAATGTCTAAACATAAAACGGAAATTATTTTCGGTATACATGCGATCGAGTCTGCGCTGAGGCGCAATCCTGAACAGGTGTTGCAGCTCTGGGTACAGGCCGGCAGAAAAGACAAGCGCATGCAGACCATAGTCGGCCTCGCAGGCACGCACGGTGTCTCGGTTGAGACCTGCTCGCGGGATGCTTTGCAGAAAAAGAGTCTGGAACAGAAGCACCAGGGCGTGGTGGCAAGAATCCGCGCGGACAAACAGTCACAGCCTGAGCTGAAAGATATTCTCGCCAGGCCGGAATTGCTGCTGCTGGTGCTCGATGGCGTGCAGGACCCGCACAACCTGGGCGCCTGCCTGCGTTCGGCCGATGCCAGCGGTGTCGATGCTGTTATCGTCTCGAAGAACCGTTCACCCGGGCTGACACCGGTGGTGCGTAATGTCGCCAGCGGTGCCGCTGAAACCACGCCTTTTATCCAGGTCTCAAACCTGGCCAGGGCGCTGCAGCAGTTAAAAGACGATAATGTCTGGATCGTGGGTACTGCCGGTGAAGCCGCCACCAGTCTGTACGACAGTACTGCGAGCAATCGGCTTGCAATAGTCATGGGGTCGGAAGGCGAGGGCTTGCGGCGACTTACCCGCGAAGCCTGTGACGAACTGATCTATATCCCGATGCAGGGGCAGGTTGAAAGTCTGAATGTTTCCGTGGCTACCGGTGTTTGCCTGTTTGAATACCGGCGTAAACTGGCGGCAGGCAATGCCCCATAAGCTCAGCCTGGTTGTTCCGGGGCTGTGCGGACCATTACCTGCACTGGATGACATGGAATCATCGGCCGCACCTCTGCTTGAGCTGTTAAAACCATTGCGTAAAGAAAGTGCAGCAGGCGCTGACTATGCAGGTCTGTTAGCAGAGCTGTTCGGCCTGAAGATTGATAGCTCCTTCCCGTACGCGGCACTGACACTGTTGGCACATGACATGGAGCCCGGCCACAGCTGCTGGATACACGCGGACCCGGTTAACCTTCAGGCTGATATGGACCGCGCCATTTTGAGTGACAGCCAGACGCTGCATATAAGGCGGGATGAAGCTGAGAAGCTGGTTAACGAGCTCAATGCGCATTTTAATGCTGATGATATATCCGTGGTCATGGCTGACGAAAACAACTGGTTTATCAGGCTGGAAGACTGCAATATTGAAACCACGCCATTAAGCCGGGCGATAGCAAGGAATATTAATTATCTGATGCCGGCAGGCGAGGCTGCTGCCAGCTGGCGGCGTCTGCTCAATGAAGCTCAGATGCTGCTGCACATCAGCGAGGTCAATCAACGGCGCGAAGAAAAAGGCCTGGCAACAGTTAACAGCCTGTGGTTATGGGGTGAGGGCGTGTTGCCGCATCAGGGCAGTACGGATGTCACTCATGTGTATACAGATGAATGTGTGACCACAGGCCTTGCAAAACTCAATCACATCAGGCATTCGGCGCTGACTGATCCGATTACACTTGCTTATGCCATGCAGCATGATGGCCATTCACTGGTTGTAATCAATCAACTGGATGGGCCTTGCAATTATGCGGATACATCAGCCTGGCTCGAAGAAATGCTGGAAGTCGTTGAAGACTGGCTCAACCCGTTAATCGAAACGGCAAAAAGCCTGGATGCGGATGTCAGTATTTATCCATGTAATGGTGTGCGTTATCATTTCAACAATAATAATAAATTCAACATCAGCAAGCTGATGTTCTGGAAAAAGGACCGTCTGCAGGACCATGTCGATACACAACAGGGTACGTAAAATTCATCGCCGCAATCTCGGGATGTCGGATGAGATCCAGAATGCATCCCTGCATCCGGTGTTGAAGCGAATATATGCCAATCGTCATATCAACAGCCTCGACCAGATCGATTACTCGCTCGACCGCCTGGCTAATTACACACAGCTCAAGGATATCGATACTGCAGCGAATATCGTGGCTGATGCGGTTATCAACGAACGGCAAATACTGATCGTCGGAGATTATGATGCGGATGGCGCGACCAGTACGGCGCTTGTTGTGCGTGCGTTGAACAGCTTTGGTGCCGGGAAAGTTAATTATCTCGTGCCCAACCGGTTTGAATATGGCTATGGACTGACACCTGAAATCGTTGATGTTGCCAGTAAGTTCTCTCCCGAGGTATTGATCACCGTTGATAACGGCATATCCAGTATAGATGGCGTAAACGCTGCAAAACGCCATAACATCAAGGTCGTTGTTACAGACCATCATCTGCCGGGGCAACAGCTGCCCGATGCGGATGCGATCGTTAATCCCAACCAGCCCGGTTGTGAATTTCCCAGTAAATCCATTGCCGGTGTCGGCGTTGCTTTCTACCTGATGCTGGCTGTCAGGGCTGTGTTAAGAGAGCGGGACTGGTTTAATGCGCAGCGGGCAGCGCCCAATATGGCCGACCTGCTCGACCTGGTCGCGCTGGGAACGGTTGCCGATGTTGTGCCGCTGGATGAAAACAACCGCATACTGGTGGAGCAGGGTATAAGGAGAATACGTGGCGGTAAGGCACGGGCCGGCATCAGGGCATTGTTCAAGGCGGCAGGCAGGGATGTCAGGGCCTGTACCAGTACTGATTTCGGGTTTTTTATCGGGCCCAGGCTGAATGCGGCAGGTCGACTCGAAGACATGTCTGCAGGAGTTGAATGTCTTGTCACGGATTCTGACAGCGTGGCCGGGGACATCGCGAATGAACTGAATCAGCTGAATGTCCAACGCAAGCAAATAGAGCAGGGTATGCTTGGACAGGCGCTGGATGATATGAACGCATTGCTCGAGACACTGGACAATGATCAGCTGCAGGCAGGTCTGTGTCTTTACAATGCTGAGTGGCATCAGGGTGTGATCGGGCTGCTCGCATCGAGAATCAAGGAGCGTTTTCATCGGCCGGTTGTTGCATTTGCCAATGCAAATGATGACCCCGAGAGTAACGAGATCAAGGGCTCCGCACGTTCTATCCATGGGCTGCACATTCGTGATGTACTCGATTCAATCGCTACCCGGCACCCCGGCCTGATTCAAAAATTCGGTGGTCATGCCATGGCGGCTGGCCTGAGCATCAGCCGGGAAAATTTTGCTGCGTTCAAACAGGCTTTTGAACGTGAAGTCGAGTCGCATCTGTCTGCGGATCAGCTGGAGGAAGTGGTGGAAACCGACGGCAGTATCGAGCCCGACCACATGTCGCTGGAAACCGCCGAAGTACTCGAATCCGCAGGGCCATGGGGCCAGCAGTTCCCGGAGCCGGTGTTTGATAACCAGTTCGAAATTTTGCACTGGAAAATCGTGGGTGAGAAGCACCTTAAAATGCAGTTACGTCATAACGAAGGCGGCAAGGCCATCGATGCTATCGCCTTTAACACGCTGGCGGATGACCTGCCATCATTTGAAAAAATACACCTTGCTTACAGATTGAACGTTAATGAATTTCGCAATATCAGAAACCTGCAGTTGATCGTTGACTGCATGAGTGCAACTGAACAATGAATATCTACCCGCTGTTTCGTGCCGTGTTATTCATGTTCGACCCCGAACGTGCACATGCCATTTCAATGTCTCTGCTGGAAGTCGTTTACCGGCTGAAGTTGTCGCGCGTGCTGTTTGGCCAGAGGAAGCATGCACCGGTGAAAGTGCTCGGGCTGGAGTTCCCCAATGCGGTCGGGCTTGCAGCAGGCCTGGACAAGAATGGCGACCATATCGATGCGCTGGCTGCATGCGGCTTCGGTTTCGTTGAAATTGGAACGGTAACGCCAAGACCGCAGCCAGGCAATCCCAGGCCGCGTTTGTTTCGACTGGTTAAAGACCAGGCCATTATTAATCGCATGGGTTTTAATAACGCAGGTGTTGAATACCTGGTTAACAAGGTCAAGGCGAGTAAACGGGACTGCATTATCGGAATCAATATCGGCAAGAATCGTGATACTTCGCTTGAGCATGCGGTCGATGATTATGTAAGCGCATTCGAACAGGTTTATCCACACGCCGATTACATTGCGGTGAATATCTCTTCACCGAACACACCGGGTTTGCGTGATCTGCAGCATGGTGAAGAACTGAATCGTTTGTTACAAACGCTGAAGCAATGTCAGCGGCAACTCAGCGGGAAATATGGCAGCTATAAACCCTTGCTGGTAAAAATAGCACCTGATCTAAGCGACGAAGAAATCAGGCAACTGGCGAAAGCCCTGCTCGAAAACGCAGTCGATGGTGTGATCGCCACAAACACGAGCAATCAGCGCCCGCAGCTTAAGTCTACCGGGCTGGCAGCCGAGCAGGGCGGCTTGAGCGGCAGGCCAATACAGCCACAGTCTGATCATGTACTTACCGTGTTGATAAATGAACTCAACGGAAAAATACCTGTTATCGCGGTTGGCGGCATCATGTCGGCTGCCGACGCCCAACGAAAAATACAGGCCGGAGCCTGCCTGGTGCAGCTCTACACCGGCTTCATCTACTCCGGTCCGCAGCTGATCTCGGACATCGCTGACCAACTGTCATAAATATTTAACATTTCGGGCTGAAATCACCGCAAACAAGCGCCTTATCTGCTATAAATAATCACTAATTGCTTAAAATATAATTCCATAAAAAACAATAATATACGTGTTTCCGACGCTATCGCGGGAATCGAAAGTCTCGGCTCGGTATTTACTGTACTAATTGGGGGTTACAACATGCATCCAGCCTGTATTTTGAGCCGCAGATCAATATTCAGGGCCTCCAGGCCCGGCCACCCCCGCAAACAATCACGACTACCTGTAATCGCATCGACTTCATCCGGCATGCAGCATTTCGCGCGTTGCCATGACTGAACGTATGTTCCTGCTCCTTGTTGGCATTTATATCCTGGCGGCCCTGTACCTGGAAAATAATTACCTGATATATGGCCTCGCGGCATTCCTGGTCTTCGAAGGCGTTTCCGGAATTCGTTTGACCCGGTTGATTCAGAAAGCGAGGCATGTGTCATTAGGCTACGGTCTGGTTGATGTCGATTCAAAAGTCCGCTTTGCAATTGACGGCTTGAGCGCCTGGCGAGTATTCGTAGCGATCATGCTTGTGTCTGTCAATGTGCTGTTACATGAATATGGCCTTGATGTGCTGTGGTTTTTTCCATGGTTCATGGGGTTTGCGATACTCGGCGCAGGTGCGAGTGGAATTTGCCCCGTGTTTTTAGGGTTGCGCTGTGCTGGATTTAAGTCTGAAGGATAACATGGATAACACGTCTGACTCATTTAAAGTAAAACTGCCCGCACGAATTACCGGGATAGTATTCTGGGGCCTGGTGTTCATTGGTCTGCTGGTTTCAGTATTTATACTGGAAGATGCAGAGAGTGATCTCTACCTGGCTAACAAAACAAACTCCCTTATGGTGGCATATGCCCTGGAAGGTATCGTAAAGAAAAACCCGGAATTACCGGTACTGGAAACGGCTGCATCAAGGATAAAACTCAAGCTTAACCAGTTACGTGATGAAATGGGTTTCACATCAGTCATTCTTTTTGAGGATGGCAAAGAATATTTATATGGTGATCGAAACACTGACGACGATGCGTTTCCATACTCGATAAACTATTACCCAAAGGGTTCGCAACATTTGGAAACGATATCAACACTCGTTTATTATCCAAATCAAAAGCGGGAAGTTGCAAATATTCGCAAGAACATGTTGCTTGGTATTGGTCTTTCAGTATTTATATTTGGATTTTTATTGCAGCATATACTGCACCGCGTGCTTTCAGGTCCATTTACCCGGATGGTTAATACCGCCCGTGAGTTTTCTGATGGTGATCATTCTGTTCGCTTTGATCAAAGCAGGGATGATGAATTCGGTTATCTTGGTGGATTTATCAATAATGCTATTGAGTCCATGTTCACCACGCAGAGAAAATTAACAGCTGCACTACAGCGAGCCGAAAAATCTGAAATAGAATTATCAAACCAAAAAGAAAAAGCTGAAGTTACGCTGCGTTCTATAACAGAGTCCGTTATCACGCTGGGGCTTAATGGTGTGATCCAGTATATCAATCCGGCGGCAGAGCAGCTGTTTAAGGCAAAAAACAGGGATATTTATCATATGCAACTGTCTGACCTGGTTAGAATCGTTAACGATTCGTCAGGGGAAAATATAGAAGACCCGCTTGCAAGGTGTTTTGAAACAAGGCAAACAGTGCAACTGCCTGAGCATTCATCTCTGATTGCCGGTGACAACAAAGTCGTTGCTGTAGAAGCATCCGTGGCGCCGATGAAGAATAATGAAGGCGAGATTATAGGCGCGGTAATGGTTATACAGGACGTAAGTAATACCAGGAAGCTTGCGCGGCAATTATCCTACCAGGCCAGCCATGACATGCTGACCGGATTATATAATCGCCTGAAATTCGAGGAATTCCTTGAGGAGGCTCTGTTAAATGTAAGGCAGGGAAATCGTGTCCACTCGCTATGTTTTCTCGACCTCGATCAATTCAAGCAGGTTAATGACACTTGCGGGCATGTGGCTGGAGACGAGTTATTGCGCCAGTTACCCGATATGTTCCATAAGGTGCTGCGAAGCGGAGATGTTGTTGCACGCCTGGGCGGCGATGAGTTCGGGATCCTGCTGGAAAATTGTGAGCTTAACCAGGCCACGGTGATTGCTGACAAGATCAGGCAGGAAATACAGGACTTCAGGTTTATCTGGGAAGAGAAGGTGTTTGCCATTGGCGTAAGCATCGGCGTTGTCGGTATCGACCAGAATGCGAGTGACATGTCTAAAATCATGAGTCAGGCAGATATGGCATGCTATGCAGCGAAGGATTCGGGAAGGAACCATGTTCATGTCTATGAACACTCTGATGAACTGGCATCAGAAAGGCACGGTGAAATGCACTGGACTGCACGCATTACCCGCGCAATGGAACAAAACCGTTTCATATTGTACCGTCAGCCCGTTATTGGCATATCCGGTGATAACGATGAGCACTATCAGGTGCTGGTCAGGATGATTGATGAAAAGGGCGGTGTGGTTCCTCCAGGCGCATTCATTCCATCTGCCGAGCGTTACAATCTGATGGCTGGAATAGATCGATGGGTAATTAATGAGGTTTTCCGGCTGATAGCAGAAGGTGGCACTAATGACACTTCCACTGGCATGGAAAGTTTTATAACAATAAATCTTTCTGGTGATTCGCTGATTGATGATGGATTGTATGACTACATCATTTCATTAACAGACAAGCATGGCATCTCCTTGAGAAATATCTGTTTTGAGATTAATGAAACAGTCGCAATTTCGAACCTGGTGAAAGCTACCGCATTGATTAACGCACTGAAGAAGCACGATTGCCGTTTCTCACTGGGCGATTTTGGCAGCGGTTTGAGTTCGTTTGCATATTTGAAGACCTTGCCAGTGGATTACATCAAGATCGATGGGGCTTTTATTAAAGACGTGAGCACCGACCCGGTAAATCGCGCGATGGTCGATTCTATTCAGCAGATGGGTCGCGCGATGAAACTCGACACCATCGCCGAGTGTGTCGAAGATGAGCAGACCCTGAACATACTAAGGGAAATCGGCATTGATTACGCACAGGGCTACCACCTGGGACGTCCTCAAGCGATCAGGGAAGGGGGTAGTGAGCAGTTAGCAGTAAGCAGTAAGCAATAAGCAGTTAGCAGTTAGCAGTTAGCAGTAAGCAATAAGCAGTTAGCAGTTAGCAGTTAGCAGTAAACAGTAAGCAGTAAGCAGTAAGCAGTAAG
>Ga0209536_100010845_pt1 | contig 13400 bp, 17 predicted proteins | sample DeeMarSeWOR28_12_FD_187461 | JGI IMG/M metagenome (GOLD analysis project Ga0209536, IMG submission 187461) | Marine sediment microbial communities from White Oak River estuary, North Carolina - WOR-2-8_12 (SPAdes) (version 2) | ecosystem: Environmental > Aquatic > Marine > Intertidal zone >...
GTAGTACGGAGAAGATAATATAAGCATTCACTTAAATAAGCAAGCAATTATTTAATAATATTTTGCATTAGAGTGCACATGGGATATATCTCTTTTATTACATATTGTTAGTTGAATTTCCTATAAATCTGGTTATATGCCTGGCCTGACCGGCCAGGTAGACGGGGCATGATGCCATTCGTGGATAGCGACCATATTTCTCATAATTTCAAGCACATGCAACCAGTCAACAACTCCAGCAGACACTATAGACCCGGGCACCCGGCGTCACGGAGAAAAAATTCATCTGGCGGAATTCGAATATAGAAAAATTAGCCAAAATCGATATACAAGCAATATCAGCAACCTGGCCTTTTTTTGCTATTCACCCCCGGAAAAGCCGTCAATCTATTGTGGTTGACAGTCCCGCGAGCCACGGGCGTAATGGTAATCATCATTGGTCATGTAGAGAGGTGCGCTTGCCTTGGAGAACATTTCCATTGATGTGGAAGAACTGCACGGCCTGGACAGGATTGAGCAGGCACAGCGTTTCGAGGAGGCGCATCGCCGTATCGATGAAGTTCAGCGAGTTGCCCCCGGTGATGCGACCCTGACGGAATGGATTCAGTGCCAGCGCCAACACCTGACAGCCATGCAGAAATTGATATTCGAAAACTAGCCTGAATCAAACCTCCTTTTCTCCCGCTCTCGAGCGGGTTTTTTTTGCCTGTCCGATGGCGAAAGCCCCTATCAGCCGCAAACGGATACCATCCTTCATGAACAGCCGCTACCCTAGTCTGTATACCGCAGCCAGGACGCCCGGATGGAACTGAAGACCGTCTGTGAACTGATACTGTTACTGGTGGTTGCCAATGGCACGCCACTGCTTCTCAGCGAACTGCTCGGCAGCTGGCTGGACACCCCGCTCGACGGCAACCGGCGCCTTGCCGATGGCCGGCCGCTGCTTGGCCCCGCCAAGACCGTCAGGGGATTGACCGGCAGCATACTCGCCACCGCCCTCGCTGCCCCGCTGTTCGGACTGGCCCCGCTGCAGGGGGGCGCATTCGGGCTGCTGGCCATGCTTGGCGACCTGCTCTCCAGCTTCACCAAACGCCGCCTTGGCATCGCCACCAGCCGGTCCGCGCCCCTGCTCGACCAGTTGCCGGAAACACTGCTGCCACTGCTGGTCATGCAACCGGTGCTGGGCATGAACAACAGCGAAATGCTGGTCGCCGTGCTGGTATTCGGGATTATCGACTGGCTTTATTCGTGGTGGCGGGATAGAGGCGATGCAGCGTGATCTCGGGCGGGCAGTTGAGCCGGACATCGACAACGCAGGAACCGGAACCGGCGGAGGTATAGCCCTGCAGCCCCTCGTATTGCCAGGCACCGCGACAGAAGGCACGGGGGCAGCGGGCGTTGCACATTACCGGCAGCCCCCCGGGCAGACAGATCTGCCCGCCATGGGTATGCCCGCAAAGCAGCAGATCGAAGTCGGCATGTGCCGCATGCCGGTAAATCTCCGGCGAATGGGTCAGCAGAATTGACACAGCCTCTTCCGGAATCGGATCTGCCGCCTTTTCCAGGTTATCCGCACGATAATAGTGGGGATCGTCGATACCGGCCAGGTAGATAGCGTCGTCGCCGCGCCTGATGACGACCTGCTCATTGAGCAGCATTCTGATGTCCATGGCCTCCAGCGCCGGCACCATACGGATGGTGTCATGGTTGCCCAGTATGCCGTAGACATCACCACGCAACTGCACCCTCACCTGTCGCATACCGTCAACGGCAGGCTCCCAGGGACCGAAGGTGTTGGCGCGAAAATCGCCGGTAATGACACACAGATCGTAGTCGACCCCACGCACTGCCGCGATCAGGGCATGCGGGAAATCCGGCGCCATGTCCAGGTGCATGTCGGATATCTGCAGAATGCAGTAACCGGCGAAGGTTTCGGGCAGGCCTGGCAGGTAGACGTCGTTGCGGCACACCCGGATATCACGCGCATTGCGCCTGCCGCGACCGTGCAACAGGAACAATCGCAGGCCGTTCCTGATAACCGAGTGGACGGAGTACCAGTTCTCGATATGGAAAAAATTGCGTCCCTGGCCGAAGACCCTGCGCTCGTAGTCCTGCTCGATGCCGAGCCGCTGCTGCAGATGGACCTTGCCGACCCGCTGCCGCAATACCTCGTCCTGCCTGCTGTCATCCATTGCGGAAATCATCTGGCTGCTGCCCGGCATCCCCTGATACCTTATTGTTCTACCTGCGCCCGATATAAGCAAACCCGGCCAGCGTGATTTGTTATGCGACCGGGCCTCTGCTACGTTTACCGGGGTCGCTTCAAAACAGGCCTGCCGGCTCAACCACAGGAGGTTTCATAATGAATCTGGAGAAGGTCTTCTTCGCGTTCTTCATCGTGCTGGCCCTGACACTGAACTTCGGCTTCTTTATCGGCGAGCTGGACAACCCCCACCACCACAACGTCTACGAGCTGTTCGCAGCCCTGGTAGTCAGCCTGATTGCCACCATCATGAAATTCGGTGACCGTGCCCATATCGGTGCCGTCCTGCTGGCGACCAGCCTGGTTGCCGACCTGCAGCTGATCGCGGCAGTCATCGTCTGGGGCATCTTCGTCTACGCGACGGAAACCGGCCTTACCCCGATGGTCATGTCCAGTATTGTCTCACTGTCCGGTGGTGCGCTGCTGGCCAACATGACCTCCGTCATCATCCTGGTAACAGAGACTGTGATGTTCCGGCGCTGAGCCGCCGGCAGGTCCATGCAAAACGTTATCTACCTGTTACTGCGGCGGATGCGGCTGCCGCTTATCGTGGTCATCCTCGCCTATGCTGTCTCGATTCTCGGCCTGGTGCTGATCCCGGGGGTGGATGACCAGGGCAATCCGTGGCGCATGGATTTCTTCCATGCCTTCTACTTCGTAAGCTTCACGGGCTCCACCATCGGCTACGGTGAAATCCCCTATACGTTTACCGACGCACAGCGATTCTGGACCATGATCGCCATGTACACGACCGTGATCGCATGGCTCTATGCAATCGGCGCCCTGTTCACGCTGTTCCAGGATGCCGGCTTCCGGCAGGTACTGCGTTACACGCTGTTCACGCGCCACGTTCGCGGCATCAACGAGACTTTCTATCTCGTCTGCGGTCTCGGCGACGCCGGCGAATTGCTGGTACGCGAACTGGCCAAGCGCCACATCCGCTGTGTCGTTGTCGAAAAAAAGGAGTCGCGGCTGCTCGCACTGGCACTGGAGGACCTGCCTGTTCACGTACCCGGCCTGTGCGCCGATGCTGTGGATTCATCGGCGCTGCTCGCCGCCGGACTCAAGCATCGGCATTGTGCCGGCGTCATCGCCCTGACCGATGATGACCACATCAACCTGACCATTGCCATTTCCAGCAAGCTGCTGGCACCGGACCTGCAGGTCATCTGCCGGTCCGAGTCGCACGACTCCGAGGCCAACATGGCCTCATTCGGCACGGATCACATCATCAACCCGTACGATACCTTTGCCGAACGCTTCGCGATGATGTTCCAGTCACCCAGCATGTACCTGCTCTACGAATGGATGACCAGCCTGCGGGAAGCTCCGCTGACCGACTTCAGCAGACCCCCGAAAGGCGAGTGGATCCTGTGCGGCTACGGGCGCTTCGGCAAGGCGGTACAGAAGAGCATATCCTACGAAGCCGTGCGCACCACCGTCATCGAGTTCGATGTCGAGGGAACTGGCGCGCCGGAAAGCGCGGTTGCGGGCCGCGGCACGGAAGCCATCACGCTGCATGAGGCCAACATTGAAAATGCCGTCGGCATTATTGCCGGCACGGACGATGACGCCAATAACCTGTCCATTATCATGACGGCGCTTGACCTCAACCCGCAGCTTTTCACCGTGGCCCGCCAGAACGTACGCGGCAACAATGCCATCTTCAGGGCAGCAGATATCGACCTGACCATGCAGACCGGCACCATTATCGGACAGCGTATCGTCGATTTACTGACCACCCCGCTGCTGTCGGACTTCCTGAATCTTGCCAGGCAGGAGAACGATAGCTGGGCCAACCTGCTGGTGAGCCGTGTTGCCGGTGTGCTGACCGACCGACCGCCGGACTCCTGGACCATCACCATCTCGCGCGAGGAAACACCGGCCATTATGGAAATGCTGGAAAAGGTCTGCGCCATCAGTCTGGGCATGCTCTGCACCGACCCGCGGGACGTGGCGCTCGCCCTGCCCTGCGTGCCCTTGCTGCTCAAGCGTCGCCATGAGGGCGTCCTGGCTCCCGGCAACGAGACAGTGCTGCAGCCGGAAGACCAGCTGCTGTTCTGTGGCCGGCACGGCGCCGAAGAGCACATGCGCTGGACATCGAAGAATTTCAGTGCACTGAACTTTATCTGCACCGGCAGTGACAATCCGACCGGCTACATCTGGCGCCGCCTGTCCAACCACCAGCAGACCTGACCCCTGTCACGCCACAAATGGCACACTAGATGCATGGTTATAGCCGAGCCCAGCAGATCACCCGCTGCGCCGTTTGGTAGCGGGGGAACAACGGAGGTTTTGCCATGAAAACCCTAGCATTGCAGCTCGTCACGGTCGGACTGGAAGACGGTCAACAGGGCGTATTTGTTGGATGGCCCTTAGTTTCTGAAAATTCTATAGAAAATTCCAGCCAGGTGGAAAATATCTGGTTCTCCAATGTGCAGCAGGTACCACAGAACCTGACCCTTGAGCAGCTAATGGAACTGGTCCGAAAGCAGCTTTGCGCCTGCATGTCGACGATCCAGTAGCCACCTGAAGCGTCATTTTTCCGGCTCAACGATGTGCCAAAGTCACCGGCTACGACACGCACAGGGTCAGTTTTTGCCCCCATGCAGTCAGCCGGCAGCATTAGTGTCAGTGCTGCCAGGCACATCGGCAGACCTGTCATCAGACAGCGAGAAACGCTGACACTGCCCGGTATATCCGTAATCCCGATAAATCAATCAGGCGGGGGTTTGGCACCGGGCCGGTGACGTCGTCAGATAAACGCCAGTTTGTAGCCGATCGCAGCCAGGTAGTCAGCCTCCGAGGCAAGATCAGCCCTGGTCAGCGGGTGAAAGTCCAGCCAGGACTCCGGGATATTCATGCCGATTTTGCTCTTGCCGACACTGACCGTGAAATCCGGCAGCTGCACGTCGCTGCGGCCGCGGTTCAGGGTCACGGCAATCCTCAGCAGAATGGCCAGACGGGTGGCCTGTTTTTTCCAGCGCTCGGGCAGCGCATTGATGTCCTCCACAGGGAACTTGCGCCGATGGGCGCGCACCAGCACTGCCAGCAGCAGCTGCTCCTGCTGGGAAAAACCACCGAGATTGGCGTTCTGAATGATGTACTTGCCGTGCTTGTGGTACTGGTTATACGCCACCATCATGCCGCATTCGTGCAGCACGGCAGACCAGCCCAGCATGTGCTCCAGTTCCTCATCGCCCAGCTTCCAGGCCCTGGCGACCAAGCCATGCAGCATCAGCGCGGTGTTGCGCACGCGCCCGGCCTGCGCCTCGTCAACCCCGCAACGATTCGCCAGCGCCTGCACACTCTGTTCGCGCACATCCTCATGCCGCATGCGCCCGACGAGGTCATACAGCAAGCCTTCGCGCAGCGCCCCGGAGGAAACCCGCATGGTTTCGACATTGAGCACACTGAATACTGCACGCAGTACCGCAATGCCGCCGGGTATGACCGGTTTGCGCTCGTCGGACAGGCCCTTGAGTTTCAGGGTATCGACATGACCCGATTCGAGCAGGGCATTGCGCACCTGCTTGAGGGCCTGCCGGGTAATGGTCTTCTCCACATCACACCAGCCATTTTCCAGCGCAATACTGGCAGCGGCCTTGATGGTACCCGAGGCGCCCAGCGCCTCGTCCCAGTGCGCAGAACGGTACAGGTATTCCACCGGCTCCAGTTCCTGCTTGGCAGCCATTTCGGCGTCAAGCATGCCTTTTTCGGTAATCTTGCCCCCGGGGAAGTACCGCTGGCTGAGGCTGACACAACCCATGTAGAAGCTGTTCATCTGCTGCGTTACCAGCGCATCACCGATAATCAGCTCGGTACTGCCGCCGCCGATATCAACGACCAGTCGGCGCCCGTCACTGCCCTGCATGGAACTCGCGACACCAAGATAGATAAGACGCGCCTCTTCCACGCCGGAAATAATGTCAATGGGGTGACCCAGCGCCTGTTCCGCCTGCCCGATGAACTCTGACGCGTTGTCTGCGGCGCGAAAGGTATTGGTGCCGACGGCGCGGACACTCCCGGAGTCCAGTTCACGCAGACGCTGGCCAAATCGTCTAAGACAGGCCAGCGCACGCCACTGCGCATCGATAGACAACATGTGACGCGCATCAAGCCCGTCTGCAAGGCGGACCATTTCACGGTGCCGGTCAACGACCCGCATGACGCCGCCCTCCAGGCGCGCAACAATCATGTGAAAACTGTTGGAGCCAAGATCAACAGCAGCAACAACCTTACCGCGATCTTCATCCTCAGCGACGTCATCTGTCTGGTTATTCAAGGATGGCTTTCCTTCGCGAAACGTGAGTCTAGCCTGTGGAAATATGCACTCTACCGTCGCGGTCAGTACATGACAATAAGCCAGCCTGCCGCGGCCGGTCGGTCGGTTCACACCATGCCTGCGTAATTTGCCGGATTGATGCCGCCCCTGCACGACAGTGCCGGTTACGGAATTACCACGGTAAAACAGTTCAGGCCATCCGGCGACGGGAAAAAACAGCGGGCAAACCGCATTCCATAGTGCAAGTTATTTATTTATATGGCGTTATCCATCCTGCGCCGGTACCGATATAATGTACGCATAAGCCGATATCAACCAGGACGCCGAACCGACATGTCCAGAGTAAAAGTCTATAGCACCGGTGTATGCCCGATCTGCGACAAGGCCAAGACACTGCTGAGCAAATGGCAGATTCCATTCGAGGAAATCCGCATTGATATTGACCACTCGGCACGCCGTGAATTCGTCGAAGTCACCAACGGCGCACGCACGGTACCGCAGATCGTGATCGACGGCGAGTGCATTGGCGGCTTCAGCGAACTCACAGAGCTGCACATGGAAGACAAGCTTGATCACCTGGTACAGGCCTGAGCAGGAACGCGAGCAAGAACATCCTGATGACTGAAAGCAAGATTTACCGCATCGCCTTTTACAACCAGGGTGATATCTACGAACTTCATGCACGTGAAGTCCACCAGAGCAACCTGTATGCCTTTGTCGAGGTCAAGGATATTATCTTCGGCGAACGCAGCGGCGTGGTGGTCGATCCTGCCGAGGAGCGGCTGAAATCGGAGTTCGATGGCGTTACCCGCACCTATATACCGCTACAGTCGGTAATACGCATTGATGAAGTGGAGCGCGAGGGCGCCAACAAGATCATTGCGACAGACGGTCACCAGGGCACCGTCACGCCGTTCCCGCAGCCGCTAAACCGCAACCAGACCGACTGAGCTGGCGGGAGAACTCCCTGCGCCCTTGCCTTATCAGGCCAAGTGTCGTCCAATATGGACGCTAGCACAGGATAATCAGAATATCAGGAGAACCAGCATGGACTATTCCAACATCATCACACCCAACCGTCTGACCAACATGCAGGAAATGGAGGTCAACGTGGACGGGCCGGATGGTGCCAACCGCCTGTTTATCTACAGCGGCATGGCGGAAGTTGAGCTCTGCGGTGGTCTGCCACACCCGCGCTGGTCTCTGGAGATCGTCTGCTTCGATATTGGCCGCAAGTACGATTGCGATGCCGGCGAAGAGGTTATCAAGGTGGTCGCTACGGCCTCGCTTGCGGGCTCGCGTACCGATGGCGTGGCAAGTTTTGCCGGCTGGCAGATCTTCGGTGCCGCCGGCGAGTATGACAAATCCGATTGCCGGGTCCGCGTCAACATAGCCGCCGGTGCCCGCGACACGCAGGCCTTCCTCGAGCAGATTTCCTTCCACGTCCACGTACTGGCCAAGGTCAAGGAATAAGACCGGCACCGTCCTCGAGACTGAATCCCCATACCAGCGGCAGCAGGAAATAGACAAACCCGCTGACCAGCGCCACCCCGATCAGGTTCAGCCAGGCGCCGGCCCGGAACATCTGCATCATGGTGACATAGCGACTGCTGAAAACAATCGCATTTGGCGGGGTTGCCACCGGAAGCATGAACGCAAGTGACGCGGCGACCACCGCTGCGACCATCAGGCCGAAGGGATGCACCCCGATGGCGGACGCCAGCGCCCCCATCACCGGCAATATGAGTGATGCTGTTGCTGTATTTGAAGTCAGCTCGGTCAGGTATATCACCAGCAGCACTACTGCCACGATGATTACCGCCATGCTGACACCCTCCAGTACCGACAGCTGGGCGGCCAGCCAGACGGTAAGTCCGGATTCACTGAACCCCTGGGCCAGCGCGAACCCGCCGCCGAACAGCACGATGATGTCCCAGGGGATCTGCACGGCTGTTTGCCAGTCCAGCAGAAACCGGCGTTCTTTCAGGTTCACAGGTATCACAAACAACAACAACGCGCCCAGTATAGCTATGGTCGAGTCCTCGACATTCTCCAGGCCCTCGGGCTTCAGCAGCCCGCGCAGAATCCACAACATCGCCACGGTAACAAATACCGCAGCCACGCGTTTTTCTTCCCGCGTCATCGGCCCGAGTTCGGCAAGCTGCCGGCTGATGGTCGACTTGCCGCCTGGCACCTGAGCGATCTCGCTGCGAAAAACAATTCGTGCCAGGTAGAACCAGGTAATCCCCAGCATGACGAGCGAAAGCGGCAGACCAAAGGCCATCCACTCGGTAAAGCTGATGCTGTAACCGTAGGTTTTTTCCACAACCCCGGCAAAAATGGCATTGGGCGGCGTACCGATCAGGGTTGCCACGCCGCCTATGGAAGCCGCGTAGCCTATACCCAGCATCAATGCAGTGCCGAAGACAAAACGGCCCGGACGGGTATCGGCCTCGCCACCCGCCTGCCGGATATCGGCACCGATCTCGTCCAGCACCGCAACACCAATGGTCATCATCATCATGGTTGTGGCCGTGTTGCTGATCCACATCGACAGAAAAGCGGTTGCCAGCATAAAGCCCAGCATAATCCGGTCCGGCGTCACACCGACCATGCGAATCGTGTGGAGTGCAATCCTGTGGTGCAGGTTCCATTTCTGCATTGTGACCGCAATAAGGAACCCGCCTAGGAACAGGTAGATCAGGTGATTGGCATAGGAGCGAGTAACATCGCTGCCAGCCATGATATCCAGCAATGGAAACAGGGCAACCGGCAGGAGCGCCGTTGCCGGGATCGGTATTGCCTCGCTAAGCCACCATACCGCCATCAACACAGCGACTGCCGCCACGTGCATGCCCTGTGACGACATGCCCTCGGGCAATGGCAGCAGCAAAAAGATCAGGAACAGCACCGGGCCAAGAAACAGCCCGACCTGCGATCGGCTGCCAGCCAGTTTTCTAAGCATCGTGGTACAGGCCAGCTTCACCGGACAGCATGCAGCCGGTGAAACAACCCCGGTTCACATGCGCCGCAAACTCCGGAGAGGGTGTTTCCGGCCAGCGGCACAACCGGGAGACACGACGAGTCTTTCCTGCCGATGGACAGAACAGTTTGTTTGTGTAACCGATGATTACGGGAAAAAAGAATGTCACGCCACCAACCGCCTGTTCAGTCACCATACACACAAGCAGTTGTATACACCATTCAGCAGGCGCATGCACCGCACACGGCAACTGTCGAGAAATGTCTGGCGCGTCAGGGAGCTTTCAGACAGCGCTCATGCGCACCTTCCAGCGGGCCGGAAACTCCAGGACACCCCGGATCCGGCGTACTTCGCGAAGATACAGCCTCGATGCACGAAATCCCTCGCGGAAAGACAATCGCATGTATTCGCCCCGATTGAGCTGCCCGCCCATCAGGCCGTGCCTGAAACCGCTGCAGAACACATCTGCCTTCAGATGCGATGGTATCCTCACTCCGGCCTCTCGCGGGGTCGGGTAATGAGTTTCGGGTTCCTGTGCTGCAACATTGCTGTTTCGCATAACACCTGCCTCCCGCATCTCGCTGTGGCTGTACAAACCGTATCGGCGGCAGGCAGGGAAGCATTGAATGCGCGTGCAACAACATGAATTTCAAAGAGAATGAACTATAGTGAAACAATAGCCCCCGGCCATTGTCCATATCCTCTGCCACCACCTGACAACAGGAACGCCAGATGAAATCCAGACGCCTGTACGCACTGTTCTGCCTGCTTGCCGCCTCCCTGATCACCGGCAACGTCATGGCCGGGAACGAGGACCACTACGCCACGGCCACCTTTGCCGGTGGCTGTTTCTGGTGCATGGAGCCCCCCTTTGATGCACTGGATGGCGTGATATCGACCACATCCGGCTATACCGGTGGCCACAAGCAGAACCCCACATACAAGGAAGTTTCCCGCGGTGGCACAGGACATGCCGAGGCGGTACAGATCGTGTTTGATCCTGAAAAGATCGGCTACGCTGACCTGCTGGATGTCTACTGGCGCAACATTGATCCGACCGATCCGCATGGCCAGTTCTGCGACAAGGGTAACCAGTACCGCAGCGAGATCTACTACCATGACGAACAACAGAAGCAGCTCGCCGAAATGTCAAAACAGGCCCTGCTGGAGCTCAAACCGTTCGACGGTGACATCGTCACCGGAATATCCCGGGCGACCGTATTTTATCCCGCCGAGGACTACCACCAGGACTACTATCAAAAGAACCCGGTGCGCTACAAGTTCTACCGCTATGGCTGTGGTCGGGACAAACGCCTCGAGGAACTCTGGGGACCCGCTGGCTGACACAGGCGCATAAACACCCTCTGCGCACGGCACAGCGAGGTGATGCAGCGCCCTGCTGCAACCTTCCCCTGCCCGTTACATTCGCCAGGCGCTCAGTAGCGGAAGAAGAACTCGACTGTCGGGTTCTCGAAATGGCGCTGGTACTTGCGGTTGTAGCGCGCAATCGAGATTGCCAACACACCGGCAAATATCAGGAAGGCTGCAACGATGATGGACAACAACGGCGGAAAAACAACCAGAAGCACTCCGGCCAGAATTAATACGATACCTGCGAGCATGTCTGTAACTCCTTGCAGTAGTCTGTTTCATAGATTATATGGGTACGAACAGACAGCAAATCAACCCTGCAGCCAGACTGGTCCATAGCCGAAACGGTTCATGGACAATTGGCCGTTATTCACTCACAGCTCACACCGGTGCCACCCAGGCCACAATAGCCCCCGGGATTCTTTGCCAGATACTGCTGGTGATAGTCTTCCGCATAGTAAAACGCGGGGGCTTCCATGATCTCCGTACTGATTGCGGGATATCCGTTCTCTGCAAGCCGTTGCTGGTAGCGATCGCGTGAAGCCAGCGCCGCTGCCTGCTGCGCCTCGTTAAACGTATAGATGCCGGAGCGGTACTGGGTGCCAACGTCATTGCCCTGCCGCATACCCTGGGTCGGATCATGCGATTCCCAGAACAAGCTCAGCAGTTCGTCGTAGGAAACTTTTGACGGGTCGTAGATCACCATGACAACCTCGTTGTGCCCGGTCATCCCGCTGCAGACTTCCTCGTACAGAGGATTGGGGGTAACGCCGCCCGCATAGCCAACGGCCGTACTGTACACGCCCGCGGTCTGCCAGAATCTGCGTTCCGCGCCCCAGAAGCAGCCAAGCCCGAACATCGCGGTTTCGAGCCCTTCGGGGAACGGTGGCTGTAGCCGGTTTGCATTGACATAGTGTCTGTCCGCAACCGGCATTTTTCGTTCCCGCCCCGGCAGCACCTCATGCAGTTCCGGCATGGTGGTTTTTCTTCCCGCACCAAACATCGTTGTTTATCCTGTTTTCATCAATAACGGTATCGCCTATCCTGCAGTCAGCAGTCATACACATGCGACTGGTCTTGCCAAGAATACACAAGGACATGGATAACAAGAAATCACCGCCCGATGCCCTGATGCTGAAAGGCACACATTGCCCCTATTGCCCGACCGTCCTGAAATCCCTGCAGGAACTGCAGGAATCCGGCCACATCGGCAATCTGGAAACCTGGAATATCGAGGAAAACCCGAAGCTTGCCAGGGAGTTAGGTGTGCGCACGGTCCCCTGGGTCCGGATCGGTCCATACGAACTCGAGGGACTGAGATCTATCGGTGAACTGCGTGAATGGGCCGAAAAGGCCGGCTCGACAGCCGGCCTGACTAAATGGCTTGACGAACTGCTGGGCAGCGGCCGGATCGCCCAGGCGCTGGAACTGGTTACCGCCGGGCAGGGCAATATCAACGCCCTGGTCGAACTCTTCGCTGATACGGACACACAACTCAACACGCGCATTGGCATCAGCGCCATCATGGAGGACCTGCAGGGCAGCGATCTGCTGCGGGGGATTGTTGATCGTCTGGCAGATCTGACGCATCACGCCGATGCCCATATCCGCGGCGATGCCTGCCATTACCTGTCACTGAGCGGTGACGCAAGGGCCGCCGGGTACATCCGGCCGTTACTGGCGGATGATGACGCGGGTGTCAGGGAAATTGCCCGTGACAGCCTCGAGGCAATCGGAGGCTAATCCAGCCCGCACATGCCCCCGCCACAACAGGGACCGCTGCTGCACGCCGGTGCTGCAGCATCGCCAAGACTGGAACTGCGCACGATCTGGCCGCCCGTGATCAGGCGATCGACCGGCGTGGCCGGGTCGGTATCCCCCGGATCAATGCCGGCAGCCGCACATAATTCGCCCCAGGTTGAAAGTCTCTCGCTCATTCGATGACTCACCTCGACTACGCGGTCATTGGCATTACAACGATAATCATAGCTGGGCATGACAACTCTCCGGATCAGTAATGCTACAAAACTACATAATCACGGGCTGGTTTTTCAAGTGCGATTCTGCACATGGCCACAATAACTGAAGCAACCGGCGTCTGCCACCCGTCGAGCACAACGCATAAAAAAACCCCCGGCACCGGAAGGTTTCGGGGGTTTTGAATTAAAAGCCTGGCAGTGACCTACTTTCACATGGGAACTCCCACACTATCATCGGCGCTGAGCAGTTTCACTTCCGAGTTCGGGATGGGATCGGGTGGTTCCCACTCGCTAATGCCGCCAGGCAAACTGGTTTGAAAACCGGGGTCGAAGTTACCTGTTTCGACCCCAATTTCCAGATTCGGTTAGATGCAAGGCATTGGGTTGTTGCGTCTGCTTGCCAGCAACACCAACTGTTTCGGTGTTATATGGTCAAGCCTCACGGGCAATTAGTACTGGTTAGCTTCACACATTACTGCGCTTCCACACCCAGCCTATCAACGTCGTAGTCTTCGACGG